>Ga0209212_1003646_pt1 | contig 20008 bp, 18 predicted proteins | sample RifGroC2_FD_183996 | JGI IMG/M metagenome (GOLD analysis project Ga0209212, IMG submission 183996) | Groundwater microbial communities from Rifle, Colorado, USA - Groundwater C2 (SPAdes) (version 2) | ecosystem: Environmental > Aquatic > Deep subsurface > Groundwater | place: Rifle, Colorado... | reverse complement strand
TCCCGCCGGCATCAGCTGCGGAGCGGCCTGCAGTCACGATTTCGCCTCCGGAGCCGTGGTGAACCTGAGCGCCATGCCGGCCAGCGGTTCCAGCTTCAGCGGCTGGTCCGGGGCCTGCGCCGGCGCCGCCAACCCGTGCCTGCTGACCATGAACGCGGATAAATCGGTGAGCGCCTCGTTCGAATCCATAGCCGATTTTAGCGCCACCCCCTTATCGGGCCAGGCTCCGCTCGCCGTCAGTTTCACGGACCGGTCCAAGAACAGCCCGACCTCCTGGCTGTGGAATTTCGGGGACAGCACCGGCGCGAGCACGCAGAACCCGGCGCACCTGTACCAGAAACCGGGCCAGTACACCGTGAAGCTGACGGCGACCGGGGCATCAGCCTCGCAGAGCACGACCAAAGTGGGCTACATCACCGTCTCGGCCTGCCCTTACGGTAAGACGCTCCTGGCGGGGGGATACCGCGATGCCCTGCAGTCGGCCTACGGCGCCGCGGCAAGCGGCAACGTGATCAAGATGCAGGCCGTGGATCTCAGCGAGGCGCTCTCCTTCAATCTGAACAAGGCGGTAACGCTGCGGGGGGGCCACAACTGCGACTTTACCGGCATTGTCGGCAAGACCACGTTCAGCGCCCCCCTGACCATCAGGTCCGGAAAGGTTGTCGTGGACCGCGTTATCATCAGATAGCATCACACAGTCATCAAATACTTACCTGATTACCACCAATGTTCCGCTGCCAAATCTCCCCCTCCCTTGATGGGAGGGGGTGTAGGTACCTCTATAAAAATTATTTTCCTCTAACAAACCCCCTCCTTCTAATATGAAATTTCCCCAAAATCTTCCTGATTGTAAAAAAAAGAACAGTGTGAAAAATTTCACTCCGGCATAAATGCTCGATAGTGGCCGCAAATTCCGCATAACGGCAAAAAGATGTAAAGAAATTCGACAGTTCAAAGATCAATCGATGTCAAAAGCACTGTTCTGGACAACGACAAATGTCTATGGCAGATTCATGTAACCTTAAAGGCCTCACACCGGCAGCCTGATTTTCGTATCGCATTCTGTCCTACGGAGGACGCATGCTCAACTAGCAGATTCTGGCTTTGGTGAACAGTCAGGAAGGAGGAGGGATCATGGCAAAAAAAAAGCTCATCATTCTGGCACACGGCATCGGCAACGGTGTTGAGGGGTTCCACAAGGATTGGGAGAAGGTGCTGGCCGAGCACCACGACCTGACCAACGTCGTCGTGAAGGGGCTCAGTTGGGAGGACGTGCTGCAAAAGGTGGCGGACAAGTACCCGGTAGTAAGCGGCACCCTGGCCGAGATCGTCGCCATGTGCGGATTTCCGGACCTGAAGAAGTGGGTCGGCAATGAGAGCTGGAAGGAGTTCCAGGACTACGTGATGGATGTCCTGGTCTACGTAGGCCTTCAGGACATGTGGCTCATGATCCAGGACAGCTGCGTCCTGAAGCTGGAGGAACTGCGCAAGGACCAAGGCACCGGGCAGAGCTTCCCCGAGTCGGATACCATCCTGATCGGCCATTCACTGGGCGCGGCCATGCTGCCTCACCTGGTCTGGCGCGAATACGCCTTCACCGGCACCATCCCTTACCACGGCATGATCCTGCTGGCCTCCCCGCTCGGCTTCCAATCCCCGAACCGCATGATCTGCCAGGATTTCCTGCAGCGCATGGGCGAGATCTTCGGGGGAAGCCGCGACAACACCCTGGCGCGCTTCGCCCGCGCCTGGAACATGAGGGGCAAGAACAAGCTCAAATTCATCAACAACGAGAACGATATCGTCTGCTCCGACGTCAAGTACCAGATTCCGGTGACAGGAGAACTGGTCGACCTGATTCCGCTGCGCCAGGGCTTCGATCCCGCCGAGGTCAAGATCTTGAACGACGAGCACAAGGGGTGCGTGGAGTACGTCTCCTTCGGCCAGCGCGACCCGGGGGAGATCGCCGCCAACCACGACGTGCTGGCCTACCTGAAGCTGAAACCGTTCAACGACGCGCTGGCGGCGCTGCTCAAATAGGAGGCCCGACATGGAGAGATACCTGAGGACGGCGTTCATCGCGTTCATCCTGACCCTGCAGGCGACGGTGGTTTTCGCCGGCCGGTTGCCGGACTCCCTTGCCCAGTACAAGGAGAAGACGCAGCTGCTGGTGGCCGATGAAAGGAATCCGCAGGTGAAAACGTACCTGCTCAGGTGCCTTTCCGGAGCCGAGTTGCTCAAGGGGCTGGAAGCGGGTGACCTGCGCGTTCCCCCCGCCTTCGACGCTTTGATCAAATCGAGGCGGGATGCCCAGGGAGAGCTGACAGCGGAGACCTCCGGAGTGCAGGGAGTCGTGGAGGAGAACGACGCCTTCATCGCGCACCTGCAGCCCTACCGCAAAGCTGAGTACATCAACCTGGTAGCGTTGCAGGAGGAGCTGCTGGAAAGAAAGTACTTCAAGAGCGAGACCGCGAAGAACGCGAACTTCCTGGAGGGATACATCAACGGCAGGTGGTCCCTTACCCGTTCGGACTATTCGGACTCCTTCGGTCAGGAACATCTGGGCGTCGCGCCCTGGGAAGCCATCTTCAGATTTGAACCGGCGCTGGCCTTCGACCATGGAGCGCAGGTGGCGATCCTGGGCACCGCCGGGCTGAGCTACGCCTTTTTTCCCGACATCGACCGCAGCAAGACCCCCATGGTGTTCCGGGAAGACTTCTGGTCCAAGTGGGTGCAGAAAAGCGGTCTGAGACTGGGAGTAGGAGTAGGCAACCTGGACGACCGGGCCAAGCTGCTGCTGGGGGCAGGCACCCAGCTCAACGCCCTGGGACTCTGGGGCCTTTACAAGCCCGACGGGGAGGCCTTCCTGTTCGGCCTGAGCGCCAGCGATCTGAGCAAGTTCAAGAAATTCATTTCCTGGTTCTGAGTGACGGAGGACAGCCTTAAGAGGGGGACAGGCACCTGCGGAGCCAGTCCCCTGGCCCATCCCCACCCGCCTTCGGGCTTCGCCGCAGGCCTCCATGTCATGGCCGCAATGGCGGCCATAAGACTTTATCTACCGCCATTGCCTGTGATATCCTATGCGATATCATATTCCACGACTCATCGATCTTTTGGGCCTGGAGGAATGGTATGAAAAAAACAGTCGATGAATATATGTCCCTTCCCTACACCATTGAAATTACACCCGATGAGGGGAAGTTCTTCGTCAAGATAAAGGAATTACCAGGCTGCATGTCTGTCGGGACAACAAAACCGGATGCCCTGGTTATGATCGAAGACGCCATGCGGGAATGGTTGGCGGTGGCCGTAGAGGACAATATCGACATTCCATTACCCGAGGCGATGCAGACTGGTCGCTACAGCGGAAGATTCCCTTTACGGCTTCCCAAGACATTACACAAAAAGCTCTCTGACAGTGCGGAGAGAGACGGAACCAGTTTGAACAGCTACATGGTCATGCTGCTTTCCGAGCGCAATGCATTAGCTGATATAAGAAGGACGGCTGCAGCTACTCCTCATTCCTCCGATATGCCCTTGGTAGATTCTCTTTTTCCCCCTGCAGGCAAGTTCCCAACAGGTTGCGCTGTCAGTGAAGGGGAAACAGTTTATTCCGATAAGAAGGGAGCGGCAAGAAGGCGTAAATAAGCTGGCCAATCACCTTTGATCTCGCTGACCTTAGCGCATTTATGACAGACAAACGGAGCGAACCTATGCACAACGTAATTCTCCATGCCTTTGACTGGGACTACAACAGTATCAAAGCAAACGCCAGGAAGATTGGCGAGCTCGGTTTCGGCGCGGTGCTGATCTCCCCGCCGCTCTACAGCGACCCGGAGGGTCCGGAATGGTGGCAGCGCTACCAGCCCAAGGATTACCGGGTGGTCAGGTCGCACCTGGGGAACAAGGAGGAGCTGGTACGGGCGATCGAGGCGCTGCACGCGGTTGGGGTACGGATCTATGCCGATGTGGTGTTCAATCACATGGCGAACGAAAAAGGTGCCCGCCCTGATCCCTACAGTTTCCCGGGCGAAAGGGAACTGGCGCGCTACCTGAGCGAGGCCGACTCATTTGAGCGCGACAGGCTCTACGGGGACTTGAGCGTCGGCCTGTTCAGCCACTGGGATTTCAACCCGCATGGGGACATCTGCAACTGGAACGACGTGCACCAGTCCCAGGAATACAGGCTCTCCGGACTTCCTGACCTGGATCTGAACGACTGGGTGATCGAGCAGCAGAAGACCTGCCTCTGCGCCCTGAGCGGTCTCGGCTTCGACGGCTACCGCATCGATGCCATCAAGCATCTTCCCTATCAGCACATCACCCGCGTGTTCCAGACCGAGGAGTTGAAAGACAAATTCGTCTTCGGCGAGGCGCTCACCTGCAACGACCACGAGGAGTGCCTGTTCCTCTGGCCGCTCATCGATCTCACTGCTATCTCCTTCTACGATTTCCCGCTGCACGAGACCATGCGCCGGGTCTTTTCCCCGGGTGGCAGCATGCGGGAACTGGTTGATCCCGCCGCCAAGGGGCAGTCGTTGCAGTGGCAGCGCGCGGTAACCTTCAGCATCACCCATGACATTCCCAACAACGAAGGGTTCCGCTGGCAGATCCTCGATCCCCAGGACGAGTTTCTCGCCAACGTCTACCTCATGGGCCGGGACGGCGGCGTCCCCCTGGTGTATTCCGACCGCAACCAGAGCGCCGCCCTACACGGCTCGGACCGCGACCGCTGGTGCGAGGCCTGGAGCCGGGACGACACCACCCGCATGATCGCCTTCCACAACGCCGTGCACGGCACACCGCAGAGGGCGCTCTTCGAACAGGACGGCTTCCTCGTCTTCGCCCGCGGCGACCGCGGCATAGTGGCCATCAACAAGAGCGCGCAGTGGCAGCACCCGCGCATCTGGACCCACGGACTCAAACAGGGGCTCTATCGCTGCATGATGCACGGCTACGACATGCAGCTAAGCGGCGAGTGGTTCGACTTCGCCATCCCTCCCCGCCAGGCGCAGATGTGGCTCTGGCAGTAAGGCAGGGCTGACTGACGGGCCGGGTGCAAAACCCAAGTCATTGACAGCACCAGATGAAATAGAATACATTGTGCTCGCGCTAATGGGAGAGTCCAATGGGAAGACTGTCTTTTGTGATAGATGATGCCGCTGTTTCTATAATCAGGTCGCCACTGGTCACTCCGTTTCGCATTGCCTCCGGGCAGCACGACGATCTGGAAAACGTCTTTTTGCGGCTCAGGACCAGTGACGGTGTCTGCGGCTATGGTGAGGCTGCCGTGGCGACGCACATCACCGGCGAAACCCTGCCGGAAACACTGGCCAATCTGCAGGCTGCGGCCACCACCCTGAAAGGGCGCACCATTGACGCTCCTCAAGAGGTCTGCTCGGAACTGGCTCCGGCTTTTGCGGGCAACCACGCCGGTCTGGCAGCACTGGAAATGTCCCTGCTGGATCTCTTCTGCCGCCAGAGGGGCATCCCCTTCCATAAACTATTCTCGCCGGCGACACACAAGCCGCAGCTGGCGCTCACCTCGGACATCACAATTGTGATCGGCTCCGTCGAAGAAGCGCGGGGAGCCACGGCGCAGTTCGCGGCACGCGGCTTCTCAACCTTCAAGGTCAAGATCGGCAGGGACGAAGAACTGGACCTGCATCGGGTCCTGGCCGTGCGGGAGATTGCACCTGACAGCCAGCTGATTCTCGACGCAAACATGGGCTTCAGTGCGGAGCGCATGCTGGCGTTTATGGACCGGCTGGACCGAAACGGGATCCGGCCGGCCCTGCTTGAGCAGCCGGTGCCGAAGCACGACTGGGATGGTTTGGCGGCGATAACTGCGGCGCTGGCCGGCAGCGGCACACTGGTCTGTGCCGACGAAAGCGTCGGCTCGCTGGCCGACGCCCGGCGCGCCATCGACAGCAACGCCGTCAGCGCCATCAACATCAAGACTATGAAAAGCGGCATTTTGGAGGGGGCCGAGATCGCCCGGTTGGCGAGCTCGCACGGTGTCCCTTTGATGCTGGGAGCCATGCTGGAGAGCGCCCTTTCCATTACCGCCTCGGCCCACCTTGCAGCCGGCCTGGGGTGTTTCGACTTCATTGACCTCGATACCACCTTCTTCATCAAGGGTGAAATGGCCCACTCCCCATACCTTGACGACAGCGGCAGGTTCGATCTGTCCGGAGCCGGTCCCGGCATCGGGGTGGAGCCCCCGTTTCCGCGCCAAGTAGGGTCTTGCCTGGAGGATGTCTTATGAAGAGAAAGCGTCAGGGAGAATCGAAAATGGTGGTAGGGGTCGCCTGGTACACGGCGGACCAGTGGACACGACTATTATGAATCGCCTACGCCGCCAGTGAAAGCGGCTGCACCTGATTGATCTTCTGAACCAGTGCTTTCTCAGCTGTCTTAAGGTCATAGCTGGTTTGCAGATTCATCCAATATGTGGGGGTCTGGTTGAAGGCCTTACCGAACAGCAACGCCAACTCTGCAGTGACAGGGCGCGTCCCCTTGATGACATGCGACACTCGCATGGGTGAAACGCCGATTGCGTGGGCAAAAGCGCTCTGCGAAATCTTCAGCTCATCCAGTATCTCTTTCAGTAAGACCCCGGGATGTATCGGAGGAAGCCCATTTTTAACCGTCATGATTTTCTCCCTAGTGGTAATCAGTTATTTCGACTGCTGTTGCTTCGCCATTTGAAAACCGAAAGCAAATCCGCCACTGGTCATTAATCCTGATGCTCCACTGGCCTGCCCTGTTCCCAGAAAGGGCTTGAAGGTGGTTTGATGGAGGGACAAGCAAGTCGCTGATTTCACGTGCACTGTCCAACTGCGTCAATCGTAGGATTGAGCGGCTGATGACTTCAGGAGGCAGCTTCCTGGACTTGCCTGTCCCGAATAGCTTTTCTGTTTCCTTGCTAGCAAAGGAAGTGATCATGGACAAATCTAAACAAATTGTTTACAGGTGTCAAGGTGTCAAATTGTCAGGTAGGCTGATCCTCGGGAAAAGGTGACAAGAATGCCCATCGGAGATGATGTTGCGCACTTTATGGAATCTGCTGCCTGCGTGCTAGGCGAGGGGGCGGTGATCGAGCGGCTTCGGCGCCGCGAGGATCTGGAGCTGGATCCTTACCTGGTCAATGCGGCCTTTATCTATGAGGATGAAAAGCGCGCGGCGTTGGAGAGGATCTGCCGAGAGTATCTCGACATCGGCCGGCAGTTCGGCTTGCCGCTGCTGCTCTCCACGCCTACCTGGCGAGCGAGCCAAGAGCGCATCGAGTCGGCCGGCTATGCCGGGGTCGATGTCAACGGCGACAATGTCCGCTTTCTCAATGAACTGGTGGCAAGCTATGGCGACTATGCAAGGCAGGTAATAATCTGCGGGTTGATGAGCTGCCGCGGTGACGCCTATCGTCCCGATGAGGCGCTCACTACGGCGGAGGCCTTTCAGTTCCACGCCTGGCAAGCGGGAAAGCTCGCTGATGCCGGTGTTGATTTTCTCCTCGCCGCCACTCTCCCGGCCCTCAGTGAAGCGACCGGCCTTGCCTTGGCCCTTGCCGCCACCGGCAAGCCGTACCTCGTCAGCTTCGTGGTTCGCCCCGAAGGGACCCTGCTGGACGGCACGCCGCTCAAGGATGCCATAGCGGCCATTGATGCGGCCGCGACTCCGCCCCCCCTGGCTTATCTCATCAACTGCACCCACGCCTCCTTCGCCCAGAGCGCGCTTTTGCATGAGACCAATTCTTCCGCTTCGGTGCGGCAAAGGTTCATCGGACTGCTGGCCAATACCGCCGCTCTCAGCCCCGAGGATCTCAACGACAGCACCACCTTGGTGCAGGAAGACCCCGAGACCTTCGGCAAAGCACTCGCGCAGTTGCACCGGGAGCTGGGGTTGAAGATAGTTGGTGGCTGCTGCGGGACCGACGACCGTCATATCAGGGCCCTCGCCACAGAACTGGCACACGTCGAGGCATTCTCGAAACCGGCCTGACAGTTCACCAGGAAACGGTGGGTCAGCACACCCATCCGGAATACTCGATCCAATAGCGGCTTGAGGTCGCAAAGGGCTCCAAACAAAGTGCGGTGGAACGGAGGGGAGTTGGTGCGTGGCAGAATTTTCCTGCATTATCTGACAGCAGTGGCGCTGGTCCTGCTGGTGCTGGCGGCGTCAGGCTGCAAGTTCATGTCGGTCTTCAACCGCCACAAGGAGCTGACAGCAGCGGAGTTGGCTTCTTTGAAACCTGTCACCGAGATGCCTAAGGTGACTGGAAAAGACCTCGATGCCACCGGACGCAGGCTGACAGCGGCAGGGCTGAGGGTAATGGTCAAGCGCCAGGCTCTGGTGGTGAATGCTAAAGGCCAGGCCGTTTTCGACTCATTCACTGTGCCGGAAACCGTCGTTCCATTTGAACCGTCGCGCTGGAATCACATGATAGCGGCGCAAGATCCGCCTGTCGGCAGTCCTTTGCCGCCCGGTTCCCAGATCACCTTGACTGCCGGCATCCACCATGGTGCCGGCCCTTTCCGCCCCTGGTTGGACGCTCATGGTGCAGCGACAGGTGGCATTGGTGAAGAGCGCTGCCGGGAGTGCCATACCACAAGCTATTGCTCGGACTGCCACGACAGGATCAATCGACGCCCTCCCATTGGGCAGCAGAGGTAACATGTCCAGGAAACCACTCTTTTTCATCTGGTCGGTTCTACTTTGCCTTACTGCAAGCGGCTGCTTGTACAGGGGCGAGGGAATTTTCAAGAAGATCGGCAACTCCGATTACAAGGCAAGCGTCCATTTCATGAACATCTTCGTGGCTGCCGACGGCAGGCCCACCTACGTTTGCGGGGCCGTTTCCCGGGAAGACGGCATTACTCCTGTGAAAAACACACACATTGTACTCAAAGCAAAGGACAAGGCTGTTGTCTCGCAGGGACACACCGACCATATCGGCATTTTCAAACTGTCAGCTCTAATGGCAGAGGATTCCTACCTCCTCGAGATCGACTCTCCTGACTACTTTGGCAGCAAATCAATCGTGGTGAAACCCAACAAGAACAACTGGCACGAACTCGTGGCCCACAAAAAAGATCCGCCCTGAACAGCTACTGCCAGAAGATCCTGAAGAAGGCAACCGAGCAGGTTTAGTAAAATAACTCGTTGACCTCACCGCTCCCAGTAATTACAATGTGACCACAACATTAACTGTAAAGGAGAAGTGCCATGCGGGCCAATATCATCCGGATCGGGAACTCACAGGGAATCCGAATTCCAAAGGTACTCCTGGAGCAGAGCCGCCTTGGAGCGGAGGTGGAGTTGGAGGTGGAGGAGGATCGCATCGTCATTCGTCCGGTATCTCGCGCACGGCTGGGCTGGGAGGAGAAATTCAAGCTAATGGCCGAAAGAGGCGATGACAGGATGATCGACGAGAACCTGGCCCCCCAAACGGAGTGGGACAAGGACGAATGGGTATGGTAGTGAGGCGGTTTGAGGTCCATCTGGTCAACCTCGACCCGACGCTCGGAAGCGAGATCCGCAAGGCGAGACCATGTCTTGTCGTTTCTCCGGATGAGATGAACCGGTACCTTGCCACGGTCATCGTCGCTCCCATGACGACCAAGGGAAGGGACTACCCCACTCGGGTGCCGTGCACGTTCAAGGGGAAGGAAGGGCAAGTTGTGCTCGACCAGCTCAGAACCGTGGACAAGGTCGGCCTGGTCCAGAAGCTGGGCAAGATCGATCCGAACACGCAAAAAGAGGTCCTGGCGCTGCTGGCCGAAATGTTCGCCGCATAAGGGACCAACCTTTACCCAGCCAAGTTGCAATCCGACCAGCAGAAAGGTACCAAATGATCCGCACCCTACTTGCCTTGATCATCACCTCGAATATCTGCTACGTCGCCATCCTCGTCAGGCTAAGGTTGAAGCATAAACACCGGTGGGAATTCGAATCTAACCAGGGCGAGCTCTTCTTTTCGGCGCGACAGGTGGTTCGGGTAGTGGAACTTATTGCCACGGGGAAGCAGGCGGAACTGTGCGACCGCTTTCTGGTGGTGGCAGGATATCTCTTCATAGCCTGTTTCCTGCTCAGCTTGCCGCTCATGTTCTTATATGTCTTCAGCTAAATATAGGGAGAATGACATGACGAATCGGGACTCCATGCCGCCACAAGAGCTCCAGGACCTGCTCTGCCGCATGCCGAAGGCGGAGCTGCATATTCACATCGAAGGTTCACTTGAGCCGGAGATGATCTTCGAACTGGCCGGCCGCAACGGGGTCCGGCTCCCCTACCCTGGCATCGAGGAGTTGCGCGCCGCCTATGCCTTTACCGACCTGCAGAGCTTTCTGGACATCTATTACGCCGGCGCCAGCGTGCTGCAGACTGAGCAGGATTTCTGCGACCTCGCCTGGGCTTACCTGGCGCGCGCCCGGAGCGAAAACGTGCTGCACGCGGAGATCTTCTTCGATCCCCAGACCCATACCGCCCGGGGGGTGCCGTTTGAGACCGTGATAAACGGGCTGCACCAGGCGCTGGTGCGCGGCCGCCAGGAACTGGGCATCAGCGCCTCGCTGATTCTCTGCTTCCTGCGCCACCTGAGCGAGGAGGACGCCTTTGCGACCCTGGAGCAGGCGCTCCCCTTCCGGGACAAGTTCATCGGGGTGGGACTTGACAGCGGCGAGGTGGGCAACCCGCCGGAGAAGTTCGCCCGAGTCTTCGCCCGCTGCCGGGAGCTTGGGCTGCGACTGGTGGCGCATGCCGGTGAAGAGGGTGCAGCGGATTTCATAAGCGGCACCCTGGACCTGCTCAAGGCGGAAAGGATCGACCACGGCGTGCATTGCCTGGACGATCCCCGGCTGGCCGCGCGACTGGCCAGGGAACGCGTGCCGCTGACGGTCTGTCCCCTCTCCAACGTGAAACTGCGCGTCTTCCCCGAGCTCTCCGCTCACAACATCGCCAAGCTGCTTGCCGCCGGCATAGCGGCGACCATCAATTCCGACGATCCCGCCTATTTCGGCGGTTACCTGAACCGTAACTTCACGGAGTGCTTCGCGGCGCTGCCGGGGCTTGGGGCGGGAGAGGCCTACCGGCTGGCCCGAAACAGCTTCGAGGCTAGTTTTGTGGAGCAGAGCGTCAAGGAGGGGTGGATCAGGGAGCTGGATGCCTTCTTTGCCCGGCAGCAGCCGGGTTGGGATAAGGCCTGACAGCAGCCATATTTTGCTGGCATGTAAATCCATTCCGCTATAATATTGGCGCGCTTGCTGGGATAAACTCATGAAAGGTACTCCATCACAAACCGTGCACCACTGACAACGGAGGTAACAAAACATGAACCGTTCCGTGCTTCTAGGCCTGGCACTCTTTCTCCTGGCGCCCCTGGCGGCGTTCGCCGGCGGCCTGGATGAGTTTCTGGGGAGCGTCAACATCGAGGCCCGCGCCGACATGCCCGGCTTCTCCGCCAAACTCAGCACCCAGTTCGGGGTGCCTATCGCCCAGGTACAGACCGTGATCCACCAGGTCCCGGAACCCGCGGATGCCTTCATGATCTTCCAACTGGGCCAGATGTCGGGCAGGCAGCCGGACACGGTCTTGGATGTGTACGGTCCCAACAAGAAGAAGGGGTGGGGGGCCATCGCCAAGGAACTGGGGATCAAGCCGGGGTCACCGGAGTTCCACGCCCTGAAGAGAGGGGATCTCCACTTCACCGGACAGCCGGTCAGCTACGCCACCTCCCCGGGCAAAGGCAAGGGCAAGGAAAAGCATGGCAAGGGGAAGGGACACAACAAGTAGATCCGTTCTACGTTCTACGACGTTCTACGTTCTTTAGCGCTAATCTTCCGCTAGCAGAAACTCCCCCTCCCCTTCAAGGGGAGGGCCGGGGTGGGGATGGGGTAAAGCAGGCGCCAGAGCTCCCCATCCCCCACCTGTCCTCCCCCTTGAAGGGGGAGGGACGCCCTGGCGGAAGATTGTCGCTGATAAGGTTCTACGATGACTAGCGAGGGGAAATGACAGCCATTCAGGGAGATGCGCAGGGGACGCTGCGCCAGGTGCTGGGCCTGCCGGTCATCGTGGCGGCGCTGGGCTATTTCGTCGACATCTACGACCTGGTGCTGTTCAGCATCGTCCGGGTGCCGAGCCTGAAGGCGATCGGGCTCTCGGGGCAGGAACTGATCGATCAGGGGGTTTTCCTGCTCAACATGCAGATGGCGGGCATGCTCCTGGGCGGCATCCTCTGGGGCATCCTGGGCGACCGCAAGGGGCGGCTGAAGATCATGTTCGGCTCGATCTGCATCTACTCCCTCGCCAACCTGGCCAACGGCCTGGTCGACTCCATCGAGGCCTACGCCCTGCTCCGCTTCATAGCCGGCGTCGGCCTAGCCGGAGAACTGGGGGCCGGCATCACCCTGGTAAGCGAGGTGCTGCACCGCTCCATCAGGGGATACGGCACCATGATCGTCGCCACCGTGGGGGTATCGGGCGCCATCCTGGCCAACATCGTCGCCAAGCAGTTCGACTGGCGCACCGCCTTTTTCATCGGAGGGGTGCTCGGGCTATTGCTCCTGCTTTTGCGCGTCCGGGTGGCCGAGTCCGGCATGTTCAAAGGGATGGAGAGTAACCAGGTCTCCAAGGGGAACTTCCTCGCCCTCTTCACCTCCCGGGACCGCTTCGGCCGGTTCTTGCACTCAATCCTGATCGGCCTCCCCTCCTGGTTCGTGGTGGGGGTGCTGATCACCTTTTCTCCGGAATTCGCCAAGGTGCTCTCGGTGCGGGGGACGGTCAGCGCCGGCAACGCCGTGATGTACTGCTATATGGGGCTGGTGGCGGGAGACCTGGCCAGCGGAGTCCTGAGCCAGTTACTCAAGAGCCGCAAAAAGGTGGTTTTCCTGTTCCTGCTGTTCACCGTCGCCGCGGTCGCCGCCTACTTCAGCGCCAGAGGGGTGAGCGCCCCCGTTTTCTACGGCATCTGCGGCCTCTTGGGCTTCGGCATCGGTTACTGGGCCATCTTCGTCACGGTAGCGGCCGAGCAGTTCGGCACCAACCTGCGGGCCACCGTGGCCACCTCGGTGCCCAACTTCGTGCGCGGCATGACCATCCCGATCACCATGCTGTTCCAGGTGGCGCGCAAGACCCTGGGGATCGAGACCGGTGCCCTGGCAGTGGGAGCGCTTTGCCTGGTGGTCGCCCTGTTCTCCCTGTCACGGCTTCAGGAGACCTTCCACAAGGATCTGGACTACTTCGAGGAGTTCATCTGAAGGCCGGCCCACCTCCCCCTCCTTCCCCGCGGGGGGTGCCAATTGCTTTACCAGGGGAGCCCCCCATCTTCGAGCTTCCTCATTCGAGCCTCTTCACCCTTCCAGCCGGAATCTTTCAATACCGTTGACACTTCAAATGAAAAGCGGTAAATTACCGTCACATTAATCATCCCTTTCCTGGTTGGCCAGTCCGACCAGCAAAAGGCTGCCGATCCCGCCGGCACTTGCTCCCTTCCCCCTGCCGTTTCCCACCTTCGACAGCCGCATTTGGGCGCAGTCTTTCATGAGATGTGGTACACATCAGCCAGCGAGGCAGCTCCCTGCTGTATCGCGAAGCGGCTTGAACAGGTTGAACCTGAACTAGGAGGGAACATGAGCCCCGGGCACAAACTCATCGTTTCGGCGCTGCCGCTCTGTGTCACCGTTATCGCCTCCCGTATTCAGTCCGCTCCCCGTCACCCCCGTTTCAGCAAGCTCTTCCTGGCGCTTATCGTACTGCTGAGCGCGTGGTCGGTCGCCCCCCCATCTGTCGGGGCCGAGGGTACCTGCGGCTATGCGACGGTGCGCAAGTGGAAGGCGAAAATGCACCTGACCCAGGTTTTGAGCCAGCAGGGCCCCCTTCAGCAGGGAGAGACCTGCTCGTACGACTACGCGCTGGCTCTCAATCATGTCTCGGACCTGAGCGGTGAATTCACCCCTTCCGGGGAGGGAACCTCCTGGCTGGGGACACTGACAAGCCAGGAGCAGGTGGACAACCAGCTTGACCTGGTGGCATACGGCAGCAGCCCGTACTGTTCCATGGGAAACGTGGTTTTCACCGAAGCCTGCAGCGGCGAGGGGAGCCAGGAAAATGCGCCGTTGACCATTGATCCGGCGCTGGGAAAGTATGTCATCTCCCTGCCGCATACCGGCATCGATTGCCCGGTCTCCTATCGTGGTGGGCCGTACGGAGCGTGGTCGGGAAACCTGGTCAAGGAAATCAACGGTGCCTTCGTCATCGATTACCCGGGTATCGTGCTTACGCCAGCCCCCTCCGACCCGGTCACCACCCTGGAATTTCCCCTTCCCGGCAGCTCGCCCAAGGCCATCACCGGAGAGACCACGTTCCAGCATCAAAGCTACTCACAGATACCGATAACCTGGTCCTGGGAACTGACACCCGACTGGGGGGGGCCGGAGCCCGAACTGGGTACGCCGGACGGCAAGGGGAAGGCGAACGGCGGCGACGCGGCACCGGGCTCGGGGTACGGTGCCCCGACCTGGACCGTGAACATGTCGAACCTGAACATTTTCATCAGCGACACGCCTCTTTGGTACCAAAGCCCCGTCGGGCCTTCCGTTGAAGTCAAGCTGAGCTACAACTCGAAAGCCGTGTTCAACCGCTTCGAGCCGGTGGGGCGCAACTGGCAGCTCAACTACGAGAGCTATCTCTCCTCCGACCCGGTGAGCGGCGACGTGACGATCTACATGCCCGACGGCCGCCGGGATGTCTACAGCTACGACCAGAACAGCAACAAGTTCACCCCTCCCTATCGGGTCTTCAACGAACTGACAGTCACCCGCGCCGGGGGGATCATGGAAGGGAGCGACTATGACCTCTCCTTCCCCGATGGCACGGTCTACAGCTACAAGGTGCCGTCGGGCCAGCTCCTTTGGGCCTTCCTGACCGAGATCCGCGACCCGCACCACAACAAGCTCACCCTGGAATGGCAGCCCATTTCCGACTCGCCCTGGGGGGGACTCCTCAAATCGATCACCGATGCCTTGGGCAAGAAGACCTTCTTCTCCCATGACTCCGAAAACAGGATCTATTCCATCATGGATCCCTTCGGGCGCACGGCGTCGCTGCACTACGACTCCCAGGGGAACCTGGACAAGATAACGGACATGGGAAAATATTGGGCCAGTTTCAGCTACGACGGCTGCGGTACCATCCAGACCATGGCCCAGGGAAACAACAGCTGGACCTTCAGTCATGAGACCAACAGCCTGACCGTGAGCGATTTCATGGGGAGCGAGACCTTCACGCTCGATGCCGCCGGGGGCAAGGCGAGCTACAAGGGGGCCAACGCCCAGGCGGGGAATCTGCACGGCTATACCCAGTCGACCTCCAGCGACGGCAAGCAGAGCGACATCACCGGGTACCAAACGCCGGAGGGTGTCGGCTTCGAATTTACCTACGACAGCCGTGGCAACCTCCTCACCGACACCCTCAAGTCCGCGGGCGGCAACGAGACCTCGACCTTCACCTACAACAGCAAGGGGAAGGTGACATCGGTGGTCGACCCCAGGGGTGCCAGGACCGATCTGACCTACGCCTCCAACGGTGTCGACCTGCTCACCCTCAAGGACGGGCTCGGCACCATTAGCGCCACCTATAACGCGACCCATGACATCGCGACCCTCGCCGACCGCATGGGGGTCGCCAAGACCTTCAGCTACAATCCCCGGGGGCAGGTTACCGGCACCATTGGCGCCTTCGGGATCCCGACCAGCTTCAGCTACGATGCCAAGTACCAGTTGAGCGGCGTGGCACGGGCCGGGACCACTGTCGGTTCCTACAGCTACGATGGCATCGGACGGCTGGCCTCGTACACCGATCAGAACGGCTACAACACCAGAAGAAGCTACAACGATGTCGACGATCTATTGAGCATCACCTATCCCGACGACTCGTCGGCCCTGTTCACCCGTTCGCCGTCCGTGCCGCACCTGCTCGACAGCATGACCGACCAGGCCGGCAGGACCACCGCGTACAGCTACAACCCGCACGGCAAGCTGACCGAAATCCTCGACCCGGCCGGAGGGCGCACCCGTTTCAGCTACGATGCCGCCGGCCATGCCAGCCAGTTGACCGACCCCAACGGCAACAGCACGTTTTTTGCCTACGACCGGGACAACCGGCTCACCGTCAAGCGCTATGCGGACGGGAGCGAGGTCCAGTTCAGCTACAGCAACGGACGGATGACCTGGTCCAAAAATGCCCGGAACATCGCGACCTCCTATAGCTATGACAGGAACGGCAACCTGCTGACGGTCGCCTATACCGACGGAACGCCGGGGGTCACTACGGTGTACGACGCCTATAACCGTCCGGTTTCCGTCACCGACGCCCTCGGCACCCGCACCATCAGCTACGACGCGTCGTCGCGCGTCACCTCGATAGACGGCCCCTGGGTCAGCGACACCCTGAGCTTCGGCTACGACCTGCTGGGCAGAAAGACCTCGCAGGCGCTGCAACAAGGGCTCTCCGCCGACTACGGCTACGACTCCCTCGACCGCCTGACCTCGGTCAGCGCCAACGATGCGACCTACAGCTATGCCTACCGGGGCAACGGCACCCTGCTTGAGAGCCTGGTCCGTCCCGACGGCAGCAAGACCGAATATGCCTACGACCCGGTGATGCTTAGGCTGCAACAGCTCACCAACTACGCTCCCGGCGCTGCCGTGCTGAACGGCTACGCCCTGAGCTATGACGTGCTGGGCCAGCCGCTGGAGGAGACGGTGACCAACGGGCCGGCTCTCGACTCGGTAAGCGACGGCGTGACGACGGCCAGCGTCAACGAACTGAACCAGATCGCTTCCTGGAACGGTTCGGCAACGGCCATCGCCTACGATGCCGACGGGAACATGACCAGGGGACTCACCGCCGACGGCAGGCCCTTTGACGCGGCCTACGACGCCGAGAACCGCCTGAAGTCGATTCAGTACACCGATGCCGGCGGCGTGGTGCGGCGGCAGGAGTTCCTGTACGGCTCGGACGGCTACCTGGGGATACGGAGAAACTACGCCAACGGCGCCCTGACCGGCGAGCAGCGCTACCTCTGGCATGCCGGCAAGCTTTTGCAGGAAAGAGACAGCAATAACGTCGTGGTGCGCGACTACCTCTGGGGCATAGCGCAGCGCGGGGGTGTCGGAGCGCTGCTCTCGCTCAGGCAAGGCGGGGAGAGCTACCAATGTTTTTCCAACCCGCGCGGCGACGTGGTTGCCCTGCTCGGCAGCGGCGGCGCGCTGGCCGCCTCCTACGCCTACGAGCCGTTCGGCGCCACCCTTGCCGCGTCCGGCACCCTGAAGCAGCCGCTGCGTTACTCGTCCAGGCTCTACGACGAAGGGACCGGGCTCTATTACTTCGGGCATCGTTTCTACTCGCCGCTTTTGGGTCGCTGGCTGTCCCGCGATCCGCTGGCCGAGATGGCATCCGTGAACCTGTACCGCTACGCCTCGGACAACCCCATCACCCGTATCGATCCCTTCGGTGCATCCGACTCTGCCGGCTTCTGGGACCGCCCGGAGATCCAGGCCCAACTTCAGGCCCAGCAGGAAGCCCAGCAGGCCAAGAGGGCATCGGAGGTGACCACCGCCGACAAGATCACCAGGAGCATCGGCTCCGCCTTCAAATGGATAGGCGACAAGTTCAAGGAGCAGCCCGAATCGACCAGGTGGGCGGTGGACAAGGTGGTCGATACCGCTTTGGAGGCAAACGACTACACCAAGGCGGGCAAGGAGTGGAACGAACGGATCAACAAGGGGATTTCGCTGGCGGAGGACTACGCGGAAATCAAGGCCGCCATAAAGGATGACGATCCCGCCTCGGGACTTACCCTGCTGAAGCAGGTCAGCAAGCACGTCATCGGCCGGATCCCGATCATCGGCGACGCCCAGAACGAGGTGGTGACCAAGGCGATCGAGACCGTGGAAAACGCCCCCGGCGGCGTCCAGGCCGCCCGGAGGATGCATGACACCGGCGGCATGATCAATGAAAACGCAGTCCGCCAGTGGGGGCAGGTGGGCACAGGAAACGGTCAATAGGAGGCGGCCCATGATACCTGCATATATCCGCAAAATGACCATTTCGTCGCTTGCCGGGTTGCTGCTCCTACCTGCCGTGTCGGCCTGGGGTATCTCCTACCGCTACGACACCCTGAACCGCCTGGTCAGCGTGAGCTACGACAACGGGATGTCGATCGACTACAGCTACGACGCCAGCGGCAACATCCTCCGGATCGAGCGCGCCGGCGCGGGTGCCGATCTGACGGCTCCGACGGTTACCGACTTTACCCTTCCCGCCAGCAGCGGCGCGCTCACCATCGACGTGACGAGTTTCGCGGCGACCGACAACCTTGGCGTGACCGGTTACTGCATCGCCGCGACAGATTCGTCCTCGGGCTGTTCCTGGAGTGCCTCGGCACCGGCAAGCTACAGCTTCCCGCAAGGGACGGCCAACGGCAATCGTACTCTCTATGCCTTCGCAAAGGATGCGGCGGGCAACGTCTCGCCCTCCCGCCCCGCTGCGCTCAGCCTGAATCTGCCGCGGCTCAGCGTCACCATCGCCACGGTAAAAAGCGGCAGCGGATCGGTGAACAGCGCACCGTCGGGGATTGCCTGCGTCAGCGGCGACACACGCGGCTGCAGCGTCACCTTCAATGCCGGCACAGACGTCACATTGATCCCACTGGGCGCCGACTCCATATTTCTGGGCTGGAGCGGTGCCTGTACCAACAGCAGCGGCAACTGTCTGGTCACCATGAACGCCTCGAAAAGCGCCACCGCAACCTTCAGCAGCGATGCGGCGAAAGCCCTCATCGAAGGGAGCACGACACCGTACTATTCGATAGGAACCGTCCTCGACGCGGTGACGGCAGCGGGTCAAACCGTCAGAGCCCGCAACCTTCCCTTCACCGAAAACGTGATCAAGACCAACAATCTACCGACACGGCTGGTGGGTGGCTACACCGACACCGCCCTGAAGACCCGATCCTCTACCAGCTTCACCACAGTAGACGGATCAGTGCGGCTACGACGCGGCACCCTGCGGGTGGACCACCTGAAGATCAAGTGATCCGCCTCCTCGCGTAGGGGCGAATAATCATTCGCCCCTTACAGGTAGCGCCCCTGGGGTGAACTCGCAGGAACTGGAGAACGGCTGATGGCCAGCCGAGGGGGCACGAGGAAGGCTGGAATAGCACCGTTTTTAGCGTCACTTGGCTAAATCTCTTGGGCAGCGCGGGCTTTAGATAGTAACCAGTTGATTTATCCACTCAAGCTGCGTTATTGTATGCCTGCTTAATATTGGCGCCAGCCGCTGCCGGGCGCCACCCATACAATAAGCGATACACGATAATACTAAACCATCCGCGAGGATGGGGCGGAAAGCCCATTGGGTCTCAAGTAGACAGCCGGGTTGCCGAAATATCTAATATTCGGCAATCCGTTTTTTTTTGTCGAAGAGCAGACTCTGCACGGGTACTGGAGGCCTCCATGCTGGCATTGGACAGAACGATCGGCTGTATCGAAGCATCGGAATCCGAGGTTCTCGATCTGTACCGCTCGGTCCCGGTGACGATGACTTCCGCGGCGGGAGCGGAACCCGCCTCCATGGAGGCCTACGTCTGCGCCGTGAGGCAAAAGCCCGGGGTCAAGGTCTACCTCGCCCTGGTGGCGGACGACCGCAGGATCTACGTCTACACCGAGCCCGGCAAATTCGACAGCGAGGACGAGTTCAAAGAGAGCGTGGAGGAAGCGCTGGCCTTCGCCAGGTCGCTCGGCTTCTCTCCTGAACCGGTTGCGCTGAGCTACAGTCCGGCGATGAGGGCAGTGGTGGTGCGCAACATGAAGATCCTGCGTCCTCCCGGAAGCAAGGCCCGTTCGACCCTGAAACAGGGCACTGCCAACGCGCCGCTCCCCGCCACTTTAAATGGCCCCACCCCGGCGCCCCCAAAACCCGCGCCCAGCTCTACCACGGCGCCAGCGGCCGT
>Ga0209212_1003645_pt1 | contig 20010 bp, 18 predicted proteins | sample RifGroC2_FD_183996 | JGI IMG/M metagenome (GOLD analysis project Ga0209212, IMG submission 183996) | Groundwater microbial communities from Rifle, Colorado, USA - Groundwater C2 (SPAdes) (version 2) | ecosystem: Environmental > Aquatic > Deep subsurface > Groundwater | place: Rifle, Colorado... | reverse complement strand
AGCGCAGTATGATTCAGAAGCGATTTACCATAATTTAAAAGAAGAGTGGAAAAAACAGGGGGTAATTTTTATGGATATGGATTCCGGGTTACGCGAGCATCCGGATATTGTAAAAAAATATTTTGGCATGGTGGTGCCCTTAAACGATAACAAGTTTGCCGCCCTGAATACCGCGGTGTGGTCGGGCGGCAGTTTTGTGTATGTGCCGGCGGGGGTTCAAGTGACTGTGCCGCTGCAGGCCTATTTTCGGCTTAACGCCCAAAACATGGGCCAGTTTGAGCGGACCTTGATAGTGGCCGAGGAAGGTAGTTTTGTAAACTACCTAGAGGGTTGCACCGCGCCGGTGTACGCGGTCGATTCGTTACATTGTGCAGTCGTGGAAATTATTGCCAAACCGTACTCGCGGGTTCGCTATACCACTATGCAAAATTGGTCTAATGATGTTTATAATTTAGTGACCAAGCGCGCTTGGGCCGAAGAAGGCGCCACAGTGGAATGGATAGATGGTAATTTTGGCAGCAAAGTGACTATGAAATATCCGTCAGTTTTTTTGAAAGGCCCAGGCTCGCGGGCTGATATTTTGAGCCTAGCTTATGCTGGTCCCGGGCAGTATCAAGACGCTGGTGCAAAAGCCATTCACTTGGCGCCAAACACATCTTCAAATATTGTGTCTAAGTCTATTTCCCGTGGTGGTGGCCACACTAGTTACCGTGGTCTATTGCATGTGGCCCAGCAGGCAAAAAATTCCAAAGCCAAGGTGCGCTGTGATGCTCTGCTACTTGATCCAGAATCTAGATCTGATACTTACCCCACTAACGACGTTAGAACTAGTGATGTGCAAATAGAGCATGAGGCAGTGGTTTCTAAAATTGGCGACGAACAACTTTTTTATTTGCGATCCCGGGGTCTAAGTGAATTAGATGCCACCTCATTAATTGTTTCTGGGTTCATTGAGCCGATAGCCAAAGAATTACCTATGGAATATGCGGTGGAATTGAACAGGTTAATTCAGTTGGAGATGGACGGGTCAGTTGGTTGATATTTATAGTCTGGGTATTTAGCCATTTAGCTAAATTATAAATATATAAAATTACCGGAATGGGAAAAATAAGCGCAAATCTAGGTACAACCTTATTATTGGATAAACCTGTAAACATTTTTGTAGTGGAACCTAAAAACGTCGCCAATATAAGTGTAATACCCCAGTATGCGGGCGCTGAGGCTAATTTTAGTGTGGGCGCTGGTGCGGGCGCGCATATAGTGTTCCCAGTATTACCCCAAACTGGGAAATTCCGGGTAGTAGTGGCGGAGGATGCTCGGGTCACGCTGTCATTAGTGGGTAGAGACAACCTGGATCATGATTTAGACTTTATGGTCGAGTTAGCCGGCTCGGGCGCTAATGTTCATTTTCAAATAGCCGTTATCCACCTAACCGCTTCGCAATCCAAGTTTGATTGCCAACTGCTTCATAAAAGTCCCCGGACCTACGCTCGCTTGGTGTCAAGACGCATCGTTCTTGATGGCTCACGCAGCGCGCTTAAAGGTGTGCTTAATGTTGCTACCACTGCGCAAGGTGCCGATACTTATTTGTCTGATAAAGCCTTACTCCTGGGGGAAATGAGTGGGGCCACTTCTGACCCGCAACTAGAAATATCAGCTAACGAGGTTAAGGCTTCCCACGGCGCCACTATTGGCAAGCTGCCTGCCGAAGAGTTGTTTTACATTCAGTCACGCGGAATTGAGAGGCATAAGGCAGAAAGTCTTTTAGCTTTAGCTTTTTTACAACCAGCCTTAGTGGGTGTGTCGTCGGATTTAGTGCGAAGTTTAACTTTGTAAAATACGCCAAAACTTCCATACTTCCCAGTATCAAAGTATTGTCGGTTTGGCAATTCCATCAGCTGTTAAAGGCGGGGCGGCGGTTAAAAGTTTTAAGTTAAACTAAATGTTATAGAAAAATTCGGGCACTTGATTTTATTTGTTAAGTGATTTAGAATAAGGGCGATTATGACATCAGTTGATTCCATAAAAAAGCAATTTCCTTTTTTTTCTCAAACCAAGAATGGAAAACCCTGGGCTTTTTTGGATAATGCCGCCTCGTGTCAAAAACCAGAATCGGTCTTGAAAAAAATGGACGAGGTATACCGCACCACCTACGCCAATGTGCATCGGGGAATTTATGATATGGCTGAAAATGGTACCAAACTTTACGAGGGGGTGCGTGAATTGGTCGCTAATTTTTTAGGTGCCCGTAGCGTCGACGAGATTATTTTTACCAAGAATACAACCGAAGCCATAAATTTGGCCGCGTATTCGTTATCGCGCCGCTTAAAACCCGGTGATGAAATATTACTTACGGAAATGGAGCACCATGCCAATTTAGTCCCCTGGCAACAGGCGGCTTTAAGGACGGGGGCTAAATTAAAGTTTATTCCCTTGAATGATGATTTTTGTTTAGATTTAAGCGGGCTTCATTCATTATTAGGCGTCAAGACTAAAATTGTCGCGCTTAGCGCGATGTCTAATGTCTTGGGCACAGTTAATGACTTGGCTGATTTAATTAAGAAAGCCCATGCGGTCGGCGCAGTGGTTTTGGTGGACGCGGCTCAAGCGGCGGCCCACCTTAAATTAAATGTCAAGGACTTGGATTGTGACCTATTAGCTTTTTCGGGACACAAGATTTATGGCCCTTCGGGGGTAGGAGTACTTTACGGCAAAGCCGAATCACTGAATAATATGCCGCCGTTTTTAACTGGCGGACACATGATTGCCGATGTTTGGTATGATCGGGCAACTTGGAATACTATCCCAGCTAAGTTTGAAGCGGGTACGCCGCCGATCGTGGAGGTTATTGGTTTGGGTGCGGCAGTGAAGTTTATAAACAGTGTGGGTTGGGATTTTATTTTAAACCATGAAAAAGAGCTGACACGGTCTGGCTTAAAAAAGTTACTGTCGGTAGACGGCTTGAAGTTGTTGGGGCCTAAGGACGCGTCCCGACGTGGGCCGGTTTTTTCTTTTACACTGGATGGGGTGCACGCCCATGACGTGGCGGGAATTTTAAACGAATATGGAGTAGCTGTACGTGCCGGACATCATTGCACGGCACCACTTCACAAAAAATACGGGATTGTGGCGACGACTCGGGCAAGTTGTGGGATTTATAATACAACAGAGGATATAGATCGTTTAGTTGTCGGGCTGGAGCGAGCGAGGAAGATGCTTGATTAAATTCAAATTTCAAAGCTCAAATGTCAAATCAATATCAAAGCTCAAAGTATAAATTTATTTTTTGGCATTTGGATTTTGGATTTTTTTTGAAATTAGGATTTTGACATTAGGATTTAAAATTGTGGATTTATACCAAGCCAATATCCTAGAGCACTACAAGCATCCTCACCGGCGGGGTAAACTTGAAAGTCCTACAGCTCATAATGAGCACGCTAATCCATTATGCGGCGATAGGGTAGAAATTTATCTGCTGGTTGATAAGGGTAAAATCGCCGACGCCAAATTTAGTGGTGAAGGTTGTGTTTTGTCACAAGCCGCCTCGTCAATTTTAATGGATGAACTAATAGGTAAAAACAGTGACGACGTAAAAAAATGGTCAGCCGAGAAAATTCTGGATATGCTAAAAATTAAAGTTGGCCCCAACCGCCTCAAGTGCGCCTCGCTGTCTTTGGATAGTGTGCAAGCCGCTCTTAAGAAAGTTTAAACCGGCGTTTTAGGAGTCAGTGCGCTGGTAATAACTCCCCAAACAAACAATACTGCGTGGAAAATATTTTCTTCTTCCTCTAAGTGTAAGATATCACCCCAGTTCGGCCAGACTAGTCCAAACAAAAGTAAAACCATCAGCACAGCCGTAGCCGTTTCGTTATAGTGGCGGATTTTTTTATGGTCGTGATAAAACCAGCCAATATACCAACCACAGGCCGCTAAAACTAAATAAATTAAACTCTGCCATAAATCAAGCTGAACGACATAGGGAACGCCCACTGCAAAGAAGCCAAAAAAGCCGACGATAGTAAAAATTATTGCCAGTACGCGCGCGTAGATTAGGCCCGCTGTCATGCCCTAATTGTAACGGTTTTTTAATTTTTGGGCGAGTGTCATTGCGAACGAAGTGAAGTCGTCCCTACGGGAGATCTCCCGTAGGGAGACAATCTAATTAATACAGGGATTGCTTCGCCCGCCTGCAACACAAGCTTGCGAGCGGGCAGGTCGTTAACACTCCTCGCAATGACTTCCAGTTTTACCTTAATCAGTCTAATTCCACATAACCCCCCTCTAATTTAAGGGGCGCGGGGTTATTGTTCAATTGTTGAAATTAATATTATAATGCAATTATGGCAAAAGTTTGCGTTATCGGAAGTGCTACTTGGGATGCGTTATTAACCACTAATCAGGCCAAGGTCTTAAAGCCGTCCAAAAATTGGTCGGCGATGATGGCGTTTTCGTATGGCGCTAAAATAGACGCCTCCAGTACGGTTTATACTTTTGGTGGTGGGGCGGCTAACGTATCGGTTGGTTTAAGACGGCTAGGTGTGCCAACTAGCATTCGCACGCACTTGGGTTCTGATTGGCGTGGCCAGGAGATAGTGAATCATCTAAAAAAAGAGCGGGTAGATGTTAAGGGCATAACTTTTGACGCTAGGGGACATTCCGCCACCGCCTTGATTGTGACATCGGGAGCGGCGGTTGAGCATGTGGCTTTTGTGGATAGGGGAGTTAGCTCTGGTTTGGTTGTAAAACCAGCGCTGGCGAGTAGTGATTACCAATGGTTTTATATGACAGCCATAACCTCACCCAACTGGTATTCACAGTTAAGAAGTTTTTTTAAGCAGGCGTCGCGGCGACGCAAAAAAATATTTTGGAATCCGGGCAGTTTGCAACTACGGGAATCAAAAAAAATGCGCCCGCTTTTAAAATATTTAACGGTTTTGGATTTAAATTTATCAGAGGCCAAAACCTTAGCTAAGGAGTTGGGGTTAAAGGCAATTGGCGCGGCGCAGTTACTGCTCAAGTTGAGAGGGTTAGGTCCGAAGATTGTGATTATTACAGCCGGCAGCAACGGTGCTTATGCGTATGATGGAAAAGTTATGGTGCATTACCCTTCTTTTCACGTTAAAGCCACTAATACTATCGGCGCGGGCGATGCCTTTGGATCCGGTTGGCTAGCTGGTTACATTCACTCGCGGGGCAACATAAAAACCGCCATGCACTGGGGTATGTGTAATAGTAATGCGGTCATTCTCAAACCCGGAGCTCAAATAGGATTGCTTAAGAAAAGTGAAATAAGAAGGTGGAGACAAAATATAGCTAAAGACAATGCTAACTGATCTGAATAAGGTGGTTATCTATGGCTCTTTAGCTTATGACAGGGTGATGGATTTCCCCGGTCGGTTTAAAGATAATTTTTTAGCAAATAAATTGCACGCCATAAATGTTTCCTTTGCCGTACCGACTTTAAAAGAAGGGTTTGGCGGCACAGCTGGAAACATAGCCTATAATTTAAGCCTCCTGAAAATTAAACCAACAATTATCGGCACAGCCGGTAACGATTTTTCTAAATATAAGGTTTGGCTACGTAGTCATAAGGTAGTCACGAAATTCATCAGGTTAGCGCAGAATCTAGCCACGGCTAGCGCTTATATTATCACTGATAAGGATGACAATCAGATTGCTGGGTTTTATTATGGCGCGATGAGTTTATCCTACCAAAAGTATCCCAAATCTTTATTTAAAAAGTCCTTAATCGTAATTGCTCCGGGTAATAGCAAAGATATGAATCAATTAGTACAGGTGTGTTTAAAGCATCATTGGCCGTTTATTTATGATCCCGGTCAACAAATCACCAGTATTAGACCGACGGAATTAAGATTGGGCGCGTTCAACGCCGAGGTTTTTATTGGCAACGACTATGAAATCAGTTTGGTGGCTAAGAAGTTGAATATATCTGAGAAAAAGCTGATTAATAACTGCCGTGTTTTAATCAGGACACTTAGCGTAAAGGGGTCAGAGATTTGGGTAGATGGTCGCCTAATGAGAATTAAGGCGGTCAAGGCGGGGAAAGTAGTTGACCCAACTGGCGCCGGAGATGCTTATAGGGCGGGAATTGTTTATGGAGTGTTAAATAGTTGGTCCTGGCGCCGGACAGGGGATTTGGCATCGAAAATTGCCGCTCGAGCAGTTGAAAAATACGGCACCCAAAATCATTACTTTAAAATGTAGTATAATTATTATAAGTGAGATTGCTTCGGGCCGATGGGCGTCGGACCTCGCAATGACAATGAATATGAGTAAACGATCATATAAAATAGAAATACTAGAAAAAATTTCGCAGTTAACTACTGCTGGTTTTGGGTTAGTAGCCGCCTTAGCGTGGAACGATGCTATTCAGGCATTGTTCAAAAAAATATTCGGTGATGCCTCGGCCTTAACCGCAAAGTTTGCCTATGCGGCTCTTATTACAGTCCTAGTCGTATTGATTACGTTAAAGATAGGGGATATGGTTGATAAGGTTAAGGGCGGACAAGAAGGTAAATAAAAAGAGTTAAGTTCTGCGGTTGTGGCATTACTTAACTCTCACTGTGGTGTTCTATCCAGATATCCGCAGCCAAGTAGCCTGCGGCAGCGCCGATAATCGTCATGACGATGACGGTTATTTGTTGATTAGCTGGTATCAATGATACAAGCCAACCCGCAACTGCAGCGCATATTAATCTGAGCAGAACCTGCGCTATTTTTTTTAATTTGTACATTATGACTCCGTTTTTGTTTCGAGTCAGCCTACCTTAAATTATCGGGTATGTCAAGCGCGAAGGTATCTCCGATGCCAAGCATCGGCGCTTGACTATCTATATTTCGCGCGCGACACTGAGCAACAAGCCCTTCGGGCTGGCGACGCTGGTTCCCCAATGCTAAACATTGGGGCTTGTCGTCGAAGTGTCAAGGTAAGTAAAAAGGGCGCGTGTTGCGGGCGCCCTTCGGGTGTGGCCTTAGTCTTAGAAAAAAGTTCCCTATTTAGTTTCCGCGACTTGGTCAGCGGAGGCCAAAGACTGGAAGGTCTTCTTGGGTTTTTATTAACTTTGCCCAAATGACCGTAAACGAAAGTGGAATTCCAGCCGAGGCCACCATCATTATAATGTAAATTATGGTTAAGGTCTCAAAAACAAACGGCGGCCGAACAGTCGAAGTTACCTCGGCGAGTAGTGAAGCTAAAAGTGCAAAAATACCCAAAGCCATTGCGCCACTTAGTATGGCATTAATGATGATGGTCATTTTTTCTCGCACCGGCCACACCGAGATTGTCGCCACTGAAGGTATTAAGCAACTGATGATAAGAAAGGCAGATTCCATAAAATTCATGGTAGTCTCCACTAGATGTTGGGTAAAGTAAGGGACTTTTTTTGTTTTTACTCTACTAGTTCTTGGCTTAGTTGTCAAAACGCGGTAAAATAATGTTATGGTAAGCAAGCGATGGCGAATAGCAGAACCTATATCTAAAACGATAATAGGATTTTTTCCCGAAATCGCCCCACTACTTTTGCAGTTATTGTGGAACCGAGGCATTAACAATCAAGTGGCTATAGATGAGTTTTTAAATCCGGATTGGTCGGCGGATGTGCACGACCCATTTTTGTTTAAGGATATGGCCAGGGCGGTTGATAGAATTTACGCGTGTATAGCCCAGGGTGAGTTGATATATGTTTATGGCGACTATGATGCCGATGGCGTTACCGGGTCGGTGGTTTTAGTAAGCACACTGCGAAAGCTGGGCGCCAGGGTGGAAGTATATTTGCCGCATCGCGAGCGCGAAGGTTATGGCATTAACGAGGCGGCGGTTCGGTACATAAAAGATCATGGTGGTAAGTTAATCATAAGTTGTGATTGCGGCGTGGCAAACGTGGCTGAAATTAAACTGGCTGGAGAATTAGGTATGGATGTTATTGTTACTGACCATCATCAGCCGGGCGAAGCCTTGCCGGCGGCGCTCGCCATTATTCACCCCACAGTTGCGGGTGAGAATTATCTGGGTAAAACACTTTCCGGCGGGGCCGTGGCTTTTAAGCTGGTGCAGGGCTTATTGCGAACCGATAAATGCACCTGGTCTGATAAAGTCAAGGAAAGTTGGGAAAAGTGGTTGTTGGATTTGGTGGCTATATCTTTGGTGGCCGATATGGTGCCATTGGTTGGCGAAGCCCGGACATTAGCTAAGTACGGGCTGATAGTTTTACAGAAGACTAAGCGTTTGGGCCTGCAAAAAATGTATGATCTGGCCAGTATCAGGCCCGACAAAATCACCACTTATACTATTGGCTGGCAAATTGCGCCACGCATTAATGCGGCTGGTCGCATGGATCATGCCAATGCCGGTTATGCGTTATTAATGTCCGATAGCGTTCGGGAAGCAGAAGAGTTGGCGGCGGCCTTAAATTCGGCTAATACCGAGCGGCAACGGTTGACTGATGTTATGGTAGACGAAGCCCTGGCACAAATTGGCAGCCCTAAGACAAGTGACTTTTGTATAACGGCCACAAAACCAGAGTGGCCGTTAGGGCTAATTGGCTTAGTGGCAGGTAAATTAGTGCAGGTACACAGTCGCCCAGCCTTAGTTATGGGTGAAGACGGTAATCACATTGTCGGTTCGGGTAGGGGGGTGGAAGGTTTTGATTTAATGCAAGCGCTAACGGATAGCCGAGAGTATTTAATTAAATTTGGCGGCCATAAACAAGCTGCCGGTTTTAGGCTGGAAAGAAAAAATTACGAGCCCTTTATAAAAAACTTTAAACAGGTTTGCAAGAAGCAGCTCAAGGGAAAAGATTTAACACCCACATTAAATGTCGATATGAGTATTGAGTTTCCCGAGCTTGATTGGAAGCTGTATGATCAGGTGGCGGTTTTAGAACCAACTGGGCAGGCCAATCCATCAACAATTTTTGTGACCGAAGACGTTGAAGTGGGCGAGATTCAAACAGTGGGCTCTAATAGCCAGCACCAGAGATTAATTTTACAGCAGGGCGATACTAGCAAAAAATTTATAATGTTTAATGCCGATAAGAAAGGTACAGAATTAAAAATAGGTGATAAAATAGATATAGCCTACGATGTAGGTGTAAACGAGTGGAACGGCAACCGCGAATTACAATTAAAAATTATCGATTTTAAAAAATCTACTTAAGTCGCACATTTTTTACATTTATGACAATACTTCCATACTTCCCAGTATCAAAGTATTGTCCGATTTATAAAAACACTATTAGTTACTGATATAATATTAATATGATTAAAAAAGTAATACTTAGAACCGATGGGGGGGCGCGCGGAAACCCTGGCCCGGCGGCTTATGGATTTGCAATTGAAGATGCTAGCGGGAAGGTAATTCAACAGGGCTCAAAATTTCTTGGCGTCAAAACCAATAACGAAGCTGAATATCTTGGTCTCATCGCTGGTTTGGAAGAAGCCAAGAAACTTAAAGCCGCTGAGGTTACTTGTTTTCTAGATAGTGAGTTGGTGGTTAAACAATTAAATCAGGAATATCGAGTCAAGGATAAGAATTTGGGAACACTTTTTGTAAAGGTTTGGAATCTGGCCCAGAGTTTTAAAAAAGTTGAATATAAACACGTTTTGCGCGGGCAAAATAAGCGCGCGGACTGGCTACTTAATCAGGTTCTTAATCGGCATTCTTAACTATTCAGTACCTGCACTACTGTACTAGTACAATAGTACAGGGGTATGGGTGTTTTTTTCATTTTAAAAATGAAACTCCACGGCCTTACGGCCGTGGTATCTTCGCGATTCAACTGAAGTTGTCCCCAACTGCGTTTCGGATATGCTCGCTATCCACGGGCTGACGCCCGTGGTTTTGGTTAGGTAATTTTGCATATAAAATAGCCGTCTCCGAAGAGGCGGCTATTGTTAATTTGGAGATATTAAATGATGAAGCCTGTTGGTGTGTACAGATTTCCGTCGTGATATTCCACATCCTCATGACGCGACCCTAATAGACTACCAACTAGTGTCATCACCCTGTTATATGGGTAAACTAGATCGCGTCTATAATGCACCCCCAAACATTGGTAAGTACCCATATCAGCTAGTTCCGGGTGGCTAATTAGCAGGCACCGAATTTCCAATGGACCCAGACAAAATTCATTGGGCAACAGATCTACTAAAGCCTTATTAGGCAACGAGCCGAGATGTCGTTTGCTTACTTGCACCGGACAAACTATATAGTCGTAATCAGCAGATGTCGAGCATCTTAACGCTTCATTTGTCCTTTTACTAATCTGGAGGTAGTGGCCGGATATATGATATCTTACAAAGCCCTTACAGGACGGCCGCAATGCCAGCCGATTTTTTTTAATCATCATCCGCAACGCACGGCCATATGTATAATCACTGAAACTGCCGAAGGCTACCAGCCTTATGTATAGAGGAAAAACCATATAGGCCTCAGCCTGTGTTGGCAAAGGGGGTAGGTCTAATAATGCAATTTTACTTGCATTTAATCCTGGAAAAAAAGGCGCCAGCCTTATTAGTTGTTCCTCTATTGAGCGAAACCTGAAACCATTAGGGTATGGCTGTGGGACAGATTCCACCGTTAACTTTCCAAAAAGGGTGTTGCTTGTAGTTACCCCCTGCGATGTCTCGGCTGCAGTTGTGGTGAAGCCGCTGCGTAGAGCCTTAATGATTGCGCCGCGATCGTTTGCAAACTTAGCTTGATCGTCCGCGGACAATCGGCCCTTCAATGCGGGCCATAGATTAAGATTGACTTTGCCGCTGAACTCTGCCCAGGCCGGCGTAATTTCTGTTGCGGGGACGTTATCACGGGTTTTAGCCATGACGTTATCTCCTTATGTTTCTTTACCTGAATCGCTCAGGCAGCGGTTGAGTTGTCTCAACATGATTGTGAATGTGCGAGTAAACTTTATAAGATGTGCATATATTAGTCAAGCACATATTGACAAGACGAGTATTTGATGTATAATATCATTACTTAGAAAGTTCTTTGTGATCAGTCCGATGAACATCGGACAGGAAAGTCCGAACACCATTACGCTCCCGTATGGGAGGGGTAACTGCTAACAGCAGCCGAGTCCCGATTTATTCGGGATGCAGGACAAGTGCAACAGAAAATAAACCCACCCTGAGTTTATCGAAGGGTAAGGGGTGAAACGGTGGGGTCCTTAATTGGACTAGAAATGCTTTCGGCATTTTAAGTAAGAGCCCACCAGCGTTCATGGCAACATGTACGGCTAGGCAAACTCTACCCGGTGCAATACCAAGTAGGGCCCGATGAACATCGGGCCGGGTTGGTAGCTAGAGCTCGTCTCGCGAGAGATAGCCCAGATAGATGATCACTTCTTCCGTCTAACGGCGGAATCAGACAGAATTCGGCTTATGCGAACTTTCTAAGTACAAACTGTCCCACATTATGGTGGGATTTTTTGTATCCACCGATTGACTATAAAGTGTATCGTAGTTGTAACGGCCGTTACAACTACGATACAAGGATATGAGACTGCAAGGCTGACCAGATGTATTGGTAAGTTTTAATCCGCGGCATATCAGCATGGGACAAAGGCGTACGCGAAACATTAAACATGTTATAATAATAGCCATGAAGAAATCGCAGCTTTTTCTAGCTAGCCTTGCCTTGCCGCTGGACTATTTGGCCTTAGTTTTAGCCGGGCTATCAGCGTATTTTTTGCGGTTTGAGAGTTTTGTCACCGATATACGTCCAATTATGTTTTACCTTCCCGTTGGAGAATATCTGCCCATACTTTTAAGTGCGGCGATTATTTGGCTGGCGATTTTCGCTCTGGCGGGGCTTTATCAAATCGGATCGCGATTAAAGTTTTACGACGAGTTGCGCCGAGTATTTTTGGCTTGTTCCACTGGTTTGGCTCTTATTATAATTTTATTTTTCTTTAATCAAAGTTTATTTTCGTCCCGCTTTATCGTGTTGGCTTTTTGGGGACTGGCTATATTGTACGTCGGCTTAGAGCGCGGATTAGTGCGCCGGCTGCGCTCAAGCTTGTACCGTCGAGGTTGGGCTCTAGATAATGTTATGGTGGTGGGTGGTGATGTCTCTACCCAGGAATTGGTAAAGTTATTCAATAATAATCCTGGTTTAGGTTACCGGGTGGTGGCAACTATGTCGAATTTTGACCCCAATACTGACGTGCCGTCTAATCTAGATGAGGTTTTACTGGCCGACGTTAATACACCTAGCTCTGAGCGTGTGCGTTTGTGGGAGTTTTGTCTCCAACATCATTTAGGTTTTAAATATGTGGCCGATATTTTTAATGCCCAACTGCACAATGTGGTCATGCATACTTGGGCTGGTGTACCGGTGGTAGAAATAAAAAAAACGCCGCTGGACGGATGGGGAAGAATCATCAAGCGATTATTTGATTTACTATCAGCGACTTTACTGTTAGTGGTTTTGTCACCATTTTTACTTATACTAGCCTTGATGATTTTAGTTAAATACGGGCGTCCGCTGATAGTGGCGTTGCCGCGGATTGGTGAAAAGGGCCGGCCGCTCGTGATACATAAATTTAGATCAATGGTGGTCGGGGCGGATAAAATGAAACAGCAACTATACAACCGAAACGAGCGCGCTGATGGGCCGTTATTTAAACTGACCGATGATCCTCGCGTTACGCCGTTGGGGCGCTGGCTGCGTAAGTGGAGTTTTGATGAGCTGCCGCAATTGTGGGACGTACTTAGAGGCAAGATGAGTTTAGTTGGCCCGCGGCCGCACGAGCCAGCCGAGGTAGCTAAATATCAACTGCACCATCATAAATTATTAAACATTAAGCCGGGCATTACTGGTTTAGCGCAAATATCTGGCCGTTCATCTTTGAGTTTTGAGGAGGAGGCGCGGCTAGATACGTTGTATATTGAAGACTGGTCGTTAGGTCATGATATTCTAATACTTATTAAGACGGTTATTGTGGTTTGGCAGGGAAAGGGGGCGGTATGAAGAAAGTCGCTTTAGCTCATGATCATCTAAATCAATTCGGCGGCGCCGAACAAGTGTTATCGGCGCTCCATCAGTTGTATCCCCAGGCGCCTATTTACACCTTGCTCTATAATGAGGTCTTAACCGGGGACGCTTTTAAAAATTGTGATATCCGCACGTCTTTTATCCAAAAATTACCGGCCAGCCAAAAGTTGTTTAAGTGGTATTTAAGCCTAATGCCGGCGGCGGTGGAAAATTTGGATCTATCCGACTACGACTTGGTTATTAGCTCATGTTCGGCTCTGATCAAAGGTTTGGTCTTAAAACCTGATACTAAGCATATTTGCTATTGCCACAGCCCCACGCGATACTTGTGGAGCGATACCCATCAGTACGCCGAGGAATTGGAACAGCCATGGTTTGTAAAAAAACTTCTACCGATGGTGCTTACAAAATTGCGGCTGTGGGATCAAATAGCCGCGCAAAGGGTTGATTATTTTATTGCCAATTCCAAGTATGTGGCCCGCCGCATTGCTAAATATTACCGTCGGCCGTCCACCATCATTTATCCGCCCGTCCCATTGGATAACTTTAAAGCCACTGACGAAATTGACGATTACTATTTAGTGGTGTCGCGGCTGCGGCCATATAAGCGGGTTGACTTGGCGATTAAGGCGTTTAATAAGCTAGGTATGCCGCTCAAGATTATTGGCGTGGGGGAGCAGTATACCGAGTTAAAGAAAATTGCCAAAGATAACATTGAGTTTGTGGGGCAAGCGTCGGAACAGGAAAAAGCGCATTATTTGGCGCGCTGCCGAGCATTAATTTTTCCTCAAGAAGAAGATTTTGGCATAACGGCGGTGGAAGCTTTAGCTTCTGGCCGGCCGGTGATTGCGTATGCGAAAGGTGGGGCGATGGAAATTATTGCCGACGGTATTAGTGGGAAGTTTTTTACCGAACAAAGTTGGGAGGCGTTGGCTGATGCTGTGATTCGCTTTGACTATAAAAGTTTTGACGGATCCAAACTAAGGCAAGCGGCGGAAAAATTTTCTAGTCAGCGGTTTGGTGATGAACTAAGCGACTTTATGTCTAAGCTCAAATGAGGCTGGCTATTGACGTACGCTGTTTGCAAGACCAGTATTGGACCGGGGTGGCCAATTACACTTGGAACAATATTAAAGCCTTGACTAGGTACAAAGACTTAAGCCAGGTGTTTTATGGTAATAACCTTAAAGGAGTTAAATTACCCCCGGAATTAGAAAATTGGGGCAGGGTGGTGGTGCGGCGATGGCCAAATAAACTCCAGGACCTCGGCTGGCGATTAAATATGTGGCCGAGTTTGGATAAGCTGCTGGGTGGGTCAAATAAACCAGACTGGTTGTGGATTCCCAATCCCAATTTTTTCCGGGCGTCAACGAATATAAAAACAGCTTTAACCATACATGATTTGTCTTTTCTTCACTTTCCGGAATTTTTTACTTTTAAAAAAAGGATTTGGTATTTAAATTTTGTCAAGACACTTGTAAAAAAACATTTGCGCAATATGAATTTAGTGTTGGCGGTATCAGAAAACACCAGGCGGGATATTTTGGAGCTTGATGGCGCCGCCGAGTCTAAAGTCAGGGTTGTTTATCCCGGTGTAGATGATGTTTTCTTTAATAAAGCTTCAACGCAAGATATTGAGCGCCTAAGACGCGACTTTAATTTGCCGGCAAAATATCTATTGTCCGTAGGCACGCTGGAGCCGAGAAAAAATCATTTATTGCTTTTAAAAATGTATAGCGAACTTACCAATCGTTTTCCGGATTGGGATTTAGACTTAGTTATTGCCGGCCCCTATGGCTGGGGCGCTAAAAATTTAATCAAATACTGGCACAACCTGCGTAACCGAGATCGCGTTCATTTTCTGGCTTATTTACCGGCACATTTACAGCCCGCCCTGTATCAGCAGGCAAGTATTTTTTTATATCCATCGTACTACGAAGGTTTTGGTTTTCCGGTTTTAGAGGCTATGGCGAGTAAAGTTCCTTGCCTAGTGTCGAACGTCAGCTCACTACCAGAATTAGTTGGCGGCGGCGCCATCTTGTTAAGCCCGTGGGAAATGTCCAGCTGGGTTGAGTCGGTATATAATTTGCGTCAAAACGATACCAAACGCAAAGTTTTAGCCCAGGCCGGCCAAGCACGGGCCCGGCGGTTTAGTTGGGCCGCGTCAGCCGGCCAGATATATAATTTATTTAAAGAACTATGAATATTGGTTTTGACGCCAGACTTTACGGCACATTCGATCGCGGTTTAGGGCGTTACAATTTAAGCTTGCTAACAAATTTAGCTCAGCTAGACCAAGTGAATAAATATTGGATTTTTGGTAAAGTTGAACGACTCGCCAGTCTGCCCCATAACTGGACCAGGGTTAATGCGCCGTGGCCAGTTTATAGTGTTGGTGAACAGGCAAAGCTTCCACGGCTCCTTAAAAAATATCCAGTAGACTTAGTTCACTTTCCGCATTTTAACGCGCCGGTGACTTACCAGCGGCCTTATATTTTGACCATTCATGACATGATTCTGCATCAATTTCCCAACGAGCGGGCAACCACCTTACTGAAGCCAATATATAAGTTTAAACTGTGGATGTACAATTATGTTTTCAATCGGGCGGTAAACCAAGCGCGTGCCATAATTACGGTAAGTCAAGCCACCAAAAAAATACTAATTCAGCATTATCCAAATCTGGAATCAAAAATTCGGGTTGTGTACGAAGCCCCGACCATTGATGGGCGAACATACCGCCAACTTCCCCGTCCCATCGCCGGCCGTTACTTGCTTTATGTTGGGGCCGCCTACCCGCATAAAAATTTGGGCGTGTTAGTTAAAGCTCATCACGAACTATTAAAACGCGATGCTAATTTGAAATTAGTTTTCGTGGGTAGGCAGGATTTTTTTTATCAGCGCTTAAAAAAAGAATTAAGCCGGTATAGTAAGGGCGTGATTTTTTGGGGGGAAGCAACTGACGCGACATTAGCTGGGTTATATGCGCATGCGGATGTATATGTATCCTCGTCCCTGGCCGAGGGGTTTAACTTAAGTGCGCTTGAAGCTTTAAGTTTTGGCTGCCCGATAGTCTTAAGCGATTCAGAGGTGCATCGTGAAATTTTTGGTCCGGCCGCACTGTTTGCTCAGGTTAATCAAGTTGATGATTACGTTAAACTACTGGACCAGGTATTAAACCAGGGCCGTAGCGGTTTTGAGCCGTTACAGCGTGCGACAACGGTTTTGTCACGGTTTAGCTGGCAGCTGGCAGCGCAACAAACACTTGAAATTTATAACCAAGCCCTTGTCTAGTTTGAAAACAAAATCTACAATTTAACTGTATGGCAGTTCATAACCGACCAAGTAGGTCGAAACACCAATTCAAGAGCGGGCCGGCTGATGGCGTGGTGTATTGGTGGCAGTTAAATTTTAAGCCGGGCGGTAAAGTTTCAAAAAAAAAGGCCGACAGTTTTAGATTATCACAGCATGTTCTAAATTTGCGCAAAACCTTAAAGCCTATAAATAGGCCGGGGGCGCCAGCTGCCAATAGTCAAACTCCGGCGGCATATCGTAGTACCGGACCGGCTATTGATTCGACCAATTTCTTAAGTCCCGGACCAACAACCTTTTGGCAGCCGGCTGGTTGGCTACGATATAAATACCCCTGGCTGGATGAGTTAAGTATTTTCTTAATTTTAGAATTATTAATAGCGTTGGTATATTGGCCAGTTCGGGTCGTGGCTAGATTTTATTATTGGCTGTATCGGCATTTATCGGGCGTGTGGAAAGGTATGCTACAGGATGTGGTATATTATTTTGAAATAAATTATAAGATATTTAGATTTATCTTGCCTTGGAATTGGTTTGGTTCACATCGACCCAACGTGTATTTTGCCGTGCCGGGCCGAAGACAATTAGGCTTATTAATATTAATAGCCAGTCTACTAATATTGCCTTTAAAGTGGGCCGGCTTTAGCGCTGACTTGTCGCGGCAAAAAGGGCGTTTTATTAGTTACGCCGAGGCGGCCTTAGGGCAGTTTTCTTTGGCCAGTCAGGCTTTGCTAGATGGTAATTTTTCCGACGCCGCCAGGGGCTTTGATGAGGTGAGTAAAATAATGGCCCAGGCCGATACGGAGCTTCAAAAAATCAGCAGTCGTTTAGGCGCGGTGGTGGGATTACCCGGCCCGCAGCAACAATTGGCGGCGGCCACGCTGTTGTTGCAGGCAGGTAAGAATATTTCCGACAGTGGCTCTATAATTAGCGCCGCCCTGTCGTCGCTGGAGAATGCGCCCAATACATCAGTGTCAGAAGTTGATTTATCTTTGAAAATGTTGCTGCTGCAGCGGGCGTTAGCCGAAACTTCGCCTAAAATTGTCGCCGCGGTAACACAAATGGATAAGGCCTTAGAGTATAGCTTACCCGATGATTTACGCCAGGAGATAGCGCAATTATCGTCAGTGTTAGTTGGGTTGCAAGCGGCTCTGCGTCAGGTGTCTGACTTGCCCAATGTTTTATCACAAATAATTCCGGCGAGTGGCGAGCGTCGGTATTTATTGGTTTTTCAAAATTATTCCGAGTTGCGCCCGAGTGGCGGATTTTTAGGCAGCCTAGCTATTGTTGAAACTAGTGACGGTAAAATTTCCAAAATAACTATACCTGGCGGCGGGCCGTATGATTGGCAAGGACAACTGGCGGTTAAGGTGGCGCCGCCAGAGCCGCTGCGCTTGGTAAATAGTTTGTGGCAATTGCAGGACGCTAATTGGTTCTTCGATTTCCCGACATCGGCACAAAAAATAGCCTGGTTTATAAAACAAAGCGGCGGGCCGGATTTTGATGGTGTGATCGCAGTTAATCCCGATTTGGTATTAGCATTATTAAAAATCCTGGGGCCAATAGATTTGCCCGAGTATGGCAAGCACCTAACTTCGGAAAATTTTATTCGGGAAACCCAGGAAGCGGTGGAGCTGGAATACGATCGCGAGACTAACAAACCCAAGCAATTTATGGCTGATTTGGCGCCAATATTGATTAGCCGAGTGTTTAACTTAAGGGTGCCTAATCAAATTGAGGTTTTATCTTTAGTGGAGCAAGCTTTACAAAGGAAGAGTATTCAAATATATTTTTCTGACCCAGAACTTGAACAACGGATTGTGGCGGCTGGTTGGGCGGGCGAAGTAAAAGATGTGAGTGGGGATTACCTGGCAATAGTACGCGCTAATATTGGTGGCGGTAAAACCGATCTGGTAATTAGTGAAGCGGTGCAACATACCGCCACGCTTTTGCCGACTGGGGACTTGGTTGATAAGGTTGAGTTTAGCCGGACACACCAGGGCGACCCGTTTGATATTTTTTACTCGCGCCGAAATGTCAGTTGGCTAAAATTCTTTGTTCCCGCAGGCAGTGTTTTAATAGAATCGTCCGGATTTGAGACTATGCCCGCCGATTATTTTAGGCCGATCCATGAGCAGGCCAGCCTCGACGCCGATTTATTTGCGCATGAGCAGATTACAGATTCCGGCGCCACCGCGGGCATGCAGGTAGCCCGGGAATCAGGCAAAACCGTGTTTGCGGGTTGGTTAACGCTGGAACCGGGGCAAAGTAAAACCGTGTCATTAGTCTACCGATTACCTTTGAAGTTAAACCGGACAAGCAAGCTGCAAGACGTTCGAGAATATCAGGCTTACTTAGCCAAGCAGTCCGGCGTAGATGATATTACTTTAACCAGCACCATCGCGCTTCCGGTTGGCTGGAGAATTAGATGGCAAGAGGGGACTAGTAAACTTCAGTTGGTGCCAGATGGTATTCAACTGATATCTAATTGGCAGGAAGACGAATCTTATGGTGTGTTAATCGAGGCGCCGTCTAGCCTCTTGACAAATCAGTAAATTTGCGCTAGCCTTTAACTAGATACCTTTGCTCTTTTTTCTTGAGATGGGTGGAGGCACATGGGAAATGTTCGTGAAGACCACACGACTGCCGCCATTTTTGGTAACAGTTGTGTACTTTGCTTGCTTGGATACCACTTTATTGTAGGTCACTTCAAGCCTTTCCTTACCTCCAACCACTTCAAGGAAAAAGTTCCGCAAAGGTAGACATCAGGCTACCGTCCAAGCGCCTGGCTAAATATAAGTTCCGTAGGAGGTTTTTTCCGTTAATAAACGGAACTTAAGTCCATAAAAAGACTTAAGCAATAACTCTCTCCCAGTTTACGTCAAGTAAGCGCTTAAAGAACTTATCAACTAGCACCGTCGCTTGATGGTAGCCTGTTGTTTTTCGTTTTTTTTGCGAAAATATACTAACGGCAATTTGTCACGATCGTGACAAAAAACGGTTTTGTAAGAGTTAGGTTTTAAACTGGCCGACAAATTTGAGATGATTGTCTTTTGTCCCGGCCGGGAGAAAAGGCAACTAGGCTGTTTATGACATTTAAGCTATGGCTAATCACCACTTGACAACTGCGCAACTGCGGGATTAAAGTAAGGCCAAATAAACCAAACTAAACCACAAACAACAAACATCGTAGGAGGTTTAACAATGTCACCAATTATTATAGTTTCTATTTGTTCGGCCGTGCTTTCCGTTGTAATCGCTTACGTAACATTTCGAGTCTCTAAGTGGTATGATATACGTAAGCGTCAGGCGGAAAAATATTGGCCCGGCGTTTTCGCTACCGCGATAGGGCTACTGTTTCTCTCGGCAAGCTGGGCGGTTCTGGCTATAACAGTTCTACGATTTATTCCCGCACAATCTATGCTGATATCCTCGCAGGGGGAAATTCTGGCTACCTTTGATGATAACCAGTCGATATGGCGGCATGATTACGACGCACTTTTGAAGCAAGGGGAATTGGTTTCATATGCCACAGAAAAACATACCATGTTAATGATGGTGCCGGGGTACGATTGGCAATTAGGTTGCGTACTCCCTTATTATATCAGGGTTACGAGCGGGGGGTCACCAACGGCCGCTATTAAGTATAAGCAGGGTTTTAGCGACGTAAAGCTAATTCCTAATCG
>Ga0209212_1003641_pt1 | contig 20019 bp, 23 predicted proteins | sample RifGroC2_FD_183996 | JGI IMG/M metagenome (GOLD analysis project Ga0209212, IMG submission 183996) | Groundwater microbial communities from Rifle, Colorado, USA - Groundwater C2 (SPAdes) (version 2) | ecosystem: Environmental > Aquatic > Deep subsurface > Groundwater | place: Rifle, Colorado... | reverse complement strand
ATCAGCGATTCCTTAACAAGGTATGCGCTGGAGCTTGCTATTTCTGCACGGTTTTCTGTAACGCAAGGCGAATCGCTTCCGGCGTTTTCATGATATTCATGAAGCTGTTCCGCCCCATCATGCTCAGATCCGGAAAATTGATCGCGATGCGAAAGCGCGCATACAGGGCATAGACCTTGTTGTCCGCGACCAGCACTTCATAGGGCAAATGGGCGGTTGATTTCACGTCACGAAAATCGATCTCCGACATGATGAAGCGGTCGTCCATGTATTTGCCGTCGCTGCTCCCCTTCATCGCCACACCGAACACGCTCTCATTCTTGCCGGGAATATCCACGCGATAAACCTTGGACACGCCGTTGTCGTTGCCGGACAGTTTCGCGTCGACCGCCTGCACCGCCTCCTCATAGCTCGGGTATTCCGCCAGCATGCTGGGTTCGTCAAAATACTCCATGCCAAACATGTAGTGATATTTGCGCGCCTGGCTGGCAGTCATCCCCTGCGCAGCGCCGAATTCTTCCACTCTGCCCAAGGCGCCCTCCAGTCCGGCAGAGACACCGTTCAGATCGTCCTTCATGCGGTACACGTTGGCCATGTAAACGGGATTGGTGTAGCTCACCTGCACCTCGTTGTTCACCCTGGTAACCGCTACCCGTTGCACCGCACCATAACCGCCGTGCTCCGAGGCGGCCGCGTTCTTTTTCAGTTCGTCGCTGGTAACAATCAGCACCTGCGTCTCCGGATAGGGAGAATAATCGCCGACGATGCTGAATCCGGCGCCAGTCAGGGCAACCTTGGCCTGCTCGACTTTTTCTGCGAGCGCACCCTCCCCCCGGGATGCCAGCACGAATGGCTTGAGTTTGACATCGGCCGCCTGCGCACTGACCGTGACGAACATCAATAATGCGAACAGTAATACATTCTTGAATCTCATTCTGCTTCTCCCTGGGTTGTGTTGAACTGCGGAAAACTGGCATGAAATCCATGCTAACGGACGGCCTTCAAGATTAGTGGTGCCAACGCTTCCGGCAGTCTGGTCTTGCCGGCAAGGACAAATTCCCGTGCGTGTGGCGACATCTTCTGCCAGGTCTTGCGGATGATCTGTGTCCACTTTTCCTCGTCATACTCCGGATGCTGCGCAGCAAATCCGATCAGGTAGTGTTCGAGGAACACCAGGTCTGCCACGTCTTCCATCAACTGCGTCTCCGGATTGACCTTCAAGCCCTTCTTGCTGACGATGGCCTTGACGCGGGCTGTCATCTCTTCACCGTAGCCCGCTTCTTTCATGAGATTGCCGGCAGTTTCGGCGTGGAACTTGTACAGCCCGGTGCGCCACTGCAGATAGCCTTGCCGATCCATCGGGTAGTCAGCGCGCGGGATTTTCCAGCGCTGGATATGCTGCGCGCGCACCGCAAGCTTTACGGCTTCCGATGCCTGCGGGGCATAACATTCCTGCATCTCGCTCATGCGCTGCGCGTAGAGCAGCTCCTTGGGGTATTCCTTGCCCTCAGCCATCTCCCGGTTCGGGTCTTCTGCGTTAGCGCGGTCGAAGGCGGCGATGGCGGCCTGATAATGCTCCAGCGTCATCTCGCTTGCCGGTTGGAGCGAGTGAGCCTGGAATGTCGCTGCTCCCGTTGTCGCCGAATGAAAGCAACGAAGCGGGTGGCCCAGTAGCAACTGCCGATGGTGCGCAGGTGGGTATAAGAGGCGAGCAGGTTATGCAGCACCAGTCCGTCGCATTCCCCGTCTATGCCGTAACCGCGCTCGACATGGTAAGCAAAGCGCATATCGTCCGGAAGGTTCTCCAGGCTGGAGTAATGGAACTCGTGTGCGCGAATTAAAGATTGCCTTTCCCGTTCGCTCTTTCTCCCGCTTGCGGGGGAAAGTTGGATAGGGGGAGATTCCTCTGAAAGAGGTGCCGGGCGTGGCCACGGATGCGTCTCGTCTTCTTTCAGGTGCACGTAGCCGCGGCCGATGGGTTTGTCATGCATCCTCACATCTCCGGGAATGGCGCCGACCATCTGATAAGTGCGCCCCTGGTAGGCGATGCTGCGCGACAGATACATCAGTCCGCCGCATTCGGCATACGCAGGCATGCCGTTTTCGATGGCCTGTCTGATCTGGGCGCGCAGCGCGCTGTTGGCCTCCAGTTCGGCGGCGCAGGTCTCGGGGAAACCGCCACCGATGTACAGCGCATCCACTTCCGGCAGGCGCGCATCGCGCAGCGCATCGAACGGCACCAGTTCCGCCCCCGCCGCTTCCAGTGCATCCAGGTCGTCGGCGTAATAAAAACCGAAGGCGCGGTCGCGCGCGATGCCGATGCGCACCTTGTCGCCGCAGGGCAGCGGGCTGACCCTGGCCTTGTGCGGAACGTTCAGCGGCTCTTTTTGCGACAGCGCGAGCAGCTTGTCCAGATCGACCTGTTCCGCGACGGCCTCGCCGATCTGCCTGATCCTGGCCGCAGCAACATGGGACTCATTGCTGGGCATCAGGCCGAGGTGGCGTTCGACGATGCCGAGCCGCTCGTCATGATGGATTGCGCCGATCACCGGCACGTCGGTGTAATGTTCGATGACTTCGCGCAGCTTGGCTTCATGGCGGCTGCCGCCAAGATTATTGAGAATCACCCCGGCGATATTGATATCGCGGTCGAACGCCTGGTAGCCGAGGATCAGCGGTGCGATGCCGCGCGTCATGCCGCGTGCATCGATCACCAGGAACACCGGCAGGTCGAGCAGCCTGGCCAGCGCGGCGTTGCTGTTGCTGCCGTCCAGCGCGAGGCCGTCGTACAGCCCCTTGTTGCCCTCGACCAGGTTCACTTCCGCACTGTGCCGCGCGAAGGTGGCGACGACATCGTCACGTTCCATCAGGTACAGGTCGAGGTTGCGGCAGGCGCGCCCGGCAGCCAGTGACAGCCACATCGGATCAATGTAATCGGGGCCTTTTTTGAACGGCTGCACGGCGTGGCCGCGCGCCTTCAGCGCAGCGCACAGGCCGATGCTGACCATCGTTTTCCCGGAGGACTTGTGCGCTGCTGAAATCAGCATCCGGTTCATGGCAAATCAGTCTGCGATGTAAGATTTGTCTTGCGGCATGAAGTCAAACACATGCATACCGATCATGGTAATGATGAAAGCGATCGCCAGCCCGCCGAAACCCAGCAGAAATTCGGGCAGCGAAGGATGGTAGGCGGCGATCTGCCCGTCGCCGAAGCTGCTGCTGACCTCATGACCCGGAAAAATATTCAGCGGGTAGGCTTGCCCGCCGATGATGAATACATACAGCAGCGCAAACGCACCGGAAATGACCAGCAACGAAGCAGTCAACACGCAGCTGGTCTTGCACAGGCCCGGCCAATAGATCAGCGCCAGCGGCAGCAGATTGCCGAGCACGAGGTAGCCCCACCAGAACAGACCCGGATAGATGTCGCCGTCAAGCAGGATGAACCGCTCGAAGCCGGTTAGATGCGCGAAGTACAGGTTGGTCAGGTGATAGGCGGCGACCATGTACAGCGAGCTGATGACGAAGATGCCGAGCAGGTTCTTTTTGCGTTGCAGAATCGCCGGGTCAAGTTTCTTTTCGTTCCATGCATAGATCACGGTCTGCGCCACATGAAATACCGCCAGCCCCCACGCAAACGACAGCACAATGAACAGCGGCGGCAGCAAGGCCGAGCCGTATGCCTGACGCGCGGTGAGAAAGGCGAAAATCAGGCCGGTGCCGGTGGTGAGGATGAAACGCCAGCCGAATACCGCGAGACCGGCGGACTTGTTCCATGGGTTCATGCGCCGCTCCATCATCGTCCATAAATAGACGATCACCAGCGCGAACATGCCGGAATAAAGCAGCACGTTCCAGGCAAACATCGAGGTGGCGTTGTAGTGGGTTGCGGCGATGATAATGCGGTCAGGCCGCCCCAGGTCGAGCATCAATACCGTCAGGCCGCCCGCCAGCATGGCGATGGACAGCAGGCCGGCCAGCGGCGCGCGCGCCTTGTAGGACGGCTTGCCGAATACCGAACCGATGGAGGCGATATTGAGCACGCCGGAGGCAGCGACGATCAGGAAGATGGCAAACACATGCGGGATGCCCCACACGATCTGATTGTTCATGCCGGTGACGATATGGCCATGATGCTCCATCAGATACACGGCATACAGACCCGCCATGACCACCAGCCCCCCCGCGGCCAGCAATGCCCAGTACAGGCGATTCTTGAAATACATCGGAGGATAGGAACTCATTTATAACCCCTGATAACGGATGCCGGTATTGAGACCCAGGTCGGCGCGCACCTGGACGCTTGCCACCGAGCGTATTTTTATGCTGATCTCGCTGTCCGTATCGTTCAGGTCGCCGAACAGGATGGCCTTGTTCGGGCAAGCCTCGGCGCAGGCGGGCTGTAATCCCTGGTCGACACGATGCACGCACAGCGTGCAGGCTTCCACGGTGCCCTTGCCGCGCGGCACATCCGGATTTTGGTCGTGCAGCGGTTCATGCACGAAGGAGCGCGCCTTGTACGGGCAGGCCATCATGCAATAGCGGCAGCCGATGCAGAGGTGCCGATCCACCAGCACGATGCCGTCGGCGCGCCTGAATGAGGCTTTGGTCGGACAGACGTCCACACAAGGCGGGTGCTCGCAGTGCTGGCACATCATCGGCAGCGACAGTTCGCGCCCGCTGCCGACATCCCTGATTTCGATCTTGCGTATCCATTGCGAGTCGGTTGGGCCGGTGCCGCCGGAAAGGCCGTTCTCCCGGTTGCAGGCGTTCACGCAGTCGTCGCATCCGCTCTTGCACTGGTTGGTGTCGATCAGCATCCCCCAGCGCACCTTGCTGCTCGCCGCCTCGGATTTGCCGTGCGCCGCATCAAACAGCAGCATCCCCGGCGCAATGGCAACCGCCGCCGCACCAAGCGACGTCTTCAGAAAATTCCTGCGGCGCAGATCAATGTCACTCATTTCGTATTCCTCTGCAGCCAGGCACTCTTGCGCGTGCCGGAGTGGCACTCGAAACAATCTATTTTCACTGCTTCATAACGATGGCAGGCGACGCAAAAACTGTCCTCGCGCGCGATCACGCTGTCATCCTTGATGCTGGCATGGCACTCGATGCAATTCTTCAAACTGTGTTCTTTTTCGCGCACGCCCTTACGCACCGTTTCGTCGCGCTGGTGCTTGAGCAGGTGCATGTGGTTCTTGCGCATCCATTGCGCATCTTTCACGCACTGGCCGCCCTTGCCAATGTCCAGCCTGGGGACAGTCGAGTCAGCGTGCGCCGGAAACATGACAATAAGCGCGAGCAAGGCAAGTAAACATCTTGATAAGGCCCTGACAAAGTCGGCGAGACGGGTGGTAGCCAGGACACGGTGTGCGAAGCATTTGGTGCGGGATTGGCTACGCGCCCTCGCTCCCGCAATCTGCCGCTCCGCGGTAACGTGTCGCGAGGGCCAGTGCAAGGCGCGCGACGCACAGCGACCGAGATATACCTTGAAGGTAGGCGAGGAAGCGAGCATCGCGTAACGCCGCAATGCGCCGTCGCAGCCACTTTTGCAGGGTTTTATCACCCGCCCAACCCCATCTGGATATAACCAGTCGGGCACACGTCTGCGCAAATATGGCAGCCGATGCACCTGTTATAGTCGGTGGCGACATATCGACCGGTGGTCGCTTCGCTCTTCTTGACGCGATATACGGCGGTCTGCGGGCAATACACTACGCAGTTGTCGCACTCGAAACACATGCCGCAGCTCATGCAACGCTTGGCCTCGGCAACGACCTGCTTTTCATCCAATACCCCCAGGCGTTCCTGAAAATTACCCAGCGCTCTTTCCTTGTCGAGGGTGATCACATTGCGCTGGTTGCGCGGCACATAGGAGAAGTGTCCGAGAAACAGCTTGTCGTGCGGGATGATGTAGCGGTCGGAGCGGTTGTCGACATTGTGCAGCGCGACGCTGGAATTGTAAGTGCCGCGCATCGGCTCGTGCACCTCCTCGACCTTGATGCCCTTCTCGGCCATCTTGCGCATCATGTCGAAATGGTGCACGTCGACCTTGGGGCGCTTTTCCAGGTCGTGGCCCAGCAAAAAGTTGTGAATGCCGTCTGCGGCGATGGCGCCGTGGCCGATGGCAGTCGTCAGCAGGTGCGGGCGGATCACGTCACCGGCGGCAAACACGCCCTGCTGCCCCGCAACCAGATAATTGCGGTCTGTCGAGACTGCGCCCTTGCCGTTGTTGAATTGCTCAAGGCCGGTGAAATCCACAGCCTGGCCAATCGCAGAAACGATCAGGTCGGCTTCGATATCCTGTTCGGTGCCTTCGATATTCCTGAGCTCCAGCTTGCCGCCGGCCATCTTGGCCTCGCATTGGATAACGCGCAGCGCCGTGGCGCGTCCGTTCGCGTCGCGCACGATGCCGATCGGCGCCAGGCTGCCGCGAATGTGTATTCCTTCCGCCAATGCCTGCTCGATCTCATGCTTGTTGGCCTGCATCTTGTCGATGTTGAACACCGAGGTCAGCGTGACCTCCGCGCCTTGCTTGGCGGAAATATCGGCGACATCCTGCGCCATGCGCCCGGCGATGGCATGTTCGGCATCGGTCGGCTTGGCGTGCGAAATATGGCCGAGGCGGCGTGCCACGGTGGCCACGTCGATCGAAGTGTCACCGCCGCCGACCACCACCACGCGCTTGCCGACATGCTGCAAACGCCCGTCGTTGAAAGCCTTCAGGAAAGCGGTCGCAGTTACCACGTTCGGCGCATCACTGTCGGCAATCGGCAGTGCGCGCCCGGCTTGCGCGCCCATGCCGAGGAACACCGCATCGAACTCCTTGCGGATCTGTTCCAGCGTGATGTCGGTGCCCACACGGCACTTCAGGCGAGCCTTCACGCCAAGGTCGAGAATGCGCTGAATCTCCGCGTCCAGCACGTCGCGCGGCGTACGGAAGCCCGGGATGCCGTAGCGCATCATGCCTCCCAGGAATTCATGCTCATCGAAAATCGTCACTTCATGCCCCTTCAGCACGAGCTGATAGGCGCATGACAGCCCGGCCGGGCCGCCGCCGAGGAGTGCGACCTTCTTGCCGGAAGAAGCAACTGCCGGCTTGTTGAACTTCAATTTGTTGGCGATGGCATATTCGCCGAGAAAATGCTCCACCGAGTTGATGCCGACGTGGTCTTCCACCTCATTGCGATTGCAGCCGCTTTCGCACGGCGCCGGACATACGCGCCCCATCACCGACGGGAACGGGTTGGCTTCGGTCAGGCGACGCCAGGCATATTCCTGCCACGGCATGACGGGTTTGCCGTCCGCTCCCAGCGGCGGCTTCTCGGTGCCGCGCACGATGGCCAGATAACCCCGGATATCTTCACCCGCAGGACAGCTACCCTGGCACGGCGGTGCAGACTGGACGTAGGTCGGGCATTTGTAGGAGTGCCCGGCCTGGAATATCTTCTGGTTCAGGCGGCGTATCTTGTTGTCGCCATCCTTGTAGCGGCGGAAGCTGATTTTTTGCGGGGTTTCGATTGTCGCTGACATCGCTTGTCTCCAATGAGTTGTTACTTGTCGCCCAGAATGATTGCGTTGCTGACCAGCTGGTGGACACCCCCGACCATCCTTCTGTCGAATCCGTAAATGGGCATCACCTTGGTGAACTGCGCCTTGCAGATGGCGCAAATCATTGCCATGAAATTGACGCCGTGCTCGTCCACCACTTGCTGCAGCACTTCCATGCGCGGCAGCGCACCCTTCACCCGCACGTCCATCAGGTCGTCGGTGAGCAACCCGCCGCCGCCGCCGCAACAGAAGGTCTGCTCGCGAGTGGTTTCCGGCGACATCTCGACGAAATGATTGGCGACTGCCTTGATGATGTTGCGCGGGATCTCGAACTGCCCGCCGGCAAAATCGCCCATGCGCGAACCGCGCGCCACGTTGCAGGAATCGTGGAAGGTGATGATGTGCTTGTCGTTCTTCGACTTATCGAACGACAGCGCACCGCGCTCGATCATGTCCCAGGTGAATTCGCAGATATGCATCGGCTGTTTGTAGCGGTGGTCGAGCTGCTTCTGCAGCATCTGCGCGAAGCGGTCGGTCTCGTCTGCACCTTCGCCCACGCCGCTCAGCGTGTTCCAGAAACTGTAGGCAACGCGCCAGGCATGGCCGCACTCGCCCACCACGATGCGCTTCACGCCGAGTTCCAGCGCAGCCTGGCGGATGCGCAGCGCGACCTTGCGCAGCTGTTCATAGTTGCCGATGAATATGCCGAAGTTGGCCGCCTCGGAGGCCATCGAGGACAGTGTCCAGCTGGTGCCGGTGGCATGGAACACCTTGGCATAGCCGATCAGGCTGTCGATATGCGGCTCGGCAAAGAAGTCGGCGGACGGCGTGATCAGCAGCACTTCCGCGCCCTTCACATCCATCGGGAAGCGCACGTCGATGCCGGTATCTTCCTTCACATCCTCTTCCAGCCCTTCCAGCGTATCCTGCAAGGCCGGACCGGGCAGACCGAGGTTGTTGCCGATTTTGTGCACCTTGCCGATGATCTCGTTGGAATACTTCTGGCCGTAGCCGACGGAATCAAGGATCTCGCGCGCCGCCATGGTGACTTCGGCGGTATCGATGCCATAGGGGCAGAACACCGAACAACGGCGGCATTCCGAACACTGGTGGTAATAGTTGTACCACTCGTCCAGCACCTCGCGCGTCAGGTCGCGCGCGCCGACCAGTTTCGGGAACAGTTTGCCCGGCAGGGTGAAGTAGCGTCGATACACGCTGCGCATCAGGTCCTGGCGCGCTACCGGCATGTTTTTCGGGTCCTGCGTGCCAATGAAGTAATGGCATTTGTCGGAGCATGCGCCGCAGTGCACACAGGCATCCATGAAAACCCTGAGCGAGCGGTATTTGGACAGCAGCTCGCCCATCTTGGCGATGGCGCGATCATGCCAGTCGTCCACCAGATGGCCGGGGAAACCGAGCGCCTCGTTGATCTTGTCGCTGGCGACGAACGTCTTGACGCCTTCCATCGCTCCCGGCTTCAGCGCAGGGATGATGGGAATGACGCGGTAGGCCGGCGCAGTGATCTCCGTCATGCTAGCCGTCCGATTCCAGCTGTTGCGCCCAGGCAGCGATGTGGCGCTTCTCGCGCGGATTGTCGGTCTGGTTGCGCGAGGGTGAAAAGAAGACTCCCGGCGCATGCAACAGCTTGCTGACGGGGAAGACCACCAGGAGCGAGGCAACCATGATCAAATGCAGAAAGAGGGGGGTGTCCGCAGGCAGTGGTTGAAGGCTGAATTGCATCCAGCTGAGGAAAAAGTTTTTGACGGCGATCACGTCGGTATGCGCAACGAACTTCATCGACAGTCCGGAAGCGGCGATGCCGATGAGCAACACCAGCATCAGGTGATCGGACGGCGTGGAGATATAGCGGATGCGCTCAACGAATAAACGGCGCGCCCACAGTCCGCCAAGCCCCAGCAGCATGGTCAGCCCGGCATACATGCCGAACGGCTGGATGAATGCGACCCAGCCCCACACCGGCTCGGTGAAATAACGCAGATGACGCAACAGCACCAGCGCCAGGCTGGCATGAAACAGCCAGCCCGTGCTCCACGTCCACAGATTCGCCTTGAACAGGCTCTCGAACAGCACCACTTCGCGCGTCATGCGCAGCGCCACGCCGGCTTTGCTGGTCGGCGCCGGCGTAGTGGGAATCTTCAGCGGCGCCGGGGTACGGGCATAGGTGTTGATGCGGTAGAGCAGCCCCACGACGAACAGCAGGGTGGCGAAATAAAACAGAATCGCGAACAGGATACTGGTCATGTCCATGCTCTAGCGGTGGCCCCGCTTAAATGCAGCCGGTCGGTTTCGGCAGGCCGGCGATTTTGCACGCCTGCTTGCCCGGACCATAAGGAAACAGGCTGTACAGGTATTCGCTGTTGCCCTTGTCCGCGCCCAGCTTCTTGCCGATTGCCTTGGTCAGTACACGCACTGCCGGCGCGATCTGATATTCCTCGAAATACTCGCGCAAAAAGTTGACCACTTCCCAGTGCTGGTCGCTCATCTGGATATTTTCGGCCTGGGCGATGAAATTCGCGACATCGGCGTTCCAGTCTGCCAGATCGACGAGATAACCCTCTTCGTCCGTTTCGTATGTTTTGCCGTCGACTTCGATATTGGCCATGCTAGTTCTCCTTATATTAATGCGGTGTTACAGCCAGGATTGGCAAGTGTTGTTGCTAATGGTGAGATTGACGAAACCGCCGTAATCCACGGCGGTGACTCCCGCAATGAGCCGGTCGCCCATGCCGCGTGCCTCCAGATCGGGCTGCAACACATGGACCTTGAGCCGTCCCATTGCTTCGCGCAGCCTGGCCTCGAATGCGTTGCCGGCAGTCGCCGCATACACGGCATCCTCGATCAGCAATATCTCGCCCGATGCGGCAACGTTCAGACAGTTTTCCAGCGCAGTGCTGGTCAAAGGTGATTTGTTGATGATATGCAGCATGAAATTCCTCCTAAAAGCTCAGGACAACGTCTTGTTGATCCATCAGCGCGCCCATCTCGGCACGGCTCAGGACGGTCACCGGCACCAGCAGGTCGTCTTCGCTCAAGCCTCGCGCTTCCATCGCCTCCTTTTCCACATACAGTTTCTCTACATCGTAATCTTCGAGCGCACGGTAGGTCGGCGAAAAGTTCTTGGTCTCGATGCCCTTGGTCTGCTGCCCCTTCTTCAACTGATACACGCCGTCATCGAGGAACACCAACGAGACATCCTGATCGAACGCGGCGGTGATCAGCACCACCTCCAGCGATTCCAGCGCGTAAATCGTGCCATAAGGCGCCTTGCGATTCACGAGCATGAATTTTTTTATGTCACTCATCCCGTCCTCCCTCAATCGCCGAAGGTGACCAGGCGATCACACTTGATGCCGGTTTCCACCAGTTGCCCGAGGCCGGAAATGCGGAAGCCCTGTGCCAGATTCTCATCCTTGATGCCACGGCGCAATGCGGCAGCGACACACACCACCAGGTCCACCTTGTGCTCTTCTGCCATCTTGGTCCAGCGGTTCACGATGTGACGGTCGTCCTGCGGCGGCTCGGTAAGTTTGGACGCGTTGTTGACGCCATCGTGATAGAAAAACACGCGCCATACCTCGTGCCCCCCCGCGATGGCTGCCTTGGCGAACAGATAGGCCGAGTCGCTGGCCTGGTGCTGGTATGGCCCTTCGTTGACTACGATACCTAACTTCATTCTCTTTCCTTCCCGATCAGAAGCGGATATGCGTCGAGGCGTTCAGGTTGTAACGCGAACCTGTCCAGTCGTCGATCAGATACTTGGTGAACGGCAATCCGGTCTTTTCGAAGAAACGTGCCCAGCCGATACGATCGATCCAGTCCGCCATGCGCTCCCATGGACGCGCATCTTCCTTGTACACATGCAGGATGTTCTTCACTACTTCGGCAACTTCCGGCCAGCGTGGCGCGTTGTTGGGCAGCCCGGAAGCGACCATCTTCATGAAAGTCGGCTTGCCGCGCGCATTGGAGTTTTTGCCGCCCACCCAGATTGCCAGCTTGGAATTAACCGGGTCGTTAATCTGCATCGGCGGGCAGGGTGGATAGCAGGCGCCACAGCACATGCACTTGGATTCATCGATCTCCAGCGACGGCTTGCCATTCACCATCGCGGGACGGATTGCCGCGACCGGGCAGCGGGCCACCACCGTCGGACGTTCGCAAATATTGGCAACAAGATCATGATTGATGACCGGCGGCTTGGTGTGCTGCATGATGATGGCGATGTCGGCCTGACCGCCGCAGTTGATCTCGCAGCAGGAGGTCGAAAGATGCACCCGGTTGGGCATCTCCTCGCGCTTGAATTCGTCATACAGCTCGTCCATCAGCGCCTTGACCACGCCGGAGGCATCGGTACCCGGGATGTCGCAGTGCAGAAAGCCCTGCGTGTGCGAGATCATCGATACCGAGTTGCCGGTACCGCCAACCGGGAAACCGCTTTGCTCCAGATCCACGATCAGCGGCGCGACCTTCTTCTCGTCCGACACCATGAACTCGATATTGGAGCGAATGGTGAAGCGCACGCGGCCTTCGGCGAAATTGTCGGCGATGTCGCACAGCTTGCGGATGGTATGCACGTCCATCTGGCGCTGCGTGCCGGCGCGCACCGACCAGACCTCGTCTCCGCTGTGCGAAACGTGATGCAGCACGCCGGGGCGGGGGCGGTCATGGTATCTCCAGTTGCCGTAATTTTTTGCCAGCAGCGGATGCAGATACTTCTTGTTGTCGGGTACCCCGGTCTCTTTCGGGCGGCGCATCTGTACGGGTGCATTCATGTTCTGTCTCCTCAGGCGGCTTGTTTTCTGGCGTTGATCTTGGCAACTTCGTCATCCCAACCGTCGGTGCGGACGTAGGGGTTCATGCGCGGCGAATTGACCATCGCCGGATCGACGTCGATTTCCATCGCTTCGAGGAAATTAGCCAGGCCGATACGCTCGATCATCTCGCCGGTACGCTCGTGCTCCAGGGCGTTCTCGGCGAAGAAATCGATGGTGCGCTGCGCGAATTCAACCAGCTTGCCGAGATCCTCGTCCGTCTCCAGCTTCATGAACGGAATGATCACGGTGCCCATCAGTGCACCGATCTTCAGATGGCTCTTGCCCCCTATCAGCACGGTCGCACCCTTGTCCTTGCCCGGCGCCAGCGCACCGGTCATTACGTTGATGCAATGCATGCAGCGTACGCAATCTTTGTTATCGATCTCCAGCGCTTGCGTGTCGTTGAGTGCGACCGCAGAGATATGCGCATCCTTGCGCACCGCGCCGATCTCCTTGATCTGGATTGCCCTGGTGGGGCAACGCGCCACCACGTCGTTGACCAGCTCATTCATGCCATGCTTGGCGAACCACTTCTTGCCCAGCACATCATCGGTGCGTATGTTGTCGCGCCAGGTGCCGATAATGGCCATGTCCGAACGCTGGATGGCATTCATGCAGTCATTCGGACAGCCGGAGAACTTGAACTTGAACTTGTAGGGCAAGGCGGGGCGGTGCATATCGTCGAGGAAGGTGTTGACCACTGCCACATGCGCCTTGGCCTCGTCGTAACAGGATTGCTCGCAACGCGCCGCGCCGACACAGGACATCCCCGTGCGCACTGCCGGGCCGGCGCCACCCATATCGAAGCCCATTTCATTGACCTCGTCGAATGCCTTCTGCACATTCTCGGCGGTACAGCCCTGTAGCATGATATCGCCCGACTGGCCATGCAGAGCGATCAGGCCGGAGCCATGCTTTTCCCAAATGTCGCAGAATTTGCGCAGGGTGTCGGTATCGTAGTGCATGCCGGCAGGAGGCATGATGCGCAGGGTGTGAAACTCTGCCGCATCCTTGTACACCGGCTCGCCATTCTCGTCCTTGAGTTCGGTGAAGCGTGGAATCACACCGCCGCCATAACCGAACACGCCGACCGTGCCACCTTTCCAGTAGCCCTTCATGGTCCGGTATGAGGTTTCCAGCTGCCCCAGCAGATCGACCACAGAATCCTTATCTTTGGCCAGCGCCTTCAGGCCGGTCACGAAACTGGGCCACGGACCGGACTCAAGCTCGTCAAGGTTGGGGGTGTCATGCAGCTTCTTAGCCATAATATCTTCCTTTCAATCGCGTTATGCCGGGCCAGCACTGCCGCCGGGCTGAAATCTCGGGTTTGTATGAGTTCTGCTCCAACGGAACGACCCAGCTTCTTGACCCGGTCATTGCTTGTTACGCATACTACGTTGCAAAATATCATCAAACCATTACCCGTAGCGGCTATCCAAAGTAACCCTAAAGGGTAGGGGCTTTCGCTACACCAGCAGTATTCCAAATCCGGCCATATTGCGGATAGACTTACGCTACTCAGTCAATACTGGCTCCCTTTTCTGATTCAGCATACTGCATTAAAAACAGACATGGCAAAAATAATCGAACTGAACAAGCTAGTTGTCCCGCTGGGAGGGCAGCAGATCGAATTACAGCAGATCGACCATGCCGAAGACGGCATGAGCCTGTTGCGTGTGCGAATCCGCGAAGGAAAGCGCTTCACCATCTTCGATATCGATCCCGCTACCGCCGCGCAATGGGCCGATACCATGCAAAGCTGGGCCAACTCGCAGAAGCAATGATGGACAAATTGCCCTGCGCGATGATCGACATGTTGTTTGAGCTCAAGGGCGAAGCGCTGCCAATCTCCTATCCATTCGCGCTGTGGGATGAACTGGTACGGTGCGCGCCACAACTGGCGAATGACGATCTGGTCGGAATCATTCCGTTGCGCACGGTGCAAAGCGGCGAAAATATGCTGTTGCCAAAACGCGCGAAACTGGCGATACGTCTGCCGCAAGCACAAACAGGAATCGTCACCGGTCTGACCGGCAGGGAACTGGATATATCAGGCAACAAGTTGCGTCTGGGTACATGCCAACCCCGGCCGATACAGCCCCACTCAACGTTACATGCCCAGCTGGTCATCGGCACAGACGACGAAGCTGGCTTTCTGGAAGAAACACGGACAGATCTCGAGGCCATGAGCATCCAGGGGCGACTGATCTGCGGCAGGCAGCAGACGCTGTCAGATAACAGCCACTCGCTGATCGGCCATAGCCTGGTGATCTACGATCTTGCGCCGGAAGCTTCGCTGCACCTGCAAAACGCCGGGCTGGGCGCCGGACGGCAATTCGGTTGCGGTATTTTCATGCCCTACAAGATCATCTCCGGCCTGGAATGACGTTTTACTTAAAGAGAGAAGGAGAACGACGATGGGATATACGGTAGCGGGAAAAGAACTGGAAACCGATGCAGACGGCTATCTGCTGGAACCGGATTTCAGCGAGGAAGTGGCAAACCTGATCGCGGCAGCAGATAACATCGAGCTGACGCCGAAGCATTGGGAGATCATCAACTACATGCGTGAGGAATATCGCGAACACGGCCATACACCAAATTTCCGCAGCATGCTGAAGGGCGTCAACGAATTCTGGCCGGAAGCAGACAGCAAGGCGTTGTATGACCTGTTCCCGCTTGGTCCGGCAAAGCAGGCGGCAAAAATCGCCGGGTTGCCGCAGCCATACGGCAAAGGCGGTTATTAAGGAGATGAAAATGGGAATGGATATGGTCAATGTAGTACTGGACATGAAAGGGCTCTCCTGCCCCAGGCCGCTCATCGGCGCGAAACGCATGATGGATGAGCTCGCCGCAGGACAAGTGCTATTGCTGGTGTCGGATTGCCCCGGCACGCAGGACGATCTGTTTGCGTGGGCGAGACAGACCGGCAACCGGATATTGAAGACCGAGCGGATGCCGGACGGCGGAACCGGCTATCACCTCCAGAAAGGCGTGAACGCAAAACACCCGGCCGCCAATGTCACCCTCGACATACGCGGCGCGGTTTGCCCCGGCCCCATCGTCGAAGCGAAGAAATTGCTGAACGGAATGCAACCCGGTGAAGTGTTGAAACTGGTCAGCGACTGCCCCGGTGTGCAATCCGACATCGAAGGGTGGGCCACGGCCACCGGCATGACCCTGCTGGAAAACATCGAGGTATCGGCCGGCGTGCATGAATTCTACATTCGCAAGGGCTGAGCGTTGCGCATCAAAAGCCACTGGTTCAAAAGCGGGCGCGAACACACCCCGGAAGAATTAGCGGGTGCTATCGCATTCACCGTCTGGCGCATCGCGGACAACGCACTGAAAAATACCCGCAAGGCGAATTTCGAAATTGCAGTCGGCCCGCAATATTTCGCCTTTCTCACCGAATTTCTCATCTTCCTGGTTCAGGTGGCCGACCGCATCGCCTTCCGCCGGTTGTCGCCAGAGGCACGCTTCGACTTCACCAGCACGCTGGCAAACCGCGTGGCGGAAACCTATGCCGAAAACCATAGCCGCCTGCTGGGTGGCAGCCAGCACGAATGCAAGCAGCAATTCATCGACCTGCTCAACCAGCGCGCCGACGGCTATGCTGACTTCGACTACAGCGAGAATGACCCGTCGTTCAATTTCAGCCGCTACCTCGGCTACTGCATGAATCAAGTCATGGACCAACGCGACAGCGGCTGGATCATCGACCAGATGATCAGCATCGAAGCGCCGGCGGCGGCGGAGATGACCGAAAAAACCATGCGCGATTTACTCAACAATGAACCGCGCCAGCCACGCCGTCACGCCGCTGCCGTGGGCGTGGACTGAACATCAATCAACCTAAAAACATTGAGACTTGTAGGCGCGCCTTGCGCGCGAACTGTCTGGGGTCGCGTGCAGGGCACGCTCCTGCAAGGTGATCACCCGGCAGGTGGGTGACACCAAAGACACAAGAATCAATCACCACGCGGGCTTGCATGGAAATGCAAACAGCCAACCGCGGTTTTCAACCGAATGGCTGCTTTAGAAAAATATGTTCGGCATTCGGTAAATGGCACGCCCCCGCCGATGGCGCACCCACAAAAAAGCCCGCTCTTTTTTCAAGGGCACTTACCAAAACCACCCCAGTCACTCGTCATGTCATGTCTCCTCTGCGTTGCATGCCAAGGTCAGAATTCGTAACGAGCCTGAAGATACAGGTTGTCATCGTGCGCTAGTTGCCCGAACTGGCCCCACGGCTTGCCGCCAAACAGATTGGCGCCAACCGCGCCCCACCACCGGTCGGTAAAACTGTAGCGCAATTCCGGGTTCACGAAGTGGTCGCCGTTGCCGGCGTTGTGCGAGGCATAGGCGGAAAACCGCAGCGTCTGATGCAGGAAGAATTGCGTCAGCCGCGCCGTGACGGTATGGCTCCAGCGCTTGTCGGCCGGAAAACCGGCGGGCAGCGCGGCGAGGTGGGCGCCGTAGTCGTGCATGTGCTCGGCGTAGTACTGGAGGCCAAGCGAGGTATCTTCCGCTGGCTGTATCTGGTAGCCGGCGAGTAGTCGCGTCTGTGAGTTAGGCACGGCGAAGTCGTTCCCCGCGCGATCCTCACGCGAGTCGTAGTAAGCCGCTTCAAGGCTCAGCACCCCTGCGCCCGCGCGACCGGAAAGGCTGGCGCCATAGGTCGAGAGTCCGGGGTAGAAATAGGTGATCCTCGCCGGTGCCGTCATGTTGTCTGGCCGCATCGAGGGGGTGCGCTGGAAGCCGCGATATAAATAGAGCGCCGCATCATAGCCTGCGATGTCGCGGTAAGCGCGCAACCCAGCGTCTCCCTGTCCCGGTTTGACGGTTTCGCGGTTAGTGACTGTCGGCATCGGGTCGTAAAGCCGGAAACGATTTGCATCAGGAATGCGGCTCTCCTGGAAATCCGGCGCAAGCACCAGCTCGAAGTTGGCAAACTCTGGATAGGCGCCCAGTTTCACCGCATCCACACCGCGCTTGAGGTATTCCAGCGGTCGCCCGGCGAACAGTGCCTCGTAATCTTTGGGAAAGAAATCGTTCACGAACACCAGATCGCCCAGGCCCCAGGTGATGATCTGCCGACCGACGCGCAAGTCCCAGTTGCTTGCCGCATAGTCCACATAGCCTTCGCGTAACTCGGATTGGTCATTGCGACCGAGATGGTCGTAGGCGAAATCGCCCTTCGCCAGCAGCCGCCAGGCACCTTCGGTGGCATCGAGCTTGATCTGGGCGCGCTCCTCCAGCCATTTGTAATGGCGGTTGTCCGGGTTCGCCGCGACGGTGTTGAAGGCCGTGTTCTGCTGCACGAAACCCGAAAGCGTAACTTCCGCCCACGCGGTAAGAGGTGCCAGCAAAACAACAAAATAAAGCGCGGCAGACCGCGGCATCAGTCAACCCACTTGCGCGGCGGCTGGCGCAAGAAGCGTTCCGAGAACAGGCTGTCCTCCATGCCGAGGTCATAGTCAGTCTTGAGGTAAGCGACCTCGCTGCGATGGCCGGTCTGCAGATTTTTCATGGTGCGCCTGACCACCGTGGGAATTCCCTTCACCTCGGCGATTTCATCGGCGCTGAACTGCTTGTAGCGGATATTTTTCTTGTCGTATTGTTCTTCCTTGAGCGGTAGGAAACTTGTCTTATCCACCCAGGTTATTTTGTGGCCGAAGTCGGCATCCGAACCCTTGGGTGTGCTCCTCACCACATAGCAGTCGCGGTCGCCCACTTTTTCCTCGCGCTCGACCGCATGGCTGTCGTCCTCGATGTCGCGGCCCGAGACATCCTCGTAGGTGAAGTCGGAGCCGACGAAGCTGGAGCGCTTGTCCTGCGCGGCGATACGCTTGACCATGTTGATGGCGGGAATGAACATCCAGCGGTCATCATCCCTGGCCGGATACTTGTAAATCATGAAAGTCATGTCCTTCACATCGGACGGCTGAAAGAAATACATGAAGTATTTCTGCTCGCCGCCCGCTTCGCCCATGTTCTTGCGCAGCATGGTCATCTCGCGCACCCGCTCCTGCCCGTCCTTGTTGATGAGCTTCATCACCACCCGCGCCTTGAAATCCTTGCCCGGGTAAAGGAAGGCGGCCTGGGACTTCTTCATCACTTCTTCGCCCGTGAGAGCCTGCGCCTGGCCCGAAAATGCCAGGGGCAGCAGGGCGGCGATCAGCCATATCCACCAGTGCTTCATTTCAAACTCCTTTCGTATGTGCCGGGGCGACATTCGCCGCCAGCTTGGATTCGTCGAACAGCCAATTTCTCCCCAGCATCACCAGCGCGGGCAGATAGAGGATGGTGAATAGTGCGGAAAGCAGCATCATCGAGACGATGAAGGCGCCCACCGCCATGTAGGGCGTGAGGGGCGCTGCGAGCATTACCGAGAAGGCTGCGGCGAACAGCAGCGCATTGCGCAGAATGCCCTTGCCGGGACGCGCCGCCGTCCACAACAGCGCCTCCCTCACCTCCGCCTCACTTGTGGCGCCGCCCGACTCGGCCAAATGCTGGCGGAAGCGGCTGATGAAGTGGATGGAAAAATCCACCGCCATGCCGAACGACAAGGTGCTCATCACCGACAGCGGCATATCGAAGTCCTTGCCGACGAAGCCGACTACACCGTAGATCAGCAGGATGGTGAACAGCAGCGGCACATAGGCGACCAGCGCCCATCTGGCTGAGCGGAAGTCCAGCGCCAGGATGACGAATACCACCACCAGCGCCAGGATGAGGCCAAGCACCAGATCGCCCAGCACCTCGTCGTTCCACACCAGATTGAACCAGGCGATACCTGCCGGTTTCACTGTCACCGCCAGCGGATGAGCCTTCTGGTAGGTGTCCGCCGCCTGAATCACCTGGCGCATCGCTTCCGCATCCCAGGTCTTGAGTTGCACCCACAAATTGGCTTCCTGGAAACCGGAATCGATCACGTTATCCAGGTCGGAAGGTTTGGCCGACATGCTGAACAGGAACAGATATTGACCGACCGTATCCTGTGTATCCGGCACTACATCGAATTTCGGGTCATCATCGTGCAGGACGCGGTTGATGCGTTTCACGTAATCGGCGACCGAGAAAGTCTTGCCCACCACCGGCAGGGTTTCCAGATGGCGCTGCAAGCCTTCGATCCAGCGCATGGCCTCCGGGCTTTTTAAAAACTCCGGCTCCCCGGATTGCACCACCAGATAGCCGAGCGAAGTGCCCCCCAAGGCCTGGTTCATCGCCGTGTCGGCGATACGGATCTCGCTCGACGGCTTGAACCAGGCCACCAGGTTGTTGTTGACGTGAATCTTCGTGGTGCCGACGATGGCCGCCGCCACCAGCACCAGGCCTGTCAGTATGGTGGCCAGCGGGCGACTGGCGCCGATCCCGCCGACCCTGTGCAGGAAGCGCGCGGTGCGGTCCAGTTCCACGCTTTCGCTCCTGGCGGCTTGGGCAATCTTCTCGTCCTTGACGAAGGTGAGGATGGCGGGGATCAGACTGAATGAGAACAAGCGCAGTACCACCGTGCCAAAGGCGATCAGCCCGCCGAACACCTGCACCGGCACGATGTTCATGAACAACAGCACGGCAAAGCCGGCAGTAGTGGCGAGCGCCGTGTAGCGCACCGGACGACTCACCGCCTGCA
>Ga0209212_1003640_pt1 | contig 20020 bp, 16 predicted proteins | sample RifGroC2_FD_183996 | JGI IMG/M metagenome (GOLD analysis project Ga0209212, IMG submission 183996) | Groundwater microbial communities from Rifle, Colorado, USA - Groundwater C2 (SPAdes) (version 2) | ecosystem: Environmental > Aquatic > Deep subsurface > Groundwater | place: Rifle, Colorado... | reverse complement strand
CCCCGATTACTTTCGCGGGGTTCTTTTTGGTGCAGGCGGCTATCATGGCCGCGATAATGAAGGGCTTGTAGCCGGCTTCCTTGTAGGTGCCGATGCGGGCTTTTTCGAACACGCTGGCGCTCACCTCTCCGGCCTTGCAGCTTACGTCGGTGATGTCGGCGGGCAGGCAGTGCATATACACGGCCTTGCCGCTCTTGGTCAGCTTCATCTTGGCCTCGTCGCATTCCCAATTCTTGAACTTGGCGTTATTGGTCAGGCACTCTTTCTCGAGGTCCTTGAGGCCAGCCTGGTCCCCCTTCTCGAGCAGCGCGGTGCGGCGCTCCATCACCTTGAACGGCGCCCAGCTCTTTGGGTAGACGATGTCGGCGTCCTTGAAGGCGCTCTCCATGCTGTTGGAGACCTTGAAGGAGCCGCCGGACTTTTTGGCGTTGTCGCCGGCCACCTTGATGGTCTCGGGCAGCAGGTCGTAGCCCTCGGGGTGGGCCAGCTCTACGTTCATGCCGTAGCGGGTCATGAGGCAGATGACGCCCTGGGGGACGGAGAGGGGTTTGCCGTAGCTGGGGGAGTAGGCCCAGGTCATGGCTATCTTCTTGCCCTTCAGCTTGTCGAAGCCGCCGAAATGGTTCTTGATGAAGAGCATGTCCGACATGGACTGCGTCGGGTGGTCCAGGTCGCACTGGAGGTTCACCACGGCCGGGCGCTGGTTCAGCACGCCGTTCTTGTAGCCGTCGTCGAGGGCCTCGGCGACTTCCTGCATGTAGGTGTGGCCTTTGCCGATGAACATATCATCGCGGATGCCGACGGCCTCGGTGAGGAAGGAGATCATGTTGGCGGTCTCGCGGACGGTCTCGCCGTGGGCGATCTGGCTCTTGCCCTCGTCGAGGTCCTGCACGGAGAGGCCGAGGAGGTTGCAGGCGGAGGCGAAGGAGAAGCGGGTGCGGGTGGAGTTGTCGCGGAAGTTGGAGACGGCGAGGCCGGTCTTGAACATATCGAGCGGGACGTTCTTTGCGTGCAGCTCTTTGAGGAGCTCGGCTATGATGAAGACGGACTTGAGCTCTTTATCGGATTTCTCCCAGGTCAGGAGGAAATCCTTGCCGTAAAGGTCGGCGCCGAGTTTTTCTAGTTCAGTCAAAGATTTTTCGATATTGAGGGGCATTTTTATCTCCAGGTGTTCAGTCGTATGCTTGCGGCAATATCCAATTAAATGTCTTTCGCCGCGCTATTGTCAAGGAGCGCCAATAAACTTGTCAGGGTTCGGTTGCCCGGGTGGCCGGAACGCAAAACGCGGTCGGCCACACCGTGGCCTCCCTCATCTCACTGCAGTGGCCGCTGCGGCCACCCGCCCTCGGCGCTATGCAAGCCTCGGGCAAGAAAGTGGCGCAACGCCACGCAAGAAGGTTTTGCTAACCCGGCCACCCGGTCAACCTCCAGGGTTTAGCGTTATTGCCGTAGTTCTCGCGGCGGTTCTATTTTTATATGATATCGAGACCTTACAAAATGAAAAAACAGCTAGATCTGCCTTCTTATTTTAACTGGCGCCGGCTCAAGAGCGGGGTGCTGGTCACCGGCGACCTGGGCGGCTGGGCGCTGCTGAAGCCGGCCGAATTCGAACTGTTCGCGGCGGGGAAGCTTAAAAGCGGGCCCGGCTTCGAAGCTCTGCAGAGGGGCGGGCTGCTGCGCGCCCGGCTGGATTTCGACAAGATATTTACGGATTGGCGCGACTCCAACGAATACCTGCGCACTGGCCCCGGCCTGCATATCATGGTGCTGACGCAGAAATGCAACCATAATTGCGTCTACTGCCAGGCCGGTTCAGGCGCGGGGAAGAATATGAGCCTCGCGACGGCCCGCCGCGCCGTGGATTTCGCCTTCAGCGCGCCGGTGGACGGTCTCACCATCGAGTTCCAGGGCGGCGAGCCGCTGGTGAACTGGCCGGCCCTGAAAGAAACGGCCCTTTACGCGCGGAAAAAGGCGGAAAAGACCGGGAAGGAGCTGGCCCTGGCCCTGGTTTCCAATTTCAGCCTGATGGATAAAGCCAGGGCCGATTTTATCGTAGAGAACGATATCTCCCTCTGCACCTCCCTCGACGGGCCGGCGGACCTGCACAATGCCAACAGGAAATTCTCGGGCGGGGATTCGCACGCGAGCGCGGTGAAGTGGATAAAATATTTCCAGGAGCGGCGCGGCGTGGAGCCCCCTGGCGGCCCAAGCGCGCTTCTGACCGTTACGCGGGCCTCGCTGGGCCGGGCCGGAGAGATAGTGGACGAATACGCCCGCCTCAAGCTGCCCTATGTTTTCCTCAGGCCGCTTTCGCCCATGGGCGAAGCCCTGAAGCGCTGGGACGAGATAGGCTATACCCCGGAAGAATTCCTGGAATTCTACAGGGAGGGCCTGGACCGCGTGCTGGAGCTGAACCGGCGCGGGGTGTCCATCAGGGAGAAAACCGCTTTCCTGGCCGTGAAAAAGATAGTCGGTTTCCAGGATAATAAATACGTGGACCTGCGCTGCCCCTGCGGGGCCGGGCTGGGCCAGCTGGCCTATGACTGCGACGGCGGGATCTATACCTGCGACGAGGGCCGCATGCTTGCCCGGGACGGGGACTATTCCTTCCGCCTGGGCAGCGCGCTGAAGGATAATTACGGCAAGGTCATAAACTCCGAGCCGGTCAAAGCCTGCGCCATTTCTTCCAGCCTGGACCTGCAGCCACTCTGCTCCCGCTGCGCCTATAAGCCTTTCTGCGGCGCCTGCCCGGCCTATAACCAGGCCGCGCAGGGCGGTTTTTGGGGCGCTATGCCTTCGAACGGGCGCTGCCTGGCGCTTATGGGCATCTTCGACCATATCTTCGAAAGGCTGTCCGAGAAGCCCGTTCTTGATATATTCAAGAAGTGGATAGGCCGCGTTTAGCGCCTGCCGTCCCACGCGGGCCTTGAAAACTGTCGTTTTTTGTGGTACAACATAGACTACGGCTTCCTGTATTGATGGGGAAGGCGGGGGGTATCGTTTAATATATCTATGAAAAAAATAATTATAGGTGTTGTCGTAATACTCGCTGCGGCCCTGATAGGCCTCAAATATTTTGCCGCTAAAAAACAGGCTGCCGACGTTTCGCCGGCCCCGGGGATCTCGATAGAACAGCAGGGCGTCGCCCTGCCGGCCGGGTCCACGGATTATGCGCAGCCCAGTTCCCTGGTTTCTTATACCCCGGCCCAGGCCACCGGCAGTTATGAAATGATGGCCCTGCCGGCCGCCGCGCTGGACCTCAAGGGCGCCTGCGAGGGCGGGTCTCCCAAGGAGATAATGGAGAACCACGGCAAGACCTGGGGTTATTCCACCGGCCGCCGCAACGCTTTCGAGCCGCTTAAGACGCAGGATATGTACAACCATCTCTGGGATTACTACTCCTGCACGGCAGCTTCCCGCCATGACTCCACGATCTGCAGCGAGCTCCCCGGGGAGAACGTGAAGGACGCGGTCAAGTTCGGCGTCCCCGCCTTCAATACCAGGAAAGAAAATATCAAGCCCGGCTCCCTTATGACCCCGATGGACCAGTGCCGGGAGAAGACCGTGACTTTCCTCTTCAGGGCTTATGTGGCCGGCAGGGCCAAGGACCAGCAGGTCTGCATGGACTACCTCAGCGAACAGGCCGCGGAGGCCCAGGCCGTGATCCCCAACCCCGCCGAATTCTGCACGGCCATGGGGCAGGGCACGGACAAAGCCGCCGCCTACCTCAAGGAAAAAATACCAAGGGCTTATCCGCTGACCGAACAGATAACGGCCATGTCGAAAAAGTCCTGCGGCTCCGAGCCTGAATGCCTCGCCAGCCTGGGAGTGTGGGAAGGCCTCAGTACCGGCAACGCCGCCAAGTGCCCCGACGCTTTCAAGCCGCACTGCGCGGCCGCCATCCAGAAGAGCCCGTCGCCCTGCTCGGCCATCCTCGCGGATATGTCCAAAAAATATTGCGCCTACCACAAGGACCTGGTCAAACTCGGCGGCGGTTACGCCGGGGCCACGCCTGAAGAAGTGAAGGAAGCGCTGGCGGCGGCGGCGAAGAAAAAAGCGGAGGAGGAACAGCTCCGCAAGCAGGACGAGGCCGCCACCAAGCAGATCAACGAAAAGGTCCGCAAACTGATGGGGAAGAAGGGCGAGTAGGCAAGGCGGTAAACTTATGAAAAAGAAAACCTCGAAACTTAAAAAGAACATCCGGATGTTCCTCAGCAGCGAGGAAGGCAAGATGCTGGATTCGGATATCGTAAAGACCGGCCTGGCCCTGGGGATCCTGGGTACGGTAATGGTCGAGCAGGCGGCGGCGCAGGTCCACTCCAACTACTTCACCTCCAGCGCCCACGTCAGCCACCAGAGCCACGGCTCCCACGGCTCGCACGGCAGCCACGGCTCGTATTGACGCAGCGCGTGAAAAGACGCGTTTTTTACCTTCATAGTCCCTCGGGGGACATCGGTCATGCCGTACACTTGCTGCGGCTGCTGGCGGAGCTTAAAAAGACCCGCGGCAGCCGCAGTTTGATTTTCCTGCGCGCCCCCTCCGTCTATCCTTACTCCCTTTTTAAAAAATACGGGAAAGTAATACAGCTTCCCCCCGCTTCCTCGAAGGCCTCCGGCTTGCGCCTTGCCGCCAGCCTCTTGGAATTCCGCCCTTCCTCTTTGATCACCGAATTCTTTCCCTTCGGGCGTACCGAATGCCTTCCGGAGCTGGAGCCGGTCCTGGAGGCGGCCGGGGCCTGCGGCGCCAGGCTCTTCGCCAGCGTCCCGATGCCATATTTCACGGCCCCGGAGAGGGGGGTGGAAGCCCTGCTCAAAACCTGCGCCCGCTACGAGAAAGTCCTGGTCCACGGCCCGGAGGGGGCCGACCTGCCTTATATGGCTAAAGCCGTCAGCCTGGAAAGGCGCATCACCCCTTCAGCTTTTCTCTCGGTGTTCAGGGAGCTGCGCCGTAAGGTGGTCTTTACGGGTTACCTGGTTCCCGGTAAGCCCGCCCGCAAGCTGTCCAGGAAAGAAAATTTCGTATTGGTGACCCGCGGGGGAGGCTCCACTTCCGACAGTTTCTTTGAAGCGGCTATCGGCGCGGCCTCTCTTTCCGCCCTCCCTTTCCTGCTCGTAGCCGGGCCGGCTACGCCGCCGCGGCGGCTGGCTTCTTTCAGGCGGCTGGCCGCTTCAGGCGGTGGGAAGGCGGAAGTAATAGGAAGTTCCGCGGTCATGCCGGAGCTGATGGCCAAAGCCGCGGTCTGCGTCTCCACCGCCGGCGGCTCGGTGTATGAAATGCTGGCCCTGCGCAAGAAAATGGTGCTGGCTCCTTTTTGCGGCGCCAGGGGGCGGGAACACTCGGACCAGCTGGCCCGGGCCTGGCTGATGCGGGACCTGGCCGGCGCGGCCCTCCTGCTGCCAGCCGACCTCACGCCGGAGAAGATCGCGGCCGCCGTCCGGGAAAGGCTGGAGAAGCCGGTAAAAATTTCAAAACGGGTCAAACCCTCCTGGTTCCAGGGCGCTGAAAAGGCGGCGCGGCTCGTATGACGAAAACCGTGATGATGGAGCTTACCTGGCGCTGCAACGCGGCCTGCGCCTTCTGCTACCTGGGGAAGACGGGGCGCCTTAACAGGCGGCTGCCGGAGCTGGGCGGGGCGGAGATCAAAGCCTTCATGCGCCGTTTTCCCGCCGGCACGCGGTTCTACTTCAGCGGCGGGGAACCTTTCCTGCGGAAGGATATTTTCGGGATACTGGCTTATGCCGCCGGGCGGGGCTTCAGCTGGGGCGTGAACACCAATGGCCTGGAGCTTACTCCCGCTAAAATAAAAAGGCTGCTGGCCCTTAAACCGGCCTATATTATTTTTTCGCTGCACGGCCCGGCGGCGATACATGACCGCCTGCTGGGCCGTAAAGGCGCGCATAAAAAACTGCTGGAGAATCTCGGGACGGCGGCGGAATTCAAGAAGCCCGGGACGGAGCTGATCACCAACTGCGTTATAAACGCCGCGAACGCGGCCCTGCTGCCGGCCGTCTACCTGGACGCGGCCCGGGCCGGCGCCGACAGGGCGGTCTTCGAGCATCTGCAGTTCCTTAAAAAGAAAGAAGCCGCCGGGGCCGGGCTTTCTCCCGAAGAGCTGATCACCCCGGCCCTGGACGGCTACGCCGCGGACGTCCGCGCCCTCTCGGCTTCCATCGGGAAAATAAAAGCGCTGCGCGGGGCTTTCAAAACCCATTTCGAACTGCGGCCCGAGTTCACGGCCCTGGAGCTCGAGCTCTACTATAACGGGCTCCTTAAGCCTTCCGGCCGCTGCCCCGGCCTGCTGTCCACCCTTAATGTCGAGCCCGACGGGAGCATAAGGACCTGCGTCCTCTACGGCGCGCGCGCCGGCGGGACCAGGGCTTTTGACCGGGCGGCTATCATGAAGGCCAAGCGCCGCCTCGTCAAAGGCGGGCTGCCGCAGGGCTGCGCCCGCTGCTGCCAGCGTTTCAAGATCAAGCGTGTTTTTTAATTATTTCGGAAGCCAGGAAGAAGCGGGCCAGCCCGCGTTTCTCCAGGGCTTTCAGGAAAGAGACGTAGTCCGCGAAAACTCCCAGATCTTCAGCCTTAAGGTCGGCGTGGTGGAAATAGATTCCGGCCGGCGCGCTCCCTTCTCTCAGCGCGGCCAGGGTCCTCGACTTCAGCAGGCTTAAGGACAGCGGCCGCGGCTTAAGCTCCAGGTCATATTCATTCACCGTCACGCGCGTGCCGAGGAAAGCCAGGCCCCGCGGCAGGGGCTCTTTCAGCTTGCGGCTGGCGGAGATAGCTTTAAATCCGAGGGAGGCCAGGGCTTTCAGCGTGTCGGAATTGTAAAGGTGGAAAGGCGGCACAAAAACCGGGGAGCCCTTCCCGAACAGCTTCTTCATCAGCTTTTTGCCCCCGGCTATATCGGCTCTCTGTTCCTTATAGGAACGCGAAGGCCCAAACTCCTGCTTGAGGTACTTATTGCCGGAATGCTCGGCGTGGCTCAGGCCGTGCTGCAAAGCTTCCAGCCGCGTCCCGGCGGCGGTTTCGTCCCTGAAGAAAGCGGCCAGGGCAGGCGCGGCCAGCGCCGGGATAACGGCGCAGGAAACCGGCAGTGCAGCCGCCTTGAGCAGCCTGAAAACGCGCAGGAAGGCCCGGTCCGGCCTTACCACATCGTCGCAGCGCAGGAAAAATGTTTTCATCTTTCCATCCACGGGTCCGCGCCGAAAATATCGCCGGCGGCTTCGGCCTGGAAGCGGCTGCCGCCGAGGCAGGAGGAAAGCATGGAACAGCGGCGGCATTTGCGCGGCAGCCAGGCGCCGGCCCGGGTTTTTTCCAGGAAGGGGTGCGCCCAGGCGCCGGCCAGGGTTCCGCCCAGGAACTTTTTTGAGGGATAGCTGGGTTTGTAAACACCGGAAGCGTCCAGGACCAGGCGGGTCCAGCCTTCGTCGAAACGGGCGCCGAGGGCGAAGGGCCTGGCCGCGGCCGGCAGGGCGCAGAAAGGCGCCGGGTTGGCGAGCACCGTCCTCAGGCCGGCTCTTTTTTGCGCCGCCACTTTTTTGGCCAGCTTAATGAAATCATTTTTTGAAATTTTGAATTCCGGGGCGGCGGCCAGGGCCTCCTTCGTCATCATCGGCCTGTAAAGCTCCCAGATATCGAAGCCGAGGGCCGCGACGGCTTTAGTCCAGCCGCCGAATTTATTTATCAGCGGCCCGGAGATGACGGTGCCCGCCCTCACTATTTTTACGCCCGAGGAGCGGAGGCGCTTTATAGCCGCCGCCTTGCTCGCGAACAGGCCGGCCTTCCCGGAACCGGTCGCATGCCCGGCCTCGTCCATGCCGGGGAGGGAGACCAAGGCATTATCGATGAGCCCGGCCAGGCGGCGCGCGGCGGCCGGCGTGAACAGCAGGGCATTGGTGTTCAGAAGGGTGTAAAAGCCGAGCTTGCGCGAGAGGCGCAGGAGCTTTTCCAGGCCGGGATAAAGGAGAGGTTCCCCGCCGGTAAAACGTACGCTCCTGACGCCGAGGGCGGCGGCTTCGCGCAGGGCTTTTTCGGCCGCCTTCAAAGGCAGTTCCTCGCCGCCGCGGCCGAAGCAGGCCCGGCAGGCCAGGTTGCAGTTCTTGTTCAGCTCTATGACCAGTTCGGCGGGGGCGGGAAGCACGGGCTTCAAAAGCCCGGCGGCGCCGGCCCAGGCTTTGTTTACGCCGGGGCAGCGGCCTTCCAGGGAGCAGGCCCGGCAGGCCTTAACGCGCCTGAAAGGCCCTTTCGCGCCCAGCGGCCAGCTGAAATGTTCGGAAGCGTCCGGCATCAGGCAGGCCGGGGCCCCGGCGACCGTGAGGAGGAAGCTTTCCTCCAGCGCCGACAGGAGCGGGTAAAGGATGACCCTGGCTTTTTCAGGAAGCGCGCCGGGCCTGAATAAAATATTGAATTCCCGGGCCTTCCGGTCCAGGTCTATCTCAAGGCCGCTTTCAGCCGCGGCGCGCAGGAGCTCTTCAAGCATGGTTAAGGCTCCAGGAATAAATACCGCCGCGGAAGGTTCTCTTTATAAGGCCTTTTTTTACGAGCAAGGCCCCCGTTACCATGACATTGGCCCCGTCGGCGCAGTCGTAGCAGAGGGGCACGCTTTTCGCGGCGCGCAGGAGTTCGGCCGTGCTGCGCGGCTTTCCGCCCCGCAGCAGCTCCAGGAAGCATTTTTCATTATTCGTGAAGAAAGGCCCGGCCTTTAATTTCTCGGCCGCCGGTTTGCGCCTGACCGGGGAGATGCCCTTCCAGCCGAAAATTCCCAGGTAATTCTGGTCTATGCCGCGGCAGGTCCTCTTGAAGAAGCAGGAAGCGCAGGGCGGGCCCTGCCGCCTTGCCGCGGCCACGGAGGCATCGAGGTCCCGCTCCTCTCCGTCGGCCGCGACCACCACGGTATTGAAGCGGTAGAGGCCGGCGGCCCTGTTCTCGAAGCCCGGGAGCAGGCAGGGGGGGACGTTCAGCGCTTTGACCTCCCGGCCGAGGCCGGACTCCGCGGCGAGGCGGAGCGCTTTGACTATAAAAGGCGCCGCGGCCGGCAGGCTGACCCGCAAAGCGGCGGAACGGGCCATCGCGCCGGTATAAATGGGGTAGATCAGGACGAAACTAGCTACGCCGCGGCTCATGAAGAACTTCAGGGTTCCAGGCAGGGCCCGGTAATTGGCCTTGGTGACAAGCAGGTTCACCCCGACGGCGGCTTGAAGCCCGAGCATATTGGAAAGCCCGGCCAGGCTTTTTTTGAAAGCCCCAGGCTTGCCGACCAGGCGGTCGTGCACGGCAGGCAGGTGGCTGGCGAAAGTGAATTTGCAGACGGTGAGGCCGGCCCGCACCAGCTTTTCCGCCGCCGGCAGGGAAGCCAGGCGCAGGCCGTTGGTCTGGAGGCGCACCGCTTTGAAGCCGACGCGCCGCGCGGCCTTCACCAGCTGCGGCAGGTCCCGGCGCAGCAGCGCTTCCCCGCCGGAGAAACCCAGGCGGGTGAAGCCGTCTTTCTTCGCCCGGTAGATATGGCCGACCGCCTCGCCGGGCTGCATCAGGGAGGACGGGCTGAAGTCGGCCTGGGAGCAGAAAGCGCAGCCCAGGTCGCAGGCATGGTTGAGTATTATCTCGCAGCAGTCGCGTTTCTTCATTGCTTTAGGATATCCCGCACCGGCGCCCAGCTGAAATTCTCCAGCAGCTCGCCGACCTTAAGAGGCACGCTGCCTATATTGTAGTATTGCACGGCACGCTTGTAAAAAGGAAGCGGCAGCGGCGGCTCCCTGTCGAATTCCCAGGTATGGAAATAAAGCAGGGCCGGCAGGCCGGAAGCGTTGAGCCCGGCCACCTGCCTTTTCATGAACTCCGTCCCGGCCCAGCGCAGGAAAGTCCCGCCGAGGAAAGGCAGGCCGAAACCGGCGAGCTTGAAAACCGAAGCCGGGAATTCCATAAGTCCCGGGATGACCTCGTAGGGCCCCCTCGGCGAAGAGCTGAAGCCGGCCGGGTAAAGGCTGGAGTCGTAGCTGAAACCGGAGTCCCTTATGAGAGGCAGAAACTCTTTCTCCCTGCCCCGGAGGGACCAGGTGGGGGAGCGGTAGCCGAGCGGGGCGGTACCGCAGGCGGCCTCGATGGCTTTCCTCGATAATTCCAGGTCCAGGGCGAATTCCTTCCCTGTCATCCGCCACAAGGACTTGTGGGTATGGCCGTGGCTGGCTATTTCATGGCCGGCCTCGGCTATCTTTTTTATTTCTTCCGGGTATTTCAAAGCGAGCGAGCCGAGCACGAAAAAAGTGGCTTTGACGCCGCTGGCGGCGAGCAGGGAAAGTATCGCCGCGGTATTCCCGCGAAAATCACCGCCGCCCGCCGCGCCCCGGAACAGCACGGTGTCATTCCATTCCTCAGCGTCCACGGTAGCGGCGTTGAGGACTGTCTTCCCGGCTGGGGTCGTAGTATCGGTCACGGGTTCGGCTCTTCTCCGAGGAAGGGCGTATCCTTTACGGGCAGGAAGACGCGCGGGTCCTTGTCTTTGCTGAAGCTGGTCCTGAAATCGTCCATGAAGAAATTGAGGTTATAGGGCTTGAACTTCGTGGTCAGCACCTTCACCATCTTCCGTATTAGGGGCTTGCGGTCATGGCCCAGCTTGTCGTAGAGGCAGTTGAGGAGGTAGACATGCTCGTTGCCGATGGCCCTGAAGGTGGCGATCTCTTTTATCTTGCCTGAAAGGGCTTTCGTGGACCGGATGATCTGCTCGTTCTTTTCCTTCCAGGGCAGGCCGCCTATCTCGTCGAATTTCAGCGAATACTGCTGCACTATCCTGTAGATAGGGTAGAAGAAATTCAGGAGCTGCATGGGCGGGGCCGGCAGGACTTTGATGCCGAATTTTTCCGGCTCGCGGTAGAACCGGGAATTCGGGTACAGGTAAAAAGGGTTGAGCGTGTACAGGTCGGTGAAATCCTTTATCCTGTCTATGAGCGCCAGGGTGTCGCGCAGGTCCTTCTCTGTTTCCGTCGGGAAACCGGCTATCAATTCTATATGGTTCCAGATGCCGATCTTGTCGGAATATTCCAGGAACCTGGCCGCTTTCTCCACGGTGGTGCCTTTATTGACGTAATTCATCAGGCGCTGGCTGCCGGTTTCCACGCCGAAAGTCAGTTTCACCGCGCCGGCGGCCTTCATCTTGTCCAGCAGCGGTTCGTCCATGATGCGGAGGTTGGCGCAGTCGAACCATTTCAGGTCCAGCTTATGCTTTATCATTTTCAGGCAGAGCTCTTCGGCCTGTTTATAATGGTTGTTGAAGGAGGAATTGATGAAATAGACGCCGGTCGCCCCTTTCTCTTTGAGCTCGGAGAGTTCGTCTATCACCTGGTCCGTGGACTTTATGTCAGAGCGCAGCCTGTTGTCATTGTCGCAGAAGGCGCAGGCGCCGGTGCAGGTCAGTTCGAAAGCGTAAGGGGTGACTAAATACCGCTTGTCTTTCCTGACAAGGTCTTTTGTGAAAGGCGCGTCCGGGTTGTACTTCGAGAAGATCTCGCTGTCATAAGCTTTATACTTCTCCAGGATGCGGTCGTCGTAGCGGGGATGGGGCGCGAGCGGCCGGCGCTGTTCCCCGCCGCCGTAATTGCGCAGGCCGCGGCCCTTGCGGGCGACGGTGCCCAGCATGGCGGACTTCTCTCCGGCGGCGTCCTTGAGTATCTCCAGCAGGGCTTTCTCGCCCCAGTGGGCGTAGACGCCGTAATCGAAGCAGGGATATTTTCTGAGGAGGTAGAAATAGCCTTCTTTCGGCATGCCCCTGTAGCCTATGACAGTGCGGGCTTTGAATTTCTTTTTCGCCGCAAAGGCCAGGAGGACGGAGAAATTTATTATCAGGGGTTCGGCCCGCATGTCCACCAGGGTTATGCCGACCAGGTCCACCGGCACTAGCGCCAGCTCTTTGAGGAGCAGCGCGGAGAGGCGTTCATATTCGGCCGCCAGCTTTGCCGGGGCCTTTCCTTTGACGAAAGCCTCTACCGAGGCGAAGTCATAAAGAAGTTCGGTCTGCCTGGCGCTGAGGAGGAACTGGACCCTGTCGAACCATTCTTTCTCGGCGTCCACCTGGAAAACCTCGCAGCCGTTCTTCACCAGGGCGTCGGCGAGCACCGCGATGGTCATGTTCGGGGGCGGGATGGGCTCGGAGATCTTCTGCTCGCCCGGCGGGTAAACGAGGGCGACCCTGGTCCGCTTTTCCTGGTTTCCGGTGTTTTTCATCAGCGGTTCACGGACGGGGAATAGACTATCCTGTCTATCCTCCCGCTCTTCGGTATTTTCCCGTCCTCTATGAAATAGCCGCAGTTCACCAGGCGCAGCGGCCGCCTGAGCCGCTTTTCGTCCAGCTTCTTGCTTTTCCCGAGGCAGGTATAGCGGCACTTCTCGCCCGTCCAGTGGTTTTCCCAGGGGCAGTACCGCGTGACGGCCATATGGGCATACGGGATATGATAAGTGAAAGAGAGGTTTTGCAGGCGGGAATACCGGCGCAGGAGCTCCGGCGAATCCGCCTCGATACCGGAGATCCCGTGTTCCGAGAAGAATTTCTGCAGGAAGGCGTCCGTGGCCGTCTTCAGGAAATCCCCCAGCAGCCTGCCGAGGGAAAGCTTGGTCACCAGGGGATATTTTTTCGCGGCCAGGTGTATCAGGCCGAGGTCATTGGCCACGATCTCCAGCTTGTTCTTTTTATCCGCGTATTTCCGGAGAATGGCCTCGATATTCCCGAACAGCGAGTCCGTCAGGAAAGGCGTGACCAGGACTACCGGCTTCCCGAAGGCCTTCAGGGCGCGGCCGAACTCGGCCGGCCCGGGGAGCAGGTTCTGGCAGAATTCGCTGCCGAGGTAGACGAAGTCGGCTTTCGCCCCGGAAGGTTTTTCCGAGAGAGGCCGCCCGTTGATCATTATGCCTGTCCGCATTTAAACCTTGTCGCTGACAAAGACGTCTTTGTAGCGCAGCCTGAATTTTTCTTTCGAGGTCCCTTTGTGCAGCAGGTCTATCAGGCCGCGGGCGTCGCCGATGAATTTCTTGAGCCCTTCGAAATCGAGAGTCCGCGGGATCTTCAGGTAGTTCACGCCCGCCTTATGGCCCTCGTACATTATATCGGCCATGCGGGGCAGGTCCGGGGCCGGCATCAGGAAAGGGCCGGAGCCGCTTTCCAGGGAGATCTTGCAGGGCTTATAGCTCCGGCTCCAGTCGCAGAATTTGCAGAGCGGGTCCACGTTCTGGCAGAAATGCCCGGGGTAGTAGAAAATTTCCGTCTCGATGCGCGGCCTGCTTTTTATGATCCCCAGCGCTTCTTCGGGGGTGAGCTGGTAGGGGAGGATGAAACGCTTTATGCCGTACCGCCTGAAAAGGTCCACGGCGTGGGAGTTGAAGGCCATAGCCAGGCTGCTCAGGATATAGGAGCTTTTTATGCCGGCGCCCTGGAGGTAGTCTATCAGGTGCAGGTCTTTGACCACGAGGCCGTCCACGCCGCGGGCGACCAGCCTTCTGACTTTTTCGGCGAAGCGGCCGTAATCGCCCGGGTCCCAGGACTGGTTCAGGAGCAGGAGGGTCTTGCCGCCTTTTTTCCTAGCCAGGTCGATGATACGGCAGAATTCTTTTTCGTCCTTGACGGAGAGCGAGGCTCTCCGGTGGTTCGGCAGGTCGGGGAGGCCGCAATAGACCTCGCCGGCGCCGTTGGCGAAAAGCCAGCCGGCCTCTTTCAGGTTCCTTGCCCCGGCCACTATTATCATGGCTTGCCCGTCCCGGCCGGGACGGCGGCCTTTACGCAATAAGTGCTGCTGTAGGAGCTCCTGCCGCAGCGGGAGCAGGTGGGCAGGAAGCCTCCCTGGCTCAGCAGGGCTTTCCTGAATTTTGCCGCAGGGCCGGCGCTGAAAGCCTTGAGAGGGGGCGTCTTCCTGACGCTGCCCATTTCATGCCCGAGCGGCTGGCAGGGCACCACCTCGCCGCGCGGCCCGAGCCAGAGCCCTTTCCACTGGGCCAGGCAGAAGCCGCGCTTCTGGAAACCGGAAGAGGGGGAATACCAGCCCTCGAGCTCTTCCCGGCCGAGGTCCGGGAAGAAATTCACGGCCGCGCCGCGGCCGGCTTTTATCTTCTCTATCTCCTTCGCGAGCACGGCGGGGGAGATCCCGGCCACAAGGTGCTCGGAGGCTTTCAGTACTGTTCCTGAGCCCAGTTGGGAGCGGAGTATTTTCTTCGTGGCCGCGAGGTCCCGCCCGGTTATATAATCCATGTGGCTGAACATGACCGAATCGGGTTTCAGGGAGCTGAAGTAGCGGTAAGCCTTGTAAAGCCGCGCGTGGTTCGGCCCGCTTATCGTGCACCAGGCGCTGATCGTGGTTCGCCGGTTTTCGCGGGAAGTCACCAGGCGGAAAAGCTCCTCTATGCGGGCCGCCGCCCCTTTAGCCCCGACGATCTTGTCGTGCACCGCCGGCTCGCCGTGCAGGGAAACCGTGAATTCGTCCAGCCCGGCGTCCATGAGGCTTTTCGCCCCGGCTTCGCCCAGGCCGAAAGCGTTGGTGGTTATCCGGCAGAAATGCCCGCGCTTTTTTATATGGCTTACCAGTTCTGCCAGCCCTTTCTTGAGCGAAGGCTCGCCGCCGGCGAGGTAGAATTTTCGCGGCCTTTGGGAAAGACCGTCCACCAGTTCCTTGAGCCCGGCGAGGGTAAGCTCCCCGCCCGGAGCGGCCTTCTTGCGGCTTTCCGTCATGAAGCAAAAAGAGCAGGCGAGGTTGCACCTGTAGGTAAGGTCCAGCGCGATATAATCGGGATCGAAGCGCGCCTTCTGTCTGGCCAGGCCGGCCAGCGGTTTGCGTCCGGCTTTTGCCCCGGCTCCCTTCGGGGGAGTTCTTTTCTTCCGGTGCTTATCCATATAGGAATTTTATCATCTTCGGAAGACCTCAGTGGGTACGCAGCCAGAGTTCCAGCATCAGCAGGTCCCAGAGTTCGGCGTTGCGGTCCTTTTTGCCCGAGACGTGCTCCGACAGGAGCCGCTCTATGGTCTGGCGCCTGAAGAACGCCGCCGTGCGGGCGCCGGGTGAAAGCAGCGAATCCCGAAAAAAACCGTTAAGGGGTCCGGCCAGCCATTTTCCGGCCGGGGTCGGGAAAGGCCTCTGGCCGCCGTTTATTATGCTGGCCGGAAGGAGCGGGGACATAGCCTTGCGGAGTATCAGCTTGCATTTGTTCCTGGCTACGGTTCCGGGGGGCAGTTTCCACTTTTCCGGGATGCCGCGCGCCAGCTCGACCAGCTTGTGGTCGTTGAAGGGGAAGACGGCCCGCATCCCGGCGCGCTCGGCCGTGGCCCGCAGGCGCGGCACGGTGCAATCGGGGTGAAAGATCCGGAGGTCCGGCAGCGTGACCCGGCTTATCCAGTCCTGTCCCGCGGTGCCGCTGAAGATCTCCTGTATCGCAAGGGCCGAGGTTTTGTGGCCGGGCCCGAGGGAGGAGCGGAAGCCGGTGGTGTAAAGCTCCTCCCTTTCTTTCGGATCGTAGAAATCTCCGGTGTCGCCGAAATAAAGGCGGGTAAGTTCCGAATACAGCGTTTCCAGCCGGTTGCCGGTCGCCGTCCTGACCTTCAGCATAGTCTCACTGGAAAGGTTGCTCCCGGCGGCCAGCGCTTTGAGGAGCAGGGCCTCAAGTTCGGGGCCTTTTTCCTTGCGGGCCATGTTCAGCATCAGCCGGGTCCGTATGTAGCCGCCGAAGTTCTCGTCTCCGCCGTCGCCTGAAAAAAGCACTTCCGCGCCGCTTGTCATTTTTTCGGCTGCGAACCATAGCGCGGCCGCGCATTGGTCGGCCTGCGGCTCGGCGTAGCCGGCCGACATCTCTGTGATCTTGGCCCCGTCCGGGCTGTTATATTCTATGTACGTATGCCGCGAGCCGACGGCTTTGGCGATCACCGCGGAAGAGGCGGAGAAGTCGCAGCCGTCCGCTTTTTTACAGCCGGCGGTAAAGGTGTCCAGCTTTACCCCGCACTTCGCCGCCATGGCCGCCGCCGAGGAAGAATCCATCCCTCCGGAGACCGTGGCCGCCGCCCGCTTAACCCCGCGCAGGCGGTACTGCGCGGAGTCCAAAAGCGCCGCGTACACGGCTTCCGAGGCCTCGTCCAGCGAGTGGTATGGCTGTTCCTTCATGGGCGGGTTCCAGTAAATTCTTACCGCGGGCGCGCCTTTCCCCGCCGTCAGCATGGAAGCCGGCGGGAGCTTGCGCACGCCTTTGTACAGCGTGAACGGCGAGGGCAGGTAGCGCATCGTGACATACCTGTCCACCGCGCGGGGGTCAATCCCGCCGTCCACTCCGGGCAGGCGGCTCAGCGGCGCCGGCGCTTCAGCCCAGGCGATGCCGCCCTGGAAAACGGCGTAGAAGACGGAGATCTCGGAAAAGCGGTCCGCGCCCAGCAGCAGTTTTCCGCCGCGGGCGTCGTAGAGGGCGAAGGCGAACTGCCCGCGCAGGCCGCCGGTGAAAGAAGGCCCGTGTTTGCCATAGAGCTCCGCCGCCTCGCTGGCGCTTATATCGGGGCTCTTCAACTGCAGCCAGGAGCCCGGGTTCCCGGGGATCGCGGTTATAGCGTTCCCCGGCGGCAGGGCGAGGCCCTGAGCGGGGGAAAGCGGGGCTGCCGCGGCGCACAGGTCCCCGGCCTTCAGGAGGCCGCGCAGAAGCAGCGCGGGTTTCGCGCGGTTCTTGTCGAACAGATAGACGCCGGAGAAAAGGGCAGGGCTGGTTTTATGGTTTTTAGTCATTTATTTCCTTGCGCAAAGGCAGACAGTATTGCCGAGGCCGAGCAGCGTATCGGCTTTCGTGAGCCGCGCGCCGAGCGACAGGGCCTTCACCCAGGCCGGCAGTTTTTTCTTGAGGGTGAGCAAAAGCCTGTCCTCGTCGGCGGCGATGCTGGCCTGCTTCAGGACCTCCGCGCTCAGGCCCGCTTCCTCCAGGAGGTAGCGCAGCGAGCGCGGCGTGAAAAAATTGATATGCCCATGGTGCAGCGGGTTGCCCCGGTAAAGGCCGAGCGCTTTCCTGGCCGAAGCGCGGAGGGTCATCAGGGATTCGTCGGGGACTTCGATATAGATCCGCCCGCCTTTGGCCAGGGCGAGGGCGGCTTCGCGGAGGAACTCGAGGGGTTTGGGCGCGAACTGCAGCACGTCCACCAGGATTAGCAGGTCGAAGCGGCCGCGGTACTCCGGCCCCGGCAGCAGGGCGTTCTCCACTTTTCCTGCCAGGCCAGGGAAATTGTTCTTAAGGCAGCCGTAAAAGACGGGCGAGGATTCAAGGCCGTGGTAGTGGGCGGAGGCCGCGGCTAAATGCGAGGCCAGGCAGCCCAGGCCCGCGCCCAGCTCGAGAACGCTCAGTTTCGAGAGGTCGCCGCCGGCCAGCCGCTCTATGCGCTTCGCCCTGCGCCCGTCCACGCGCAGGCGCGCTTCCAGGAAGCCGGGTTCGGAAAGCCTGTCTATGCACCTGTCGGCGCAGGCGGCGCACCTGGCGGCCGCGCAGCCGCGGTAGGGCTCGCGGTAAATAAAGCCGCAGTCGGGGCATTTCATTATGCCGCTGTCCTGCGAGCGCAGGATATTTTCGGGGCGGGCGCCGCCGCAGAGTTTGCAGTTCATTGTTTCCAGCGCGGGGCTTTGCGCATGAAGGGCTTCAGCAGCGCGTAATGCCAGCGCGCCATTTTCTCGTGGAGGAGGTCCGGCAGGTTCCTGTAAGCGGCCGCCAGCAGCCGCCAGTAGCCCGGTATATAAACCGTGCGCTCCTTCTCCAGGATAGCGTCGAGCATCTTCCGGCCGGCGCCGCCGCTTTCGCCCACATAGGCGGGCACGATATTGGTGACGGAGATCCCGGCCCCGGCCAGCGCCGCGTTCTGGCGCAAACCTTCCAGGTAATTGAAAAGGAAAGCTTTGGTGGCGTTATAGGCGGGGCAGCGCGCGTTCCCGCGGATCCCGCCTATGGAGGAGATGCAGGCCAGCCGCCCGCCGCCGCTTTTGCGGAAGTAGGAGTAGGCCGCGTTCAGCGCCGCGGCGCAGCCGGCAGCGTTGAGCGCTATCACTTTTTCCTCGGCCGCCCAGTCCGAGTCCGGGTTGTCGAGATAGAGCCCGGCGCAGACCGCCACCGCGTCGGCGCCGCCGAACTCTTTTATCAGCGCCTCTACCGCGGCCCGCGCGCCCGGCGCGGAGAGGTCCAGCTTCACCGCCCGCGCCGCGGGGAAGGCGGCGGTAAAATCCTTCAGCGCCTCTTCGCGCAGGCCGGTGGCCAGGGTCTCCCAGCCGGCCGTTATGAATTCGGCGGCCAGGGCCCTGCCCAGGCCCGAAGTCCCGCCGATGATAAGCGCTTTCATCTCCTGATTCTATAAAATTACCGAGGCACAGGGTTATACTTCGGTAAAATACTATAATTGATAAAGAAAATGGACCTCGACACGGATATAGTTATACTTGGCGCGGGCCTGAGCGGACTCGCGGCCGCGGAAGCTTTTTCCGCCGCCGGCGAGCGGGTGCTCCTGCTGGAGAAGGAAAAGTCGGCCGGCGGGCTGGCCGCCACCGTCCCTTATAAAAATTTCAAGTTCGACCTGGGCGGGCACCGGCTTTACTTCAAGGACACGGCCCTAGCCGCCCGAGTTGAAAAGCTCCTTAAGCCGGAGCCGCTCCTCAGGCTCAAGCGCAGGAGCAGCAACTTCGTGGGCGGCCGCTTCCTGAGCTACCCGCCGACGCTTTTGAACGGGCTTTTCTACGCGGCCCCGGCTTTGCTCAAGCGCCTGCGCGGGCCGGGCTCCAAACCGCCGCCCGAAGGTTCGCTCAAGGGCTGGCTCCACGACCGGTTCGGCTCCGGCATACACGACGCCTATTTCAAGGACTATACCCTCAAGGTCTGGGGCCTGCCCACCGAGAGCATCTCGGCGGTCTGGGCCGAAAGGCGCATCGGTCCGATGAGCCTCAAGAACCTTTTCCTCGAGATGCTGTCCATGAAAAGCGCCTCCAAGGAGAATACCCTGGATTTCCTCTACCCGCGCGGCGGCATAGGCGGGCTCTGCTCCGCCCTGCAGAAAAAACTGCCGGCCGGGTCGCTCCGCACCGGCGCCGTCCCGCTCGAGTTCGGGACCTCTGACGGGAAGATAGACTCCGTTCTTTTCGAGCAGGACGGAAAAAAGCGCCGGGTAGCCTGCAGGCAGGTCGTCTCCACCATCCCGCTCACCGGGCTGGCGCCGCTCTTCAGGGAAGACCATGGGCCCGCCTCCTCCTGCAGGGGCATAAAATACCGCTCGCTGATCGTCCTGTTCGCCTCCATGAAACGCAAGGAGCCGCTCAGGGACCATTGGCTCTATTTCCCCGAGAAAGAAATTTTCTTTTCCCGCGCCTGCGAGCTTTCCAACTGGAGCCCGGCTTTCGCCGGCGAGGGCGGGGCGCTGCCCATCACCTTCGAGATCTTCTGCGACGAAGGGGACGCGACCTGGAAGATGAAGGACGAGGACCTCCTCAAAGAGACCGAGCGCTCGCTCCGGGAGATGAAGATCTTCGGCGATTTCGAGACCGTAGATTTCACGGCGGTGCGGCTGCCCAACGCCTATCCCCTGCTTTACTCCGGTTTCGAAGGCCCGCTGGAGGACCTCAAGGCCGCGCTCTCCGTGTACGGGAACCTGGAGCTCTGCGGCAGGACCGGCGCCCACGCCTACCTGGACATGGAAGAGTGCCTGCAGAGCGCCGCCGCCGCGGCCGCCCGCGTCCTCGCGAAATGAAAGTCATTTTCCTGCATAACGGCTATGAAAGCCTGGGCATCGAGGCCCTGTCCGCCGCCCTGAAAAAGTCGGGGCTGGAGACCGGCCTCGTCATCGATCCCTGCCTGTTCGAGGAAAGCGGCTTCTGGCGCCTGAAAGGCCCGGCGCGTTTTTTCGATCTGAGGAAAGAGACGATGGCGCGCTTGAAGGCGGAAAAGCCCGACCTGCTCTGCTTTTCCGTCTTCACCGACAATTACCGCTGGGCGCTGGGCTGGGCCGAAGCCGCGAAAAAAGAGCTGGGCGTCCCCGTGGCTTTCGGCGGCATACATCCC
>Ga0209212_1003639_pt1 | contig 20020 bp, 18 predicted proteins | sample RifGroC2_FD_183996 | JGI IMG/M metagenome (GOLD analysis project Ga0209212, IMG submission 183996) | Groundwater microbial communities from Rifle, Colorado, USA - Groundwater C2 (SPAdes) (version 2) | ecosystem: Environmental > Aquatic > Deep subsurface > Groundwater | place: Rifle, Colorado... | reverse complement strand
CAACGCGCAGAAGATGGGCCTTTTGAGGCCGCCGCTTTCGGGAAAGCCCTCCAGGACCATATGCGTTTGGACCTCCGAAAATCCGAGGAACATCAGGATCTTGATTTTTTCGTCCTCGAAACACTCCGCATGTCCCTGGCGGAGAATGTCAACAATCTTCATATCCGTATTGGGCGAGGCGCCGATCAGGAGCACGTATGTGTCAAGCGTCTTGTCGAGAAATGCCTTGATGGTCCGAGCATCCTCCTGATTATATCCACAGACCAGCACTCCTACCGATGACATCTCTTCACTCCCGGGGAAATAGCAAATACAGGTTTACATTAGACCGGACGGCCTGAGATTTCAATCGGAAACCTTTGTTTTTCTTGATAGCCCATGCTTTTCCTTTATGCTTTTGTTGGGAGAATGTTGCCGGGAATCTCCATGCCATCCCGCCTCTATCCGGATGCCGGTTTCGTGCCCAGGATCAGAGCCTCAACCTCGACGTTGATGTCGCGGGCAAGGCCGTCGGCGGCCCCCCTTTCGCGGGCGATTTCTACCCGACCTGCCGCTATGCGCTCCATAATCTGCCTCTGCACGGCCAGCGGCGGGAGCGGGATTTGAAGACCTCGCAGCTCTTTGCTATTGATATTGTTTTGCATGATCTGACGACTCACGGAATCTATCTGTTGTCGACCCAATTGCGAGTTAAGAAACCATGAAACAAATTCTGGCAAAACCTTCGTGGAATCGAAACGAAGGCGGATCAAGTATGAAGCAAAAACAAACTCCCCTTCCAAATCAAAAACGGCGCATGTTCCCACCAAATCGCGACTTCCGCTTGTTCGGATAATGAGAACGTCACCATTTTTAAGAAGCAGTCGGGCTACTGCCTTTTTCGGTAGCTCAATATATTTCAGTTCAGTAAGGTCAATCACTCGCTCCTTTATGTTGCCAATGCGCAGGATTGGAACCCCCTTGCCATTGCTGTTGGCCTTTTCGCTCGTTCCGTATTGAACAACTTCCAGAAGTGAATCGAGCTCGACTACTGGAAAGGCTCCCTGTGTAATGTCTGCCCCGATTTGGCCTAATTGATTAAACCTGACACCCCACCGAAGAAAGTCACTCCACAAAACGGCAAACGCTCTGGAAATGGAACTTTGCGCGGGCGACCGCAAACCCAGGTCGACGAAGAACCGATCATCAATAGAAGCCTTTCGCTTTTCCGCCCGATTGCGAGCGGCGACGATGTTGTTTTGTGCCTTGCGCCAGCGGGCAACGATGGCCTTTTGTTCGACAAGGGGCGGAAGGGGGATTTCAAAATTGAGAAATTCCTCCTCCTTGAAACGATTGCGACTTACGGCGGAAGAACCAGTCGAAGCGGCATTCACGGCGCGAATCGTCGCTGTGCGTGTGCAGAACAAATAGAGGTATGCGGGAAGGATGCGTATTGGATCCACGATAAACTGCGGGAACTCGTTCGAGACGTAACAGTCCGCGAGTTCGGAAGGAACGACGGCGAATGATGCCTTCCAGGCAAAGAGGCGGTTGTAAATCAGAGCGCCGGCAATCAGCGGCGTGACCTGGCTGGCGCTCATGGCGTTTCCGCGCACGGTTTCGCGGTGGAAGACGCCTTCACCATACCACCTCACACCCGCCATCTTGTATTCATGATCGGGATCGGCCTTGATCCTCTTGGTGACTTGCCGGACCAGTGTACCGATCCGTACACGCTCCCATCCCTTGGGGAGCGAGTGACCCAGAAGAATGCTGGATGGAATCACCCAACGCTCCAAATCCTTCCACCATACGGCAAAGGCGCGGGTCGTCATGGGGGTCGTCGCCGTCATGCCTTTCCCTCCGTCAGAAAGAACGGTCGGGGATCGAGCCGGAACGCCTGGTAAAGTTCCAGGCAAGTCTTTGCGATGTCCGGCGGCTGGTTGTCGTTCGGAACGAGTTCGTTCTGGTCCTGCTCGCCTGTGGCGGTGATTCCCACCTTCTGCGCGTCGTAGAGGAAGATCGGGTACGGGAAGCGCTCCTTGAGGAGGGCGCGGGTTTCCTTGGCGACGGTCTCGGCCATCCGCTTTCCGTAGTCGGCCAGTTCCTTTTGCAGCGCCTTCCTCCCCTCCGCGTTCCGGGCTTCGTTGGCCGCCGCGAGCGCCGTTTCGATCCGCGCGGTCTCCGCGGCCATGGCGTCGGCGTATCTCGCTTTGATTTCCGTGCCGGCTTCGGCCTGTTTGGCTTCGAAGTCGGCCTGTTCCGGCTCGGTGAATTTCTGCATGAACAGAAGCGACGCCTTGACGCTCGCGCCAGAGGAGAAGAAGGCCTCCTGGGGCAGACTGACTACGGCGCGGATGAAAGCCCGGTTCTCGCAGAACTCGCGCACGTAGGCGAGTGAAGGATTGTTGAAGATGCCTTCGGGCAGGACGATGCCGAGCCTTCCGCCGGGCTTCAACAGGGAGAGGCAGCGCTCAATGAAAAGAATTTCGGTTTTGATCTTGGCAGACTTGACCCGTTTGTCGCGTTCCTTTTCGTTGCCGCTGCCCTTGGGCAGCTCAAAGAGGCTCGCGATGGGATCGCCCTTGGCGGCGGCCACGCGGGCCAGGGCCTCCGTGTATAGATCTCCATACTCTTCGGTGTAGCGTTTTTCGACCTCACGGCTCACCGTCGCATCAGATTCATGCACCACGTCGGTCGGTTCGACGTTCGCGCCGAAGGGTGGATTGGTGAGAACGATGTCGAAGCGGCCTTCGAAGATGCCGTTGACATTCAAAAATCCGTCGTGGTGGTGAACGCCGCCATGTCCGTCGCCGTGCATGATCATGTTCATCTTGCTGGTGCGCGCCATGCGGTCGTTGGCGTCGGCGCCGTAGATACAGCGGTTGGCCAGCTTCCAGAGGCGCGATCCGGGCCTGTCGTGGTCGAGGGTTGCCTGTATGGCGTCAAACTTTTCCCGGAGCAGGGCGGCCTTCCTGTCCGGCGGGGTCTTCTTGTCCCTTTCGATATCGGTCTTGTATGCTTGGTACTGGCGGTCGGCGTCGGCGAGAATCTGTTGCCGCACGATTTCGAAGAAGCGGATCAGGAACCCCCCGGAACCGCTGGCGGGGTCGCAGATCACGTCTTCCTCCCTGGGCTCCACCATCCGGATCATGAATTCGACGATGGTGCGCGGGGTGAAGAATTGCCCGATGTCTCCCCGGAAGGTGCGGCCGAGAAAGCGTTCGAAGGCGATGCCCTTGATGTCCTCACTGGTGTCGGAAAGGTTGTAGCGCTCCAGCAGCTTGACGATATCCCGGCCAGTGGCGGGCTTTAGGCGGATTTCCTCGTCGGCCTCGAAAATCCGGTCGTCGGCATAGGCGTCCTTTGTCTGCTTAAAAAGCCAGTTCAGTGGATTTGTACCCGCCTGAGTGTCGAGCCATTTCACGGTAAAAAGGTTTTCCCGCTGCTTTTTTTGTCGCAAATCCCGCTCAACCCAGACCTTCACGAAAAGGATCTTGGCGATTTCATCAAAGGCTGCGGCGGGGTCGAGCTTCTCCCGATTGCGGATGACATTGTGGCATTCGTGGAGAAGCTTGGCGAATTCGTCCTCCTTGAAGACCTTGAGGCGCGCCAGCAACTCGTCGATTTCCTTTTCGGTCGCGTCGGCATGCGGAATGTTGGCGATCTCGTCATAGTTGGGCATCCGCCGCGTATCATCGACTTTCCAGTATTTGGTCTCACGGTGGTTGTGAGTGACGAAGAACCGCGCGTGTTCATACTGCGCGTAATTGGCCCCTTGTTCGTAGTCTTTCAGGGAGATGGTCACGTTGTCGGCCTTGCATTCGATGATGATCAGGGCGTGTTCCTGCCTTTGCTTGGCTTCGGGCGTACGCCAGATCAGAAAGTCGGCGCGCGCCTGTGCGGCGCCTCGCCCTGCGACCGACGTCTCCTCACCAAGCTGATCCAGAGAATAACCGTATTCGTTGATCAAGATGAGGAGATATTCCTGCCGGACCCGTTCCTCCGGCGTCAACTGAACCCATTTCTGGCGGAGAGGGCTGTAGATCCGGTCCCCTTCAATCCGGATCTTATCGAGTTTCGTGTAAGGCTTGGGCACCGTCTGCTTTCTGGCCATTGGGCCTCCTATTCATTCATCAGTTCTTGAAACCGACCGGAATCGGAGTAACTGTAATATTCGTTCTCGCCGACGATCACATGGTCGAGAAGGATCAGACCGATCAGCTTGCACGCTCTACACAGATGTTGGGTCGTTTCGTCGTCGCCGGCCGATGGTTCCGGATTCCCGGAAGGATGGTTGTGGACCAGAAAAAGACCGGCGGCTGAAAGGCGAAGCGCTTCTTCGATGACTCGTCGGACATAGACTGTGGCCTGGGTAGGCGTTCCCTCCGTGATCTCCTGCTCGCCCAGGAGCTGATTCTGTCCGTTCAGGAACACGGCGATGACGCTCTCCTGACGCTTACCGGTAAAAAGCGGCCGGAAATGGCCGGCGACAGTCGCCGATGATTCAAAGGCCGGGGCGGTCAGCTTCCCGGCGCAGAGGCGTTTTCCCAGTTCGAAGGCGGCTTTGATCTGCGCGACTTTCGCGGGTCCAAGACCGGGGAATTTCAACAAATCCTGTATGTGTGCGCGATCGATCCCGCGGAGGCCTCGAAAATCACGCAGGATCGAAAGGGCGGAATCGTAGGCGCTCTTGCCGGAAACGCCCGCTCTGAACGTACCTTGTCCGACCCGAAGGATGATGGCCAACAGCTCGGCGTCGGTCAGCCGCGCCGGCCCCTCGGTAAGGAGCCGTTCGCGCGGCCGTTCCTTTGTTGGCCAGCTTTTGATCCGTTCAGAACACACGACACTTTCCCGAGCCTTCGATGCGATAGATGGCTTCGCGGCGATATTTTCCTTAGGCGACCGCGTTCTCATTTCGCTTTGTAGGGCAGTGCCTCCATGGGCAGAAAGCCGGCAAGGGCTTCGAATTCGGGGTCCTTGTGAATCAGGATCGCATGGTGCTGGAGGGCAAATGCTGCAATTACAGCATCCGCCAGTGAGAGATGATGTTCCGCTTTCAGACGGGCTGCGGTCAAGAGGATCGGCTCATCCATCTCCCAGAGGATTTCCGCTTTCAATTGTCTGATGAGGGCATAACGACGGTCCGCCTCCGCGCGGCCCTTCTTCCGGAGGGTAATGTAGTAGGTCTCCATAAGGACCGTCCAGGGCAAGAGGATGGCCGCACCTCTCAGAATCTCCTCCACACGGTCGCTCCCGTCTTCATCCTCGATGAAGGTCAGCAGAGCCGAGGTATCCAGAAGATATAGTGAATCCGTCAACCCGGTCAATGTCGCCATCTCAGGATCCTTCTTCGCGCGCACGGTCCACACGTCGGTCCGTCAGCAGATCGTCGACCAACTTTTCCCCGCGCCCCCTTCCACGCAGGGAGGCGATCGGGTCCGCCGGTGTTGGAATAACGCGGATCGTCTCTCCGTCGTCAAGCCAGACCAGACGAGCCCCGCCTACTATCCGGTGGCGCCTCCGAATGGGCGCAGGAATGACGGTCTGCCCGCGTTTTGTGACGGCTGTTTGCATAATCCACCTCCATTTCGAATATTCTACAAGACATTACCAGGAAACGCAAGCCGTGAAAACCCTATCGTCATAGGTGTTGACAGTGTATGTCGGTTTGCGATAGAGATAGATTGTTGTCTCACACATCGGATCGAGCGGCAGCGGAGCGTTGGAATCGGTTTACGAGAAAGGATGTGAACGGTAAAGATGTACTTTACAAAGGCGACTCTCGATCAATCGGCGGAACTCACCCGAAAGTGGGAGGATGAGGTCAGGCGGTCCGCCGGGACGGCAGCCGAGCAGAAGGCCCGCTGGTCCACCGTCTCCGATCTGGAAATCAAACCTCTCTATACGCCCGAAGATATCGCTCAAACCGATTTCGCCCGCGACATCGGCGTACCGGGTGAATTTCCTTTTCTCCGCGGCAACCAGGCCACCGGTTACCGAGGCCGCTTCTGGACATTCCGGATGTTTGCCGGCATGGGAAGCGCGAAGGACACGAACACCCGCTGGCATATGCTCCTCAAGGGGGGACAGACGGGACTCAGTACAGCCTTCGATTTTCCGACCCTGATGGGTTATGACAGCGACTCCCCCAAGGCGCGCGGCGAATGCGGACGCTGCGGCGTCGCCATCGACACCCTCGAAGATTTCCTGACCCTCATGGAGGGGATCCCGATGGACCAGGTCACCACCTCCATGACGATCAACCCCCCCGCCACCGCGCTCTGGGCGATGTACTGCGCGGCTGCGGAGCACAAAGGCGTGCCTCTTACGGGAATCGGCGGGACGATCCAGAACGACATGCTCAAGGAGTTCATCGCCCAGAAGACGTTCATGTGCCCGCCGGAGCCGTCGATACGTCTGATAAGCGACACCGTCGAGTTCGGTGCGAAGCACGTCCCGAAATGGAACACGATCAGCATCAGCGGCTACCATATCCGGGAGGCAGGCGCCACGGCGGTCCAGGAGTTGGCCTTCACGCTCCGCGACGGGATCGAATACGTGGAGGACGTCATCCGTCGCAAGGGGCTGGCCGTCGACGAGTTCGCCCCGCGTCTCTCGTTTTTCTTCAACGCCCACATCGACTTTTTCGAGGAGATTTGCAAGATGCGGGCGGCGCGAAGGATCTGGGCAAAGGTGATGCGCAACCGCTTTCGGGCGCAGGACCCGCGCTCCTGGTGGCTGCGCTTCCACACACAGACGGCGGGCTGTTCGCTCACGGCCCAGCAACCTTACAACAATGTCGTCAGGACGGCGATAGAGGCGCTGGCCGCTGTCCTGGGCGGCACCCAGTCGCTCCATACCAACTCCCTCGACGAGGTACTCTCCCTCCCCTCCGATCATGCCGTGGAGATCGCGCTTCGAACGCAGCAGATCATCGCCGAGGAAACCGGCGTCGCCGGCACGATCGATCCGTTGGCCGGCTCCTATTTCGTCGAATCACTGACGAACGAGATGGAATCGAAGGCATCGGAATATATCGAAAAGATCGACGCGATGGGAGGCATGATTGCCGCCATCGACAAGGGGTTTCCCCAGATGGAGATCGCCGATTCGGCCTACCGGTTCCAGAAAGCGATCGACGCGGGCGAGAAGGTCATGATCGGCGTGAACAAATACGCGGCCGGCGGGAGTTACGGGATCCCCGTGGTCGAGCTCGATGAGCAGGTCGAAGCGGGGCAGATAGAGCGACTCCGGTCCGCAAAGAGGAAGAGAGACTCCCGCGCCGTCCGGCGGGACCTCGACGACCTGAAAGCGGCGTGTAAAACGGGGCAGAACGTCATGCCGTTCTGCATCGCAGCGGTCAAAGACATGGCCACGGTTCAGGAGATCTGCGACGTCTACCGGGAGGTATTCGGCGAATACCGCGATCCGGGGCTGTACTAATGAATGCTTCCCTCACGAAACCCCGCCCCCGGCAGTGTCGAATGATGATAGAGGTACCGCAATGACGGACAGAAAGATTCGGATCATGGTGGCAAAACCGGGACTCGACGGCCACGACCGGGGTGCACGGGTGCTGGCCCGCGCTTTCCGCGATGCGGGCTTCGAGGTGATCTACACGGGCTGCCACCAGAGTCCGGAGCAGATCGCGGCGGCGGCGATCCAGGAAGACATAGACGTTGTGGGACTGAGCTGCCTCTCCGGCGCCCACCGTTACCTCTTTCCCCGCATCGTGGAGCTTCTGAAGGAACAGGGGGCCGACGACATCACCGTCATCGGAGGCGGGATCATTCCCGAACAGGATTTTCCATTGCTTTACGAAGCAGGCATCAAGGCGATCTTCACCCCCGGCGCCAAACTCGATGCCATCGTCGACTGGATCCGAACGAACATCGTACCGCGGAATTAGGAAAATGACGAAAACATCGGCAGAAAAAGAACAGCTTCGCAAGATCCGGGCGGGAGATGTCCGGACCGCCTCCCGGCTGATCAGGAACCTTGAGGACGGGCTCCCCGAAGCGAAGTCTTCGATAAAGCATATTTTCCCCCACACGGGCCGCGCTCACGTTCTGGGCATTACCGGCTCACCCGGGGCGGGGAAGAGCACCCTTGTCGACGCCCTGATCGCATCCTTCCGTAAAAAAGAGAAGACCGTCGGCGTCCTCGCGGTCGATCCGACCTCACCCTTCACCGGCGGCGCAATATTAGGCGACCGGATCCGGATGCAGCGTCACGCCGAAGACCCGGGCGTCTTCATCCGCAGCCTCGCCACCCGCGGCGCCCTGGGCGGCCTTGCCAAGGCCGTCGGCGACGCCGTCCATGTCATGGATGTCATGGGAAAAGAGATCATCATGGTGGAGACCGTGGGAACCGGGCAGCAGGAGGTGGAGATCATCAACCACTCCCATACGGTCATCGTTGTCCTTGTCCCGGGGATGGGCGACGAGATCCAGGCGATCAAGGCCGGGATCATGGAGATCGCCGACATCTTCGTCATCAACAAGGCGGACCGTGACGGTACGGCTCAGCTCATAAGCGAACTCACCGCCATGCTCAATATGGTCCCCGAATTCCCCGGCGGCTGGCAACCCCCGGTCATCCGGATCGGTAACGTCTTCGACACCGGCCCCTTCGGGGAGAGTCTGGAGGAACTTGCCGCCGCCATCGGAGACCACCACCGGCGACTTGTGGAAACCGGCCTGTTGGGCGATCGGATGCGACGCAAGGCGATGGTCGAAATCCACGAGGCCCTCCGCGACGCCATCCTGGAGCCGATACTGAAAGATCTGATGAAAAGCGGGGAGATGGCAGATATCGCCGGGCGACTCCTCAGGAAGGAGTCGGATCCCTACACCCTCGCCGAAGAGGTCGCCCACCGCTATCTCAAATAACATACGGGGGTCAGGTCTTTAAATTTAGCGTTTTTCGGAAAAACGCTAAATTTAAAGACCTGACCCCATTCATCGGAGGATGGATGGATACCGCCGAGGATCCGAGGGACGACATTCTGGAAAAATACCGGAAGGGGCTCGTCCAGGTCTACACGGGAAACGGGAAGGGGAAAACGACGGCCGCCTTCGGCCAGGCGCTGCGCGCCGTCGGGCAGGGCTATCGGGTCTGCATCATCCAGTTCATGAAGGGGCGCAAATACGGCGAGTTCCTCACTGCGGAAAAGCACCTCCCGAACCTCACCATTCACCTCTCCGGCCTCGACAGCTTCGTCATGCGCGCAAATCCGGCGCCGCTCGACATCGAACTCGCCCGCCGGGGGCTCGACTTGGCCCGTCAGGCGATCGCCTCCGGCGACTACGACATGGTCATCCTGGACGAACTCAACGTCGCGGCCGACTTCAGACTGATCCCCCTCGACGACGTCCTCGATCTGATCAAGAACAAACCCACCTCGCTCGACCTGATTCTCACCGGACGCTACGCCCCGCCCGAGATCGTTGCCATCGCCGATACGGTCAGCGAGATCCGGGAAGTCCGCCACCACTACAACGCCGGCGTCAAGGAGCGAGCCGGAATTGAATACTGAAAAACAGTACCCTGCTCCGCAAAGAGTGAATCTCTCACGGGTTGCGACAATAATGCAATGAATCCGGAGTTCTGGAATCCGGGAATTCCTAATTTCTGGAGAGGGGAATGATGAAAAGGCCACCACCGACCAAGCGGATTTTGGAGTTGAATATCCTTCCCACACGGGAAGAAATGGGGAAGATGGCCGCCAGCGATGTCGCTCGGGCCATGAACCGTTTCATTAAGGAAAGAGGGAGTGTCAACATCGTCTTCGCCGCGGCCCCCTCGCAGGATGAATTTCTTGTTCATCTCTCAGGGAAAAGAAACATCGACTGGTCCCGGGTGACCTGCTTCCACCTGGATGATTACGTGGATCTTCCCCGGAACCATCCGAATACTTTCGAGGTTTACCTGCAAGAGCATATTTTTAACCATGTCCGGCCGAAACAAATCCATTTTTTAAAAGCCCTAAAAGGGACTCCCGGGGAAATTGCCCGAAAATATACCCGGCTCATCGAGCAAAGCGGGGGTATACATATCTCCTGTATCGGAATCGGAGAGAACGGGCATGTCGCCTTCTGCGAGCCGGGTTCCGATCTGTACGATCCCCGGATGGTCCGGATCGTGCGCCTCGATGACCGTTCGGTCAGGCAGCAATACCATGATTATAAAGACCATCCCAACCCCACGGCTCGCTATGCATCACTCAAATCAGTCCCCCACAGGGCGTTTACGATGACTATCCCGGCGCTCCTTTCCGCCCGGGAGATTTATACGATCGTTCCCGGGCCCCAGAAAGCAGCGGCGGTAAAGAAGATGTGGGAGGGTCCCCTCTCTTCGGCCTGTCCGGCATCGGCGCTGCGAATGCATCCCCGGGTCAAGATATATTTAGATAAGGATTCGGCTCGGAAACTATCCCGATGAGCTATGTCATCTCGAGTAGAGTATTCTGGGGAGCCATAGAACGAGCTCCGGGAAAAGTATCATCAATACAATCAGAATACCCGTAGGAATCAAGAACGGCAAGGTGCCTGCAAAAATATAGGTAATCTCATATTTCGGCACAACCCCCTTGAGGACAAAAAGATTCAGACCAAAAGGCGGGGTGACCAGGCCGATCTCAGCGAGTACGACGTAGAGGACGCCGAACCAGATGAAGTCGAATCCCAAATTCTTGACGATGGGGGCAACAAAGGGCAGGGTTAAAACGAGCATGGATAGGGAATCGAAGAAGCACCCCAGGATGAGATACAGGACGCAGATAATCGCCAATGTGGCATATTTGCCCAGACCCATATTCAACATGAACGCCGACGTCGCTTCGGTAAGACCGATGTACTGAAAGACCTGCCCCAGCATCCTCGCCGTAAACAGCACAAAGGCGATCATCGCGCTGATATTTACCGCCGAAAGCATGCTCTCTTTGAGTGCCTTGTACGTCATTTTCCGGAAAAGCATAGCGAGAATGATACTCAGAAAAGCGCCGAGGGATGCCGATTCCGTCGGGGTCATGATCCCGGAGAAGGTAGTGCCCAATACCATCGTAATCACAACCAGAAAAGGAAATAAATCCCATAGGGCCGTCAGTTTTTCCCGGGCGGTGAATTTCCGGGCCGAGGCCTGGGGCGCGAGTCCCGGATTGCGCAAAACCATCATGGTGACGGTGATGACGAAGAAAATAGTCAGGATGATCCCGGGGATCACGCCCCCAGCAAAGAGCCGGGCCACGGAGACATCCTGCCAGCCTCCATAGACGATCATGATCAGACTGGGGGGGATAAGAACGCTCAAGGTGCCGGAAATGGCAATGGCGCCCAGGGACATCTTGGTATCGTATCCTGCTTTTTCCATCTCCGGAAAACAGATCCTGCCGAATGTGGCCGTCGCCGCCAGGCTGGAGCCGGAGATGGCCCCGAAAATGGCGTTGGCAACGATCATGGCCGAGCACAGGCTTCCGGGAAGGCTTCCAAACATTTTTTCAGCCCCCCGAAAGAGCCCGCTGACGATCCCGGTATTGGCGTAAATGGTCCCCATGAAGACAAAGAGGGGGATGGCGGTGAAAGTAAAGGAGTTCATGATCTCAAAAGCGGCCCGGGCAAAATAATCCAAGGGCTGATGAACGAAAAGGACAAGGCCGAGCCCGGCAACGATCCCCATTGCCGGGGCGATTTCTATTCCCAAAGCCAAAAGGAGAACCAGCCCGCCGAGAATGACGAAGGACATCAATGCCAGGCTCACCGCGTTATACCTCCACTTTTTCACCTGCCCGGACCTTGATGGCGGCCCGGGCAATATCGACGATCAACAACAGAGTCAGCGTGACAAACCCGAGAAATACGGTCAATTGGGGCCAGAACAAGGGGAACATCAGCCAGGTGGACGATCGCAGATTAATCTGCAGGGCATACGCGATCATTTTGTAGGCGGCCAGGTCCAATTCGATCATGAAGACCAGTGTCAGAATCAGGCCCAGCAGTCTTACCCAGCCATAGATTCGGGGTGGGAGCCGGGTGACAAGCGCTTCGACGCGCACATGCCCTTTTTCCCTCCAGGTATAGGCAAGGCCGAGGAAGGAGAGGGCAACGAGCATGTACGCGCTGAACTCGTCGGACACCATGAGCGGTCGGTTCATCAAATACCGCATGAACACGTCCACGACGACCAGCATCATCATGAGCGGAACCAGCCACCCCGCAAACCAGCCGCCCAGATAAGCGATCTTCTCGACAATGATACCGATTCGCTTCATAGTTATAACCGGTTCCGGGAAAAGTTGATATAAAACCGCCCCCGCCCCCTTTATCACTCCCCCTGGAAAGGGGAAGTGAAGGGTGGGGGTGGGGGGTGATCCTTCGTTGTGCCCGCCCTGGGCAAGGGGGTTATTTCTTGAGCATGATCTTGGCGCCGCCCGCATATTCGGCGGCGATATTCAGGATCTGCTTGCCGTTCGGGCCGGCAAGCTCCAGCCACTTGTCGACGGCGGGGCGGACGATCTCCCTGGCCTTGTTGATTTCGTTCTGAACCGGTTGGGTGACTTTCATCCGGCTGACCTTCAGGCCGACTTCCGCTTCGTACTCCTCGATCTTGGCGCCGAACATGGTTTGCCCTTGCATCTCCCTGCCCGTCGCCAGAACGATTTTTTGCAGATCGGCCGGCAGCTTATCAAATTTTGCCTTGTTCACGACCAGCATCCCGCCGAAAACCGACTGAAATCTCCAGAAGCTCACATTGGTGCAGACATCCGGGAGTCCGAAGCCCAGCCCCCAGCCGCGGGAGGTCTGAATCGCATCCACCGTCCCCCTCTGCAGGGCCTCCATGATTTCCGCGTTGGGAATGGTCAAGGGGGAGGCGCCCAGGCGCTGCATGGCGAGCGTGGTGATCAACCCGGAGGTCCTGATCTTCATCCCCTTGAAATCTTCAACCGTGGCTATCGCCTTTTTCCCCCAAACCCCATCCAATGCCTCGGAAGGGATATCGGCGATCTTTACCAGACCTTTTTCCGCATAGGATTTACGCTCGATTTCCACCATCCTGGGGTCATTCAGGAAAGCCTCATATTCGAAGACATTGTCCCAGAGGAAGGGGAGGGCGAAATCCCATTGGGGAAAAGTGCCCGCCACCCAGGGAATTCTCTCCCAACCGACGTCCGCCCGCCCGGCGATGACCGCATGAACCACTTCATTCACCGGAAACAACGACATTTTGGTGTCCAGAACGAGCCGTCCTCCGGAGTTTTTCTCCAGGAGCTTTTGAAAGCGCGGATAAGGGTAGAATGACCAGGTGTTGGCTGCGGGTCCGGGATTGGTGGCAAACACCCAGGTCATCTTCTGCCCAGATTTCTGGGCCTGTGCTTCGGCGTAAGCTCCCAACAGGGATACCGAGAATATAATCGCCAATCCGAAGCTTCCCAAGATCATCCAAAATTTGTTCCTTTTCATGTTCACCTCCGTATGGTTGAAATAATCGTCATCAATGACACAACCGCTTATCGCTCCGCCACGTCTTCTTCGACCATCCTGATGGATTGTTTCGGGCAGATGTCGATGCATGTGGAGCAGCCCTTGCAGAGTTTGGGGTCGATGGAGGCCACTGCATCGTCCATGACAATGGCATTGCAGTGCCCGATTTCGACGCACAGCCCGCAACCCGAACATTTCTCTTTATCCACCAAGGCATATCCGGCCCAGAGCGTCAGGTCGGCAGCGGACTTGATCTCGGAAATCAGGAGGTCGCGCATCTCCCTGGCCGTGCTGAATCCCATCTCCTTCATGTATGCCTTCAGGGACTTCATCCATTTTTCCAGGAAACCGAATCCCCGCAGCATGGTTTCCGTGCATATTCCTATGGTGTCGGCGCCGCACATCATCATCTGTACCGCGTCTTCCATGGAGGCGATGCCTCCGGTGCCGTTGATGTGGGGGCCCGGCCCTACGAGCTTTCGAATTTCGAAGACATCCCTCATGGAGAGGGGCTTGATCCAGGGTCCCGACATGCAGCCCATCGTGTTTTCACCCTGGAGATTGTATATGGGCTTCCTGTAATTCCGGATATCGACGGGCGGGATTCCGAGCCGATTCGCGACACTGCTGACGGCGCTTGCACCGGCGTCGAAGGCGGCCCTGGAAACCTCTGCGATGCGGCCCCCTTCCGGAGTCAGTTTGGCAATGATCGGTATGCGGATCGCTTTACGAAGACTCTGGACAACGTGGGCTACGGCGTTCTCGTCCTGTCCCATGCTCGCTCCCGAAGAGGTGCGGGGGACTCCGGTGCGCTTGTCGGAAACGTCGACGCTGAAGGACATGTTGGGGCAGCAGAAGTTGAGTTCCAGGATCTGGGCGCCCGCCGCCTCAAATCGCCGCGCCCCTTCCTCCCATCCCTCGATATTGACACTGTTATCGGAGAAGTTGGCGATGATCACCAATTCCCTGCATCGCTTCCGTGCCGCTTCGATGAGCCGCAGGCCGCTTTCCATATCCAATCGGTGCTCGGCCGTAAAGATGTGGAGTTTCTCCTTCTTCAACCACCTGTAACGGGGATCATAATTGATGTAGGGCCGGGGATTGAACGTCTGCTTTGTGGAGGCCGCCCCCCATCCGCACTTCTCGATGAGCTCCAGTTGTTCGATGCTCTTGACCGTCGGCCCCGAGCCGACGATAAAAGGGTTTCGAAGCGTTACATCGCCGATCTGAACCGGTAATTGAAAAACGTCATCTTTCACGATTTTCCTCCGAGTGAGATTGCCCCCTGTTAGGTCGGGGACAGAATGATTTTACGTCCTTCTTCCATGGAAACATATCCTGCATAGACCACCTCCACCACCTGCTTGGCCAGCTCAAGGCCGCTCAGGGGAGCGCGGTCGAGTGCGATAGCCTCCATGAAGTCCTGAATTTCATGGGGGTAACCCAACGTCCATTCTTCATCCGGGCTCGGAAAGGAGAGTCCCGCCTTGGTCTCCTGCTTTTCGTTAAAGTAGACATCCCGCACCGGAGCCGGATCAACCGCGAAGAACTGGCAGATTCGAACCGGGCAGATATCGAGCTTCAGCCGGGCATTGGAAAGACGGATGTCCATGGTCGATTCCATCCCGCCAAGCAGATTATCCGCGCCGCAAAAGATCCCCCGGGTCCCATCCGAAAATGTGACGATTACCTGAGCCCACGTCTCCACATCCTCCCATCCCGTGACAAGCGGAGAATTTTTTACAGCATGAAATGCGGGGGTCTTTGTGAGATCAACCCCATCGGCGGACACCTCAACGGGAAGAATCGGCAGGCCCGTCTTTTTCACGCCTTCGAAGCGCTTCAGGAACAGCCCAGCTCCAATGGGATGGGCTCCAAGCCGTGCGAGGGCGCCTCCGCCTGCGTATCGCCACGATTTTGAATACTCCGAGTGCGACCCGCTGTGCGATTCCTCTCCGCGGACTTCGAGGATGGCTCCCGTGACCACACACCGGTCGATGATCTCGAGGGCTTTGCGGACAGCCGGCGCGTAGATCCAGTTCTCCGCATAGCAGAACTTGACGGGGTGTTCCGCCATGACGCGCGTGACCTCGGCAAGGTCGGCCTTCACCTTGTCGAGCATCTTCCGCTTCGATACGGCGCCGACCTCTTTGTCCGGCTCGCCCTGGCCGAAATAACCGGTGAGGGGCTTCTCGCAAATGACGTGTTTCCCCGCCTTGACGGTTTCAAGAACCAGGGGGAGATGGAGGGCGTTGGGGACGCAGAGATCGACAACATCGATGGAAGGATCATCGAGAAGGAAGCGATAGTCATCATAGATCTTGGGGATGCCGTAACGACCGGCCAATTGTGCTGCGCGATCCTTGGTCCTGCCGGCTATCGCGGCAATTTCCACAGGGATTTCTTTCACCTGACGATAGGAACGAAGGTGAAAAGAGGCCGCAAAACCGGCCCCCACAATCCCCACTCTCACCGGTTTTTTCATGGGTGATGCTCCCTTCTTCGCTTGGGGTTGATCCCGCCATGGCTTCTCGATCTGTCAATTCAAGATACGAGCTGACAGACCGGATACATTATATCGGAATCAGTTGTCAAGGCGTTTTGATGAACAAGGAGTTCTATTTCAACCATAAAAATTATAGCTTATAGGCCTGCTTCACCAGGCGGTACGTCAGATCTACGGCTACCTCGGCAGCCTCGTCCTCATCCAACTGATGCCGGCTGACCAGTTCCGCCAGAAAAGCGCTGTCGATCCGCCGCGCCATGTCATGGCGGGCGGGGATGGAAAGAAAAGCCCGCGTATCATCATTGAACCCGACGGTATTGTAAAACCCGGCCGTTTCCACAACGAGACGTTTGTACCGCATCATTCCTTCGGGGCTGTCGAAGAACCACCAGGGCGGCCCCAGCCTGAGAATCGGATAATGACCCGCCAGAGGAGCCAGCTCCCGGCTGTATGAGGTCTCATCCAGGGTAAAGAGAATCACCGTCAGGCATGACTCGTTTCCGAATCGATCCAGGAGCGGCTTGAGAGCCCGCACATAATCCGTCCGGGTGGGAATGTCGGCCCCTTTGTCATGGCCGAATTTGCGGAACAGACTTGCATTGTGGCTGCGATAGGCGCCGGGATGAATCTGGATGACAAGGCCGTCCTCCAAACTCATTCGAACCATCTCGGTCAGCATCTGCCCCCTAAAGAGCTCCGTTTCATCCCTACTCAGCACTCCTTGCAAGGCCTTATCGAACAGAGCTCTGCAGGCGGAAGAATCGAGATCGGCAGTGACGGCGCTGGGGTGGCCATGGTCGGTGGAAGTACCGCCTCTTTCCTTGAAAAAACGGCGGCGTGCCGCCAGGGCACGCAGATACCCTTCCCAGGAAGCGGTGTTCTCCCCGGTGATCTCGCCCAAACGGACCACGTTGCCCTGGAAGCCCGCAAAATCCGGATCGGTGAGGAGATCGGGCCGGAAAGCGGGGATGACCCTTCCTCTCCATCCGGATGCGGCGATCGCTCGGTGGTGTTCGAGGGGATCGAGGGGGGAACCCGTCGTGGCGATCACCTCGATGTTGAAACGTTCAAAAAGGGCACGGACCCTGAACTCCGGCCTAGCTAGGGTTTCCATGATCCGGTCATAGAGTTCATCCGCATTGGCCGGATCGAGCCTCCGATCAAGTCCGAACAGGAAATAGAGCGCATGCTCGAACCACATACGGGAGGGTGTCCCGCGGAAGAAGTGGTAATGCTCGGCGAAAAGACGCCAGATTTTCCTGGAATCGCCTTCGACCGAACCGCCGTCGATTCTGGGAATCCCGAGATTTTCGAGAAGAACGCCCTGGCTGTACAGCATCCGGAACAGGTAATGATCCGGGATCAGGAACAGTTCTGCGGGATCGGTAAACGCTATATTGTCCGCATACCACCGGGGATCGGTGTGCCCGTGAGGGCTGACGATGGGCAGATCCTTGATCTCCCCGTACAGACGCCGGGCTATTTGCCGTTGAACGGGATCGCTGGGGAAAAAACGATCCTCATGCATGACGATTTTTCGACCCACTGCATTTCCTTTCTATGGATGATGGTAGATCACGGATTATCTCTTCCCTGTGCCTGGCTTGGCAGCACGATCCGCGTCCGGAGCGTCATCATACCTTTGATGCCGCACTCCACGACGTCGCCGGGTTTCAGGAAGAGCTCGGCGGCGTTCGGCTTTCCGATCGCCGTTCCCCCCGGCGTCCCAGTCGCGAACATGTCCCCTGGTTCGAAAGGGATATAGCGGGAAAAATGTTCGATGATGTCGGGCAGTTTCCAGATCTGGTCCCTGGTATTGAACCGCATTCGCTGCTCGCCGTTCACCGTGCAGGTCATCCAGAGATCATAGGGATCGCGAATTTCGTCCATGGTAATGATACAGGGGCCGAGCGGCCCGAAACCCGGAATGTTCTTGCCCGTCCAGAAACGGGAGCCCGAGGCCACTTCCCGCCTCTGGAGATCGCGACAGGTCAGATCGTTTAGGATCGTGACCCCGGCAACGTACTTGAACGCGTCCGCCTTCTTGACGCCGAGTGCCCTCTTGCCGATCACAAACACAAGTTCCGGCTCGTAATCGAGCCGGATGACGCCCTCCGGCCGTTCCACATTCCATCCATGACCCGACAGGCAGTAGTTATACTTGACAAAAGAGGTCGGCTCCTGCGGCGTCTCGAGGAGGAGATCGTTTCGTCGAAGCTCCTCCAGATGCTGGCGATAGTTTTTACCCACGCAGAGAAACTTCTCGGCATCGGTCACAGGCGGATAGAATCTGATCGACGACGACTTGAATATGCAGTCCGCACAGGGACCTGTCCCCTTGGACTCCGCATACTTCAGTAATGTGCGCACCCGGTCGAGGCCGGTCTCCCCGGCTGCCAGCAGGGTCTTCATTGTCGCAGGAAGTGGTTCGAGCCCCGGGTGCTCGCATCTCCAAGACCGATCCAGGACGGCAAGATCGACGACATCGTCGTTGACGAGAGCGCCCAGACGCGGGTTTCCAAAGCTTCCCTGTGGCGCGAATGTCAGCAGTCTCATATCGAACGCCTTCTTCTCATCGCTTTGGCCGTCTCCGGGGTCCTTTGAACAACTTGGAATTGAAGCTCCCCGCCCGCGGGGCGGGGACTTCCCGGTAAGGAAGTGATCAATTTTTTATTGCGCCCCTTTTCCCCACCCATAGGGCGGGGTTCAAAGGGGTGCGCTCCCGGTCATGCCCCGGAAGCACGTATTGGAGATTTTTGCGAATGCCTCTATTGCGGCTGGATGCCCGCCTCCTTGCAGACCTTCGCCCATTTCGCAATTTCAGAGCGAACAAAGGCGTCGTATTCCTCCGGAGTGCTGCCCACCGGCTCGGCGCCCTGGCTTGCCAGGCTGTTTCGCACCGCAGGCGCCTGCAGCGATTTCACCACTTCATCGTGCAGCCGTTTGATGACCGCACGCGGCGTCTTCGCCGGCGCGAACATGCCGAAACCGGTCGCCACCTCGAAACCCGGCAGACCCGCTTCGGCCATGGTCGGGATGCTGGGCGCGGCCGGAGAGCGTTTGACGCCGGTCATCACGATCGGCCTGAGCGTGCCCGACTGGATATGCGGCAGTGCAGCAGGCATGCTGGAAAACAGCAACTGGACATAACCACCGAGCAGGTCGGTCATCGCCGGACCCATGCCTTTGTATGGCACATGCTCTATCTTGATCTCCGCCATCGACTTGAGCAGCTCGCTCGCCAGGTGGCCGATGGTGCCTTTGCCGGCTGTCGCATAGTTCAGCTTGCCTGGGTTCGCCTTTGCATGGGCGATGAGTTCCTTCAGCGTTTTTGCCTGCATCGAAGGATGCACGACCAGCACCGTCGGCACGGCCGCCACCATGGAAATACCGGCGAAATCGTTGATGGTGTCGTAAGGAATCCTTTTCTGCATGCTCGGATTGATCACATGGCTCGCCGACACCATGATGATTGTATACCCATCGGCGGGAGATTTTGCCACGATTTCCGAACCGAGCATGCCGCCCGCGCCGCCGCGGTTCTCGATGACAACCGCCACGCCGAGATTCTTGCTCAGTTCAGCGCCGATAGCCCTCGCGATGATGTCCGTGTTTCCGCCCGGCGGGAACGGAATAATCAATCGAATCGGCCTGTCGGGATAGGCGGCTTCGGCCTCGGGGAAGACCCCCAAAACGAAGGTGAGCAGGGAAAAAACGACAACTGCCGAAACCAAAATGCTTGTTTTTCTCATGGCAAGCTCCTTTCTTTGTTCGTTGGTTTTTCATTCGGTAGAAACACTATTGCAAAAAAAGTGCACCTGTCAAGCAACTCCGCTGCGTTGGCAGGTGCACTTTTTCGTTTAAATCCGGTCCACTGCCGTAGGATAAATAGGGATAAATAGGGACAGATACCCATTTTCTACTGGGAAAGTCGAGTAGATCAGTTTCTTCCGACGCTGCAGGTCGATGTTTGTGTTCTCCGTTTCTGCCTGGTTTCCCGGCAGTGCCACATTATCTCAACCATACATCAGTTGGCGCTGACCCCTCTCAGAAC
>Ga0209212_1003638_pt1 | contig 20026 bp, 15 predicted proteins | sample RifGroC2_FD_183996 | JGI IMG/M metagenome (GOLD analysis project Ga0209212, IMG submission 183996) | Groundwater microbial communities from Rifle, Colorado, USA - Groundwater C2 (SPAdes) (version 2) | ecosystem: Environmental > Aquatic > Deep subsurface > Groundwater | place: Rifle, Colorado... | reverse complement strand
CGATGAAAGGTTCATTCCGAGTTTCAATGTCATGGGAAAGACCTTTGACCTTGCCCAGATGCCCGAATACGAGGGGCTCATGACGGCCACCTCGCATTTAACCGGCGAAAAGATCAACCGTTTCTGTCACATTCACCAGAACAAGGAGGATCTTCACAAGAAACAGGACATGACGAGGTTCATCTGCCAGATCGTCGGCGGCTGCACGCAGCGTTGCATGGGCGTCGATGCATCGAACGCCATCTACACCGTCTCCTATGAGGCAGACAAGCAGAACAAAGGCGCCACCCAATACCATGAGAATTTTAAGAAGTGGCTTGAACGGTTTCAGCAGGAAGATCTCGTCGGATGCTGCGCCCAGACCGACGTCAAGGGTGACCGAATGCTGCGGCCCCACGAGCAGCCCGATCCCGATTCGTATGTCCACGTGGTCGAAAGAAAGGCGGACGGCATCGTCGTCCGGGGCGCCAAGCTCCATATCTCGGAATCGGCAACCGCCGATGAAATCCTGGTTTTACCGACGCGCGCGCTGCTGAAGGAGGATAAGGATTACGCCGTCTCTTTTGCGATCCCCGGCGACTGGGATGGATTGAAACAGTTGGTGACGATCCACAACTTTCGCGACAGAAAGCACTTCCCAAAGGGATTCAATGCGGGGAGCAACGACTCCTATCTGATCTTCGACAATCTTTTTGTCCCCTGGGAGCGGGTCTTCCTCTGCGGCGAATACCAGCATGGCGGAATCATGGCGCTTCTCTTTGCCCTGTTTCATCGCCACAGTTATTCCGGCTGCAAGCCGGCCCTCGGAGACCTGATGCTGGGCGCCTGCGCGCTGGCTGCCGATGCCAACGGCATCAGCAAGGCCAAGCATGTGCATGAGAAACTGGCAGAGATCATCAAGATCAGCGAACTGGGGTACGCCGCCGGTTTTACGGCTTCCGAACTGGGAAAGCCGGAAGTATTCATACCGGGGAAGGGTTTCGTCCCCTATGGTCCGGGGAATTATATCCCCCATTCCATTTATTGCAATGTGGGCCGCTGTCTCAGCGGCGAGGCCGTCTTCCACGAGATGGAGATGTTGGCCGACATTTCCGGCGGAATTCCGGCTACCTTCCCTCACGAAGAGGAATTCGTCAACCCTGAGACGGCGAAATTGGCCCAAAAATACACCACCCGAAGCGGCAACATGTCGCCGGAGAATCAGGCGCAACTCTGGCGCCATATCGGCGACCTGGCCTGCTCTGCCAAGGGGGGAATCGCCTGCTTCGGCGCGCTCCACGGCGGCGGATCTCCGAGAATGGAGACCATTGCGATTACGAGCCAGTACGATATCGAAACCCGCAAGGAGATCGTGCGAAAAGTGGCGGGCATGACAAAGGAGTGATCGGGCGGCGCCAAAAGCCCGCGAACCGCTGCCATCGCCCCCTGTCTCAACGCCATATGTTGCGGCTAATATTTCCTTGACACACACGTCCATTGCTGCCTACATTTCCCCCGTCAAAGGCAATACTAAAAAAATAATTAGAGAGAGGTAACCACGTATGGATTTTTCGTTTACCCAGGATCAGGAAACCTTGCGAGTCCATCTCAAAAAGTTGCTGGATGAAGTATGCCCTCCCGAGTACGCCGAGCGTTGCGATAACCAGGCGACTCCTCCGCGCGAGGCGTATCAGGCGCTGGCGCAACACGGCTGGTTCGGCCTGCTGCTTCCGGCCGAGTATGGCGGCGCCGATGGGTCGGCCATAGACCTCGCCATCCTGCTCGAGGAGACGGGAAGGCATTTCGAAGAGCTTGCGATGTGGCTGTTTCGGACACTGACCTATGGCGGCTACGCAGTAATGAGGGACGGCACGCGCGAGCAGAAGGAGAGCCTGCTCCCCAGGCTCGCGCGCGGAGAACTGTCGTTCTGCTTCGCTTTGACCGAGCCGCACTCCGGATCCGACGCCGCGGCTTTGAGCACCCGTGCAACGGCCACCGATGGCGGATACGTGATCAACGGTCAGAAGGTCTTCGCCTCCGGCATGAACATCAGCGAGTACTGCCTGCTGATCACGCGGACATCCACGGGAGCGAAGAAGCAGCAAGGCATCACCAACTTCCTTGTGGATACCCGGCTGCCCGGCATCGAAGTGCGAAAGATCGAGACGCTCGGCCAGCGCGCCATCGCCACGACGCAGGTCTTTTTTAACGATGTGAAAGTGCCGGCCTCCGCGGTGCTCGGTCGGGTGGATCACGGATGGGAAGCGGTCGATGCCTATCTCTGGTACGAGCGGCTATGCCTTTCAGCCGCGCGCACCGGCGCGGCTACCACCGCCTTTGATTACGCTCTCGAGTACGCCAAGACCCGTACGCAATTTGGGCGGCCGATCGGGCAGTTCCAGGCGATATCGCACAAACTGGCGGACATGAAGATGATGCTCGATATCTCGCGCACCATGGTCTACCGGTTTGCGTGGCTGATGTCCGAGGGAAAAGCGACCCGCCAGGATGCGGCGGTGCTGAAGCTTTACACCGGCGAAACCTACAAGGCGGTTTCCGACATGGGGCTGCAGATTCTCGGCGGTTACGGTTACTGCATGGAATATCCGATGCAGCGGTTTTTCCGCGATTCGCGCCTGGCCACCATCGGCGCGGGAACCTCGGAGATTCAGCGGAACATCATTGCACGCGGACTCGGGCTGTAAAGGAAATTGGAGCGTGGACAAAAAGAGGTGAGGGTTTGTTCTGGTCGGGACTCTATAATGCGCTGCTCTTGGCCGCGTCCGCTGTTGCCGTGCCTTACTATGGGGCAAGGATGCTCCTGACCGGCAAATACCGGAAGAGCCTCGGCCACAAATTCGGATTTTACCCCCGGGAAGCCGCCTCCGGGATGACAGGCGCGCCGCGGATCTGGGTCCATGCCGTATCGGTCGGCGAGGTGACGGCGGCGGCCCCCATCGTGGCGGCGCTCCGTTCCCGTTTTCCCGAAGCCTGCATCGTCCTTTCCACCAGCACCGAGACGGGCCAGGAGATGGCCCGGAAAATCGTACCCGCGGCAAGCGCGCACATCTATTACCCGCTCGATATCCCGCGGGTGGTCAGAAAAGTCATCGATCTGGTCCGTCCCGATGTCTTCGTCCCCGTCGAGACCGAACTCTGGCCCAACTTTATCCGAATCTGCCGGAGAGCGGGGACCCCGCTCGTCATGGTAAACGGCCGCCTTTCCCCCCGCTCCTTCCGCCGTTACCGTTCGACCCGATTCTTCTGGAAGAGGATCCTTGTGAACCTCGACGAAGCGGGCGTGATCTCGGAGACCGATGCGACAAGGTTTGCCGCCCTCGGGATGTCTGCCGAGCAGATCCACGTCCTCGGAAACGCCAAGTACGACGGACTGGCGGCCCGTATCTCGCCGGCGATAGAAAAGGAGATTGCCGACCTGTTGGGGATCGCTCCGGGGGAAGAGTTCCTGGTCGCGGGGAGCACGCATGCGGGGGAAGAAACGGTCATCCTGGACGTCTACCGAAGGCTCCTGGAACTCCGGCCGGGTTTCGGACTGATCCTCATCCCGCGCCATATCGAACGCGGCCCGACCGTTGCAGAGCTGGTCCGCCAGGCGGGATTTTCCGATTGCATCACGATGTCGGAGATAAAAGCCGGCCGCGGCCGTCGGGGGGAAAAGGTCATCCTTGTCGATGTCATCGGCGAGCTTTTCAAGGTTTACAGCCTTGCCGCCGTTGTATTCTGCGGCGGAAGCCTCGTTCCGAAAGGGGGACAGAATCTCCTCGAGGCCGCCGCCTGGGGGAAGGTCGTCTTCCACGGACCGCATATGGAGGATTTCCGGGATGAACAGGCCCTGATCGAAGAGGCGGGGGCGGGGATCACTGTCGCAGACGGCGAGGAGCTCTTCGCGGGGATTGTGGATCTTCTCAACCATCCCGATCGTCTCCGGCAGAAGGGCGAAGCGGGACATCGAGCCGTGGCGGCAAACGCGGGCGCCGCGGAGCGCTACGCCGCCCTCATCGCGGAAGTCCTGTCGCGCCGCATAAAATAACAGGCTGCCTTCTCGCCCCCCACCCCCGTATCAAGTACGGGGCAGGCTCTGACCCTCCCCCGCAAGGGGAAATAGGGGGACGGAGCCCCTATTTATCCCTATTTATTCTATTCCGCAGCCCGTTTGAGGTATTCAGACCACTTGTTGTTGACCGATCGCTGGAGCTGGCCAAGCTGCTCCATGCTCATCTTCCTGAAACGCCCCTGCCGCTCGACGAAATTGATCACCGGGGCGCGGGCCCCTTTCTCGGCCAGCGTTTTGCTCCGACCGGTGAACCGGAACTTCCCGTCTTCGATCTCGTAGAGAACGACGATCCCCGTCTCCACCGCAAGGCGGCCGATCTTGACCGTATCCCGGGGCGGGAAGGCCCAGCCGGGAGGACAGGGGGTGGCGATCTGGATGTAGCGCGTCCCCTTGATCCGCTTGGCTTTGACGAACTTGTCGTAGATGTCCATGGGAAAGGAGGCGGAGGTGCTGGCCAGGTAAGGGATGTCATGCCCCTCCATGATCTTCATCATGTCCTTCTTGTTCTGCTGCTTGGTGAGGAACGGCGTCGTCGTGGTCAGCGCCCCTGCCGGGGTGGCGCTCGAGCGCTGCGTTCCCGTATTCATGTAGCCTTCGTTGTCGTAACAGACGAAGATGAAATCCGTCCCCCGCTCGGCGGCCCCGGAAAGGGCCTGGATGCCGATGTCGAACGTTCCGCCGTCACCGGCGATGGCGACGACGGTGATGTCGCTCCGGTTCATCGCCGCAAGCCCCGCCACGAGGCCCGAGGCCGAGGCCGCGGTGCTGGCGAAGGTGCAGTTCAGGCAGGGAATGGAGACCGACGTGGTCGGATAGAGGCCGTGGAGGACCGTGAGGCAGCTCGCCGGGAGGGTCAGGATCGTGTTTTCCCCGAGCGCCTTGAGGAGATAGCGGTAAGCCAAAGTAAGGCCGCAGCCCGAGCAGGCGCGGTTTCCCGGCAGTATGTATTCTTCCTTGTGCACTTTAAAGAGTTTTTCCGGCATTATCTACTCCGTCACACAATTTAACCAGGTTTGCTTCTCGCTGTTTCCCGATGCGATGGCGGCAAGCGAGGAGCGGACAGCCTCGGCCAGTTCGCCGGCCTTGACGTCGCGCCCGCCGAGGCCGGCGATGAAATGATGCACCGGCGTCTGGATGCCGGTTCCGTACAGGGAGGCCTTGATGTCGGCGCATAGCGCCCCCTCGTAACCGTAACTGATGTCCTTCTCGAAAACAACGATTGCCGGGACCTTTCCGAACGCCTCGCGAACCTCCCGGCGGGGGAAGGGCCGGTACACGCGAATGCCGACAAGACCGGCCCGGATGCCCTGTTCGCGCAGGAGGTCCACTGCCACCGTCGCCTCGGTGGCCAGGGAACCCATGCTGGCAAGGAGGACCTCGGCGTCGTTTGCCCGGTAGGTCCAGAGCATCCCGCCGTGGTCGCGGCCGAACTCCTCCGCGTAAGCGCGGCACGTCTCGACGATAACGTCCCGCGATCCCTCCAGGGCGTGCTGGAGTTTCCACCGCAGGTCCATGTAGCCGTCGCGGAGGACCCCCTCCGCATCCCGCCTCTGCCAGGGGAAGATGACCGGATTGATGTTCCGGGGATCTTCGGGACTTAGGATCGTGTGGGGCTTGTACGGGGGGAGGAAGCGACAGACCTGATCGGCGTCGGGGATATCGACGGGCATCATCGTGTGGGAGAGGATGAAGCCGTCGTAACAGACCATGACGGGGCAGTATACCTGCTCTGCGATCCGATAGGCCTGGATCAGGGAGTCGATGATCTCCTGGTTGTCCCGACAATAGATCTGAATCCAGCCCGTATCCCGCTGGGCGATGGAGTCCTGCTGGTCGTTGAATATCGACCAGGGGGCGCCGACGCCGCGGTTCACGCAGGCAAGAACGATAGGGAGCCTGGAGCCGGCCGCCCAGTGGAGCTGTTCGTGCATATAGAGCAAGCCGTGGGATGAGGTCGAGGTGAAGACCCGGGCGCCGACGGTGGAGGCGGAGATGCAGACGGTCATCACCGAATGTTCGCTCTCCACCCGGATATACTCGGCCTTGAGTTCGCCCCGTTCCACCCACTGTGAAATCGCTTCGGTGACAGGGGTCGAGGGGGTGATAGGGTAGGCGGATATGACCTGCACCTTGCAGAGCTTCACGGCGTGAGCGGCGGCCTGATTGCCGGTCAGGATCTGGACGTCGCTCAAGACTTGCCCTCCTCGTGCATCACCATCGTGATCGCCTTGGCGGGACACTCCTCCGCACAGATGCCGCACCCCTTGCAGTAGGTCAGATCGATCTCCACCGGGACGCCGGCGGTGACAATCCCTTCCGGGCAGTAGAGCCAGCAGAGGTAGCAGGCAGGCCGGTTCTTGACGGAAGCGATACACTTCGCCGGGTCGATGACCGGGGTGGCATCACGCCAGTCGCCGGTTTTCCCCGCCTCGCCCACGGCCGGCTTGCACATCGCGGAGATATTGTCGTCTTTGGTTTCCATAACGTACCTTCTAAGTTTTAAAACTTGCCTCTTCATACGCGGCCCTAAGCGCCGCGATGTTCGTTTCCGCCGCCGTGCCGGTGAGTTTCCACTTCAGTCCCTTTTCCAGATATTCGGGCGAGACGAGGCCTGTGGCGCGAGCGAATACCCCGAGCATCGGGGTATTGACCATCGGCGCCCCATCCTTGAAGAGGTGGAAACGGACCGCGATCGCCGCCGCATCCACCGCGGCTATGCTGAAGTCGCCCTGGACATCGATTTCATCCGCCTTCTGGAGGGTGTTGACGATAAGCCACCCTTTGGGTTTCAGAGAACCGATGATATCCACCGCGCCAAAGAGCGATGGATCGAGGACGACGGCGATATCGGCCTTTTCGATCTGAGAAAAGGTCCGGATCGGGTCGTCGGAAATGCGGGTGGAGGCGGTCAGCGGGGCGCCGCGTCGCTCCGGGCCGAAGGTCGGGGCCGAGGTGACCCCCTTGAATCCTTGCAGGTATGCCGATTCGGCCAGGATCTGCGCCGCGATGACGACACCCTGTCCGCCGCGGCCGTGCCATATCACTTCATGCATGTCATTTCCTTTTTATGTAACGCCCGGAAAACGAAACAGGCCATGGATTTCCGACCCATGGCCTTTAGGATACGTTTTTTCATTTTTCAGGAAACCCCGACGAAAAAATTCGGCGGACTGTAAAACAAAAACCCGGGGTTGTCAATAGGGAATTTCGGGAAACGGTTTGACTGCCGGAGGATGTATCCCAACAGGCGTTCATCACGGGGGGCCCCTCAGTCGGTGAACCGGTATTTGAGAAGCGTCCAGAGTGCGAAAAACCCGTGCCGCCAGGAAATTTTCTTCCCCTCCGCGTAGCTTCTTCCGTAGTAGGAGATGGGTATTTCATAGATGCGCCATTGCTTGTTTTTACAGATCTTGGCCGTCAGCTCCGGCTCCACGGAAAAATCGTTCGATTTTATCCGGATCCCTTCGAGCACGCTCTTCCGGAACATCTTGTAGCAGGTCTCCATGTCGGACAGGGTGGTATTGTAGAGAAGTCCCGTCACGAACGTCAGAAATCCGTTTCCCATCCGGTGCCAGAAGAGGTGGACCCTCTGCGGTCTGCCTCCGGAAAGCCGCGAGCCGTAAACGACGTCGGCCACCCCCTCGATAATCGGCCTGCTCATCTCGACAAACTCGCCGGGATCGTACTCCAGATCCGCGTCCTGGATGGTCACGATCTCCCCCGTGACGTGACCGAAACCGGTTCTGAGTGCCGCCCCCTTCCCGCGGTTCCGGTCGTGGAAAAAGGTCGTCACCCGGCCGTCAAACGCGGCGGTTTGCAGGAGTTCCTTCGTCCCGTCGGTGGAACCGTCATCAACGACGATGACCTCTTTGACGAAATCAAGACGGAGTACTTTTTCGATGATCATAAGGACGGTCGCCTTTTCGTTGTACACGGGAACGACGACGGACAGAATTTTTTCGCTTGTCATTTCAACTCCTTTTTTTATTTTCTGATTGTTCTTCTCTTCACGGGCGTTCTTTTTGCCTTTAATGATGCGGCCTCCGGCTTGCCTCCTGCGGGAGAGGTCGCCCCGGGAATGCCGGCGGCCATGAACACGAGAAAGACGGCGCTCGGCCAGAGCTGGAGGAAAAGGCGGTTCAGCGATGTCATCAGATGCCAGTTCAGATCGAGCGGGGTCAGGACGTAGACGAAGAAGTATCCGGTCAGCGTCAGGACGAGGACGGCGGCGGCATGAAAAAAAGACCCTCTATACTTCGGATCGATCCTGATTCCGGTCAAAAGGAGATAGACAACCAGAAGCAGGATGCTGACGGCGCCGGGATTGAGCGTCATCCCCACCCGCACGTCGATCACCCCCTGGGTGAAACTGATCCCGGTAGCGAAGAAGGCCCCGGCGATCTCGGCGTAGCGTCCCCAGTCGAGCAGCTTGGCCCAAGTCGCGGCCCAGCCGACACCTGCCATAATATCGTTGGTCGGTGCGAGCCGGGTCTTGAAATGGACGACGATCAGCAGGACCGGCAGAGCGCCCGCCAGAAACAAGCCGGTGCGTTTGAACGCCTTTGCCCATCCGCCGGCGTGAGCCGCTATGCCGGCCAGGCTGACGGTGACGATCAGCGCAAACAAGAGCCCCTCGTTTTTCGTCCAGGCGCTGAGTCCCGCGGCAATCCCCGCCAGGATCAACGGCCCGGCATGGTTCTCCGGCGATCGCTCCACCCAAAAAAGCATGACGAAGGCGGCAAGCGCAAAAAAGGCGAAGGGGACATCCGCGAATTGTGCGGCCCCCATGGCGATGAAAAAAGGGGTCCCCATCAGGATCATGGCGGCAAGGTAACCCTGGGTTCTGCCCCGAAGGAACGAGAGGGCAGCCAGAACAAGGCCGAGGGTGAGCAAGGTGAAGACAAAGCCCATTGCAGCCGGGATAAGAACGCTCTCTCCGCCCGCGTACGTCCAGCCGCGGGCGATGGAAAGCGGCAGGAGCAGGGGATAATCCCAGTGGCTCCAGTCCAGGCCGCTGGCAAAGGCTTCCCGCCAGAGATCGCCGCCGCGGAAGAGGAAGCGGGCGTGCATGTTCCAGATCAGCCAGGCGTCCCACCGACCGTGGGATTCTTTCAGGAATGCGACGGCGAAGGAGATCACAAAGGCGACAAGTTCGACGGCGAAGACGGAGGCGATCAGGGTCTTGAGGCGTGATCGCGCCGCTGGTTTTCGGGGAGGAAGCCCGGCCTGTTCCCCGGGGTCCTTCTTCCGGCAGCGCATAAAAGCGATCAGGCCGAAGGCGAGGCAGAGGGCAAAGTCAATCACGGCAACGTAGCGGGTAAGCCCCGCCAGAAGGCAGATAAAATAGCTGCAGGAGGTGACGCCGATCCCGAGGCCGCCGCCGGCAAAGAGCCTCAAGAGGATGCCGGCGGTTTTCCGATTTCCGGACGGGAGAAAAATATATGTCAGCAGGACGCCGATGAGCAAGGAGAGGAGAAGGGATGCGCCGAAGAAAAAGCTCATCGTCCGGTTTCCCTCCTGTAGAGGATCAGACCGTCCCCGAAATCCTTTAGAGGAACCAGGCCGTGCCGCTCCAGGAATCCGGGGGGCGGCGGTCCGTCGATAAAATTGCCGACGACCAGCGGAAGCTCCGGGCTGTTCCGGACGATCAGCGGCGCCAGCGTGTATTGCGTGAGCGCGTACTGGGCCAGATACTCCACGTTCCGAAACGCCTTCTCCGCGGCGAAGATCCGGTCGTTTTCCACGGTGGTGACATAGCCGACTTCACCGGAGGGGGGAAGCGACCCTTTGAGCTGCGCGATTCTCGCTTCGTGGAGCGTGACCGGGTCCCTTGCCGGCAGGTCGGCATAGGTCCGCACGCTCTGTAGAAGGAGGCCAAAGACGGCATAACCGGTAAGGACGACCAGGAGCACTCTCCCCATCCCGACACGGTATTTTCTAAAGAAATCAGCCATTTTTCGGACCCGAACCCTCTATCGTCACACGTGCTGCGTTTTCCGGATGTTGCCCGCCCGGATCAAGGCCTCCAACCCATCCATCAGCGGGGGCAGCGTGGCCGGATCGAGCGCGGAGATGGCCACGGCGCCGAAACGTCCGCTGAGGGTCGTCAGAAGCGCCCTGTCCCGGATGCGATCCCCCTTGTTGAAGACCCGGAGGGTCGGCTTGTTGATCAGATCGAGATCCTCGAGGATCTTCTCGACGGAGGCGATCTGCGCCTCAAAGGCGGGGTTGCTCACATCGATCACATGGAGAAGGACGTCCGCCCCCTGGAGCTCGTCGAGCGTCGCCCGAAAGGCGGCGACGAGCTCCTTCGGCAGGTCCCGGATGAAGCCCACCGTATCGGTGATGAGGGCCTCGGTATCCCGGGGGAAGCGGAGACGCGAGCTCTTCGGATCGAGCGTAGCGAAGAGGCGGTCCTCGGTGAAGACCTCGCTTTTGGTCAGGGCGTTCAGGAGTGTGGACTTCCCGGCATTGGTGTATCCCACGATGGAGATGACGGGGAGACCCGTCTTCTCTCTCAGCGCCCTTCTTTGTCCCCTCGCCTTCTCGACATTTTTCAGTTCCTTTTCGAGGTGGTGGATCCTCTCCCTGATCCGCCGCCGGTCGACCTCCAGCTTGGTTTCGCCGGGGCCCGTCCCGCCGATCCCCCCCGCCAGCCGGGAGAGGCCCGCGTCCTGCCTGGTGAGCCGCGGGAGGCGGTATTTGAGCTGCGCCAGTTCCACCTGGATCTTTCCCTCCCGGCTGTGGGCGCGCCGGGCGAAGATATCGAGGATCACCTGGGTCCGATCGATCACCTTCATCTCGGTGAAATCGGCGAGGGAACGGATCTGGGCGGCGGTCAGCTCGTGGTCGAAGACCAGGAGGTTCGCATCCATCTGCATGGCCCGGATGACGAGGTCGGAGAGTTTTCCCTTGCCGATAAGAAAACGCGGGTCCACCTCCGGGCGGCGCTGGATGACCGCGTCGAAAACCTCGACATCGCAGCTCCGGCAGAGCTCCCTAAGCTCGGCGAGCGAGGCCTCCCCGTCGATCAGTGGGCTCGTTTCCACCCTGACGAGGATGGCGCGCTCCACCGCATCCACCTTCCGGGTTTTCTGACGTCCGGCGAGCTCGCCTTCGAGGGCCGTGATGAAGGCGGTGAAGTCGAGATCCAGCTCGGCGGGGCGTCGCCGGTCGAGGGTCAGCCAGAAACGCCCCTCCGGGTTTTCCGGAATAAGATGGGCGGTGTGGGCATAACCGGGCAGTCCGTCTTCACCCGCGTCCAGGGCGCAGACCAGATCGAGGCGCAAAAGCGCGAGGTCCGTCAGATCGTCGGCGGTGAGCTCCTCGCCGGCCAGATGGGTGTGGATCAGGCGGAGCCCCCTGAAGCGGCGGGAGGAGGAGCGGAACCCGTCCAGCGCCGGGATAAGGATGTTATGATGCGAGCCCACGACGACATAGGCGATCTCCCCCCGGCGGGTGACGAGGAGGCCGATCTGGCGGTTGATCTCCCGGGAAAGCTCCGTCAGCGACCGGGCCAGTTCGTGGGTGACGATCCGCTCCGGCGGGCAACGGCGCCGGTAGAGCTGCCCGATCCTCCTGATTTCCGCCGGTCCGAGGCCGGTGAGGTTGCCGTGTATCTTTTCTATGGCTGATCCCGCTCTCTTTACTTGAACTTCTCCCGGTTCACCCGCCTTTCCATCCCGTCGAGGAAGGTCGACCAGGCGTTCGTCCGGAAGGAGGCCGCCTGCTTTTTCGTCTCTTTCGCCCCGCAGGCGGGACAGCCCGGCCCAGCCTCGCCGACCTTCATGATCCTCTCGAAGCGATGGCCGCAGGCCGCGCACGCATATTCGTAGATCGGCATGGGTCCCTCCGATTCTTCAGACGATCCATCCCTCCGACGTGATCCGGCGCCTCGAGTTCTCAGTCGCGGCTATCGTCAGTTTCTGCATGCGCATCCCGTTCCAGCCTTTCGTAGATGTCAAGATCGGGCGTATCGATCCGCACGGTTCCGTCCTCGTTCATGCGCAGGAACGTCCGGGCCCACAGGACCGAGTACCAGACGCCGATCGACCAGCCCTGGTTATCCAACATTTCGAATCCATATTGAAACATGTTATGCTGGGAGGCCTTGGCCTTCATCTGATCGACGATTTCCTTCATCGTCGCCGCGGTCATCCCCGGAACCTCCCGCCAGAGGGTCGACGGGTCGAGCCGTTGGTCCCGATGCAGTCCCATGAGGGCGTTGGGGTAATGGTGCGCGCCGCTGACGTAATAGCGGAATTCGCCGTTTACACGGTAGCCTTCAAAGGCCTGCGTGACCTCGTTGTTGGGATTGATCCTGCCGTAATTTCGGAATAAGGAGCCGGAGCAGGCCGCCGCGCTCAGGCACAGGATCAGGATCAGCGATAAACGACCGATTCTTCTTACATTCATCTTTGCTTCCTCCATTTAAAGCGCAGATAATATATCATCTTGCTTAATCAAGATCAACAGCGAAGAAATGACGCGTAGGAGGCAAGTAAACTATCCGGCTTTGTCAACGATGCATCAAAGAAATGTCGAAAGAGGCGGCGACCAGAGGGGGTGATGGAAAATCGCCGGAAGAGATAAAAAAGCCCCGGGGAGATCTCCCCGGGGCCGAGTGAAACAAACGATCCTTCCCGAACAGCCTGACTTAGAAGTTCAGTGTCAGCTTGTTGAGGATGGCGTAGTCGTTGCCGATTGTGGCGTTCTTTGCGCCCTTGAAGTAATCGCCGGTCCAGAGATAACCTGCGCCCACCATGTAGCTCAGGTTATCGTAGATCTTATAGGTGGCGCTCACATCCAATTCGTAGCCATAATTTTTATCGACACCGGCGGCTGTTTTGTCCGCCTGCATCCCGGTGAGCGCCGTCTCGATGACGAATTTCGGAGTCACATTGAAGCCGGCGAACACATTGTAGAGTAACAGGTTTTGTTTGGCGCTGGCGTCGAAGCCGCCGGGATTGCTGCCGCCGATCCAGGTCTTATAGTTCGCATCGGTGAAGATCAGGGCGGGGACCCAGCTCGTGGAGCTCTTGGGGCCGCTTTCGTCCTTGTCCGTCGTGGTGGTATCGTCGCCCGAGGAGAAGCCGATCTGGCCGCCCACAAAGGCGGGACCAAAGTTCATCTTAGCCAACACATAACCACCCCAGCCGGCCGCATCCACGTCCTTACCGAGGGCGGCGGTATCATACTTTTTCGTTTTTCCGAACAGGTAGACCGCTTCCCCCTCGACGTAGACGGGGCCAAAGGTCGCTTTGAAATAGGGCACAAGGCCGAACGCCTCTGCCTTGTAGCCAAGCGACGCGCGGACGGGTCTGGCGTTTACGAACTTGAAGAGGAGACCGGCATTGCCGCCTTTGAAGTTACCGATGCCGGCGAGATAGTAGTTGTCCGTGTCCCCGTCGGTCACGCCGCTGTTGGCGGTGCTGGACACGGTTTCGTACGTCTTCTCATAGACGGCCAGCAAAGTGACGGGACCGACGGGAACGGTGTACTTGATCCTCGCATAGCTGTAAGGGGTGTCGGCGAAGACGGTCCCCCACACGCCGGCGGCCTGGTAGCCGACATTGAACATACCGAGGGCTGTTTTGAAGGTCACATAGGCATGTTCAAATTCAAAGTTCTCCTGTGCGTTTGCCGTGCCTTTGGCAGCGGCCGGCCGGGAGTACGACAAATCATCATAATCGCCTCTCCAGTTGGTGCCGCCCCACCGTTTTTCCAGGGCGTCGAACTGGGTGGTGAAGGTGAGGCCCTCGGCGATATTGAAGTCGGACTTAATCCTCGTCCTCGTCCAGAAATCGGCCAGGCTCACGGATTTCCCTGTATCGCCCAACGACCTGTTGTTCTCGTACGCGCCGGCCACATAGTACTGACCGCTGAACTTCACAGTCGCGGCAGAGGCACTCATGCTGAAGGCCGCGATCAGCCCCAGCGACAGTAAAGCAACCAAAAGTTTCTTCATTTTATCCTCCTGTTTTGCATGTTCGCTCCCCACGGGCATGGGGAGCCTTTTTAAAAACAACCGGCGCTTTCGCGCCGCCGCTTGCGGCCCGCTCTCCGCCGGTCCGGCGCCGGCAGGGAAACCGCTCCTGCATTTCCGAAGGCCGCCATACATGAACCTCTGCTCGGGACATCACCTCCTTACATTACAGAATATAAAAATACAGGGAATGCCATAACACCGCCCGCGGGCGATGTCAAGCCCCTATTTTTTCCTGCCGGAAACGCTCAAACTCTCCGGGCCTGCGATACAATAGCCCCTGTTTTTTTCGGCGCCGCGGCACGACCTCTGCCGGCGGTAAAGACACATCGCCTAAAAGCTGTATATGTTTTGCAATCAGCGTACCACAAGCCGATCCTTCTTCAATCGCCTCTTTACGGCGGTGCGCGGGGCAGACGGAGCTTTAGACAAAAATTCAAGAATAAACAAAACATTACATGATGATGACCGGGCTTTTTTTACACCAGCATCGCTCTGCGGCGCCGAGCCATTCCCCGCTCGTCTGGAACCAGGTAAGGCAAAATCGGCCACTCAAACCCTTCCTCCTGTGTCAAAAAAAACACACCAGCGGGGGCCTTTGGGCAAATAAAACTCGCTCCGGCGGCCTGTGATGCCGTGTCGATCCGAAAATATCGCTTGACATCCGGAAAGCATTGGGGTAGAGCCCATCTGACATGACCTCTGGTCATATAGTGACCGCCGTTCACGCTCAGTGACAACTCCTAAGCGGTTCGAATCTGTACTATCACAAACAGTATTTCGTTCCCGCCACGCGGAATGAGGGGACGGTCCGGAGCGACCTGAAATAATACATTGAGAAAGAAGGGGGGACAGGACAGGAGGTCACGATGAGAGCGGAAGACAAGGTACAATTAAAAGAGGTGTATCCGGTACATGAGCGGGTGCGCGAGATTGCCTATATCAAGAGCAGGGAGGAGTATGAGCAGCTCTATGGGGAATTCCTGGCCGATCCGCCGGGATTCTGGGCGAAACAGGCCGACGAGTATCTGACCTTCTTCAAGAAGTGGGACAATGTCGAAGCGTTCAACTTCGATGTCCGCAGGGGACCGATCTATCTGAAGTATTTTGAAGGCGCGAAGCTGAACGTCTCTTACAACTGCCTCGATAGGCATCTGGAGAAGCGGGGCGACAAGGTGGCGATCCAGTGGGTCGGGAACGAACCGACCGAGGAGAGGGCCATCACCTACCGCGAACTCCACGGGGAGGTCTGCAGGTTCGCCAATGTCCTCAAGGCCCACGGGATAAAGAAGGGAGACCGGGTTTGCATCTACATGCCGATGGTCCCCGAGGCCGGGGTGGCGATGCTCGCCTGCACCCGGATCGGCGCTGTGCACACCGTCGTTTTCGGCGGATTCAGTCCCGAAGCCTTGTCCATCCGGATCCAGGATTCGCAGGCGAAGATCCTGGTCGTTTGCGACGGATCGTTCCGCGGCGCCAAGGCGGTTCCCCAGAAGAAGGACGCCGATGCGGCGCTGAAGGGGTGCCCGTCGATCGAAAAGGTGATTGTGGTCAAAAGGGTCGGCGACAAGATCGGGAATCTCGACTGGACGCCGGGTCGCGATCTCTGGTGGCACGAAGAGATGGCCAAGGTCGACCCGATGTGCGAACCCGAATGGATGGACGCCGAAGATCCCCTTTTCATCCTCTACACCTCCGGATCCACGGGCAAGCCCAAGGGCGCCCTCCACACAACGGCAGGTTACCTCCTGTTTACGGCGTATACACACAAGCTGGCCTTCGATATCCATGAGAACGACATGTGGTGGTGCACCGCCGACATCGGCTGGGTGACGGGCCACAGCTACGTCATCTACGGCCCGCTCTGCAACGGCGCCACCTCGCTCATGTTCGAGGGGGTGCCGAACTACCCCACCTACAGCCGGTTCTGGCAGATCGTTGAAAAATACAAGGTGACCCAGTTCTACACCGCCCCGACGGCCATCCGGGCCATCGCCAAGGAGGGGGACCAGTGGGTGGAGGGGATCGACCTCTCCTCGATCAGGATCCTCGGTTCCGTTGGCGAGCCCCTGAACCCCGAGGCCTGGCACTGGTACTACAGCGTGATCGGCCGCAACCGCTGTCCGATCGTCGACACCTGGTGGCAGACCGAGACGGGAGGCTTCATGATCCTGCCGCTCCCCGGCGCCATCCCCATCAAGCCGGCGCTGGCGACGCTGCCGATCATGGGGGTTGTACCGTGTCTGGTGGACGACACGACCGGTTCCGAGATCAAGGAGCTGGTCGGCCGCGGCGCCCTCTGCATCAAGCGGGCCTGGCCGGGTTTCACGCGGACGATATACAAGGATCACAAGAAATATGAGGAAACCTACTTCGAACCCTTCCCCGGCTACTACTTCACCGGCGACGGGGCGCTGCGCGACAGCGACGGCTACTACCGGATCACCGGCCGCATCGACGACGTCATCAACGTCTCGGGCCACCGGATGGGGACCGCCGAGGTCGAGGCGGCGCTGAACTCCCACGAGAAGGTGGCGGAATCCGCGGTCGTCGGCTATCCCCACGAGATCAAAGGGCAGTCGATCTATGCCTACGTGACGCTCAACACCGGCGTAGAGAAATCCGACGCCCTGAAAAAGGAGCTCGTGGCGCATGTCCGCAACATCATCGGTCCCATCGCCACCCCGGAAAAAATACAGTGGGCGGACGGCCTCCCCAAGACGCGAAGCGGCAAGATCATGCGGCGCATCCTCAAAAAGGTGGCCGCGAACGATGTCGACAACCTCGGCGATACGAGCACGCTGGCCGATCCGTCGGTGGTGGTCGATCTGGTCAAGAACAGACTGTGAAAGGAGGAAAAGGTGAATATTGTTGCATGTGTAAAACAGGTTCCGGATACGGAAGCCCAGATCAAGGTGAAGCCGGATGGCTCGGGAATCGAGGAGGGCGGCATCAAGTGGGTGATGAACCCCTACGATGAGTTCGCCGTAGAAGAGGCCCTGAAGCTGAAGGAGAAATCCGGCGGCGAGGTGACCGTCGTCTCCGTCGGTCCGGCGAGGGCGATGGAGACGATCCGAACGGCCCTGGCGATGGGCGCCGACAAGGGGATCCACATCAGCGATCCGACCCTCGACGGCGCCGATGGTTACACCACGGCCGCGGCCCTGGCGGCGGCCATCAAGGGGATCCCCCACGACATCATCTTCTGCGGTCAGCGCGCCATCGATGACGACTCCGCCCAGGTGGGCGCCATCCTGGCCGAGCTGCTGGGGATTCCCCAGGTCACCGTTGTGACCAAGTTCGAACTTACGGACGGGGCGGTAAAGGTGATTCGTCCCATCGAGGGGGCCCAGCTCCTGATCGGATGTCCGCTTCCCGCTCTGGTGACGGCCCAGAAGGGGCTCAATGAACCGCGTTACGCTTCGCTGCCGGGCATCATGAAGGCAAAAAAGAAGCCGGTCGATGTGAAGGATGCCGCCGCGCTGGGCGTGTCTGCACAGAGCAAAGCCAGGGTTGTCAGGTTCGTCCCGCCCCCGGCGAGGGCCGCGGGGAAGATCGTCTGCGGCGACGACCCGGCGGCGAAGGCCGCGGAGCTGGCCAGGCTGCTGCGCGAAGAAGCAAAGGTGATCTGAATGCGACTTCGGAAAAAGTCCATAGGCTGCGTTACGCTTCGTCCCTCGTCATTGCGGCGTACGGAACAGTACGCCTCATTCCTCGGGACTTGCGCGCCTTGCCTCTGGAGCTTTTTGCGAAGCCGCCAACGGCTTTGAAGGAGGATATGGACATGGCAAAAGGGGTATGGATCGTTGCAGAACAGCGGGACGGCGCCTTCCGCAAGATCAGTTTCGAACTGGCCGCTACGGCGCGAAAGCTGGCCGACCAGTTGGGCGAGGAGGTGTGCGCCGTCCTCTGCGGCTCGGGGATCGAGGGGATCGCCGGGCAATTGGGGAAATATGGGGTTGACAAAGTTTTCGTGGCGGATAATTCCGCCCTCGAACCCTACACGACCGATGCCCATGCGGCGGCGGTGGCCAAGGTGGTCAAGGAAAATGATCCGGCCATCCTGCTTTTGGGCGCCTCCACCCAGGGGAAAGACCTCTCCGGACGCCTGGTGGGCAAACTCGCAACGGGTCTGGCGACGGACTGCACGGACGTGAAGATCGCCGACGGCAGACTCCTCGCCGTCCGGCCGATGTATGCGGGCAAGTGCTTCGGTGAAATCGCGATCTCCTCGTTCCCGCAGATGGCGACGCTCCGGCCGAACGTTTTTCCCGCGGTGGAAAACGCAAAGGCGGGAGAGGTGGTGAAATTCGAACCCTCCCTCGATGCGGCCGAGCTCAAGACGAAGGTTCTCGAGGTTCAGAAGGATGCGAGCGGCAAGGTGGACCTGACGGAGGCCAATATCATCGTCTCCGGCGGGCGCGGCATGAAGGGGCCGGAAGGATACGCCATCCTGGAAGAACTGGCGGCGGTCCTCGGCGCAACCGTCGGCGCCTCCCGCGCCTCGGTGGATGCGGGCTGGCGGCCCCAGAGCGACCAGGTGGGCCAGACCGGAAAGATCGTCTCTCCAAATCTCTACATCGCCTGCGGCATCTCCGGCGCCATTCAGCATCTCGCGGGAATGAGCTCATCGAAATTCATCGTGGCCATCAACAAGGACGCCGAGGCCCCCATCTTCACGAAGGCGGATTACGGCGTCGTGGACGATCTGTTCAAGGTCGTTCCGGAATTCACGAAAGAGTGCAAGAAACTGCTCGCGTAAGATGAGGCTATATTGAGGGGGGGTTATGGAGCGTGTCGCATTTTCCATCGGCAATGAGGGCAGGCAGGTCTTCTGGAATGCCGAGACTTTCGAGCTTTTCCTCTATGGCTTCACGGTGGTGGCCCTCGTCATCTTCGCTTACGGGGTTTACAGGCGGTGGCGGCTGTGGGTCGCTCTCGGAAGACCGGAGACGCGTCTCGACCGCCTCCCGGAGCGGATAAAAGCGCTCCTGATCAACGGGCTCTTCCAGGTGAAGACCTTCCGGGAACCCTACCCCGGGATCATGCACGGGCTCATCTTCTTCGGATTTCTGGTCCTCATCATAGGGTCGGCCATCGACGCCACGGAATTTCACATCACAGAGCCCTTCGGCTGGGCCTTTCTCCGGGGGACGTTCTACCTCGTCTTCTCCTTCGTGATGGATCTTTTCGGTCTGGCGATCCTCATCGGCGTACTTCTGGCGATTTACCGGCGCTACATCCGGAGGCCCGACGGCCTCGGCTATCAGGGAAAGCCCGACAACACCCCGGATGACGCAGTCGTGCTCCTCCTCCTCCTGGCGATCATCGTGACCGGTTTCATCATCGAGGCCCTCCGGATCCGCGTGACCGCCCCCCCCTGGGAGGTGTGGTCCTTCGGGGGCTGGATCCTTGCCAAGGCCTTCGCGGGGGTCGAGCCGGAGCAGGCGAAATTCCTCCACAAGTCGTCCTGGTGGACCCACACCTTCCTGTCGCTCGGGTTCATCGCGTACATCCCTTACTCCCGGCTGCTCCATATCCTCACCACCCCCGCCAACCATTTCCTGGCCTCGCTGAAGACCGCGGGCTACAACGAACCGATCCGGGATTTCGAGACGGCCGAGACCTTCGGCGTGGGAAAACTCGAGGAGTTCACGAAGAAACAGATCTTCGACTCCGATGCCTGCACGCGCTGCGGCCGTTGCCAGGACGGCTGCCCCGCCTATCTCTCCGGGAAGCCCCTCTCGCCCAAAAAGGTGATCCAGGATATCAAGACCTACTGGCTCGAGCAGGCGCCGGCCGCGGCGGCGGCAAAGCGGGCGGCGGTATCGGCCGCCGCCGAAGCAGGGGAAAAGACCGCCGGCAAGAATATTCTAATCAGGGCGCTGGAGCGCGTCGATGGCGTCGTGGACGCCATGGGAAAAGGGACAAAGGGGGAGGCGAAGACCGAAGAAAAACCCATGGCCGGGGGGGTGATCGACCTCCAC
>Ga0209212_1003635_pt1 | contig 20049 bp, 18 predicted proteins | sample RifGroC2_FD_183996 | JGI IMG/M metagenome (GOLD analysis project Ga0209212, IMG submission 183996) | Groundwater microbial communities from Rifle, Colorado, USA - Groundwater C2 (SPAdes) (version 2) | ecosystem: Environmental > Aquatic > Deep subsurface > Groundwater | place: Rifle, Colorado... | reverse complement strand
GGCTTCCTGGCTGAATCCTGTCGCGGGATGGAGCATTACCGCCAAAAGAATGACCAGCAGTCGCAGATACATGATTGACCTCCTCAGACTGCGAGGCAGGCTTCATTTTCAAAAATGACTTTTTCATACAACCTTTACCGTATGCCAACCCCAACATCCAGAACAAGGTTCTCTTCAACGACGCACTGTGCCACAAATGATACAAGGACGGTAAGAGGAGCCATGACCTCGTTACTGGATCAGAAGGGTTCACGTGGATCAATACATACGGGTCCGGAAATATCTCGATCTCCTTTTGCTGCAGAAGCACCTCATACCCCGCCGTTTTATGCATGATATGCTGGAGGGCAGGCGCCACACCTGTGTGCCTGTTGCTACAGCACTCAGCCAGCGTTGACGAGGGAGACCGAACCGTTACTTCCGTCGGCTTGTTCGAAAATAGCTAAACTGTAACTCGCCCGCAGCGTAGAGCAGACATTCATTATTGTCGCGCTTGAGCTTCTTTGCATTAATCAGCTTTCGCTTTACCGCGCCACGCCCAGAACCGTAAGGCACTATGAGAAACAACTCCCCGAAGTAACCCTACTACACCTTAAATTTCTGCAGGGTCGAATCCCACGAATACCCCAGTAGCACGGCCAGCCTCCAGTCTTTAATCGTGTCAGCAGCAGAAGCAACGACAAGAATCCCGACAAGCAGGGAAAAAATGCCTATCACGACATAAGGTTTTGCTAAGATCCACAACTTTGGTCTGGCCAATGAAATGCCCATAGCATCCGGTTTTGGTCTTGGAACAGATTGACTTAATATCGGCAAAACGACGCTGATGACGATCCCCATCGTACAGAAAAGATATGTTTCGATAACTGACATGATGCTGCCTCCCTCAACAAGTTGTGGCATTACACTGAATGAAGAAAATCATCCCAACAGAGTTTTTACGGCTAGATTAACGACCAGGCTGATCAGTCGATCTATAAAAGCATCGATTTTAGCCAACGCCTCCCCCTTTTGCTTCAGTGCCAGCATTTCCGCCAAGTCCCGTTTGCCTTTAATAAGAAACTCGAATTCTTCTCTGGTAATCTGTCGGGCGGCCAACTGCCTCAGCCATCTCTTGAGGTCGTCTGCCGCCTTGTCCAGAAACGCCTTGCTGTCTTGGACGGCCTCATTCTTGAATTCGAGACCAATCTCCTGCACAACCTTCTTAATATTCTCTTCCCAAAGAGTTTTCAGGACTTCAGACCAGTCCGACATCGCATCCCCCTGCTTATTGTTTGATATCTCACTGTTTCGGCTTCTTGCTTTCGAGTCCGCTGATGACGTCAAAGGCATCGGACACCAAGCCCTTGGTTTCCTGTATGAAAACCCTGTCCACTTTACTGTTCTTGCTCCAGTATTTGATAAAACCACCCAGCAGGTTTCTGTCAGGGTCTTTCAGAATCTCCCACTGCGTGGCCGCAATTGAGTTCTTACGCCTTCCCTTTGCGTATTCGTAGGCCTTCTCCACTTGATGCATGAGATCTTTTACTTCCTTTTCATGGTCTGCATAGGTCTCAGTTGCCTTATTCATCATGGCGAGTGAATCGACCTTCAGCGAAATTGCGTACTCATAGGCCGTCTGATCAAACGAGGATATCGAAGGCGCACACGCGCTTAATGCTTTAACCAGGCAAAAAGACAAGAACGCCGCTGTCAATACTGTCTGAATGCTTCTCTTGACCCGCATGTTTTACTCCTATTAGTGGCACTATTTTGAAGCCCGTAGAGCGCTTGGGGGACATTGATTCTCAGGTTGCCTAACTCTTTCAGCTAGCGTGACTGCCCCGAAAAAACTCCACTCTCCCACGTTCTACCGTCTATCAATTTTGAAAAGCACTGTCAAAAACAATATTCCCGATGTTCCCCTGTTCCCGAAGTTTCCCGCGTGGTGTTCAACTGCGCGGTTCCGAAGGGCAGGTCGTCTACGGGTGCGCCATTACCGGACCATTGAAGAACTCCGTGCAGCTATCACGGACTTCATGATCTATACAATCAGCACTGGCGTATTGAGAAACTCGGGCTCAAAAGACCGCGACAGGCATACGATGAGGATCAGCCGAAAGCCGCCGCATAACTTTTATCTTGTGTCCAGAGCACCGGGTGCGATACATAAGTGAGTCATGGTGCCCAATTGGAGACAAAAACCGAAGATGCTTTGTCATTAAAATAATACGGGGAACCCACGAAGCAACTTACTGACCTTACTGTTCCCTCTGCACCTGAAACAATAGTGACCCGTCGGCCTGTATAGAAACCATGCTCAAACAGATTTACACTGAATGGAAAACCGTGCCTGACAAGCTTTACTGATGATACTGCATCGTTCATGCCGACTAATGACAAGTGCGGAAATGTCGAGTTAAAAGGCATATAGATCCACGTTCCACCGTAGGAACAATGCTTGTATAAATAGGCACCTTCAGGCCAATATATGTTAGCCGAATATGCCATAAATGAATTACTTTGATAGTCAATGCTGCCATTTTCATCTAAATCACTGACTTGTTCTATGGGCTCAATTGCCCCTTTCAATCGCATTAAAGCGCTCGAAGCTTTGTCAAGTAATTGCTCTCTCTGCAGTTGATTCATGTGAGCAAATTGATTTTGAATTTGCTTTGCCGCACTGGTAATGCTTTCATAATTTTTTACGCCATAACGCGGCTTAGAACGAAGCCATTCTGTTGCTTTATTGTCCTCTGTAAATATATAAACACCGTCATCAGTAACAATATAGTTGGTAGCCTTTTTTGCTTCTTTTTCTGTCACACCATTGACTTGCTTACCATCAAAATAGATCGATTGACTAATATTCTCCACTGATTCATTTCTGGATACTGATGCCTCGTCCCAATACTCTTTGAAATCTTTCATTTCTAATCTCCTTTCTTTAGGTGACGTATTATCATCACCACAGGCGTATCGGCGTAGCCTTCTCTATTCTCCCCGGCGTAGCCGGGGGTTTTGCGTGGAATTAAGCCGCCGCTACGAAGCCAGGCCATTTTCCATGAAAAAAGTTAAACAGGCAACAAATCCCCTATTCGTCGCGCCGCTCCCCGGCTTCTTCTTTCCTCAATTTGTGAGCTGTCGCTTTTCTATCGCTCATTAGCCCTCAGATTTTCTCAGCCAGCGGTCCTGCCTGCTGATAGCGCCGTTTTCCTTCCTGCGTACTCGATAGACCGCGCTGGCCTCCACTTGTCGCTGTTCGAGAATAACGCCCTCGGCAACGAGCCCTTCCAGCGCTTCCTGCACCGCGGCTGTGTGCTGATAGATCTTGCGCTCCAGCAGCCACCACTGGACGATGCCGTCGAGCGTGTCCTCTGCATCGGGGTGGTCGGCGAGGTAGTTAAGAATCTCACGTGCGATCTTTGACTTCTCCACAGCAGAGGAATCGTCAGTCACTGGTGCAATTCTCCTTTTGAGGATTGCGTCTTACTAGATTTACGTTGCAATGGCGGTGCCAATCATGTTCTCGAGCTTGCGATGAAGTGAAATAACTTCTTGCTGCGGGTAACGTGCGGAAAAGTCACGTGATAGTGAGGAAAGAATAATCAGACGGGAACCAGCATAAGGAATGTGCTTCTGCCGGATAACACCATGGCGTGAACACTTTGTCCTACTTTACGTTTGGCTGCCGGGGGATACTCTTTGTTTGCGGGGGGTTACTGTAGGACAAATATGTCCTGCTCAGGCGGGGCTTCATCCTGCTTTACTGTCTTGTGGCGCGGAGGGATGCAACATCTATTTCGTATTTTCTTATCAATTCCCAGAAAGCGCGGCGGTTTTTGCCGGCGCTCTTTGCTGCCCGGGTGATGTTGCCGTCGTGGGAGATGAGCAGGCCGTGTATGTATTTTTTTTCGAACTGTGTGATGACATTCGCCTTGGCTTCCTGGAAGGATCCGGCAAACGACGACGGTTCGCTGACCGGGAGCTCGATGTCGCTGCCGCGCAGGACCCGGTCCGTTGAGAAGACCACGGAGCGTTCAACGACGTTTTCGAGTTCCCGGACGTTCCCCGGCCAGTCATAGCACATGAGCTTTTGCACCGCGTCGGATGCGATGTCCGTTACGTCCTTATGGAACTCCGCGGTATAGTGATCCATGAAATGACGGCTCAGGAGCGGAATGTCCTCGCGCCGCTCGCGCAGCGGAGGCAGGCCCAGGGGGATGATGTTCAGCCGGTAGAAAAGATCGCGCCGAAAGGATCCCTGAAATACGGCCTGGTCGAGATCGGTGTTCGTGGCGGTAATGATCCTGATGTCGGCCCGGGCTGTCCGGGACGATCCGAGGGGGCGGTATTCCTTTTCCTGCAGAAAGCGCAGGAACTTGACCTGGGCCGACAGGGGCAGGCAATCGATCTCGTCGAGGAACAGAGTGCCGCCGTCGCTTTCGCGGATCAGCCCGTGCTGCGATGAGGCCGCGCTCGTATAGGCGCCTTTTTCATGCCCGAAGAGCTCGTTCTCGATCAGGTCCACGGGGATGGCGCCGCAATTGACCGGCACGAATGGCCGGCCCGACCGGGGGCCGAGATAGTGGATGGCACGGGCGAAAAGCTCTTTGCCCGTGCCGGTCTCTCCGCTGATCAGCACGCTTGAGTCGCACTTTGCAACAAAGGGAATCTTGTCCAGGGCAGCCGTGAACGCGGCACTGGCGCCGATGATCTGCTTCAGCCCCACGGTTTCCTTCAAGCGCTCCGGCAGGGTCTCGCGTTTCCGCGCATGCTCGACGATCCGCCAGATCCGCGGCACCACATCGATATCCCTGATAGGCGGCGTCAGAAAATCCACGGCGCCGAGCTTAAGCAGCTCGATCATGTATCCGGGCCTGCTTTCCTCGATAACGGCAACGACCGGTATTCTGCCCGGCTCCCTGCTCAAGATGCGGATCAGGGCCTGTTCGATGGCGCCGGGGTCTTCAGGCATAATCATGAACACAACATCAGGATCGCTGCGCAGAATGCGGCCCGCAAGCTCAACAGGGGAGCCATTCGATGCGGGTCGAAAGGCGGCGTCCTCGTCAAGGCGGATGTCCAGGTGGTTTTTAGACGTAAAAATGGATCGAAGCGATTGTGCGAGAGCAGAGCTTGATGAGCGGTTCAGGTCGATCAGAAATGCCGATATGTTCTTCATGGGCCACTCCGGAAGAATAGGGACAGTCCCCTTTGCTTCCAGGGGGCCTGTCCCTGTCTTAAGCAAAGGAGCTCAGATGATACCTTTTTTCCGGGCCTTCACGAGCGCATCCTGCCGGTCCTTGGCCTGGAGCTTCTCATAAATATGCTTGATGTGGCTGTGAACAGTATGGGGGCTGATCGAAAAACGGTCCGCGATCTCCTTATAGGACATTCCCTGCTCGATGCTTTTCACGATCTCCGTTTCGCGATGGCTCAGGAAATACTGCTCCTGGATGCTCTCGTCCTGAAATTCCCGGATCACCTTGCGGGCGATCTTGGGACTCATGGGCGACCCGCCCTGATGGACATTGTAAAGCGCCTCCACCAGCTCCCGCGGCGTGCTCCCTTTGAGGATGTATCCCGAGGCCCCGGCCTTTATCGCGGAAAAGACCGAATCACGGTCCTCATAGACCGTATGGACCATGATCTCCACGCCGGGCTGCATTGTCTTGACCTTCCCGATCAACTCATTCCCCGACATGCCGGGCAGGCCCAGGTCGACCAGCATCACGTCGGGCGGCGCGCGCTTCAGTTTCGGCAAGGCCTCTTCCGCCGAGGGAAAAGCGCCTGTCACGGTGATATTTTTTTCCCCATTCAGCATCAGCTTGAGGTTTTCCAGCAGAAGAGGGTCGTCTTCAACAATTACGAGACGCATGATGCGATTGTTTATCATAATTCAATGCCCTTCCGCCATCCCCTTGTCGGGGTATTTTCGGGGTATGGGGATTTCGAGGCTCACAACGGTCCCCTTCGTTCTATCGATGATCAGACTGCCGCCTGCCTCCCTCGCCCGTATCTTCATGTTAGCGATGCCGCGCCCCGTGCCGGCTTTTTCCTGCTCTCCCCGCCCATCGTCCTGGATCAGCAGTTCAAGTTTTCCTTCCTCGACGGTGAGCTTCACGTCGACGGACGCGGCCTTAGAATGTTTCACCACATTCGTCAGCGCTTCCTTGTAGATCCGGAAAAAATTGAGACAGAACAGGCTGCCGGGAAATGCAACGGTTTCACTGATCGATGTGCTCATGGAGAACTGGATATTATGGGGGCCTAGAGTGTTCATGCCCTTGCTTCGCAGGTCCGCTGCCAGGCTGTCCCATGTCATGTCTTTGCTTTCCAAACTGCCCATGAAACTCCGGATCTCCGATACCCCTTCCTGCGCCAGGCTGGAGATGGTGGCGAGCGCCTGCCTGATCTCGCTCAGGTCTTCCTTCTTCATTGCCAGCTCAGCGAGAAGTCCCACATTCGTGGTCAGTCCTCCCACGCCGTCATGGAGATCCCTGAGGATCGACTCTTTCTCCTCGGCGTAGCGCTGTTCTTCTTCGATCCGCTGCTGGTACTGCCTGACGCTCTCCTGATAGAACCGCGCCTTCTCCTCATCCGCTATTTTGAGGTCCGTCACGTCGAAGATCGTGCCGATAACGGCGCGTTTGCCCTCGTACTCGATCGTCGTCACGGAAATGTTAGCCCACCGCTCCCGGCCGTCCTTCGTCACGACCTTGAACTCATATTGCTGAGGCTGGTCGTCTCCCCGAAGACGTGCCAGGCCGCGCTCCCGAACGAGCGGAAGATAGTCGGGGTGGACAATGCCGCAGAAATCCATGTGCAGGTACTCCTCAAGCGTGTACCCCGCTATGCGCTCGGCCGCGGGATTGGCGTACAAAAACCTGTCGCCTTGATGGATGAAGATCCCCGCAGCCGTCGACTCCGTCAGACTGCGAAAATTAGCCTCGCTCTGCCGGAGGGATTCCTGCGCTTTTCCAGCCTCCCGATAGAGACTCGCGTTCTCAAGGGCAATCGCCGCATGGGCGGCCAATGCCTCGAGCAAGTCGATATCAGAAGAAACATACGGGTCGTCGTTTCTCTTGGCTCCGAGCAGCAGAATGCCTTGCAGCTGCTTCTTGTGCATCAGCGGCGCCACCAATTCCACGTCCAGTTCTGCCAGCGGAACTTTCAGGCCGCGAAAGGCATCACCCAGACTGCACTTTTCTATATGCTCCATCCGCATGATCCGGCTGGAGCGGCCCGCATTTTCGACGGGCAATGCGTTGATATTTATACAAGCCTCCGCCGTAGCATGACTCGGCATGCCGTGGCGAAGGACAAAACGGCCCTCTTTGTCGGGAAGAAAGAAGCAGATGGTGGTGGTTCCGAGGCTCGTACGAATGACGTTGCTGAGATAGGCGAGAAGCTCATCGATCTCTAGAATGGAGACGATCGCGGTAATGGAGCCCTTCAGCACCTCCTGATAGTCATACCGCCCCTGTAAAACCAGGGCATGGACCCTGCGCTGGACAATCTTGCTGACCGGAGTGCCCCAGAAAATGAAGCCGAGCAGCACGATGGAAATCGCGATCGCGGGATTCGGCCCCAGGCGCGGCTCCATGATCGTGAACAACACGATATGCAGAAACGAGAAGAGCACCGCAATCAGGCCGATCGCAAGACTGCGTGATAAGATGCCTCGGAGATCGAAGAGCTGGTGCCGCATGATGGCGTAAAAGGTTATTGCCACCCAGGGAAAGCTGAAGTAGGCGCCCAGCGAAGGATTGATCATGACCGCATCGTTCAGCTGCAAAAAACCGGAAACGAGCGCAGCGCCTCCGCCGAATATCAGTGTGCCAAAATAAAAATAGTCTAGCTGCCTTCTCTTTCTCCCCCCTACGCCTTCCCTCGCACGGTAGACCGCGTATAGAAGCCAGAGGATCATCACTGCACCGACCAGGCGCAGAGGGGCCTCCAGCGGACCCGGCACCATACTAAAGGGAACAGCAGAGGAGACATGATACCTCACAAGGTCCGTAAAGAGGCAAACAAGCAGAATGAACGTCCAGAAGGGATACAGAATATACCCGATCAGCCGCGCTGTCCGGCTCTGCTCGTCCTTCGTGTAGTAAACGAACTGCAGTCCTGCAGGAATGCCCATCCAGCCGATCCAGCTCGCGCGCGATGCAGTCGTCATGCTTATTCCGAGCACGTCGGGAAGATACATGAGTCCTGCAAAGAACGAAAACCCGGCACAGGTGAAGGAAAAAACGGCAATAGACCGGTTCACCGGGCTTCGCCGGGGATTATGCCGAAGTAATATAAGCCCCAGCACGGCTTCCAGCAGGGCGATCAGGAGCAGCGGGTATCCAATGAGTGCAGATTGATCCATAGTGACCTCAGGATGGCTCTAGCTGTAATCCCCAACCAGGAGCGGAACAGTATTCGCTCACTATTGAAACGAACCGCTCCGCCCCGGATCGATGAGATCAGTAACGGTTTGAAGTCCGGAATTAACTATTTCCGCGCCAACGGGCTTCCGGCCTTCTTCGCTCAACATGATCGTCGTGCTGCTGATCGAAAATAACGGGGTAAAAACGTGGGGGGAAAGATAGAAATGCCGCCTGACCCGCCCTCCCCCGAGATGGTAAAGAAACAATTTGTGTACATACTGTAGCAGATTTCACTCTGCTACGCAACGCATTCTGTTCGCATACGAATACCAGTTCTTACTTTTTCTTACTTGATACATTCACGCGAATGCTTGCATGAGAATTTGCAGAGACATTACAGCGCAATAAGCTTGGCTAAAGCCATGACCACAACTTTGGCTGCGGCCAAAGGCCGCTCTCTGGATACGCTTCACGCCCATGGCCGGCGCTTACATGAACGTATTTGCTCTGGCTGCCCAGTGACAAATGTGGTATATTCGGCTTGCTGCCCGGCCACGTGACAATCGGCGGGCGTAGTAACTACTTAGGTCAGCTGCTCTTGCTGTCGTTTTACGTACGATACACGTCTTCGAAATTCGGCATCATCGGTGCTGCTGCCCGCTACGCGTAGGGAGTTGCAGATCACGGGCATCGATGCAAAGAAGGAGCTTGACAAGGCCGGCGGACTGGTGATGCTCCGGCTTGCAAAAGGAAAGAAGCCCTGAACTATGATCGCACTTCTCTGCTCAGTCCCAGTAGAATATGAACTGCTCAGGTCCGCGCTTCCTGGATTGAGATCCCTGGTCCTGGGATCCAAACCGGTATTTTTGGGAAGTCTGGGAGGCCGCGACGTGGCGCTCTGCGCAGGAGGCCTGGGCAAGGCGAATGCCGCTCACGCCGCGACGCTCCTGCTCTCCCGGTTCAACCCCGCGGCCCTCATCGTCTTCGGCATCGGCGGCGCGTATCCTTCTTCCGGCGCCCGTATTGGAGACATTGCACTGGCCACGGAAGAGATCGCCGGTGATGATGGGGTTCTGACGCCGGAAGGGTTCCGGGACACAGAGCATATCGGCATTCCCCTCGTCCGGACCGGACAGGTAACACTCCATAACCGGTTCCCGGCCTCCGAGATGCCCCTGGCCGGCTTCTACGACTCGCTCGCAGCGTCGGGGATCAACGCCCGCCTCATCCGAGGGCCGTTCATAACGCTCTCGACCTGCACGGGCACAACACAGCGAACGCAGGAGCTGGAGAGACAATTCGGAAATCCCCTTTGCGAGAACATGGAAGGCGCAGCAGCAGCGCAGGTAGCGGAGCTGCATGGCGTGCCCTGGATCGAAGTGCGCGGCATCTCGAACATTGTCGAGGACCGGGACCTGACAACATGGGAAATTCCGCGGGCAGCAGCGGCGGCCCAGGTGGCGGTGGAATTGATCGTGAAGCACGTCAAATTTGAACGCTAAAGAACGCCGGCCTTCCCTCTCGGACAGTACAGACAGAGATGATCACGCGCATGTTTAAAAAAGAAATGGTCCCCGGTCATACTACAATTGTTCAATTTACAATTTGCATTGACTGCGGCCAAAGGCCTCGCTATGACTCAGTTGCTCACCATAGGCTTCTCTCCCTGCCCGAATGATACGTTCATCTTCTACGCCCTGATGCTGGGAAAGGTGCGGGTCCCGGGAATTGAGTTCCGTGAACGCCTTGAGGACGTGGAGACCTTGAACCGACTGGCGCTGGAAGGCGCGCTCGACATCACAAAAGTTTCTTACCATGCGGTGGGGCGCCTTACAGGCAGCTACGCGCTGCTGCGCTCCGGCGGCGCCCTCGGCCGGAGATGCGGCCCCCTTGTTGTTGCGCGCAAGGGCGCAACGCTCTCCGCTCTCCGGGACAAGACCATTGCCATTCCCGGAGAACTCACCACGGCCGCGCTTCTGCTGCGGCTCTTCGACCCTGCTCTGCGGAACCTGCAGGTCATGACCTACGACCGCATCATGCAGGCTGTGGCCGACAACAGCGTTGCTGCCGGCCTGATCATCCACGAAAGCCGGTTCACCTATCCGCTCTACGGCCTCGAACAGCTGCTGGACCTCGGCGAATGGTGGGAACAGCACACCGGCCTGCCTATCCCGCTCGGCGGGATCGTGGGAAAGCGTGCGCTCCGCCGCGAAGTGCTTCTCGCCGTCGAAACAGGCATCCGTGAGAGCATCCTCTATGCACGCACCCATGCCGACGAGGTCCTGGAGTATTGCAGCCGCTACGCCCAGGAAATGGACCGGGCCGTGATGATGCGGCATATCGAACTCTATGTGAATGAGTTCTCTCTCGACCTCGGCAAAGAAGGCCTTGCTGCTGTGCAGCGCCTGCTTGCCGAGGCCGTCGATCTGGGTGTGGTCCCTTCCCCGGCGACTCCGCTCCTTGCAGAAAATACTGCGTGAACCACCCGCCGCCTTTCCATTCTGTGCTATAATAAAAAAACCTGTCGCCCGGACAGGACCAGTTCCGGGCGCAAAAATTATATCGGGAGGGCAATCATGGCAGGATGGATTCTTCTCGCACTGGCAGGCATTCTCGTTTTCTGGGTGGTCCTGATCTACAATAAGCTCGTATCGCAGCGCAATGATGTGCAAAGTTCATGGCGCCAGATCGACGTGCAGCTCAAGCGCAGGCACGATCTGATCCCCAACCTTGTCTCGGCCGTGAAGGGCGCCATGGAGTTCGAGCAGGACACGCTCGATAAAGTGATCTCCGCCCGTGCCAAGGCGGTATCGGCCGGAAGCCCCCATGACAAGGGCCAGGCCGAGAACATGTTGACCCAGGCCCTCGGCAAGCTCTTCGCCGTGATGGAAAACTACCCGGCCCTCAGGAGCAATGACAACGTCATGCATCTCCAGGAAGAGCTCACCTCAACGGAGAACAGAATCGCCTTTGCCCGCCAGCTCTACAACGATCTCGTGGCCAACTACCGGACCATGATGCAGGTCTTTCCGAACAACCTGGTCTCCTCCATGCTCGGTTTCCGCACCGAGGAGTACTTCGAGGCCGAGGCCGCTAGCCGCGCCACGCCGGGAGTCAATCTGAGCCTGAGGGGGAAATGAACACGGGACGGTAGGAGGGTGAGAAGTCAGGAAGTTTGGGAAAACAGAAAAGAAGCATGTCTCCCAACCCCTCAACTTCACATCTTCCAAGCTTCCTGCACCCTGAACCATGCCTTTAACGTTCATCGACATAGAACGCCAGAAGAACTGGCGCATTGCCATCTTCTTTGTTGCCCTGATGGTCATCTACGTTGTCATGGGCATAGTTCTGGTCTCGGCGGTCTTCCCTTTTCCCCTTGAAGCGCCTCCGCGGCTGTGGGCGACAGTCATTGCTGCGTCTGTTCTGATCGCCGCGATCCACTTCTGGTTCTCTTCCTCTGATGCTGTTGATACCGTGGTTCGCACTCTCAATGCCCGGCCTCCTGACCCGAACGACGGCGTGCACAATACACTCATGAACATCATGCACGAGATACATGTAGTCACCGGCAACCGACGCCACATTAGGTCCGCGGTGATCCCGTCGCTCTCGATGAACGCTCTTGCCGTGGCGGACCTGCGCGGAAATGCTCTCATCGGCATCACCGAGGGCCTGCTGGCGCGTCTCACGCGGCCCCAGCTCGAGGCCGTGGTCGCCCACGAGGCACACCATATCCTCTCGGGAGACTGCCTTGAAACAACGGTGGCGGCAAGCCTCTTCGGCACCTATTCAGCGGCGCTGGAAAAGCTCGGGCGGGCAACCCGGGGCCGAGCCTTTGCCTCACCTGCTCCCGTCGTGGCATGGCTCCTGCTGCGGCTCAGCCACCTCCTCCAGATGTTCATCTCCCGAGAGAGGGAATACCGCGCAGATGCAGCCTCGGTCCGTATGACCAGGAATCCCGTTGCATTGGCAGAAACGCTTTTCAGTCTCTCACGCAGCTGGCGAGGCGCCGGATTCATCGGCAGCGGCCTGGAAATGCTCTGCATCGTCAATCCGCGCGCCTCTTCACTGGATGAGTCCGAAGGCTTCTTCTCCGACCTGCTGTCAACGCATCCTCCGCTCAAAAAGCGCATAGACGTAATGCTCAAGATGGCCCGCGTCAGCATCGCCGAACTGCACGCGCGGTCTGAAAAAAGAGACCCTCCGCAGCTGCTCCCAGAAGAGCCCGCAGGACCGAGCTATTATGCCATGAACCCGAAACAGGAGTGGCAGGGCCCGTTCTCTTTTGCCGAGTTCGCTGTCCTGCCGTGGCTTTCACCGCTTACATGGATATCGGCCGGGACCGGGACGGACCAGGCTGTTGACCGCGCCTGGCAACATCCGGAACTGACCACTCTTTTTCACGCACGGCTGTCTGCAACAGAGCAGGTCTCTTCAGACGCCGCATGCCCGTCCTGCGCACAGCCGCTGGTTGTCCGAAACTTCGAGAGGACCCAGATACGCCAGTGCAGCTTTTGCGGCGGCATGCTCATCGAGAACCAAAAGATCGCCCGGATCCTCGCCCGCGCCCCCCGATCCTGCTCCGAACGGGTCCAGGCGCTTGCCCAGGCGACCCTGAACCATCATCAGTTCAACCGGGTCGCCCGGAACCGGCAGGGCAATCCCCGCCGCCAGCCCGGAGTTCCGCTCCTGGCCTGCCCGAAATGCGCAAACCCCATGTCTCGCGGCTTCTACAGCTACGCACACCTCGTCGAGGTCGACCGCTGCTCGTTCTGCAACCACACCTGGTTCGACCAGGACGAGCTTGAGATGCTGCAGTGCATCATCCAGAACAGAATGAAACCCGAGATCAACCTTCCCACCATGGAAGAACGCGCCTGACAGGCTCCCTCCTGTGATTTCTCATACTTGTGGTATAAGCGTAGGGGCGGGCATGCCCTCCCACGGAAGGGCGACCATGGTCGCCCCTACGCCTGGTTTCAAGCGCTGAAAGTTGGGAGTTAATAATGTTTTCGGTGTTTTTCCCACCTTCTTACCTTCTCACCTTCTTAACTTCCTGTATTTGCTTCCCATCAGCTCCTCTTGACTACGCTCACCACATGGACTATTATTCGTCATGATCACCATTAAGCTTTTCGCGCTGCTCCGGGACCGGGAAGGAGCGGGCACTCTTGCCGTCACTACGCAGGCCGGCAGGGTCGACGAACTGCTGGCACAGATCGCGCGGGAATATCCGTCACTGGCAGAACTCATCACCCACGGCAGTCTGCTGGTCTCGGTAAACCAGGAATTTGCGACAAAGGAAAGCGCGGTCCGGGACGGTGATGAGGTGGCGCTCATGCCGCCCTTCTCGGGAGGATGAAAAGGGACCGTCCCCCTTAAAGAAAAGGGGACGCAAAGGGACAGTCCCCCTTAAACAAAAGGGGACTGTCCCTTTAGAGGACGCAGATGACCGTGCGAATACAGAAAGAGCCGTTCTCCATCGACGATGAGATCGCAAAGATCAAAAAAACTTCGCCCTCCATCGGCGCTGTCGTGTCTTTTCTCGGCACGACACGCGATCTCTCGCGCGGCAAAAAGGTATCGCGCCTCGAGTTCGAACACTATCCGGGCATGGCGGAAAAAAAACTGGGGGAGATACGATTGCGGGCGATACGGGATTTCGGCGTCATCGATGCGGCGATCCTGCACCGCGTCGGCGTGCTGCCCGTGGGAGAGAACATCGTGCTGATCCTTGTGGCCGCAGGACACCGCGACGAAGCGTTCCGGGCCTGCCGGTTCTGCATCGATGAACTGAAGAGGATCACGCCGATCTGGAAAAAAGAGACTACGCAGGAAGGTGAGGTGTGGGTGGAGGAACATCCCTGAAATAGCAGACAGGAGACAGCATTCAGCAGGCTGGAGAAAAGAGGAAAGTACGAAATTCATTCTTCCCTGTTTGCCGTTTACTGCCTACTGTTTACTGGTCATACCTTTTTCGCCGCCTTCTTGCCGTTCCTGAGAAAGACCACGCAGGTATCGCATCCTCCGTCGCGCTGGCAGCGCGTCAGTTCCCAGCAGGGCTTGCCCTTGTCGGTAAAGGCAGTGCAGCTCTGGCGGCGGTCATCGGGGCAGTCCTTGATCTCCCAGCAGGGCGCATAGTCCAGCAGCTTTTTGATCCCTTCGATGCTGATCTTCTTGCTGTGGATCAGCTCTCTGATGCACCTCAGCCACTTGATGTCATTCTCGGTGTAGAGGCGGTTCCGGCGCTCACGGGTAGGCGTGATCAGGCCGTGCTTCTCGTAAAGACGCAGCGTCTGCGCCGTGGTGCCGACGAGACGCGCCGCAACGCCCATGGTGTACAGCGGCGTGTCCTTGTCCTTTAAAAAATCAATAGATTCTACTACCATAATCCTTTTATGCTCTCCCATGCGCTCATCAGATATGAGGTCAGCAATGTCAGTTTGTTCGTAATGAGGAGGACTCCCATGATAACCAGAATGGCGCCGCTCCCCATTTTGATGGCCTTGAAGTGATTCTTCAGCCAGCCGAAGGAGGACAGGAACGCGCTGATCGCCACTGCCGAGAGAATAAAGGGTATGCCGATGCCGAGGGAATAGAAGGCCAGCAGCGCCATGCCGGTCCCCAGGGTCTCTGTCTGCGCAGCCTGCAGCAGCGCTGCGCCCAGGAACGGGCCGGTGCAGGGCGTCCACCAGGCCGCGTTTTGAGCTGCAGCCTGGCTTCACGCTGCAGGAACGGAAGCTTCACCATATCTGCCACGAAGAAGCCGAGAATGATCATCAGGGAACCACCCACGATCCTGATCACATCCAGATATTCCGTGAGAAGCTGACCAGCCAGGCTCGCTGAGGCCCCGAGCAGCATGAAAATGATGGTAAATCCCAGCACGAACGCCAGGGAGTGGAACACCGTTATGTTGATATTCTTTCTGCGGGTCTCCCGGCTCACGAGCTCGTCATAGCTGATGCCGGTAATATAGGAGACATAGGACGGGATGAGCGGAAGAATGCAGGGAGACGCAAAGGATACCACTCCCATAAGTAGGGCGAAGAGTAACCCCGAAATCGTCAAACCCTGAGAAACATCCATTTCTTCCGAACGTCCTTCCTTATAAAGCCCGTTAGAGCCGTGGCCATCCGCCATCTGGCGCGAAACATGCTTGCAACGTTAGATCATGGCGGCGCTAAGCGGGCTAAAGCCCGTTAGAGCCTTTGCGGCAGCCTACTCATACCCGGTTCACTGCGTGTAACTTCTGAAAGACAGAGGCTCTAAGCGGGCTAAAGTATCGAATATAATACCAAAGCCTGTTCGGAACAGTCAAGGAAAAGTTTTGTTATTTTCCCCTTGACTTATTCTCAAATTACGATTATATATTACCTCAATCCCAACCTTTAGGTAGGGACCTCCCCTGAAACAGCCCCCTGGCAGCAATGCCAGGGGGCACTTTTTTTCATGGAGAGGGCAGTTGGATACAGATTCACCCCGTTAGAAACAAGAATCTTCTAACGGGGTAACCGCGGATATTCGAGGATAATCCAGGTATTCGCCTGAAGGTGATCCTTCGTAGTATCAAAAGTGTTTTCTCATCCGTCGTTCTCCGCTGTTCCGGATATTATCCGCGTCCAAATGCTCTTTTCGGGATGATTGCTCTGCGAATTACGCTTCCTGCCCGCCCTGTCACCGTGCCAGAACCTCGCTGAGGGCGTTTGCCAGCTCGACCATTCGATAGGGCTTCTGCACGAACCCCGCGGCTCCCTGTTCAAGGAGATAGTCCGCATCGCGGTCATGGCTGTATCCGCTCGAAACAATGATCTTCGCCGCCGGGTCCAGCTCGCGGATACTTCGGAACACTTCGCGCCCGTCCATTTCCGGCATGACCATGTCGAGCAGGACGACGGAGATCTGCTCGCCGAACTGCCGGTACATCTCCACAGCCTGCGCTCCGCCCTCGGCGATGATCACCTCGTATCCGTACCGCTTCAGGATGTCCCTGGCAAGGGACCTGATCAGGGGCTCATCGTCCACAACAAGCACGGTGCCCGAGCCGGCCGTTGCCGCAGGGGCCTGTTCTGTTTTCCCACACTCTTCCGCATCCTCACATGCAGGCAGATGGACCCGGAACATCGACCCTTTTCCAGGCTCGCTGTATGCCTGGATAAAGCCACGGTGTTTTTTAATGATGCCGTAGACCAGCGAAAGACCGAGACCGGTGCCCTTTTCCTTGGTCGTGAAGAAGGGATCGAACATATGCTGCTTTGTCTCGCGGTCCATGCCGACACCTGTATCGGAGATAGAAATGCGGACAAAAGCGCCGGGCCTGATATCCACCAGGGTGCGCACATCCTCTGGCCCCAGCACGGAATTTTCCGTTTCCATCGTCAGGGTCCCGCCCTGCGGCATGGCGTCACGGGCGTTTATGCATATGTTCAGCACTGCCTGCTGGACCTGACCGGCGTCGCACACTGCCGGCAGCAGGTCGTCGCAGGTATTCAGAACGAGCGTAATGTTTTTGTTAATGGTCCGTGACAGCAGCGTCACAACTTCCCTGACGATGTCGTTCACATCATTGGGCCGTGCATCGAATTTCCCGCCCCGGGCAAAGGCCAGAAGCTGCTGCGTCAGTTCCGATGCCCGCTGCGACGCCGTCTCGATGACATCAACATGGTGGTAGATCGGATCGGTTGCGCTCAAGTCGGCCTTGGCGAGAGAAGCGTAGCCCATAATGGACGCCAGGAGATTATTGAAATCGTGGGCAATACCGCCGGCCAGCGTCCCGAGGGCTTCGAGCTTCTGGGACTGGAAGAGCTGCTCCTGCAGCCGCCGCTTCTCCTCGTCCATCTTCTTCTTCTCCGTGATATCCCTGACCACGGAGCGCGTCATGACGAACCTGCCGTCCGCACTGAACACCGCGGTGGCATTCATCATAACCGGCAGAAGCGACCCGTCCTTCCTGAGCAGCATGAGCTCCATATTCCTGATACGAACGTCACCCTTGAGCTCGGAGAACATCTTTTCGCAATTAATGCCCGATTCCTTTGCTATGACGTCCCGGAACTGCATTGCCCGCAGGACCTCGTCCCGCCTATAGCCAAGCATGTCGGGAAAGGTCCTGTTCATTTCGACAAAAACGCCCTTCTCGTCAACGGAAAAATACCCGTCCGGCGCATTGTCATAGAGGTCGCGGTATTTCTCCTCTGATTCCCGCACCTTGTGTTCGAGCTGCACGCGCTCCGTCACATCATGGACCGTCTCGATGGCCCGGACCACCTCGCCGGCCGCGTTCCTTACAGGATAAGACTGGCACTCGACAAAAACCTCGCCGCCGTCATGGTCATAATGCGTGTGCATGGTCCGCGAAGGCCGCCCGGACTCGAAGGTATCCCGCACCGGGCAATGATGCCCGTTGTCCATGCAGTGAGAATCAAAGTGATGGGATATTTCGTAGCAATGCTTCCCCACCACGTGTTTGCCTTCCTGACCGAGCTGCCGCACGTATCCCTTGTTGGCGGAAAGGATGCGGTCCACGACCACAACGCCCTCACCGATGCCCTCGAGCACGCTTTCAAGAAACTCGTAGGACTGGCGGGTCTGCTCCTTCAGGCGCCTCTCCCTTGTCAGATCCCTCATCACTTCGACCATACGCGCCACGCCGCCATTTTCGTTCCTGAGCGGCGAAGCGGTCACTTCAATAGTCAGCTCTTCATTCTGTGCAGTGTAATGGCGGTGTGTTACTTTGACGGGCTTGCCTTTTTCGAAGACTTCCAGGTAGGGACATTCACCATGAGGAAGATCGCAGGGTGAATCGGTATGATGCAGGATCTGATAACAGGAACGGCCGATAACGTCCGCCCGCTGTTCTCCGTGAAGCGACAGAAGAGCGTTATTCACCATCACGACCCGACACCCGTTCTCGATGACCATGATGGGGTCGGTGAAAGTGTCTATGAAATCCTGGCAGAACTGTTCACATTCCACGCCGCGTTCCCCTGCTTTCGGGAGTTCTGAAGCAGCGCCGCTAGTTCCCCGATGCCGAAAGCCATTGTTAATGTAACACAGAAAGTTGCACCAGGCAAGTATTTTATTGGTTTTTTGGCCCAAAAATAATTGGCGCCCCCATGGTAAAGGTATGCATACGGGTAGGGGCGGGCATGCTTGCCCAAGATAAAGACCATCACAGCAACCATGCGTAGGGGCGGGCATGCTCGCCCGAATAGGCTATTTCTTTTCGATGACCTTCTCGATGGCAGCGCTGATCTGGTCGAAGTGCGTCACGCCCACGGTCCGCTTCACGAGCCGGCCGTCGGATGCGAAGTACAGAATGGAAGGAATGGCCCTGACGCTGAAATATGCGGCCTGTCCCTGGTCCCTGCCCGCGGGAAAGGTGATGCGGCACTCCTCGGCGTACTGCCGCACATCCTTGTCATTCTGGCCGCCGTACACGCCCAGGAACACAACACCTTTGTCCTTGTAGGCAAGATAGGCCTTCTGCACTTCCGGCGCCTCGATCCGGCATTCGGGACACCAGGTGGCGCCGAAGACGATGACCACGGGCGCTCCTTTCAATGCTGCGTAGTCCATGACCTTTCCCTCCAATGTCTGGAGGGAAAATTCAGGCGGGAGCTCTTTCCGCACCTGCCCCATGCCCATGGCGAACAGCAGGAGCGCCAGCGCGCCAGCGACGATAATCCATTTTTTTTTCATTGCCCGATCCTCCCGCAACCGGTTTTGATGAAATCATTCCATCATTCACGCGTAGGCCTGACCAAATAGGGGGGACCATGGTCACCCCTACGAAAACCCATTATACCGGTTCTTCTCGTAGGGGCGGGCATGCCCGCCCGGTATAGAGCTCATTACAACATCAATACGTAGGGGCGAGCATGCTCGCCCAAAGGGGTCCTTTACAAAACCTGATACACCAGCAAACGCGCACCGGGACCAGAAAACATTCCACCCTCCACCTGCGACAACACATAAATGAACGAGCCGTCTTTCGCCGTGCTCATTGCCTGCATGTCCAGCACCGGTCCGGGCAGGTCCTGCAAAGATGCTATCCGCTCCAGCCTCGCGCCCGTCCAGGCAAACACATGAAAGGCGCCTTCATTCGGGCCGAATATAACCTTCTTATTCTTCGGAAAGACCACGTACCCCCTGCCGCGGCCCGTCAGGTCCGCCGCAATAAGCCTTCCCCTGATCGCCACTTTCCGAAGCGTTGAGTAAATGTCCTTTGACTCTTCCACCAGGACCGTTTCCGCTCCCCGGTACCACTCTTCGCTCTTCCAGACGAGCGCGCCACGGGAATAGACCGCTGCGTGGCCTTCGCTTTCCGTCGAGACCAGCAGCGGGGACTGCTCGCCGAAATCAGCGAGAACAAAGTCATAGAGCCCGATGCCCTTGGGCAGGAGAAATTCCTCCCCTTCAACATAGCGCCCCGCTGACCACGTTGCGATCCGGGGTGTGCCGGCGAAATACGTGTCCTTGTCAAAATCCTGCCGGAGAAGGGACAGGCCGCGGCCGGGTCGGGCAAGGACCCGCGCAAATCCCGGTATCTCGGCGATCGCCTGGACGGCTCCACCCTTCTCTTCGTATGCCGTGGTGACGACCTTCCCTGCCTTCATGGCCACAACGAAAATCTCCGGCCTCTCGTTGCCGTTCATGTCTCCGGCATCAAGATAGTAGTGGAAGTCGT
>Ga0209212_1003634_pt1 | contig 20050 bp, 16 predicted proteins | sample RifGroC2_FD_183996 | JGI IMG/M metagenome (GOLD analysis project Ga0209212, IMG submission 183996) | Groundwater microbial communities from Rifle, Colorado, USA - Groundwater C2 (SPAdes) (version 2) | ecosystem: Environmental > Aquatic > Deep subsurface > Groundwater | place: Rifle, Colorado... | reverse complement strand
GGAGCAAGCGCACCGAGTGCTTCGAAAACCTTGAGCGAATCGGTGGCACGCCCCGCGTCATAATACGCCAAGCCAAGAACATATGCGGCATTCGCGTAGTTTGACTGGAGTGCAAGCGCTTGCTCGAGCGCCGTTATGGCGTTGGGATAGTCTTTCGCGGCGTAGGCAATTGCGCCGGCGTTGTACCACGCAAGCGGATCTTGCGGTGCGTACTGCGTCGCAAGCGCGGCCGCGGCCAGGGCACCGGGCTGCCGGACCTTCGCCGGCCGGATCGACCTGCGCACCACGCGCACCTCGGACATGAGCCTCACGGTCTGCACCAGTTGCGCCGCCGCGCGCTCGTGGTCCCGATGCCCCACTCCGGGGGGCTTGGGCAGGATGGCGAGGGCGCCCGCCTCCAAGGTACGGAAGTTGGCCGAATCGGTGTGCGCGTCCAGGCTGGAGGTGACGATGACGACGGGGACCGGATGCTCGGTCATGATGCGCGAGGTGGTCTCGAACCCGTCGATGCCAGGCATGTGGACGTCCATGGTGATGACGTCGGGGCGCTTGTGCTCCAGGACCGCCAGGGCCTCGGCGCCGCTGCGGGCGCTGCCGATCACCTCGATCTCCGGGTCGCTCCCCAGGATATGTTCGAGCAGCTCGCGCGCCACCGCGGAATCATCCACTATCAGGACCTTGATCATCGCTTTCTCCACCGCTCCCCGTCCCTACCCTCTCTTGCCGGGGAGGGGTCCTTGAGGGAGGTTATCTGTCTTATGATCTCGCTCAGCCTGCCGGCGCTCATCCCTTCGGAACCGGGCACGATCTCTTCGGGTGCGAACTCCTGCAGCAGTTCCAGGGCGTTTTGCAGGTGCTTTCGTGCCTTGTCCCGGTCGCCGCCCCCCAGGGCGAGATTCCCCTGGGCAAAGTGGGCCAGCACCAGTTTCGGGTCGAGAAAGAGGGCCCGCTCCAGTGACACCCTGGCCTCCTCGAAAAGCCCCTGCTCCTGCAGGATCTCGGCCTCAAGATGGTGCAGCGAGGCGTCGAGCTTGTGGCTCCTCAGCGCCTCCCGGCACAGTTTCATGGCCTCGGAGAGCTGGCCCCGGTTGGCGTGCGACCTGATCAGCGCGGCGAGCTCTCCCCTTTCCTCTACCTTAACCCCCGTTTCCTCCACTGCTCCCCTCTCGGAACCGGCTGTTTCGGCCGGCTGCGCCGGGGCGACACCCTCGGCGGGCTTGCGATAGCAGGTCACCCCGTCGAAGCTTATCGCCTGCAGCGGCTGGTAGCACTCGGGCCAGGACTCCACCGGACCGACTACCAGAAAGCCCCCCTCGACCAGACTCCGGTTGAGCTTGTGCACCACGGTGCGCGCCATATCCCTGGTGAAGTACATCAGCACGTTGCGGCAGAAGATCAGATCCATCGCCGTGGTGTTGGTGAAGAGCGAGGGATAGCTGTCCTCGGCGAGATTGAGGTAGCCGAAGCTCACCATGCGCCTGATCTTTTCGCTGATCCGGTAGCGCCCCTCGCCCGCATCGGAGAAGTACAGGCTCTTGAACCATGGGGGGGTGCCGCGAAAGGACCATTTGCCGTAGACCCCTGCCAGGGCCTGGCTCAGCGCGGCGTTGTTGATGTCGGTGGCCAGGACGGTGACGCGCCATCCCTCCAGGTCCGGCAGCAGGCGCTGCAGCAGGATGGCCAGGCTGTAGGCCTCTTCTCCGGTGGAGCACCCCGCGCTCCAGACCCTGATGCGCTGGTCGCCGCCCCGGCGCGCGGCGATCAGTTCCGGCAGTATCACGCTCTCGGCCACCCTGTAGCTCGCCGGATCGCGCAGGAAGTAGCTCTCCCCCACGGTCAGGTAGCCGGCCAGGATCTCGACCTGGCTACGGCTAAGCGGCGCGGACATGAGCCGGCGCGCGCATTCCGCGGCGTCGCCGCACCCCAGATGCGGCGCGGCGGCCACGATACCGCGCTCCAGATCGTTCCAGCGCTCCCTGGTGAAGAGCAGTCCCATCTCGCGGGCGACGCAGTCGCTCAGCCTGGCAAGGGTGCTTTCGGCGAAACGCCGGGTCATCTTGGCCGCTCCCGGTCCGGCCCGGTCCGGTCCAACTCGCTGCGGATGGTCCTGAGCAGCTCCTGGGGATGGACCGGCTTCATGATCAGGGGCGAGCCGTCCTCCAAGAGTCCGGTGTTGCCGATCATATCCGCGGGGTAGCCGCTCAGGAAGATCACCTTGACCTCGGCTCCGCTATCCCTGATCTCCTGGTAGGCCTCCTTGCCGCTTTTTTTGGGCATGACGATGTCAAAGAGCAGAAGCCGGATCTGGTCGCGGTGCTCCTGGAATTTCTGCAGCGCCTCCTCGCCGTTGGCCGCCTCGATCACGGTGTAGCCGAATTCGCTCAGCACCGTCCTGGAGAGTTCCCGGACCACGGCGTCGTCTTCGGCCAGGAGGATGGTTTCCGAGCCGCCGCTGGGATACTCGGTCCCGGCCTGACTCGCCCTGGCCAACTGCTCACCCTGGGCCAGCGGCAGGTAGATGTTGAAGGTGGTGCCCCGCCCCGGCTCGCTGTACACGTTGATGAAACCCTTGTGCTGCTTGACGATGCCGTACACGATGGAAAGCCCAAGCCCCGTCCCCTTCCCCACCTCCTTGGTGGTGAAGAACGGGTCGAAGATCCTCTTCTTGGTGGCGCTGTCCATGCCGGAGCCGGAGTCGGAGACCACCATCCGGGCATAGGCGCCGGGTGCGCCGTAGCCGTAGAAATCTATGTACTCCGGGTCGATGTCGACGGTGTCGGTCATGATGGAGAAGGTCCCGCCGTGGGCCATGGCGTCCCGGGCATTGGTGGCCAGGTTCAAAAGGATCTGCTCGATCTGGCCGCTGTCGGCGTTGACCACGATCCGATCCGCCTTGTGCACCAGCTGCAGCTTGATGTCCTCGCCGATGATCCTGCCGATGAACTTGTCCACCTTGTCGATGATCTCGTTCAGATCGACCGGGCGCAGCATGAGCACCTGCTTGCGGCTGAAGGTGAGCAGGCTCTGGGTCAGACCGGCGGCCCGCTCCGCGGCTGCCAGCACCTGGTCTATGTTGAAGCGCAGCGGGTCGGTCTCCGCCATCTTCAACTGCACCATGCTGGCGAAGCCGAAGATGGCGGTGAGGATGTTGTTGAAGTCGTGGGCTATCCCCCCGGCGAACTGCCCTATCGCCTCCATCTTCTGGGCCTGGCGCAGTTGCTCCTCCAGGGCCTTCTGCTCCGAGATGTCCTGGCTCAGGCCGATCATGCGCAGCGCCTCTCCCCCGGCGTCCCTGATCACCAGGCCGTTCACCCTGAGATACCTCTCCGCCCCGTCGGGATGCAGCACGCGGTAATCCAGGGCGTACTCCCGCTCGCCACGCAAGGCGGCCTGGAGCGCCGCCAGCACCTGGTCGCGGTCCTCGGGGTGCAGCCGCCCCTCCCACTCCGCGACCCCGGCGGGGACCGTGCCGGCGGGGAGGCCGTAGAGCTGACACATCCGGTCGTCCAGCATGAGCCGGTCCTTTTTGATGTCCCACTCCCAGATCCCCAGGTGGGCGGAAGCGGTGGCAAGCTGCAGGCGCCGGGTCACCTCGGACAGGGTCTCCTCGGCGCGCCTGCGCTCCTCGACCTCCTTCACCAGCGACGCGGTCCGTGTCGCCACCCTCTCCTCGAGCTGCTCGTTCAGCTCGTTCAGCGACCTCTGGGTGGCCACCAGTTCGATGTTCTTTCTAACCGCGGTCTCGTAGGTGGAAAGGAGCAGGCTCAGGATCTGCCGGCGGTCGGCGTCGATCCGGAACTCCTGGTCGGCGAAGCGCACCGGGATCCCCTGCCCCGGCTGCTCGCGGAGTCCGCGGTCCGAGAGGATCTGCTTGATGCGCACCAGGAGGTAGTCGTCGTCGTAGGGCTTGTTCAGGAAGTTGTCGGCGCGGCACTCCAGTCCGCGGATCACGTCTTTGGGGTCGTTCAGGGAGGTGAGCAGCATGACGGGGATGGAGCTTAACTGCGGGTGGTTCTTGATGTGACGGCAGAGTTCGAAGCCGGTCATCTCCGGCATCACGATGTCGCTCAGAACCAGGTCCGGCATGAGCTCCGCAGCCTTGGCCAGACCCTCGCGCCCGTTTCGGGCCACGGTCACGGCGTAGCCGTTGCGCAGCAGAAGCTCCTCCAGCATCTCCGCCTGGGTGGCGCTGTCCTCCACGATCAGGATGTGGACGGCCGGATCGGTCCCGGTGCTCTCTCTGGTCATGATGTCGTCCCCTCGCCCGGCGCGCTGCAGGTTAAGCAGGGAAAAAACCTTCTCAAATGATGCCGCTGGAACACGAGACTCATTATACCACGAGGGGGTGACGTGAGGCGAACCGGAGGGTGCGGGAGCTACATTGGGGGAGGTGAGAGGGTGAGGTGGAGATGGGGCTGCGATGAAGGCGGAGCTTAAGTGGGGGGTCCCCCTCTCCCCGGCCCTCTCCCACGAGGGGGTCACGCGCTAACTTAAGAGCACCAACAGCTCGAAAAGTCCCCCCTCCCGTCAAGGGAGGGGGAGGCCTAAGTTAGCGCCAGAGCCGACCAAGGGAGAGGGGGCGTTCGGGGGAGATTGGGAGTGTTTGGGAAGAGAGGGGGTGTTGCCTTCCTTCAGCCTTCAGCCTTCAGCCTTCAGTCTTCAGGTTTCAGCCTGCCCTTGGGCCTGCCTTTCTTCGAACTCCTTCATCTTGCGGTACAGGGTGTTGCGGGCGATGCCCAGCGCCTTGGCGGCCTCGGTGATGTTGCCGTCGTACTGGGCCAGCGCCTCGCGTATGGTCTCGGCCTCGGCATCCCTCAGGTCGAACAGGGGGGGGGCCACCCCTTTCCTGCGCATCACGGTGAGCAGCCCGGACTGCGCCTCGCGCAGCGAGGCGAGCAGGCGGTTCAGCTCTTCGCCCTCCATCTTCTCCAGGATCTGCGGGTCGGCGCACTGCTCCAGGACGTCCTGGCGCGTCAGGGGGCGCTCCCGCCCTTCTGTGCCGGCGCCCGCCTGGCTGCGGGTCGGGCCGGAGAGGAAGGTGCCGCCCAGGTGCTCGGGGAGGATGGTGTCCCCGTTGCAGATCACCACGGCGCGGCGCATCACGTTGGCCAGCTCCCTGATGTTGCCGGGCCAGCCGTACCCCTGCATCAGACGCACTGTCGAGGGGTGCAGGCGGATGCCGCGGTTCAGCTGGCGCACGAAATGCTCGGCCAGAAGCGGAATGTCCTCGGAGCGGGCGCTTAAGGGGGGGATCTCCAGCCGGACCACGTTGAGCCGGTAGAACAGGTCCTCCCGGAAGGTCTTCTCTATGATGGCCTGCTCCAGGTCGACGTTGGTGGCCGCGATCACACGCACGTCGGTCCTGATGGGACGCTCCCCGCCCACCCTCATGAACTCGCCGGTCTCCAGGACCCGCAGGAGCTTGACCTGGATCTGGGGAGTGGCGTCGCCGATCTCGTCCAAGAGCAGGGTGCCGTTGTTGGCCAATTCGAAGATGCCGCGCCGGGTCTGGTTGGCGCCGGTGAAGGCGCCGCGCTCGTGGCCGAAGAGCTCGCTCTCCAGGAGGTTCTCCGGCAGGGCGCCGCAGTTCACCGGGATGAAGGGCTGCCCGGCGCGCCCGGAGGCGGCGTGGATGAAGCGGGCCAGCACCTCCTTGCCGGTGCCGGTCTTCCCCTGGATCAGGACGCTGATGTCCTTGCTGGCCACCTTGTAGGCCAGGGAGACCATGCGCTTCATGACCTGGGCCTCGCCCACCCGGAAGCCGACCCCCTGGGCCACCTCGGCCCAGTCGTCGGGGGAGGCGTCGCCGCGCAGCTGCAGCGCCCCCGAGCCGGCGGCGCGCCCCACCAGCGCCTCGATCTCGTCGATGTCGTCGAACGGCTTCTCCAGGTACTCGTAGGCCCCCATCTGCATGGCGGTGACCGCGGTCTTGACCGTGGAGTAGCCGGTCATGATGATCACCTCGCAGGCCGGCTGCCTGGACTTGATCAGCTCAAGGAGGGTGATGCCGTCGGTGTCCGGCAGTTTCAGGTCCACCAGCGCCACGTTGAAGCGGTTCCCCTCCAGGGCGCGGTGCGCCTCGGGCTCGTTGGCCGCGGTGACCACGGCGTACCCCTTGCGGGTCAGAAGGCGCCGGAAAAAGGTGCAGACATCGGCCTCGTCGTCAATTATCAGGACCTGCATCGGTGCGACTGTCACTCTGCCATCTCCAAAATGCGCCTGGCGCGCCTTTTAAGCCTCGTCTATCGGGAGCACCAGGCGGAAAGAGCTCCCCTGGCCCAGCTTGCTGTCCACTTCTATCCGGCCGTGATGCGACTCGGCGATCCCCAGGGAGACCGAGAGCCCGAGCCCGGTTCCCTTGCTCGCCTCCTTGCTGGTGTAGAAGGGGGTGAAGATCTTGTTCAGGTTCTCGGGGGCGATGCCGGTGCCGTTGTCCACCACGCTCAAAACCGCCCAGCGCTTCTCCCCCTCCACCCGGAGCGCGGTGGAGACCTCGATCACCTTCTCCTTGCGGTCCACGTCGGCCAGCGCGTCGCGGGCGTTGATCAGGAAGTTGGTCAGGACCTGCTGGATCTGGGGGCCGTTGGCCTTCATCTTGGGGAGCTCGCGCTGGAAATTCTCCACGATGGCGATCTGGCTGCGGTTGATCTGGTACTGGATCATGTCCAGCACCCGCTCGGTCTCGGCGTTCAGGTCCATGGCGGTGAGCGGGGCCTGGTCCTGGCGCGAGAAGGTGAGCAGGTTCTGGATGATCCTCTTGCAGCGCAGGCCGCAGTTGATGATGTCCCCCAGCGCCTCGGCCCGGTCCGACTCCCCCTCCTGCGTGAGGTCGCGGGCCAGCATCTGCGCGGTGCCGATGATCACCGTCATGGGTGAGTTGAGCTCGTGGGCCACCCCCGCCGCCATCACCCCCAGCGCCACCATCTTGGCGGAGTGCACCAGCTGGGCCTCCATCTTGAGCTTCTTGGTGACGTCCTTCATGATGATGGTGATGGCGGAGAGCTGCTTCTCCTCGTTCAGGACCGGATAGTAGGAGAGGTCCAGGAACTCCCCCTCGGCGGTGCGCCAGCGCTGGAACACCGGCTTGCCGGTCTGCTTGATCTCCTCGATGGGGCAGTTCGGGCAGGGGGCTTCCAGGCCGCGTAGCTTGGCGAAGCACTTGTTGCTGATGGCCCGGTTCCAGGAACTGCTCATCCCCGGGGAGAGCCGGTCGTTGTGCAAAAGCACGTTGTAGTCGGTGTCGATCAGGAAGATGGGATCGGTCACCGCCTTGAAGGTCTCCTCCCACTCCTTCTTGGCGCGCGACACCTGCTTGTAGAGCCGCGCGTTCTGCATGCTGATGGCGAGCTGATCGGCCAGGTGCTGCACGAAGTTGAGCTCGGGGCGGGCGTAGGCCGAGGGGGTGGTGCTCCCCAGAAGCAGCAGCCCGGTCACGGCGGAGCGCTCGAAGAGCGGCGCCACGGCCAGGGAGCGCAGGGTCTGGTTGTCGGAGGAGAGCTGGGCGAAAGAGACCAGGTCGTCGGTCGGGCAGTAGCTGGTGGCCGCCTGCTCCTCGAGCACGGTCCAGAGCCGGCACCCCTCGGGGATCGGTCCGGCCTGCATGAAGGCGCGCGGCGCCATGGCGAAGAGCTTCAGGCTGCCGTTTTGCAACCGGGCCAGACCCAGGAAGTCGCAGGGGAGCGCCTCGGGGAGCTTCTTGAAGGCGCGCTCGATGATGTCCCCGATGGACATGTCGATGTTGATGTCCCGGGTGAGCTGCTGCAGGATCTCCAGGCGGCTGTTCTGGATCAGCACTTCCTGGTTGCGCTTTTTCAGCTCGACGTAGTAGTTGAGCTTGGAGGAGTCCACCCCGGTGAGCTGCTCTAGTAGCTTGCCCCTGTTCATTACGATCGGTCCTTTGCTTTGCGGCCAGGCGCTCACATGGCGCTTCTGAAGATGGCCTCGATGTCCGCGCGGGTGGCCATGCGCGGGTTGGTGACCAGGCAGGCGTCCTTGGTGGCGTTCTCGCTCAGAAGGGGGATGAACTCCTCCCTGAGCCCGAGCTGGGACAGCCCCTTGGCCAGGCCGATGTCCTCGATCAGCCTCTTCACCGCGTCGATGGAGCGCCTTGCTGCGGCCACCATGGTGAGCCCGGCCACGTCCTCGCCCAGGGCGACGGCGATGTCGCGGAAGCGGTCCGGGCAGGCGGAGAGGTTGTACTCCATGACGTGAGGCAGGATCGAGGCGTTGGTCTCGCCGTGGTGCTGGTCCAAAAGGCCGTCGACCTGGTGGGTCATGGCGTGCGCCGCCCCCAGGATGGCGTTGGAGAAGGCAAGCCCCGCGGTCAGGCTCGCCATGGCCATGTTGGTGTTGGCCTCCATGTCGCTGCGCTCGGCCACCGCCCTTCTCAGGTTGCCGGAGATGAGCTGGATCGCCTTCAGGGCGTGGATGTCGGTGAGCGGCGTGGCGGCCAGGGAGACGTAGGCCTCGATGCCGTGGGTCAGGGCGTCCACCCCGGTGGCGGCGGCCAGGATGGCGTCCTTGGTCTTCAGGAGCTCGGGGTCGACGATGGCGATGTCCGGGATCAGCGAGCGCGAGATGATGGACATCTTGAGCTTTCTCTCGGTGTCCACGATGATGGTGAACTGGCTCACCTCCGAGCCGGCGCCGGCGGTCGAGGGGACGATCACCATGGGAGGGAGCGGGGTCACGATCATGTTGACCCCCTCGTAGTCCTGCAGCCTGCCGCCGTTGGAGGCGAGGATGGCGATCGCCTTGGCCACGTCGGTGGGGCTCCCCCCTCCCACGGAGACGATGCCGTCGCACCCCGACGCCAGGTACAACTCGACCCCCTCGATCACCTCGCAGTCCTTGGGGTTGGTGGTCAGGCTGGAGAAGACCACGGTTTCCAGCCCGGCGGCGGCCAGGTACTCGATGGCCAGGTCGACCCATCCCGAGGAGATGACCTCCCTGTCGCTCACCAGGAAGGCCTTGGAGACCCCGAGGCGGACCACGCTCTCGCCGATCTGGCTCATTGAGCCCCGACCGAAGATGATTTCCGGCGCTACGAACTTGCTGATCTCCATGAGACACTCCTGGCTGGGAAAGGTTGGTCCGGCCTGCGCCGGCACCATCCCGGGCGCAGGCGTAGCTATGACGCGCGCCGCGGGACCTGGAACAGTGGCAAGATCGATACCAACAAATGCCGGCTGCGCCCGGCGCGGCGGCCGACGGCCTGCAAGCGCCGCCGTAATGCTTTGAATACACAACAATGAGACAGTTTTCTAACGGGAGTAAAAAAGGCGGCTGCGGGGGTGGAGGGAGGAGCGAACCGGCCATCGACTCCGCTCCATTATAGGACACGTGCCACAAAATGGAACATAAAAATTGTTCACCAACGGAACAACGCCCTCTCCACCCCTCCAAGCCGGAAAGGCGGGCTTGCCGCTAAGCTTTCGATATCCTGATGCAATTGACGTGCTGAGGAAACGGGGAGCCGGAGGCGGGGCAGTACGAGGGATATGCGGCGGCAGTCGAAAAAACGTTCTAGGAAAATGTATGCACTACCACTCCCCGTGGTTCCACTTGCTACTTCCCTTTTCAGGGCTGGGCCGGCTTCCTGATGGGCGCCTTGAGCCGGGGCTGGAAATGCCAGGGGGCGGTCGGGTTCTCCTGAAGCCACAGGCCGTTTTTGCGGCTGCGCGCCTGCTTTTCGGCCGCCACGTACTCGGGGGAATCGCCGCTATGCAGGTACTTGCGATAGACCCAGCCCCACCCTTCGGAGAGCATCTCCAGGTTGATGTTGCGGCCGTCCTGGTACACCACGGCTATGGCGAGCCCCCTGCTGTCCCCCTTGGCCAGGTCCACGACGTCGCGGATCTCGACCCTCACCTTCTGGTGCAGCACCTTGGTGGAGAGGGCCCGGAAGGCGTCGGCCGAGTAGGGCTGGCCGGTCTTGTACCAGCCGGTGTACTTGTCGATCTTCACCGTCTGGGGCGCGGCCAGGCCGTAGAGGCGGACCGGGATCTCGTTGCCCAGGCAGTTGAGGGTGATCCGGTCCCCTTCCGCCACCCCCACCACGAGCCCCTCGAGGATACTGATCGGCTCGGGGCCAGGCTGAGCGAAAACCTGGCGCGAGGCGGCCATGAAGCACAAGCATGACAGAAGAGCTAGCAGGCAGCGTCCGGTTCTCAAATAGTCACCTCTGTTACAGTTACGGTCAAATGACGTAGACAAGCCGGTATCCTACCAAAACGCCACGGTCAATGCAACGCATCAGTTGCGCGTCTCTTCACGCGTCAGTTGCGCGTCTCTTGCCGCCCGGGGCAGGCCCGGCGCCGATTGGGCCGGTTTCAGGCCGGGCCGGAGGGAGTTGAGCGCTCCGGCGCGGCCTGGCGCCCGGCGGCCGGGGCGACCATCTTGACAAACAGTTGGTAGCCTAATAGCTGCAAAGAGACGATACCCACCGAGATCATCACTTCGGCGAAGGAGGGAAAATAGTGCCAGGCGCTCCCCGGATTGAAGCCAATCAGATAGACGTTGCAGCGGTAAAGCGCTCCCCCCATGAGCATCATGGCGGCGGCGAGGAAAAGGCGGCGCGGCGAGCGGCTCTTCTGCGGGCCAAAGAGCATGATCGAGCCGAGCGCCATCAGGAAGAACTCGGCCAGGAAGAACAGCGAGTACAGGTCGCCGTGAAAGACCGCGGCCACCTGGTCGCGCTTAAGCAGGTCCCCCACCCTGATCACCAGCCAGGCGCACCCAAGCCAGGGTATCAGGGTCGCCAGCGCCGACAGCGCCCCCCTCTGGTAATCCCTAGCCCCCAGGTAGGAGGAGAGGATCGATTCCAGTATCACCATGGCGAAGCCTATATAAATGCAGTTGATCAGAAAGAGCAGCGGCAGAAACGGGCTGTGCCAGAGCGGATGCAGCTTGGTCGAGGCGATCAGCATCAGCGAACCGAGCGCGGACTGGTGCATGGTGGGGAGCACGATCCCCGCCACCACCAGGCAGATAAGGGCCCGGTTCAGCCTGGGCCTGAGGTGACTGGCGGCGGCCTGCAGCGCGCCGGCCGAGCATGGCTCCAGCGCCAACCGCTCGGCAAGCGCGCCGGGCAGCAGGCGCAGCAGCACACCCTGCCAGAGCGGCGGGCGCCCCGGTCCCGGGAGGGAGAGCAGAGCGGGGAGAAACTCGATGGAGAGCGCCACCAGGCAGCCGGCCAGACAGATGAGAAGCTCGAAGAAGGCCGAGGTGGGCTGCCACTGGGTTGGGACGAAGAAGCCGTAGGCGTTCCAGGGGCGGCCGACGTCGACCATCACGGAAAAGGCGGCGAGGCAGGAGCCGAACAGACTGGTGAGAACGGCGGAACCGACCAGACGGTGGTACTCCCCCCGGTTCAGGAGGTAGCTTAGCACCGCCACGGCGTAGCCGCCGCAGGCGACGGCGGTGCCGATGGCGACGTCGTAGGCGACCCAGATCCCCCAGGGGTAGCCGTCGCTTAGGTTCGACACCGCGCCGATCCCCTTGGTGAAGCGGACCGCGATGAAGAAAAGGCCGGCCAGGGAGAGCAGCAAAAGCACGAAGAAAGGGATGGTGCAGATCCTGCCCCTCGCCCCCTGGTTGCCGCTTTGGTAGTTGACCATGCCCCCTCCCCCGCCTCTAGCTCGCGCGCGGGCCAGTTTACGTGGAGGAGGGCGACGCTGTCAACTCAAACAGGCCGGTGAATGGTGAATGGTGAATGGTGAAGGGTGAAAGGCCACCGCACTTTATCGCGCTCCGGCCGTCCACTTCCCGGGGAGGGGGACTGGCACCTGCGGAGCCAGTCCCCTAGTGGGGGGAGTGGGCATAGGCAGCTGATACAGAAAAGCCCCGCCACTTTCGTAGCGGGGCTTCCTTGTTCTAACTAGTTAGCTGCAATTCCCTCTAGGCTTCCTCGAACAGGGCGGTGGAAAGATAGCGCTCCGCCAGGTCGGGGAGGATCACCACTATGGTCTTGCCGGCGAACTCGGGGAGGTTGGCTAGCCTTACCGCGGCTGCCACGGCGGCGCCGCTGGAGATCCCCACCAGAAGCCCCTCTTCTTTGGTCAGGCGGCGGGCGAAGTCGAGCGCCTCGTTGGAATCGACCTGCTCTACACGGTCCACCATGGAGAGGTCGAGGGTGTCGGGAATGAAGCCGGCGCCAATGCCCTGGATCTTGTGCGGGCCGGGCTTGAGCTCCTGACCGGCCAGCTTCTGGGTGATGACCGGGCTCTCCTTGGGCTCAACGGCCACGGAGATGACCTGCTTCCCCTTGGTGTGCTTCAGGTAACGCGAGATCCCGGTGATGGTGCCGCCGGTACCGACTCCGCAGACCAGCACGTCGACGGCGCCGTCGGTGTCGTTCCAGATCTCGGGACCGGTGGTCTTCTCGTGGATCGCCGGGTTGGCGGGGTTTTTGAACTGCTGCGGCAGGAAGTAGCGCTCCGGATCGGAGGCGGCCAGTTCCTCGGCCTTGGCTACGGCTCCCTTCATCCCGGCCGAACCGGGGGTCAGGATCAGGTTGGCGCCCAGGGCTGCCAGCACGCGGCGCCGCTCGATGCTCATGGTCTCGGGCATGGTCAGCGTGAGCTTGTAGCCCCGCGCCGCGGCCACGTAGGCCAGTGCGATCCCGGTGTTGCCGCTGGTCGGCTCGACGATTTCCACCCCGGGCTTCAGCACGCCGCGCTCCTCGGCGTCCCAGATCATGTTGGCGCCAATCCGGCACTTCACCGAGTAGGCCGGGTTGCGCCCTTCCACCTTGGCCAGGACGGTGGCCTGGGCCCCTTTGGTGACGTGGTTCAGCTTTATGAGCGGAGTGTTGCCGATGGATTGGGAATTGTCTTCGTAGATACGGGACATGAGCTTCTCCTTTGCTGTGGGATGTCTCTATATAATTTAGCTGCCTGAGTGCGTACTGTTTTATATGGTGCTGCCGGGACGGAAGGAAGGCCGGCTCATGCCGGGCGCAGCGCTTGGGCTGCGTCCCCTGTCAGTTGGCCCTGATCATTAGTTTACCGTATCTTTATATTTATCCTGTAACGGTGTCAACTATTTTATAAACGATCTTGATCCAGCCACTGTGTTATTGACGACCATTCCCACGGATATTGTCTCTCTAGCGCCGATGGCTTGGCAAATTATCTACGGAGCAGCGGCTCTTTGCAAGTTCCTCGTTCCCAAGCTCCAGCTTTTCCTCGTTCCCAAGCTCCAGCTTGGGAACGTAGTTCCCCCACTGAAGCTCCGGCTTCACCGCAGGCGGAACGCCATGGAGGCCTGGAGGCTTGAGCCTCTGCGGCGCGCATGCATTCCCAAGCTGGAGCTTGGGAACGAGTACAAAAAGTGGCCTACTCTAAGAGACTAACTCACTCTCGGGTGGAGCGCGGCTCGCCTCCTTCTCTTAGATCTGGTAGTCATCGGTGAAGACGCGCACCTTGCGCGGCCGCGCGAATACCTGCTCGCCCACCTCAAGGCCGAGCCGGTCCGCCACGTCGCGAGCCAGGTCGACCTCGATCCGCTCGCCACTCGCCATTTCCAGGTCCACGCGCACCAGGGGACCTACCGAGAGTACGTAACGCACCACCGCCTGCACGGCATTGGCGTCGGCCGGTTCGCGCTCGATCTCGATGTCGTGGGAACGGACGTACCCCACCGCGGGGGCATTGTTGGTTTCGGCATGCTCCGGGGCGGAGAGATCCATCCCCCCCATCTGGGCCCTCCCCTCGTGAACCCTGCCGCGGAACAGATTCACGTTGCCGAGGAAGTCGAAGACGAAGGGGGTGGCCGGGCTGTCGTAGACTTCGGAGGGGGTCCCTTCCTGCTCGATCTTGCCGTTGTTCATCACCACGATCCGGTCCGCCACCTCGAGCGCCTCTTCCTGGTCGTGGGTCACGAAGACGCTGGTGACGTGGATCTCGTCATGCAGGCGCCTGAGCCAGCGCCTCAATTCAAGGCGGACCTTGGCGTCCAGCGCGCCGAAGGGCTCGTCCAAAAGGAGCACCCGGGGCTCGACCGCGAGCGCCCGGGCCAGCGCCACCCGCTGACGCTGCCCGCCCGAGAGCTGGGCAGGGTAGCGGTCCGAGAGCTGTTCCAGCTGGATCAGCTTAAGAAGCGTGAAGACCTTGTCCCGGATCTCCGCCTTGCCGGGGCGCGATTTCTTCGGCTTCACGGTGAGGCCGAAGGCGATGTTGTCGAACACCGTCATGTGCCGGAACAGGGCGTAGTGCTGGAAGACGAATCCCACCTGGCGCTCCCGTACATCGCGCCGGGTCGCCTCCTCGCCGTTGAAGAGGATACTGCCGCTGTCGGGCGACTCCAGCCCGGCGATGATGCGCAGCAGCGTGGTCTTGCCCGAGCCGGAGGGGCCCAGGAGGGCCACCAGTTCCCCGGTCGGGACCTTGAGGTCAACGTCGCTCAAAGCGGCGAATGCGCCGAAGTTCTTGCTTACACCTAAGATATCGATACTCATGTGGTCTACCTTTCTTTTGCGGCGGAGAGTCCCTGGCGGATCTTCCACTCGGCCAGCGTCTTCAGGGCCAGTGTCACCAAGGCCAGCAGGGCGAGGAGTGAGGCAACGGCAAAGGCCGCCGCGTAGCTGTATTCGTTGTAGAGGATCTCCACCTGGAGCGGAATGGTATTGGTCGAGCCGCGCACGTGCCCCGAGACCACGGAGACGGCGCCGAACTCACCCATGGCCCTGGCGTTGCAAAGGATCACGCCGTAGAGCACCCCCCATTTGATATTGGGGAAGGTGACCCGGAAGAAGGTCTGCAGACCGCTGGCGCCCAGGGTGAGGGCGGCCTCCTCCTGGTCGCGTCCCTGCGACTCCATGAGCGGGATCAGCTCCCGGGCCACGAACGGGAAGGTTACGAAGATGGTGGCGAGCACGATGCCGGGAACAGCGAAGATGATCTTGATGTCGTGGGCCTGCAGCCAGGGTCCCATCCACCCCTGCAGACCGAAGATGAGCACGTAGATGAGACCGGAGACCACCGGCGACACGGAAAAGGGCAGATCTATCAGCGTGATCAGCAGGCTCTTGCCCGGAAAGCTGAATTTGGCGATGGCCCAGGCAGCGACGATGCCGAAGAACAGGTTGAGCGGCACGCAGATGAGCGCGGTCAGCAGAGTGAGCCGGATTGCCGCGAGGGTGTCCGGCTCCTTAAGCGCGGCGAGGTAGGCCTCCCACCCCTTTTCCAGCGCCTGGACAAAAACCGCGCTAAGCGGCAGCACCAGGAAGAGCGCCAGGAAGGCCAGCGCCACCGAGATCAGCAGATAGCGCACCAGGGCCGGCTCCGTGACGCTGCCCCCCTTCCCTCCCGATGTATTAATTCCCGTGGAAACCATGTGAAACCCCGTGAATGGTGAATGGTGAATGGTGAATGGTGAATGGTGAAAGGTGAATGGTGAATGGTGAAAATGCGAGACCGGCCTCATTCGGCGAAGCGCCGGCTCCATTTCTGGAGCAGGTTGATGGAAAGAAGCAGCAGGAACGAGGCGACCAGCATCACGGTGGCGATCGCGGTTGCTCCCGGGTAATCGTACTGCTCCAGCTTGGTTATGATGAGGAGCGGCGTGATCTCCGACACCATCGGCATGTTGCCGGCGATGAAGATGATGGAACCGTACTCCCCTACCCCTCTGGCAAAGGCCAGGGCGAAGCCGGTCAGCAGGGCCGGAAGCATGGTGGGAAAGATCACCCGACAGAAGGTCTGCAACCGGTTCGCCCCCAGGCAGGAGGCGGCCTCCTCGACTTCCTGGTCCAGTTCCTCCAGCACCGGCTGAACGGTGCGCACCACGAACGGAAGCCCGATGAAGATCATGGCCACCAGGATCCCCAGCGGGGTGAAGGCGACCTTGATGCCGTGCGGCTCCAGCAGCCTCCCCATCCAGCCGTTGGGGGAATAGATGCTGGCCAGGGTGATGCCGGCCACGGCGGTGGGCAGGGCGAAAGGGAGATCGACCAGCGCATCGATCAGCTTCTTGCCGGGAAACCGGTAGCGCACCAGCACCCAGGCGACCAGGACTCCAAAGAAGGCATTGACCAATGCGGCCAGCAGGGCTGCTCCGAAAGTGACACGGTAGGAGGCGACGACCCGCTCGGAGGTGACTGCGGCAAGGAATTCGTCGAGACTCATGGTCGCGGTCTTGAAAAAGAGAGCGGACAGAGGGATCAGCACGATCAGGCTGAGATAAAAGATGGTGTAGCCCAAGGCGGGGCCGAAACCGGGAAGGACGGAATTTTTGCTGTCAAACGAGCCCATAGGCCCCTCCTGTATCGCATGAACTGCTGATGTTATTCTATGGAAATAGTAGACTAAAGGGTGAAAAATTTTTGGACCGCCGGCAAGCGGTCCTAGATGCAGAAGTTCAGCACACCCTTCTGGGCTTCCTCGGCGTGGTCCATCCGCTCCAGGGCATCGGCCAGCGAGGTGCCGTCCAGGATCCCGGCTATGGCGTCGCGGACCTCCTTCATCACCAGCCTGATGCCGCAGGTGGCCTCGTTCTGGCACTCGCCACAGGTGGCGTAGGAGGTTTCGCTCACGCAGGGAACCGGCGCCAGCGGACCCTCCATCACCCGGATCGCCTGACCGAAAGTGATGGTCTTGGGATGACGTCCCAGGTAGTAGCCACCCCCCTTCCCCTTTTTGCTGTGCAGGATGCCGTTGTTTTTGAGCGCCAGCAGGATGGCTTCCAGGAACTTCTTCGGGATCTTCTCGTCGCGCGCCAAGTCGGCGATCAGGATCGGCCCCTTGTCGTACTGCCGTGCCAGATAAAGCAGGGCCTTCAGGCCGTATTTCGTCTTCTTTGAAATCAAAGGAATACTCCATCAATTAACTAGGCTTGTATCTATCATTGTACTGCCGCCATGTCAACAATAATATATACGGCACTGCGCCTGACTGACTCGACGGCGCTTCGGCGGCAGAAGACAAGAGCTTCAAGCATCTTAAATTACGTGAGTTTTGTTAGTCGAAGCATGGAGCGTTGTCGGCGCCGCGCGAAAAGTGCGGCAATCCGCTGCCTCTCAGATTTCCATTGCACAGCGCTATCATGTGTTATTAGGATTTTATTTCTTGACAAAACCAGTTACAAAAATTACCCTCAATCCACCCTGATTTACCGCTATTACAGCTTCAGTTTCATCTCTAATGAGCCGAGAAGTAGTAGACCCGGCCAGGATGGTACCAACTTTTAGGAGGGTTTTGTGGCAGAGAGAGAAAGCCGTCTCAGGTTCGACACCAAGCTGATACATGGCGGAACGGCGCCAGGGCCTTCCGGCGCCACCAAGACTCCGATCGTCCAGGCATCGGCTTTCGCTTACGAAACTGCCGAGGAGCTGGAAGACATCTTCAAGGGAAGGGCGATCGGTCAGGTCTACACCAGGATCGGCAATCCCACCCTCGAGGCCCTGGAGAAGAGGCTGGCGGTCATCGAGGACGGCATCGCCGCCATCGTCACGACCTCCGGCATGGCTGCCATCACCACCGCGGTTATGGCCGTGGTGCGCAGCGGCGACCAGATCCTTTCCTCCTCCTCCCTGTTCGGCGGCACCTACTCGCTCTTCAAGGACACCCTGGAGAACTACGGCATCGAGACCAGGTTCGTCGACCCGACCGATCTTGACGCGCTCAGGGCCGGCATCACCGACAAAACCCGACTCATCTTCGTAGAAACCATCGGCAACCCCAAGATGGACGTTCCCGATATCGCCGCCTTCTCCGCCATCGCACGGGAAAACGGCATCCCGCTCATGGTCGATGCCACCGTGTCGACGCCGTACCTGGCGCGGGTCAAGGAACTGGGGGCGGACATCATCATCCACTCCACCAGCAAGTTCATCAACGGCACCTCCAACTCCATCGGCGGGGTCATTGTCGACTCGGGAAGCTTCAACTGGAACGGCCCTAAGTTCCCGCACTTCGAAACCTTTTACCGCAAGTACCGCAACTTCGCCTACACGGCCCGGGTCCGGAAGCTGATCCACAAGGACTTCGGCGCCTGCGCCGCCCCGATGAACTCGTTTCTGATCGGCGAGGGGTTGGAGACGCTCGCCCTGCGCATGGAGCGGCACTGCTCCAACGCCATGAGGCTGGCGACTTTCCTGGCCTCGCACCCCAAGGTGACCTGGGTCAATTACCCGGGGCTGCCGGACTCCCCCTTCTTCGAGGTGGCGACGCGCCAGTTCGAGGGGCGCTACGGCGGTCTGCTTACCTTCGGGCTGGCCGACAAGCCCGGCGCCTTCCGTCTCATCAACGCCCTGAAGTTGGCCAAGAACCTGGCCAACATCGGAGACACCAAGACCCTGGTGATCCACCCCGCCAGCACCATCTGCGCCGATTACACCCTGGAGGTCAAAGCTCTCATGGGGGTGAGCGAGGAACTGGTCCGGGTTTCGGTGGGTATCGAGGATATCGAGGACATCCTGGAGGACTTCCAGGCGGCGCTGGAGCAGGTGTAGAGCGATTGACAATGGACAATTGACAATGGACGATTGACGATTTTTGCTTGCACCTCGTAGCCTCATTAAACTGTTATTTCAGCCTTACCTATGATAATAAGACAGGAGTGAACACATGAATCTTACAGTAAATGGCAAAGCGGCCAGCATCGCAGAGGAAAACCCGGTCTCGGTAGTGCAGCTGCTGGAACTGCTCCAGGTGGCGCAGCGCGAATACGTGACGGTTGAACTGAACGGCGACATCCTGGACCGCGGCGACTTCGAAGGCGCCACGGTGAAGGACGGCGATACCGTGGAGTTTCTCTATTTCATGGGAGGAGGCAGTCTGTGAAGCTCACGGAGGATCAGATAACCCGCTATTCACGCCACATCCTGCTCAAGGAGGTGGGTGGCAAGGGGCAGCAGAAACTGCTTAAGGGCCGCGTGCTGATCATCGGCGCCGGGGGACTGGGCGCACCGATCGCCCTCTATCTCGCTGCGGCGGGGGTCGGCACCATCGGCATCGCCGACGCCGACGAGGTCGACATCTCCAACCTGCAGCGCCAGGTGATCCACTTCACTCCGGACGTGGGGAAGCCCAAGGTGCTTTCGGCCAAGGAGAAGATGCTCGCCATCAACCCGGAGCTCAACGTGATCACCTACCAGACCTGGGTGACGGCGGACAATATCGCGGAGATGATCAAGGATTACGACTTCGTCATCGACGGCACCGACAACTTCGCCGCCAAGTTCCTGATCAACGACGCCTGCGTTTTGGGGGGGAAGCCCTACTCCCACGGCGGCATCCTACAGTTCGACGGCCAGACCATGACCATCACACCGGGCGAGTCGGCCTGCTACCGCTGCATCTTCCCGGAGCCTCCCCCCAAGGACGCCATCCCGAGCTGCTCGCAAGCCGGCGTGATCGGCGTGCTGCCGGGGGTGCTGGGCACCCTGCAGGCGACCGAGGCCATCAAGTACCTGCTGGGCAAGGGGGACCTCCTGAGCAGCCGGCTCCTCACCTACAGCGCGCTCAGGATGCGTTTCAGGGAGATCCCGGTCAAGAAGAACCCCAAGTGCCCGATCTGCGGCGAGAACCCGACCATCACGGAACTCAAGGACGAGTTGGACGCCATGACCGTCTGCGACCTGGGGCACTGACATGCTGACCATACCGGAACAGATACACCAGGCGATCGTCGATCAGGCTCAGGCAGGGTTCCCGCTCGAAGTCTGCGGCATACTGGGCGGCAGCGGCGGCGTGGTGACCAGTCACCACCCCATGACCAACACCGACGCCAGCAACGAGCATTTCATGATGGACCCCAAGGAGCAGTTCGCGGTGGTCAAGGCGCTGCGCGCGGCGGGCGAGGAGATGCTGGTGATCTACCACTCCCATCCGGAATCGCCGGCCCGCCCCTCCCAGGAGGACATCCGGCTGGCGCTGACTCCCAACGTCTATCACCTGATCGTGTCGCTTCAGGAGCGCGAGACGCCGGTGGCCAAGGCGTTCCAGATCAGCGACGGCGTGGTGCAGGCGGTGGAGCTGGTGGTCGCGGCGGCTTAAGCCCCAAAAATAGATATACCCCAAGGTCCCCTCCCCCAGAGGGGGAGGGTCAG
>Ga0209212_1003629_pt1 | contig 20061 bp, 23 predicted proteins | sample RifGroC2_FD_183996 | JGI IMG/M metagenome (GOLD analysis project Ga0209212, IMG submission 183996) | Groundwater microbial communities from Rifle, Colorado, USA - Groundwater C2 (SPAdes) (version 2) | ecosystem: Environmental > Aquatic > Deep subsurface > Groundwater | place: Rifle, Colorado... | reverse complement strand
CCTTTTAAAGGAGGTGCTTTGATGCCCGATTTTAAATACGCGGCATTTCGACCGTAAGCTGTGGTGATGTTTAAAGAACAGCGCCCCACCCTTAATAAAATCCTGGGCAAAATTATGGAGCGGGAGGAAAAGAAATAAGAATCCGGGTTTTTATTATGACCAATATTACATGTATCTAAAAATAGTCTTGACTAATTTAATACATATAGTAAAATAGTCTTATGAAAAGAATATACGCCTCTATTGTTAGAGAGCATCTTAAGCGGCATCAACAGATGATTTTTCTTGTTGGCCCGCGCCAGGCAGGCAAGACTACGTTGAGCCTGATGATGAAGAAGGAGTTTCCCGGAGAGTTTGTTTATTTAAACTGGGATAATCTGGACCATAGGAAGATTATCCTGGGTGGCGTCAGTAATGTCGCTAACATGTCAGGGCTGGACAAGCTAACTTCACAGCCGCCCACGATTGTTTTTGATGAGATCCATAAATACGGCAAGTGGAAGACGTTCTTAAAGGGTTTTTTTGATACCTACAAGGGAAAAGCAAGAATTATCGTTACCGGCAGTTCTCGTTTGGATGTTTATAAGAAGGGCGGCGACAGCCTCATGGGAAGGTATTTTTCATACCGCCTGCATCAGTTATCGCTGGCTGAATTGGGGCGGGTTGAGTTATCGGAGAAAGAAATAAGCGAGCCTTTTATGAGCAGGCCGCGGGATTTTGAGAAATTACTCGCCAATGGCGGGTTCCCCGAGCCATTCATAAAAAACGACCATAGATTCTTAAATAAATGGAGAGTGCTTAGGCAGGAACAGCTTATCAAAGAGGACCTGCGGGATTTAAGCCGCGTCCAGGAACTGGGGCAAATTGAACTCTTGGCCGAAATTCTTAAACATCAAGCCGGCCAGCTGACCAATTATTCAAATCTCGCCGGCAAGATTAATGTGTCTTCTGATACTATACGCCGCTGGATCAAGACACTGCAGTCTTTTTTTTATTGTTTTACCATTCAGCCATGGTTTAATAATATACCCCGCGCTCTAATCAAAGAACCCAAAACATATTTATGGGATTGGAATAATGTCAATGAAGCGGGCGGCCGTGCGGAGAATTTCATCGCCTCACATTTGTTAAAAGCTGTGCATTACTGGACGGATTTAGGGTTTGGGCAATATGCTTTATGGTTTCTTAGGGATAAGGAAAAGCGGGAAGTGGATTTTTTGGTTTCGCGGGATAACCGGCCATGGTTTCTAGTTGAAGTAAAAACATCGTCAAAAAGTGAAATAAATAAAAACCTGGCTTATTTTCAGGAGAAGACCAAAGCCCAGCACGCGTTTCAGGTTGCCTTTGACATGGAATACGTTCCTAAGGATTGCTTCAAACAGACAAAACCTATTATTGTTCCTGCTCAGACATTTTTGACGCAATTGTTGTGATTACCTGCAGGCAGTCGCCAGGATCCTGGGTAAAATCTCGCAACAGAAGGCAAATATTTTACCGCCATTCCTCAGCAAGGATATAACTATGGAAAAAATCACTAATCAGGTTGTGGCTGAGGCCTTAAAGCTGAACGAGGACGAATTATTAGCCAAATCCACAGGCAAGATCAAAGACGCCAGCGCCAGCGTAAAGGTTAATTACGATAACCAGACCGCCTTGTTCCGCGACCAAATCCTCACCACCAATATGTCTCAAGGCGGCGACTCCGGCTCTTTAGTCCTGGATATGAAAGCCCGCGCCGTGGGCCTGCTCTTCGCCGGCTCCGAGCAGGTAACCATTCTGAATCACATAAATGAAGTCTTGAGATTGCTTGATATTGAACTCGCGTATTGAAATTATAAACAGGATAGGCATTTTGGAAAAGACAGCAAGAAACAATTCTATGTCAGTTTAACCAAATGAGAAAAATAAACATCGGTATTATCGGTTGTGGATATTGGGGGCCTAATTTTGTCCGTAATTTTAATAGTATAGAGAATGTAAATGTACTATATGCTTCTGATCTGCATCAGAATAGGTTATATCATATAAATAAACTCTACCCGCATATTAAAACCACGCAAAATTACAATAAAATACTAAATGATAAGAACATAGATGCCGTAATTATTTCTACCCCGGCAGTTACGCACTATAAATTAACCAGAGATGCGCTTATTTGTGAAAAGCATGTTTTAGTTGAAAAACCTATCGCATGCGAAATGAATCAAGCCAAAGAATTAATTAATTTAGCTGAATTCAAAAAGAAGATACTTATGGTAGGGCACACTTTTAAGTTTAACCCAGGTGTAAATAAATTGAGATGGTTAATACAGAATAATAAGCTGGGTAAAATTTATTATGTGTATTCCCGCAGGACTAATCTTGGGCCATTGCGAAAAGATGTCAACGCGCTTTGGGATTTAGCCCCCCATGATATTTCTATACTGAATTATATTTTAGGTAAATTTCCTACAGCCGTATCAGCGAGAGGAGAAAAATTTCTCGCTCATAATCTGGAAGATGTCTGTTTTGCCACGCTGGACTATCCTGATCATATTCTTGCGCATGTGCATGTAAGCTGGTTAGATCCGAAAAAAACACGCGAGATTGTCATTGTGGGAAGCAGACGCATGGCCGTATTCGATGATTTGGATTCAGAAACCCCGATTATATTATATGATAAGAGTGTAGTGGAAAATAAATTCAGGCAGAATTATGACACCTTTGAAGAATTCCAGATGATTATAAACAATGGTAAAGCGCGGGCTCTCCGAGTGAAACAGCAGGAACCTTTAAAAGTTGAGTGCCGGCATTTTGTTGAATGCGTAAGGCGTCAACGCCCTGCTTTAACAGACGGCAAAGATGGCATGGAAGTTTTAAATGTATTGATAAGCATGCAACATTCTTTGGAGCATAAAGGATGTAAAGTTAAGCTTAAGAATAATAAGGTTATGAGGGAGTAGGGATGAATCGTAATTGTAAAATAGGCAAAAAAGTAAAAATACCTTTTCCGAATCTGGTTAACTTATATGATTGTGCGGTTGGAGATAATACTTTTATCGGGCCTTTTGTTGAGATACAGAAAGGCGCGGTGATCGGCAAACGTTGCAGGATACAGTCGCATTCGTTTATTTGCGAGGGAGTAAAGATGGGAGATGATGTTTTTATCGGTCACGGTGTAATGTTTGTAAATGATTTCTACCCTGTCGCCAATGATCCCGGATGGAAAATGGAAAAGACATTTATCGCGGATGGCGTATCAATAGGCAATAATGCTACCATTCTTCCGGTTACTGTTGGCAGGGGAAGCCTGATTGGCGCGGGCGCGGTTGTTACAAGAGATGTCCCAGAATATACGGTAGTTGCGGGCAATCCCGCGGAGGTTTTGAGGTATTTACAGAAGAAATGACCCCGAACATAAGTTTTATTATTCCTACCTATAACGCAGAATCTCATCTTAATAAATGCTTAAGCAGTATTAGAAATCAAGATTATCCACAAGAGACAGTAGAAATTATTATAGCCGATGGCGGTTCACATGACTCAACGATAGAAATCGCCATGCAATATAATTGTATCATATTAAATAATCTTAAAAGACTTGCTGAATCTGGTGTCCAGCTCGGCATGCAAAAAACAAACGGAGAAATATCTGTAATTTTTGCCGCGGATAATGAGTTGGTAGGTTATGACTGGATAAAAAAGATAAGAAGTATCTTTGCTGATGATGAGGAAATATCTGCCGTCTGGGGAAGACTGGTTTCTAGTGAAGACGATACTGCTTTAAACAAGTATTTTGAATTGATCCAAAGCGACCCGTTAAATTGGTTCTTGAACCGCAACTTGCATAAGTATATGCGGAGGGCTGTAAAAAAGGATAAAGATTGTTTTATGTTTTATGTTAATCCTGGTATGCCTTTAGTTTGGGGAGCAAACGGTTTAAGCTACAGGACAGCGCGGATAAGGGACATCTGGGCGCAAGAAGGTTATCTGGGGGATAACGATGCTTTTCAGTGTATGATTGAGCGGGGGAGCAAAAAAGTCGCCTATTTTGATAGTCCTTTTGTATTCCATCATCATGTAGCAAGGTTAAATGATTTTGTGAGTAAGTGGAAAAGGAATTTTGCGCAACATTTGGTAGGCCAATATAAAACCAGGAATATGGGCTGGGTATTTACCGATAGCTTTAAGTTGAAGTTGTTTTTTTGGGTATTATATAGTGGTATGCCAGTTTTTTCGTTATTCCATAGCATGTATTTAGTTCTTAAAAACAGAAGTGTTTACTGGCTTTATCATCCTGTTGTAAGTTTTCTACAGCTTTATACGTATACTATCTTAGTAGTTAAAAATAAGAAATTCAGCCAATTCTTTTATGATTTGTTGGGTAAGTAACTTATGCCTAGTCCAATAATTGAGGTGCCAATGGATAAATGTAAAATATGTAATCACGATATAGAAATAGTAATGCGTTTTGGAAAGATGCCTATTGCTAACGGATTTATATGTAATATAGATGAAGAGGAGTTTTTTTATGATCTATCTGTGGGATTTTGCCCGGTCTGTTTTATGGTCCAGTTAATAAGCACTGTTGCTCCTAAGAAAATGTTTAATGAGAGTTACCATTTTATTTCGTCTACTTCATTAGCTATGGCGGAACATTTTAAGAGAACCGCAGAAGAGATTATTGTTCGTATCGCAGGGAGAAAATCTCCTTTTGTGGTTGAGCTTGGTTGTAATGATGGCATTATGCTTGGTCATATTGCTGACAAAGGAATTATGCATATAGGGGTAGAACCTTCTGTTAATGTTGCAGATTTGGCGCGCAAAAGGGGAATTAACGTAACAAATGAATTTTTTGATGTTAAATCTGCAAAAGCTATTGTTAATAAGTATGGTCAGGCAGATGTTATCTGCGGATCAAATGTGATGTGTCATATCGAAGATATAAATTCAGTATTCCAGGGAATAGATATCTTATTAAAAGAAAACGGAATCTTGTTTTTTGAAGACCCTTATTTATTGGATATAGTAAAAAAAACATCTTTTGATCAGATATATGATGAGCATGTCTATTATTTTTCTGGATTGTCTGTTTCAAGATTAGCAAAAAGACATAACCTAACCTTAGCAAATATGATTCATCAGGATGTCCACGGCGGGTCAATGCGTTATTATATTATAAAAGGATCTGTAGGTAGTATAAGCGAAAGCGTTAAGGATTTTATTTCACAGGAAGAACTTATGAAGCTTAATAAAGTAGAAGGATACCTGAAATTTAAAAATAAGGTTAATAAAATCTGTAATGACCTAAAAGCTGTATTGCTTAGAATTAAGCAGGAAGGTGGGCGCATTGCAGGCTATGGCGCTACTTCGAAAAGCACAACCTTGCTTAATTATGCAGGGATCGGATTGAAATTTATTGATTATATCTCAGACACTACTCCGACTAAGATTGACAAGTATGCGCCGGGGACACATATTCCGATAAAGTCGCATGAGTTCTTTACTTTTGATAATCCGCAGTACGCCCTGCTTTTCGCGTGGAATCATAAAGCTGAGATATTCAAAAAAGAAGAGATCTACAGGAGAAAAGGGGGTAGGTTTATTACTTATTTTCCTAAGGTTATCATAGAGTAAGTAATATCAGAGAATGAAAGGAGGCTAATTTGATAACGGGTGTAAAAATTAAAGAGTTGGTTCTATATAATGATGAGCGTGGTTTTTTTTGCGAATTAATTCGTAAAACAGACAGTTTTTTTAAAAATGGTTTTGGCCAGCTTAGCTATTCGGTTGTTTTTCAGGGGGTTGCTAAAGCTTGGCATCTGCATCGTAAGCAGACAGAATGGATGTGTGTTGTTTCCGGAGATATAAAGCTTGTTCTTTATGATATGAGGGAGAATTCAGAAACACGTAAGCATACAATGGAAATATTGATGGGAAGTACTCTTGGCCTTAAGGTAGTCAGGGTTCCGCATGGAATTGCGCATGGTTATAAGGTAATTAACGGTCCAATGAGTATTGTCTATATCTCAGATAAGGAATATGACCCATCCGATGAGTTAAGATTGCCTCACGATGATCCTCGTATTGGGTATAATTGGGCAGCAATTCCTCCTATAAAATAATAATGCTATGTTTCAAGAAACTAAGTTCAGTTCATATTATAAAGGCAAAAATATACTAGTTACAGGTGGAACTGGTTATATTGGTTGTTCAGTAGTTTCTCAGTTGAGCCGGTTACCTTGTAATATAATTATTTTAAGTAAAAATAGTGCGAAAAAGTATTTCTTAAAGAATTGCAAAGCTAAAATTTCAATGTGCAATGCAGATATTAGGAATAAGAAAATATGGACTAAATTGTTAACCGATAAGTTGGATATTATCTTTCATTTTGCTGCTCAGACGAGCGCAAGATATGCCAATGATAATCCTTCGTCCGATCTCGCGGTTAATTTGCTGCCTGTTGTTAATATGATTGAAGCATGCCAATATCTTAAAGTGTTTCCGGATATTGTGTTTTCTGGAACAGCGACAGAAGTTGGCTTAACCAGCAAATACCCCGTTAACGAAACGCATATGGATAAACCAACTACTGTTTATGATATTAATAAACTATCCGCGGAAAAATATTTGCAATATTACAGCCAGGAGACAAAAGGGCGGGCAGTTACGCTACGTTTAGCTAATGTGTATGGACCGGGCATGCAGTCAAGTAGCGCTGATAGGGGTATTTTAAACGCAATGATCTGTCGCGCACTGGAGGGGCAATCTATTACGATTTACGGTGAAGGTAAGTTTGTGAGAGATTATATATATATAGATGATGTAAGGGAAGCATTTCTTGCTGCTGGAGCAAGTATGGATACTTTAAAAGGGAAATATTATTTTATTGGAAGCGGAAGGGTTTGCACTATCGAAAAGGCTTTTTTGAAAATAAAATGTATCGTTAAGAAGAAAACTGGAATAATTTGCAGCCTTGCGTATATTCCAACCCCGGTGAATTCTCCTATGATTGAGTTGCGTAATTTCGTAGCTAACACCGCAGGTTTTCGTGCAGGCACTAGTTGGCGTCCGCATGTTAGGCTGGAAGAAGGTATCGAAAAGACAATAGATTATTTCAATAAAGAAAGGATACAAAGATGAATATTCTCATTTTAGGCGGAGCAGGTTTTGTGGGCAACAATCTTGCTCGCAGGTGTCTAAAGGAGAAGGGTAACAAAATCACCATTTTAGACTCTCTCGATAAACGCCTTAAGAGTAGGATTGGTAATTTGAAGGATATTCTGCCTATGATAAAGTTTATTAAGGGAAGTATTGGTAATTTTAAATTAATGAAAGAAATGGTTAAAGGTAAAGATGTTATTTTTAATTGCGCGGCGCAAACTTCACATCCCTTCTCATTTATTAATCCTTTTTTTGACATAGAAGTAAATTGCTTAGGCAATATCACTGTGCTAGAGGCGGTGAGAAGATATAATCCTAAAGCATTGGTTATTTATATTTCAAGCAGCACCGTCATAGGCAAGGCGTTGGGAGATGTGGTAAGCGAGGATCATAGGGAGCTGCCGTTAGATATTTATTCTGCAAATAAAGGTGTTGCTGAAAAGTATCATTATATTTATCATCGCGCATATGATATTAATACGTTGGTGTTAAGGTTCGCGAATCTTTATGGACCTTATGGGAAGGGGTATTCGGAGTTTGGTTTTATTAATTATTTTATCGCGCAAGCTAAATCCGGTAAGTCTATAACGCTTTACGGAGATGGAAGCCAGAATCGAAATGTAATGTATGTAGAGGATGCTGTCGATCTTTTATATAAGTGCATATTCCATAAGAGCTTATTCGGACATATTTATTTTGCGGCACATCGCGAGCATTATTCAGTGCGTAAAATTGCCGAAGAAATTGTTTCGATATTCGGTAGAGGTAAAGTAATTAGTGTTGATTGGCCGGATATACGAAAGAGAATAGAAATAAATAACGTCATCATAAGCGGGGCAAGGCTTTTCTATGAAATGCAGTGGGAGCCCAATTATGATCTCCGTCAAGGTTTGATTAAAACAAAGAAGGCTATTTTATAGATGAATGAAATGTAATTCGAAAGGATCTGCCATGAAAATTTGTGTTACTGGAGCACTTGGCCATATAGGCTCTTATTTGATCAGGAAATTAGATATGGTTGCCTTAATTAAGGTGTATTTGGTAGATAATCTGTTAACACAACGGTATGTATCGCTTTTTGACCTTCCCCCAGGAATAAAATATTGCTTCCGTCAAGTTGATATTCTTTCTCCTGAAATAGAAGAGATTATCAAGGATTCAGATATAGTTGTTCATCTTGCAGCGATAACAGATGCAGAATCGAGTTTTAGAAATGCGGAGAGTATTAATAAGGTGAATAAAGAAGGGCTAAAATATATAGCAGAAACATGCGCTAAATACCGTAAAAAAATAATATTCTTTTCTACCACTAGCGTGTATGGGTCCCAAAGGAAAATAGTAGATGAAAACTGCAGTATTGAAGATTTAAAACCGCAGAGCCCTTATGCGGAATCTAAACTTTATGGTGAAAGGCTGCTGCTGGATTTATCTAGGGAAGCGGGGTTAAAGTTTATAGTTTTGAGGCTGGGGACAATATTCGGATATGCTATAGGAATGCGGTTTCATACGGCAGTAAATAAATTCATCTGGCAGGCGTCTTTGGGACAAGAAATCAGCATATGGAAAACAGCCCTTAGGCAGAAAAGGCCTTATTGCGGTCTAAATGACTGCGTAAATGCAATAAAGTATATCGTTAACAATGAAATATTCGATTGCCAGATATACAACATCGTAACGATCAATCTTACTGTGAAGGATATTATTGATACGATAAGAGAATATGTTCCGTATTTAAACACAAAATTTGTTGATTCGCCAATTATGAATCAACTTTCATATTGTGTTTCTAATAAAAAGTCGCTAAATAAAGGATTTAGTTATATTGATGATTTAAAGTTGTTGACTCAAGAAACGCTTTATAAATTGTGTAATGTTAATTATGAAGTTAAAAAGAAAATATTTTAATGAGGTATTGTTTTAGCGATTAAAGACATTTTTTATGGAGAAAATAGATATTGTTATTATTGGTGCTGGTGTGGTAGGTTTGAGTATTGCTGTAAAGCTCGCAGATCTTAAACATTCAATATATGTCTTGGAAAGGAATAGTTCTTTTGGTCAGGAAACGAGTAGTAGAAATAGCGAGGTAATACATGCAGGGATATATTATGATGAGGGTTCATTAAAAGCAAAGACATGCGTTGAAGGAAATCGGCTGCTTTATGAGATTTGTATGAAAAACGAAATTCCCTTTAATAAACTTGGCAAGTTAATTGTGTCTATTACAAAAGATGAGGAAATTGAATTAGATAAGCTATATGAGAAAGGAAGAAATAACGGTGTAGTTGATCTAAGGATGCTTTCTTGCCAGGAAGTCAGAAGAATTGAGCCTAGCATAATCTGTACCAAGGCGTTATTTTCTTCCTCGACCGGAATTATTGATTCGCATAGTTTAATGACATATTTTGTGACTGAGATTAAACAGAAGGGCGCGGATATAGCATATAATTCTGAGGTCGTAGCTATAGAAAAGATATCATCGGGTTATAGGCTAAGCATTAATGATAAGAGAGGAAATGTCTTTAATATCGAGGCTGGTTTAATTATTAATTGCGCTGGACTTAATTCTGATAAAGTGGCTCAGGCTGCAGGTGTCGATATAAAGAAACGCGGTTATGAATTAAAATATTGTAAAGGACAGTACTTCAGAGTAATTAACCGTAGAAAGTGCGCTCTGATTTCTCATTTGATTTATCCTTTACCGAATATAAAAGAAGGCGGTTTGGGTATACATGCGACTTTAGACTTAAATGGAAGTATTCGCCTCGGGCCCGATACGTGTTATATAAACAGGGATGAGCTTGATTATGTTGTCGATAAAGGGAAAAAAGAATTTTTTTTAAATTCCGCTCGTAGATTTTTGCCTTTTTTGGATGAATTTGATTTGACTGAAGACTCTGCAGGTATTAGGCCGAAGCTGCAAGGGAAGAACGAAGGTTTTCGTGATTTTGTGATTAGGGAGGAGAATGATTTGGGTTTTCCAGGATTTATTAATCTTATAGGCATAGAATCGCCAGGTTTAACTGCGGTTTTGTCAATAGCTAAATATGTAGAAAATATTATTAAAAATATGTTTAGCTAAGTTTGTTAAACCTGATTTAATATGAATAAAATAGTTTCGGTTAAGAAGATTTATACCAGCGGATATTCGAAGACTATAAGACTTAAGAATAACCTTCGAGTAATTGAGGTTTTATCATTGCTCAACTGTTTTATCCCAAAAAATCCAGAGCGTATGCTTGATGTTGGCTGCGGAGACGGGTACTTAAGTGCAGAATTTAGTAAGATTTTAGGAGCAAAACAGGTTTTTGGAATAGATATTTCTCCCGTAGCGGTAAAGGATGCGCTTGGACATGGAATTAAAGCGATTGCTTTGGATACAGATGAAGAAGACTTGCCGTATGAGGACGCTTATTTCGACTTTATTTTTTGTGGCGGATTAATTGAACTTGTGTTCGATCCGGACCGCCTGTTGAAAGAGCTCCATCGTTTATTAAAGGAGAACGGTTATTTGATTTTGACTTTTCCTAATCTGGGGGCTTGGGCAAGCAGGATAGCAGTGTTATTTGGATATCTACCTTATTATAGCATTGTTTCACGGATATATGATGTGGGAAAATTCCGTATTCCCGCTAATAAATATAAAAATATTTCCAAAGGGTTTGTACGTTTGTATACCCTACATTCGTTCTGCCAGTTAGTTGGTAAATACGGTTTTAAGATCATTAAGGCAAAAGGGGCGGGAGAAAATACCGCTCCGCTTTTTATGCGCTGTATCGATGTAATTCTTTCTAAAATACCATCTTTGGCATTTCAAGTTATCTGTATTTTAAAAAAAGATGCTCAATAATGTAATTGTCGCTACGCATTCCTTTTCTCCCGGAACTTCTCAGGCACTGAGAGATTATCTTTTAAAAGAAGGCAAAAATGTTCTTTTTGTTGAGCATGCCCTATTCGGCAATATATTTACCTGGAGCATCGGTGCGATAGATACCTTATGGCAGGTTATAAAAAGAAGAAAGCGTTACGATTTATACGTAGGTTCTAATAACCTTAATGCTTTTTTAGGGATAATTTTAAATAAAATCGGGTTTGTAAAAAAAGTAATATTTTTTACTCCAGACTATTCGTTAAATCGTTTTAATAATTTTATACTAGATAGTATATACCTTTGGCTTGATTTTTTCTGTTTAAAAAATGCAGATTTAGTCTGGAATTCTTCATCTATCATGCCGATAGATTTAATGGCCATAGAAAGAGAGAAGCGTGGTGTTCCCAAAAAATACAGGCAGAAACAGATTCCCGTGCCTGATGGAACTGATGAGGTGGAGTTGGTTTCTTCAGATAAAATAAATCGCTATGATATTGTATTCGTTGGCCACCTAAAAGAAGGCATGGGGCTTGATTTGTTAATTAACGTATTTCCTAGGATATGCGAAGAAGTACCGCAGGCAAAATTAATAATAATTGGAAGCGGACCGATAGAAAAGCAATTAAGAGAAAAAGCCAAAGACATGAATATTGAATTTACCGGCTTTATGGGTGAGCTTCCCCAGGTTTATAAGCGGATTTCCAAGTGCGCGGTTGCCGTCGCTCCTTATGAGGAAGGGACCATATCTCAATATACTGATCCAGGAAAGGTCAAGCTATATCTTTCTGTTGGTCTTCCCATGGTAATTACTAATGTGCCGCGCGTAGCGCTTGAAGTCGAAAGAGAAAAATGCGGTTTAGTCATAAATTATAGCGGAGCGGAACTTGTTAACGCACTCTTAATTTTGCTTAAGGACGATTATTTATTAAAGGCATACCGGCAGAATGCGTTACGTTTAGCTGATAAATATCGGTGGAATAAGGTTTTTTCCAGAGCTTTGAGTTTTATAGAGATTTACCCTTAAATGGAGATATTATATATAGCCTGCGGAAGCGGAAGTGATTCCACGATAGGCGGTAGTCTCGCCAGAACATTTGAAGTTTCTAGGCGTATAGCTATTAATTACCGAGTGGGTTTTTTGACCACTTCAGGAGGCAGGGCTGCCATAGGCAAAGCATTTCCTGCCCATTCTTTTTTTGAAATTAAAACATTTATATCAAATTACGCCGCTGGTTTAAAGTATTTTTTAAAGCAATTATTTAGTTATTTCCAGGTTTTTTTAGGCTGTTTTTCATTAATCCCAATGATACCATGCTATAGTTTGATTTATACAGACACCGATGGACCATGGGATATTCTGCCGGCTATTTTTTATAAGTATTTGCATCATGATACTAAATGGATAGCTATGGTGCATCATATGGTCACTTTACGTAAAGATAACCCGCAGGTTTTAATTTTTTCTTTAATAAATATAGTTATGCAAAAAAGCTGTTTTTTATTTATTGGCAGATTTGCAGATGCTATCTTTGTTTTAGACACATCTACTGGCGCAGGAATAAAGAATTATTTAGCTAAAAAAGGATGCCGGAAAGAATTTTATTCAGTGCGTAATGGAATTGATATTAAAATGTTGAAATCGGTGCCGGAAGAAGAAAAGAAGTATGACGCCTGTTTTTTCGGTTTCCTGCGACCAAGCAAAGGCCTTTACGATATTGTGCCTATATGGAGAAGGGTTTGTAATAAAAATCCAGAAGCAAAGCTTCTGATAATTGGCGGCATGCTTCAGATATACCGTGAATTTTTAGATAAAGAGATGGCCAGGAATAATTTAAAGAACAATGTTATTTTGACCGATTATATTGGAGATAAATCCCAGGCAATAAAATTAATGAAACAGTCTAGAATATTTATTTCGCCGAGTCAGGAGGAAGGCTGGGGTATTACTATTATGGAATGTCTTGCTTGTGGCTTGCCGGGAGTTATTTGGAATCTTCCAAGTTATGAAAAAATTCTAAAAGGCGGCGTTATTAAGGTTCCTTTTGGACGAGTAGATAAATTTGCAGATGAAATAGAGAATTTATTACGTGACGAAACCCTGTTAGCCAAGTTTACCTGTGAGTCAGTAAAAGCCGTATCAGAATATGATTGGGGTAATATAGCAGCGCAAGACGCAAATATCATGAATGAGATAATAGGGATATGAGAATATGCTATATTTTTACGAATTTCCATCTTTTAGATGTTACGGGTCAACCAGGTATAATTTATAGGTTGGCAAAGCATGTAGCAAAGAAAGAAGATGTATTTATACTTTCTAATTCACGCATAGAATCTGTTTTACAGCGGGACGGATTGAATATTTTCCTGATTAAAGGCCAAGGTGATTTTAGGGCGTATTTTATAAATTTATTTAAAGTAATTCGTTATCTTAAAAATATAAAACCGGATATAATCCATGTGCATGGATATTTATTAACCGCAGTTTTTTTCTTTATTAGTAAATTTTCCCATGCAGAGTTTGTTTGCTCTGTTTGTGAGACGCCAGAAGTTGTAGAGAATATTCTTTACAGAAAAGCGGTTTTTTTGTGCCTTAAGTTAGTTAAGAAAATATTTGTTACTTGTGAATATATAAAAGTAAAACTTATGGAAAAGGGTATAGTTGCGGAAAGAATTATAGTATCCAGATTTGGGCTTGACGTAAAATTTCTGATTGATAGGTTGCCGGTTGCGGAAAACCACGATATTTTATATTTCGGCGATAGCACAAAAGAAAGGGGTTTTAATATTATTCTTGATTCAGCAAACAGAATGCCTGAATTAAAATTCTTAGTTTTACTGCGCTGGCAAGGAGGAAACTGCCAGCAGGAGTTAAAGATTATGAAAGGCATGCTTAACGTAAGTATCTTCTATTATCCCTATGTGGAGAGCCTGGAAGAATTTATAATTCAGAGTAAATTGGTTATTTTGCCTTATCAATGGATGGGAGTAAGGCCTCCGCTTTCTTTGATTGAATCTATGGCATTGGGTAAATGTGTTATAACCTCTTGCATGGAAGGTAATTTTGAGATTATCAGAAACGGTTATAACGGATTCGCGATAGATTTTACTAAATTAGAAAAGTTTATTCCAATTTTTTATTCACTGATCAAAGATAAAAAATTGCGTGAGAAGATAGGGGCTACCGCCAAGAGGTCGATAAAAGAATTATATGCGCTATCTGAGCTTGATAAATTTATGACTATTTATAAGTGTTCCCAGCTATAAAAAGATAATGAAAAAGATAGACGCCTTATTTCTGAGACTGACGGATTTATGCGCAAATATATACTGTCCGCAAGATAGAAAACCAAAATATATTATTACTAAAAGCTTAAGTGTTCAGGGTATGTTTGATTTTGCAAGAAGGAATAGGATTGCACATTATTTTGCTCTAAAAAACAGGGATTGGTTAGAAAAAGACCCTGAATCAAAAGGTATCTCTCAAGCGTTAATAAGTGAATACGATAAATATGAAAATAGTCTGAAGGATAATCTTAGTGTTATTAAGCGGGTATTAAGCAATAATGAATTCATCGTCATAAAGACATTTTCTTCCTTTCCGCATATTACGAGTGATATTGATGTGCTCGTTAGAAGTAAACACACAGCACAAATGGCTAAAGAAGCTATAGCAAGGATAGGACCCAATAATTCTTTACCGATAGATATAAATTTTCGGTTATCATGGGTAGATACGGATGTCATACATTACGATTTTATCTGGAGCAATACCGAACAATTTCATTTTCGTGGTATGAGTTTTTTGGTGCCTAATCCCTGCCTTGATGCATTAATAAGAATTGCTCATATACCTTTTGAGCTGGCGCATATTAAGTTAGGAGAACTGCTGCACATATACAGCCAGCTTTCTGTTATTGATTATCAAGTGTTTAAGAACGAAGCAGAATTAACAAAATGGCCCAAGACATTTCTCAGGATGTGGGATACATTAGAAATGTTGCATTTTACCCTGTTTGGTTTTGGCTTTGTGTTAAAAGCTAAGCCTAAAATGATAAAGAATGCAGTATTTCCTTTTTATTTGCCTGCATATCTTCTTTGGGAAGCGGTTAGGGAAAAAAAAGCATGGGGTAAGATCTTAGGCGCCAGATTTATTCTTAAGGACAGGATTAAGGAATGCTTACAAAGAAAAAGTCGCTGATTGTTTTCTGCGGCATGGATGGCACAGGTAAGACTAGTTTAGCAAAAAAGCTTGCCCAATATCTTGAGGAAAAAGGTGTTGCTGTTGAACTAAGGCATGGCCATAGCTATAGTATTTCCAAGAATAGTTTTTCTTTTAGCGATGCAAAAGTGGGAAGTTTGAGGTGTTTTTTGTGGCTTGCATTGCCTATTGCCTTTTTAGATAATCTGTTTACCTTTTATTTTAAATATATTCCCGCCATAAAAAGAAAGTCTTTAATTTGCGATCGTTATTTCTATGATAAAATAGCAAGAATGCTTTATTATGGCGTATGCAATAAATGGGTGGCAAAGGTATATGTAAAACTTCTTCCGCGTCCCGACTTTATTTTTTTCTTAGATGTTGAACCTCAACAGGCATATCTCAGAAAAGGGGAATATAACGAAGAAGGGTTGTTTAAATTTAGGCAGGTATATTCGTATATTTCCCTTTGTTTGAGTGCCCCCGTAATAAACACAAGCGTATCTATTGAGGCAAGTCATAAGGAAGTATTGTCTTATTTAAAATGAATAATATACTAAAAAAATTTTTGTTATTAGCAGCTTATATAGTTTTAATTTTGATTTTTACTTTTCCCCTCTGTATAAATATTTCAGAATATATCCCTAGATTTGTCGAGACAACAGAACCGTTATCCATTTTAAACGATTTTTGGTGGCTTAAATTCTCTTTTTTTAATAATTTAGATTTTCATGGTCGTAATCATATATCCGTGCCTTTTGGTGTGCCGTTTACCGCAGGCGCATCCAGCTACCCATTATGGGATTTATTTAATAGGAATGTAATAATTCTCTCAAGCGAAGTATGCACCTATAATCTGAATATTTTGCTTGGTTATGTTTGTGCTGGAATTTTTATGTATGCACTAGTTATTTATTTTACCAGTTCACCATTTGCGGCAGCTTTATCTACGATGATTTATACTTTTTCACCACATCATGTTGTAAGGACATGGCAGCATTTAGGCCTGGCTCATACCGGATGGCTGATACTGTATATTTTATACTTATTTAAGCTTAGAGGTATTTTATGGAGCAGAAAAAATATATTCTTAACAGTATTAGCTCTTTTTTTGGTGTTTTCATTTGATTTTTATTATGGTTATTTTGCTGTAATTATTACAATATTATTTATTTTATTTTTGTTTATTTGTCAGTCTAAAAATAAAATAAATAAGAAACAAGGCGTTTTAAGAGATTTATCTGTAGTTGCTAATATTTGTATTTCTTTTATTATTTGTATGTTTTTATTATTTCCGGTTATTATGCCTTTTCTGAGAGAATTATTTGTTAAAATTAAACCAGAAGTGCGTACGGCTTTTACTGCGCATCATCGTCCTTTTGAAGATTTGTTCTCTCAATCAGCTAAGCCCTTAAGTTATTTTTTGCCTTCCGCGGTTCATCCTATTTTTGGAAAACTCACAGAAAGCTTTATTGGAACGGAATTGTATGGTGATAGCCTTACCGAACATACCCTCTATTTAGGCTGGATCCCGCTTGCTTTGGCGTTTGCGGCCCTTAGAAGATGGAGAAGGAATAGAAAGTCACTAAGTCACCAAGTCACCAAGTCACCAGGAAGCAATGAAGATTTCTATATTGGCTTCTTCGTATTTTTGGCAGTTGCGGCCTGGTTGTTTTCCCAACCTCCCTGGTGGGATATATTCGGGTTTAAGCTGTATATGCCGTCGTTTTTTATGTATAAAATCCTGCCGATGTTCCGGGCCTATTGCCGGTTTGGGATTGTGGTGATGTTGGCGGTGGCGGTGCTGGCTGGTTATGGGCTTAAGTTTATTTTGGAGAGGTTTAAAAGCCGAAAAACAAAGGTAGCGATAACGGCTTTGTTTTGCGGTTTGGTTTTATTTGAGTTCTGGAATTGGCCGCCGTATAAGGTGATCGACATCTCAAAGGTGCCGGCGGTTTATTACTGGATTAAGGAACAGCCTAAGGATATAGTCATTGCCGATTATCCTCTGGACGCGGATTCTCCCAATGAGCTGTATAAATTCTTCCAGACTGTGCATGAGAAGAAAATAATCAACGGAACCATCCCCGGCACCCATGCCAACAAGGTGGCCCAGGAAATTCGGCGTTTATCCCAGCCAAAAACCGCTTCTATCCTGAAGTGGATGGGGGTAAAGTATGTCATTGTGCATAAAGATGATTATTTAAAGACTGATTTAGTGGAAGATACGGAAGATTTGGAGCTGATTCCCCAAAGCCCTGGCCTCAAATTCGTTAAGGCCTTCGCGCCCCAGGAATGTCCCGATAAAGACATAATGTGCGTGCAGAAAAGCGGGCCGATTGATGTGTATGAAGTGATCGCGAGTCCAATTAAGCCGGAAATTGGCCAGTAAAGCATCATGAATGTTAATCCTGACAATTATGCAATTGTAATGCATAATATACGATTAACCGTTTGCTCATCACATGGCTTCTCTTGCTACGGAGATGGATACCGGGAAACCGCTTCGCTCATTCAGCGGACGGGAGCTTCATTTTTTGAGAGTGGCTTTGATGAGATTAAGGCAGGTTTCAGCATTGCAGATTTTGAAAGGCAGCCGTGCGTGATGGCGAGTGAGGAAGTGCCGGTTTTCGCTGACCAAAATCTCAGCGCCTACATATTCGGCGTATGCGGCGATGAGCGCGTCGGCCGGCTTGAGGTTCATTGCTTCATATTTTGAGCCTAATTCAAAGGGAATTTCAGAGTCTTCATCTATTATGGTTCTCTTATGGAGAAAAAGCATAAATTCTTTAAAAGCTTCTATGGTGAGATTGTGGCGGACTTCTGTGAGAATTAACCGGGGTATGCGTATAAAAATACGTTCTGGATTTTTAGCGATTAGATTAAACAAGTTTTCGCATAACGGGTCGCGCACAGCGCCTAAAGCGAAGATATATACATTGCTATCGAGAATGAGTAACAAGTTTTTCTTCCCAGAGTTTCTGTCTAGTCTTGCGGATTTCGTCTATTATCTGCTGTTTAGTCATATTCTTGTAAGGAGAGCGGGCTTTAGACATTAAGCTGCGGATTTTTTCCAAATGCCGCAAGGATTTTTGAATATCAATTTTTCTCATTTTATCACCTCTGTTACTAAATGTAACATAATTCTCGCGCGGCGTCAAGAATGAATTTGTTGGTTGGTTGGCAATGGGTAATTATTCGCAAATGACGCTTAATTTATAAGTGTTAGATTATCCTTATTCAAAGGATGAAATTTTTAAATCATATACTTCTGGAAAGGACATAAGGAAGATGATAAGTAAAACAAAGAGAACAGGGGTCAAACTTCAAAACTCCAAAATAACCCTTGACAGTCATCTGAACGGGTAATCCCTTTGACCCGCGTATGAGGCGGCGGCGGAAGCGATGAAGCCGCGAGGTGAAAATGAGTGTATGTATGCAATTTATTACATAAGTATGATGATTACACTTTTTGCTTGACAATATTTCTGTGGCGGTGTATAGTTTTGACAGGAGGTGAATGCCATGACTATAACAGTATCGGCCAGGGGTCAGATGGTTATCCCGGCTTCTATAAGGAAAAGATATGGGCTAAGACAAAAAAGTACGGTAGAGCTATTGGATTTAGGCAAAGAGGTGGTGATTATTCCCATACCGGAGAAGTCTTTGCTTAAATCCAGGGGAATGCTAAAAGGCGTATCGACCAATGACCTTATAATGGAAAGAAGAAATTTAAGAAAGCGGGAGCATTCCGGTGATTAAGGCAGGTTTTGTTTTGGATACTTCCGCGTTAATTGCTTTTTTAGCGGATGAAAGAGAGGCCGCCGCGGTATTAAAGGTTCTTCCTCTGTCTAAACTTCCCTTTATATGTCTTTCTGAGCTTTATTATGTAGTTTGGAATAAGAAAGATCGGGCTGAGGCTGACAGGATATACGGGATTGTAAAAAGCTGGAATCTTCCGGTTTTATATCCTAACGAAAGAGTTATTCTTAACGCGGGAAGAATAAAGGCTGTTTATAAATTAGGCATAGCGGATAGTTATGTAGCGGCATTAGCTTTGGATGAAGGCTTTCCTTTGGTTACCAAGGATAAAGATTATCAAATCCTGGAACAGGAAATTAAGATTCTGGCTTTATAGAAATTACTATATCCGTAAAAATATCCGTAGTCATTCATGGGAATTAGTGGTCATATGTTATCAAGCCTTGAAATGTGAAATTAGCCCTGGGATTAAGGGGGCGGTTTTTATTGCAGCTTTAGTATTTAGTTCTGGGAAATCGCTTCGTTCATTCAGCGGAACGGAGTTTCATTTTTTGAGAGAGGCTTTGATGAGATTAAGGCAGGTTATGGTGTTATAGATTTTGAAAGGCAGTCGTGCGTGGTGGCGGGTTCTGTCTAGTCTTGCGGATTTCGTCTATTATCTGCTGTTTAGTCATATTTTTGTAAGGAGAGCGAGCCTTAGACATTAAACGACGGATTTTTTCCAAATGCTGCAAAGATTTTTGAATATCAATTTTGGTTAGCTTTGGTTAGTTCCTTTGCAATGCGTCAGTGAATAGGGGCGGCTGGTGTCCCGCAATGACACATTTTATAAATTACCCCCGTTCAGTGAGAAGCTGTGAAATAATCTCCCTTTATGTCTTTTTCGTGTTTCTTCTCCGACGAGACATAAAGGCGAACAGGCGCAAAACAGTAATTTCTTCACAGCTTCTGACCGGTTACGTTCCTTTATCGATCTGGCTTGTATAAATATTAAAGTATGTTATAATTATAATTACCATGGACAAAAAAGAAATTGTAAAATATTGGATTAAATCTTCAGATAATGATTATGAAACTATGGATTTTT
>Ga0209212_1003627_pt1 | contig 20076 bp, 22 predicted proteins | sample RifGroC2_FD_183996 | JGI IMG/M metagenome (GOLD analysis project Ga0209212, IMG submission 183996) | Groundwater microbial communities from Rifle, Colorado, USA - Groundwater C2 (SPAdes) (version 2) | ecosystem: Environmental > Aquatic > Deep subsurface > Groundwater | place: Rifle, Colorado... | reverse complement strand
ACATAAACGAATATTGCTTGTTGCAGGCGAAGACCAAAATGCAGTAAACCTCGATTATATTGAGGAAATTATTCAAAAAATGTACGAATTAAAGGTAATGAACGGAGAAGTTAGAAGAATAAATATAAATATTGCTCCGCTTGGTGTTGAAGACTTCAAACGACTAAAATCTTTTAATATCGGTACATTTCAGTCGTTTCAGGAAACCTATCACGAAGAAACTTACAAAAAAATGCACGTGGCGGGCTTAAAAGCAAATTATGAATATCGAGTGGGAACTATGGACAGGGCTTTAGAAGCGGGTCTTAATGATGTTGGCGTCGGTGTACTTTTTGGATTGACAGATTACAGATTTGAGGTGTTAGCACTTCTTTCACATGCGCAGCATTTGGACAAAAAATACGGTACAGGACCTCATACTATTTCTGTTCCGAGAATTGAACCTGCAAGCGGATCGAAAGTTTCGGAGAAACCACCTTTTGCTATTGATGATAAAACTTTTAAAAAAATTATTTCAATATTAAGAATTTCTGTTCCATATACAGGAATTATCCTTACTACTAGAGAAAAAGCCGAATTTAGAAGGGAAGCTCTCGAGCTTGGAATTTCTCAAGTAAGCGCGGGCTCAAAAACAAATCCGGGTGGGTATTCTGAAGACGATTCTACAGAACAATTTACTATGGGCGATCATCGAACACTTGATGAAGTTATAAAAGAACTTTCAGAAACAGGTTATTTGCCAAGTTTTTGTACAAGCTGCTATAGATTGGGCAGAGTTGGAAAAGATTTTATGGATTTGGCAAAACCCGGATTAATACAGAGATTTTGTCAGCCTAATGCGATGGTTACTTTCAGGGAATATTTGGAGGATTATGCAACTCCTGAAACAAAACAAGCCGGATTAAAGGCTATAAATCAGCATTTATCTGAAATGAAAGATGAAAAACTTTTGGAAAAAGTTAAATCGCAACTGGCAAGGGTAGAACATGGCGAACGAGATTTATATAATTAATATAAAAAAGCCTTTCTCTATAGAGAAAGGCTTTTTTTATTTTTTTAATAATTGGTTTTAACCAAAATAATAAAAGTTATTTTGTTGGGAATATGCCTGTTGATATGAATTTATGCATGTTCCAGGGAATGTTCCTGACATAGAAACGAATGGATTTTGTTGATATTGTTGCTGCTGGTATCCGTAGTTTTGTTGTGGGTAGCTGGAATATTGTTGCTGATAACCGTAGCTTGGCTGTACTTGTTGATAATTGCCGCCTGCAGGCATCATAATGCTGCTATAGTTTTGATATGGTTGTTGATAAGAATTTTGATAAGATTGTTGATAGCCACTATTTTGATTTAAATAATCTTGAAAAGTGCTATATAATGGGGTTTGCGAATTGTTCATCGCTGTTGCCCCGATAAAACTGGGATAACTTGGGACACCGCCTGTTCTTCCAGTAAAAGCATTCATATCAACCATCATAGGCTGTATAAATGATGACAAGTTAGGAATTGCCTGACTGCTCAAAGAAGTATATTGTCCTGTCATCCTTGCATAAGGACTTTCTGCCAATAAATATGATGGATTCATTCCATATAATCCATAACCGGGGTTGCCTGTATTGTTGTAATTATACAATGTAGGACCAGAGTAAGGACTTTGTCCGTTAGGCGTTTGTCCATAAGTGGCATAACCGTTGGTATTAACCCCATACATACCGTATGGCGTTGAATAAGGTGACATCATGTATGTTTCCTCCTATGTAAAATATTAAAAGTTGTAGGTAAGGGAAGGTCAACTTTATTTTATATTTGTTGCTTATATATAAAAACAATAAAAGCTATATAAAATTGCTATATTTTTGAAAAATATGTTTATTTTATTACAAAAACTTAACATTCAAATTTTTGTATAAAATTCAATGCAAGTTATAAAGTCAATAATAACAATGTTTTTCGGTGATTTTTATTAAAGTTTTTTGTAAAAGTGCCGATAAGTTTTTTATAATGGCAAAAGTATTTTTTTAAGAAATTGTAATATTTAAGATCGTGTAAAAACGCAAATTTGAGGTTTTACAAAAAAATGGCGTTAATAATTGATAATGATAATGGAAGAAGGATGATAAAGCTTTCAGTTGATGATGTTTTGATGGTAATTTCCATGTATCAGCAAAAATGTAATTGCAAAGATTACACTTATGATGAAGTAAGATTGGCACTCAGGAATAATAATTTTTATCTTCCCGAAGATTTCAGGTAAAACAAAGAAATTGTCATTGCGAGCGAAGCAATCCAAGAAAATTAGGCTTTTTCATAAAAAAACCTATCCGAAATTATTTATTTTTAGATTGCTTCGTCGCAAGCTCCTCGCAATGACAAAAAGAGTTATTTCTACTTTATTTTACCCAGATAAAGTTCGTCGATAAGCACGCAAACTGCGGCAACAGCAGGTGGCGCAAGAAGTAATCCCGTGATTCCAAAGAATGTTCCACCTGCAAAAAGAGAAAATATAAATGTAAGCGGGTGCATTTTAAGGAATTTTGCTACTACAAACGGTCTTATTACATTATCAACAAGCCATTGAATAATTCCATAAGCAATAAGCGCAAATACAGCAAGAATCGGTTTTTGGGCGAGCGCGACAAGACCTATTAAAATTGTTGTAATTATTGGTCCAATAACAGGAATAAGTTCCAGAAACGCTGCCAGAACTCCAAGAATCATGGCAAATTCAACTCTTACAAGAAAAAGCCCGATACTTACAAGAATGAACACTGCGGAAATAACGATTACCTGACTTATTACATAACCGCCGACTTTTTTAGAGATTATGCGCAATATTGCTGTGGTTTTTTCTCTTTTTTCTTCGGGGAAAAAACTTAAGACTTTGTCTTTTAAATAATTTTTATCAACCAGCATAAATAAAGTCAGCATTGCCATTGTAAAAATAAACATTATTGAAGTTAAAAAGTTTTTTGTCAGATCAATTGAACTTGATAAAACATTTTGACCGAGTGTTGAAGCAAATGTCATAATTTGTGTCATGCCGGGCAATACACCTATATGTTGCGCATATTCAACCCATTTGCTTAGTCCTAAAATGTTTAATATTCCTATTATTCCCTTGTTGTCTGTTTGTGATGCAAAAGATGCAAGCTTCTCCCAGAAAGCAGGCGCTTCTTTAAGAAAAGCTAAAGTTTGCCCTATTAAAATATTTATAAAAGGCACTAAAAATATTGATATTAAAATTAAACCGATTATGGCTACTGTTATTACTGCAATATTTCGAGGCATTTTTTTACTTAAAAGATTTATCAGCGGATCGATAGCGCTTGCTACGATAAACGCCGCGAAAAATAATATGGCGATAAATTGAAGTTTATAAATCAAAACACCTATAAGAATTACGAAAGTAAAAAGCATAAGATTTTTAAAAATATTATAGTTTTGAGTTGAATTCATAATGAAAGTCCTTTTTGTATATTAATTATTTAAAATTTACCATAGTTAGATTTAAGTTTATATCTTTTTAAAAAAGTTTTAGTGAAATCATTTTTACACCCATCCCTCTGCCCCCTTCCCTCAAGGGAAGGGGGTGGAGTTTGTTTTTGGGCTCGGGCTACGGTCGCTTCGCTCCCTGCTCGCCCTTTTTGTTTTTTTAAATGCCCTTTGCGAAGGTTTCGTAATATTTCATCCTGCACACCGAAGGCAAGCCCGTCTTGTTTGAGGAGCTTGCTCCGAGTTACGGGCGTTAAACGCATTTTGCTTGAATCGTAAGCAGGTAGAAATATAGAAACTGTAGTATAGGGCAAAGTTTTCTTTGCTTCATTTCTTTTGCATCAAAAGAAATGAAGGCGGTTAAAAGGGTGCAGCCCTTTTTATAAACAAAAAAACCTTATTATCCGGCACAGCATTTTTTGAATTTTTTGCCGCTGCCGCACGGGCAAGGCTCGTTTCTTCCAATACTGTAAGATGTTTTTGTCATTTCCAAAGAAGAAGCCATTAAACTTGTGAATGCTTCCGATGCATAAAGCACTGTTGTTGACGAAAACTTTTTGGAGGAGAAGAAATCTTCTTTATATTTATGCAAAAGTTCTTCCATAGTAATTTTTTCATTTTTTAATTCAAGAACATCGAGGACAATTTTCAGGAACTTTTCTCCATATTCTTCATATACTTTTTTAATTATAAACGGAGAAACTTTACCGTTCTTGAAATAATCAGAAATACAATCTTTGTAACCCGCTATTGATTTATAATCTTCTACTTCAAAAATTTTCCTGAAAGTTCCATAAAAAGGCATCACCTGAATTCCGAGTTCTGGATCAAAAACGATACCTACATCATATTTTTCCGTATCGGCTCTTCTTGCGGTCATATCGAACGGATCAACATCTGACTGGATTTTAAAATATGAATATTTTTCGGGAAGTTGAATAATTTCTTCCAAATTTTCTGTTTTAGTTCCTTCTTCTGCAAAGTCGTTAAACGCTCCAAGCAGTTCATCTATATTTTGATTTATAGTAATAATTTCATCTTTTTGGAAAAATTCGTTAAATTTTGTGTTTAAATCTTTAACCATTTTTTCAAGTTGTTTCAGCTTTTTAGTATTGTCTTTGTATAATGACTCGGGATTTTCTACCTGCATGGATACAGCAATTTTATATGCCTGCTGCTTATCAGTCGTCCTCAAAATAGAATTTAAAACAAGCAGATGATATTCTTTTTCAAAAGGAATCAGCCTGCAAGTAAAATAATTTCCTTGCACCACACCCCTGTAATTAACCATTTTTATAAGGCTTTTTACTGTATAATCTTTTTCATTAACGAGATTATACATTTCAAAGCCGTCTTTAAGTACTTTTTTTATTTCAAATACCGAGTTAATCGAGTTTTTGAATTCTTTTAAGACCTTTTTATCCTCAGCGGACAAATCTTTATTTTTTTTGAGATAAACATCAATTACTTTTTGACCGTTTTCAAGAGTTTTATCAAACATAAAATAAGCGAGTGAATCTCTGCTCAAGCCATTTCTGAAGGTTTTTGCATATTCATTAAGTTCTTTTTTGACCTGTTCATCTTCATAAATAAATTTGCTTAAATCTTCATTAAGTTTAAAAATTTTATCGGAAGTTTGCTCCTGTACAGGCATGTTTTCTCCTTTTATAAAAAATTTATTGTTTTAAAGAAAGTATAATTTACACCCACCCCCAACCCCCTCCCTCAAGAATGAGTTCTAGACTTCCAAGCCGGCAAAGCCGTCTTTCAGTCTTTACACTCCCGCTTCGCGCGGGAGGGGGCTAGAGTTAATTTTTTGGCTCGCTACGGTCACTTCGTTCCCTGCTCGCCCTTTTTGTTTTTTTATTTCTCATTTCTCGTTTTCTTTTTGAAACTGGTATAACTCGAATTACTAAATACCTGATAAGCTTGCTATAGCGGCATGTCTTCCTGTTTTGCCTTTTTCTGCTCTATAAGAATAAAATACTGAACTCATGCAACATGTGCAATTATCTGACTTATCAATATTTATTACTCCCGAGTCCTCTAACTGTCGAGCATTAAGTTTTTTAAGATCAACATTAACAAGGTTATTGTCTTTTATATTTGTTGTAAATATGTTATCACAATCTTTCTCAATTGTAATTTCAAGTTCTTTCGAAACTTCTATTGAAACAGGATAGCAGCATTGTCCGATAGCAGGACCTATAGTGGCTTTTATTTTTTTTATATCCGCATGAAATTCTTGATCTAAAATATGAAGTGCTTTTTTAACAATAGATTTTGCTGTTCCTCTCCATCCGGCATGGATAACAGAAATTACATGCCTGTCCGGCGCATAAATTATAACAGGAACACAATCTGCAAAAAGAAGCATTAAAACTAATTCGGGTACATCTGTGATTAATCCGTCGCAATTAGAAACATCATCATATATTGAAGAAATTATTTTTATATTATCAGTATGCTTTTGTTGTGGAATAATCAGGTTTTCGTATTTTACACCAAGAATTTCACAGATCTTTTTTCTGTTTTCTTGAACATAATGAAGCAATTCAGGATTTTCCGCAGACCCCATGCTAAAAGTTTCCAGCGGTGAAGGAGTTTTCCCTCCAGTTCTTGTTGTAAAAGAATGAATTAAATTTTCATCATCTAAAATTGATGATTTGTATAGATTTATATTTTGTTTTTCCTGAAAATAAAACATATTACAAAATTAACTCTTTTTTTAAAACTCACTAACTTTTTATAATATAATCTAAACAATAATAAAGGTAATAGCAGGAGAATAAAAATGTACGATATTCTAACAATCGGCGGAGCAACGCAGGATATTTTTGTTGAATCAGACGAGGCAAAAGTTCTTAATATGGAAACAATTTCATCAAAACAAAGTTATTTATGTTTTGATTACGGCGCAAAAATCGAAATGGATCAACTTGCTTATGATATAGGAGGAGGCGCAGCAAACGCAGCGGTAAATCTTGCCAATCTCGGCTTGAAAACCGGAATAATAGTAAAAACAGGTACTGATTTGACTTCTAAAGCTATTTTGCAAAGATTAGAAGAAAGAAATGTTGACAGCTCAATGGTTATAACATCAGAAATAAATAAAACAGGGTTTTCGGTAATACTTATAAGCTATGAAGGCGATAGAACCGTACTTATGCATAGAGGAGCGAACAGTACTATATCTCTGGATGAAGTTGACTGGGAAAAAGTTAAGCAGTCAAAATGGGTTTATGTAGCTTCCCTCAGTGGAAATTCTAATCAGGTGTTAGACAAGTTTGCCGAATTTGCGGAAGAAAACGGAATTAATATGGCTTTTAATCCGGGTACAACCCAGATTAAAAGAGGAATAGCAGATATGAAAAAGATTCTCGAAAAAGCGGAGATACTTATTTTAAACAGAACAGAGGCTTCTATCATAACAAATATTTCAAATAACCCGCCTGAATATCCGACTATAGAAGATGATAATTTAATAGAAATGATTGAAAAACTTAAACAGCAAGGATCAAAGATTGTGGTGATTACGGAGGGCAAAAAAGGAGCTTATGCTTTTGACGGAAAAACTTTATACTACTCTCCGACTTTTCCCTCAAAAGTTGTCAGCACATTAGGTGCAGGAGATGCATTTTCAAGTACTTTTGTAGCAAGTATGATTAAATATGACCAAAATATAGAAAAATCCTTAAAAATGGCTTCTATTAATTCATCTGCTGTTGTAGGAAGTTTTGGAGCGCAGACAGGATTAAAAAACTTTGAGGAATTAGAAAATATTTATAATCAAAACAAAGATTTTAAAGTTTTAATAAAAAACAGAGACTGAATATTATATTGTTTGATTTAAAGCAATACGTCTGTTATCATTTAACTGGATAATATTTTGGATTTTAAGATAGAGTGGAATAATTTATGAATAAAACATATTTTAGTAAAAGTATCTTTGCAATGATTGCAATACTCTTATTAGTATTAGGAATATTTGCTGTTTTCCCTTTTTTATTACTTTTAGACCCTCAACAAAAAGTGCTTTTCACATTAAATATTTTTTCTAATATTTCAGGCGTTTCTATAAGCGTATTTATAACTTTATATTTTCTGGATAAATACTATACGTATGAAAAACAACAAAATCGAGACGATACAATTGTATTTTTAGATAAAAAAATAAATGATTTTTTTATTACATATTGCAGCAATATCAGCAATGTTTTTGATATTGATTTTATGAATGATATAGAATTCAAAAGTTTATCAAAAGAAGCAAGTCATTATCTTTATTGCATAGAAACGCACATGTCTCTTATAGATCAATTTGAAAACAGATATGATTGTTTAAAAGAAATATTGACCAAAACAGAAAAAGATCTGCTTAAAGACTTTGAATTGAATAACACGTCTTTAGATGAAATTTCAAGAATTAAACATAAATTAAACTATTTTGATTTTGAAAATTTACTTTATATATGCGGAAATATTACAAAATATCTTCTTACATTACCTTCCGATGTAAAAATTAAAGGCTCAATAAGTTATTTTGAAGAAATTGAAAAAAATCTTCACATTTTAAAACAAAATGTTTTGAATAATCAGAACGAACTTTTGATTTTGAAACACTTCAGAGCTCTTTCAGTAAGTATGATTAATTTCTGTAAAAAATTAAGCTCTAATGAATACGAATTAAATTAATTGAAATTATTTGTTTAATTCATGGATAATTCTTAATCCTTCCAGAGTAAGGAAAGGATTGATATGGTCAAAAGGTCTTTTTAAGTGGCTGTTTATCATTGAAGAATACCCGCCTGTAGAAATTGTAGAGACAGATTGTCCGAGTTCTTCTTCAATTCGTTGGATAAGTCCGTCTATCATTGCCGCATGGCCGATAATTATGCCGCTTAACATGTTTTCTACAGTATTTTTCCCTACTACAGAATTAATATCTTCAATTTTAAGCTTTGGAAGAAGGTTTGTAAAATGGCTGAAAGCTTCCGAAGACATTTTTATACCGGGAGAAATTATGCCACCTGTAAACTTTCCGTCGGCTGTAATAACATCAAAATTTGTTGCAGTACCAAAATCAACAACGACAGCGGGAGTTTTGTAGAGATTATATGCGGCGCTGGCATTTGCTATCCTGTCGCAACCGACTTCTCTCGGGTTTTCCACATCAAGAACTATTCCGTTCTTTGTTTTATGGGAAATAACCAGAACAGGAATTTTTAAATATTTTTCAACCGCAATTTTAAATTTTTCCGTTAAAGGCAAAACCACACTGGCAATTACAGATGACTTCAAGTTTAAATTTGCGATATCAATAATATTTTTTAAAAATATCCCGTATTCATCTTCGGTTTTGTTTTTGTCAGAAGACAAATTCCAAGTATTAACAAGGATTTCCCCGTCAAAAACACCTACTGTAATATTTGTATTTCCTATATCTGCGACTAAAAGCATAATTTTCCTTCATCTGTTGTCATTGCGAGGAGGTGCAAAGCACCGACGTGGCAATCTATGCAGCCTCTTGATATAATGGATAGATTGCCACGCTCCTTTTGGTCGCTCGCAATGACAATCCCTCTATTCATGAGCAATTCACGTTAGCCATTATAATTTTAAACATAAAAAAATAAATTTTACAGCTATTTAAATGATTTTCATTGAGGTATGATTATTTATTATATGTAAATAACAATTAATTAGAAAAAATTTGTTGATGTTTGAGTAGTTGAAAAAACAGGGTAATTATTTAAAATGAACAATCAAAAAAGATTTAATAATATTGAAACTCAAAATTTTATGCCAAAACAGACACTAAAAAATAAATCGAATACAAATTATGCGTTTAAATGGACATCTATAGCTTTTCTCGTTTGTGTTGTTTTGTTTGGATTAATGTATCTGGCAGTAAATGCAGATAGCATCGGATTGCCGGGAGTTAGCAGGTTTATACGAAAATCACCAATGGCGCCTGCATTTATGCCGTTTAGCGGAAAACAAAATATTCTTATTCTCGGCGTAGATTCAAACGGAAGTGAAACAGATCCTTTTAAAGGCACCCGAACAGATACGATTCTATTGGTAAGTATAGATAAATTCGGGAAATCTGTTAATGCGGTTTCTATCCCTAGAGACAGTAAAGTTTATATAGCTGACGGGCATGGCGTAGATAAAATAAATGCTGCGCATGCTTATGGCGGACATGATGTTGCTATAAAAACCATACAACGCACATTTGGCGTGAATATCAATCATTATTTAATAATAAATTTTGCGGGGGTCAAGGATTTCGTAAAAGCACTTGGTGGAGTTCCCGTTAATGTTGAAAAAAGAATGCATTATACAGACAGAGCCGGCGGATTGTATATTAATTTAAGCCCCGGATATCAAGTGCTTGACGCTAAACAGGCAGAAGGCTATTTAAGATTCCGGCATGATGCTATCGGAGATATAGGCAGGATGAGAAGACAGCAATGGTTCATAAGAGGAGTTGTTGAAAAACTCAAATCTCCTGATGTAGTTGCAAAGATTCCTGCGATTATTCAGGCAATGAGCAAAAATGTAAGAACAGACATGAATGTCTATGAACTTGCTGGATTAGCAGCATTTTCCAAGCAAATAGATATGGATAATATTCAGACATCAACCCTTCCCGGCAAACCGTCAAACCATGGCTATGTTAGTTATTGGATTCTTGAACCTCAAAAAGTACAAACCATAATTGACAGGCTTATTTATAGAGAAGAGCCTCAGCCTTTGAGTACAGAACCTCTTACGGTTACGCTTCTTTATTCTAAAAAATACAGAGATCAAATCCCTGTAATAGAAGAAGTACTCAAAAAGCAAGGATTTGATATAAAATATTCTTCATCAAGCAAAAGTCCGCATACACAGATAATTGCGCATACAGAAAAAGCAGGATTTAACCCGATAATTAAGTTGAAATCCGAAATTCCTGAATTAAAAAAAGCTCAGTTTGTTTTGGATCCAGGCGAATATTCAGGTGACACAGATTACACAATAGTATTGGCGGATTAATATGAGTATATTTGAAGCATTAATGTTGATTTGTTTTGGTGCAAGCTGGCCTTTCTCTGTTATAAAAGCTTATAAAACTAAAAGTGCCAAAGGCAAAAGCTGTTTATTTCTTGTATTGGTAGTTTTTGGCTATAGTTTTGGCGTTGTTCACAAAATAGTATACAATTATGATTTTGTAATTTATTTATATGCTTTTAATGGAATAATGGCTTTTTGGGATTTGATGTTATATTTCAAATACAAAAAACTTGATGACGCAATAAATTTAGAGAATAATAACCAAATTAATGAAGCATAACAGAAAAGGCACGTTATGAATCAGCAATTTATCCCCAAAAATATCAGCTTTTTACGATTTTTATCCGGGTCCTATAAATCTGTGATTTGGTTTATCTGTATTCTTTTCAATGTTTTTCAGAAGCCCAAGCATTTTTTGCTGATTAACTAAAACCTGAACTTCGAATGATAGTTCTTCTGTTTTAGGTGCATCAAAAGGAGGGTCAGAATTTGGAAAATCTTTATATCCACCTCCCAAAAAAGCTATAGACTTTGTTTTTTGCAGACATGTTTGTGGGTTTACAACACCCATACTGCTAATTCCGTTCATCATAATTTTTCTCCTATCTTATAAGTTATGTATTACAAATTTTTATTTCTAAATTTATAAAACATGTGAAGGAAAAAAATTGCCATGATTTTTAAAATATTATTTTGATAAAGTTGCGGTTAAAAATTGTAAAAGCTTATAAACTTCTTCATAATTGTCAGATTCATAAATAATAGCTGTATCGGAAATTCTTTTCAGGCAGGGCAAAAGCTCCGCAATATCAGCCATTTTTCTGTCAACAAAATCCAGTTCAAGCTTATAAGGCGCATTTTGGCTATATAATTCCAAGCTTTCCAAGTTTTTCATTATTTGAGAAGCTTTTTCGCTTAAATCTTGAATTAAATCATCTTCTGGGCGGCAAATCGCAGCCGTTGTAGAAATTGCTTTTTTGACACAGACAGTATTTACTGTTTTAAGAGATTCTTTTGCCTGCTCACAGGCGGCATAATCACCTGTAATTAAGGCGACAGGGACTTTTTTAATACCTGCATACACCGCATTAAGTTCAATTTCTCCGACAGAAACATCGTTAAGTTTAACATTTTTATAAATGGTTGAAAAAGTATGGGCTAAAACACCTTTTTCTGACCCCGCTCTTGCGTGATATCCTGTAAAAAACACACAGTCATAGCTTTCATCAAGCCCTGTAAGCATAGAAACAGGTTTCGGCTTTCCTGTGATAAGTTCAATTTTTGAATTTAACTCTGAAAGAGTGAGATTATCCATGCTGCCATGCGCGTCATTTAAAGTTATATGTTCTACCCCGGCATTAATAAGTGCTTCTATAAGACAATTCAGCTCTTTATGCTGTTGTTTTTGCGCGTATTTATATCCTTCGTTCGTTGGCTCGGTTTGATGCGGATAAACCACACCATTAACCCCTTCTAAGTCCGCTGAAATATATATTTTAGACATTTACAAAAAGCTTTCTTCCTACTATATTCTGTTTTCCATTATAATAGCCCGCAAAATAGCCTCCTTGAACGGGGGTGTTCTTGCCATAAAGAGTCTGCCGTTTATTTTGAACTGTTATAAAAGGTGTTGCAAAAGGATTTTCTTGCAAAACAGGCTTTGATACAGTTTGTATTTGCTGCATTGTTTGTGGCTGAAGAGCCTTATTTATAAAGCTAACTACGTTATTAAACATCTTCCCTCTCTAATTTATCCAGACTATTAAAATTTATTTTAATTATAAAAATCCAAAAGTCATTGTTTTTCACTATATATAAATTAAATCGGAAGATTATTTTGAAAGTTTAGTTTCAAATAAAAAACTCATACTTTTTCAGTATGAGTTTGAAGATTTTATGTCGAAATTTTAATTAATCTGCGATAAGTGTTTCTTCAATTACAGTTTCTTGAGATTCAACAACATTTGTTTGGTTTCCTAATAATGTTGTTAATAATAGCATAACAAGTTGCAGCAGGAATCCTTGATCATTGTTGTTTTGTGTAGAAGCTTGCTGTTGCATCATCATAGGCTGTTGAGCAAACATTTGTTGTTGCATCGGTTGCTGCATCATCATAGGTTGTTGAGTAAACATTTGCTGTTGCATCGGTTGCTGCATCATTATAGGCTGTTGAACAAACATTTGCTGTTGCATCGGTTGCTGCATCATCATAGGCTGTTGAGCAAACATTTGTTGTTGCATCGGTTGCTGCATATAATAATTATTAATAATCTGAACATTATTTGCAGGTTGTTGTTGTGCATAATTATTATAAACATTATAGGTGTTGTAGTTATTAGAACTGGAAGTATATTGATTGAATCCAAAATTAACATTAGAATTCATTTGATTTAAGCTGGGATTGTACTGGTTAAAACTTTGATTAGACCCCATCATCATGGATGCAGGCATAGAATAAGCCCCGATTGACATAAAAACTCCTCCGATATAAATATTAATAAGACCCCATATTTAATATATAATTTGTATTTGTTATTAATATAAAAATAATTTGTTTTTATAAAATTCAAAAAAATTTTTTTTTTTTACAATTGTTAACATTTGAAATTTATTCAATATAAAAATTTCATTGTAAATATTAGGAAAAAAATATAAAATAAGAAAAAGAGAATTATTGCAAAGGAAATATATGACGGTAGCTTATATAGGTGTAGGTTCAAATATCGGAGATAGAATCGGTTATGTCCAACAAGCTCATTGTTTGTTGAATGATACAGACGGAATTCAAGTACTTGAAAGTTCAAGTCTTTATGAAACAGAACCAGTCGGCTATAAAGAGCAGGAATGGTTTATAAATGCGGTTCTTAAAACAGAAACAATACTTTCACCCGAAGATTTTTTAAATCAGTGTTTTAGAATAGAAAAACAGCTCGGAAGAGTAAGACATCCTGAATTACCCAAAAATGGACCAAGAACTATTGATTTGGATATCTTATTCTATGATAATAAGATAATTAACACAGAAATTATGGAAATTCCTCATCCAAGGATGCACCAGAGAGCTTATACACTTGTGCCTTTACTCGAATTGGACGAAGATATGATACATCCAGTATTTAACAAAACTATTTCTGAACTGCATGAGAATTTAGAAGAACCGGAAGAAGTTTATTTATATGGCACAAGAGGAATTGATTTCTAAAATTCAAGATTCAATAAATAAAAGCAGTAAAAAACCTGCTTTAATCCCTTTTATTGTTTCGGGTTATCCTGATTTTGAAACAACAAAAAGTCTTTTAAAATTGTTTGAAGAAAAAAAAGTTGCCGCTATCGAGCTTGGTATCCCTTTTTCTGATCCGCTTGCCGATGGGGTTGTAATTCAAAAAGCCTCAAAAATTTCGTTGGAAAACGGGACAAATATCGATAAAATTTTTGAAATGCTCAAAGATCTTAAAGCAGATGATTTTTCTACGCCGATAATTTTATTTACTTATTACAACCCAGTTATGAGCTTTGGACAGGAAAATTTTATTGAAAAAGCGGCATCCTTAAATGTTTCAGGAGTTATAATTCCTGACTTGCCTTTAGAAGAATCTGAGGAGGTTTCTAAAACTTGCAGGGAAAATAATATTGATCTGATTATGCTTGTTTCTCCAACTTCCAATATGGAAAGAATAGAAAAAATTGCTAAAGCTTCAGCAGGGTTTATTTATCTGGTTTCTTCAACTGGGGTAACAGGTGTCAGGGAAAGTTTTTCCGCACAGCTTGGAAATATTTTGCGGAAAATAAAAAGTTTTACAAAAATTCCTGTTGCAGTTGGTTTTGGGATTTCAAAAGCAGAGCATATCAGGGAATTAAAAGAGCTTAATGCTGACGCGGCTATAATTGGCAGCGCAATCATAAAGCTTATTGACCAGTACAAAGATGATAAAATTTTATTGATTGATAAAATGTCTGAATACCTCGACAGTTTGTATTAAATATGCTTAATCTATTTTGAATTAATAATAACGTGCTGTATAATAAGCTTAATATGGCAAGTTCAGGTGTTATAGGGATAAAGAATTTTTATCAAAGCAAAAAGAAATAGATAGTTTAATAAATAAAAGAAGCAATTTAACGGCAGTTGTTATTGTTATTGGTGGTGGCACTTTAAGTTTATTAGTTATGTTAAATAGTATTATAAAATGGATATTGTTTTTTATTGGTTCAATTGCATTTATTTTGTTTTTAAAAGGATTATCAAATATCGAAGAATTAATTGATAGAAAAATAAAGGAGTTAAAAAAATGAATCTTTTTTATGAAATATCTACTTATGTTGGAATTTTAATTATTTTTGTAGGAATGATGTTTTTAGCCTATATATTGGGCTTTCGGCATCTCAAAGAAGATAATAAATAAGCATAAAAAAGAGGGATGGTTTTAACCGTCCCTCTTTTTTAAAATTAACTTAAACTGCGACTATTGCGCGGACTTCCTGAACAACTTTTTCAAGAGCTTGAAGAGCATCGACAGGAAGCTTATCCAGACCTGCTTTTTCTGTATCTCTTGAGCTTACAAAGCTGATTCTGTCATTCATTCTTGCAATGAACTGCTGCTTGTATTCTTCGTTGTTTAGATTTACATCAAAGTCTTCAATCTCCATAATTTCTATATCGGAGAAGTTTGCCCATTTTTTAAAATTAGCTTTGCCTTCAACAATGGCTTCGATAATTCCAAGAGTGTGTTTAGGCTGAACTTTTTTGCCCATAAATGCGCCTGTATTTAGGATATAGCAATCAACACCATCTTCAATAAGCTGTTTAAATCTTGTGTAATCCATTTCAAGAGGATAAGTCCTGAAAGGATTTGCATAAGGTTCAACAACAAGAGCATTAGGATCAACACCTTCAGCTAGTCTTTCCGCGGAAGTCCTTTTGGTTGCAAGAGTTGCACCCATTGCTGCACCTAAAGAAGCTCCTTTGAGTTTTAAGACAGGAGGAATTGTAGGATCCTGCATAAGCCAGAAGATTGAATTAATCGGCTCATCTACTCTGTCAACCCTGTTTGGAGACCATAATTTTGACTTGACTGCGCGTCCGTTTCCATTTCTTACATCTTCGCTTACAACGAAAAGTTTTCCGCTTTTATCAGCAACCACTCCGTTATTTTGAACTGTGATAAGGAATTTATTGTCGTCACAACCCATCGGATAGTCCTGAGTTTTGTCAAAGTACGCCGGCTCAAGCGCAATAGAATATTTATCATGCACGTTGATGATAAAAGCATCATCATGAAGCACTGTTACATCATATTTGTTATCGTGTTTTGCGTGTGTAATTGTGGATTTTCCTGAACCGGAAAGTCCGAATACCGCTACAGTATATTTTTTATCGTTTGCCAAATTATATCTTTTTAAACCGCCATGACATGAAGCATAGCCGTTTCTTGCAGCCGCGCACCAGCCAAGGGTTAAAGTGCCTTTTTTGTGTTCGCCGAAATATCTCATCCCTAAAATCGCAGCGCAATTATTTTTAGGATCAAAGAAGGTTAATCCGTATGGATAATCAGGATGAGTCCAGTCAGGATCAGAGAATAAATATATATCGCCTTCAGGGATTTTGCGTGATTCTTTATACATCTCGCTGTAAATTTCGTTGATGTACTGGAAGTTTAATAACCAGCTGTACATTACATTTTCAAAGCCTTCGGGGACTAAAAGATGCGCTTTAATCATAAAATCTTTATCAAGTCCGACATAAGATTCAGCGTGATACATCAATTTATATCTGGTTCCGTAAACAGCTTCTCTAATAATAGGAAGTAGTTTGCCGAGATTGCATCCGGGTTCACCGACTATTATTCTTGCAGCGGCACATCTTCCAACAACTGTTCCATCGTTGAAAAGAAGGACATTTGCGTCTTTTGGAATTCCCTGTTTTTCAGGTTCATAAACAGGCATCCCGGTTAATTCGACTGTTCCTGGGCTGTTTTTTGCTAATTTATAAGCTTCTTCAAGTGTGGTGATTTTTTTAACGTTATTTCCGAAGAATGCAGATTGCAAAGTTGTTCTTACTGCTGATGTTACGCTTTTAAATTCTTCTGAATTTGTTAAATACTCGATTGTACTCATTCTCAACCTTCTCCTTTTGGCTTTTTAAATATTATAAGTCATATTAGGGGAATAGTATATAGATTAAGTGTACAGTATACATTAATTTTTGGGAATATTACTACTGCTTTATTATTTAACAAAACTTAATAAAAAAAACAATAAAAGGCAATTATATAAAATATATTGTTTTTATATAAATAACATACACAATATATTACGATATAAATAATTACCTATTTTTTATAATGGAGGAATGTGCTTATGCTGGGTCTTTACACTAATTTTAACAACAACACTTACTTAAACCAGAATTACGGTAACCAGAATTATGGATATGGACAATCTGTAATGAATCCTTATCAACAACAATCAAGCTTTTTTGGCGGTTATCAGTCTGTACAAAATTATGGTTATGCTCAGAACGTAATGAACCCTTATCAACAGCAACCGGCTTGTGATATGAATTCTATGCTGTTTTCAATTATTAATTCATTATTACCTGCAATGTTTGGATTATTGGGAAACAGTCAATCTGTTCAACGTCCGGTAGCTCAACAACCGCCTGTTGCATCAACCGTACCTGTTACAAGTAATGTAATAAATGTTGTTAACGGTAATTCCAGTCAAAATAATATATTTAACACAATTATAAATATTATTTTAAATTCTTCATCAGGAAAAACACCTGTAACAATTGATGAAGAAACTGTTGAAATTGTTCCTAAAGAACCTGAAAAAGTATTTTTGATTGGTGCTTATAATGCCAGCGGAAAAACAAAACTGACACTTGAAGATAACATTAAGGACTTTTTTAACAGCGATTCAAAAGCTCGCTCAACCAATGGCGGACCTGATCCTTGTTATCAAGGGTCTGCCGGGCATAACAAACTTAGTGCCAATGATGAACAATTAAAAAATCTTTTAGGCAATTTATCTGAATCAGACAAAAAATTGACATTAAATAAGGGTGAAGCATATATAATAACTGAGAGCGGAGAAATCATTGGAACAGCCTCATCTACTCAAATAGCAGGAAAAGACGGCTTTTTAAATAAGAGTTATGTGCCGACAGCCCAAGAAAACAGTAATTTCAAAATTATTGAAGATATTGGTATAAAAAATGGAGCTTGGTCTGTAGCCAGCAGTGAAGAGGCGACAGGCGGTAAAATTTCCCTTAATGGAACAGTATATGATGTAGAGTCATCCGTTGTAAGAAAGAGAACACCACTTACCTTTGACTTGAATGGAGATGGAGTTAAAACATCAGATAAAGTTATTAGCTATGATATAGATGGCGATGGCAAACTCGATAAAATCAATGACGTAGCTGACGGAACACTTTCAATCCGCGGTGGAAAAGACGGTAAAGACCTTTTTGGCGATAACACCGACTTAGACGGCGATGACAAAGCTGACGGATTTGCAAACGGCTTCGAAGCCTTAAAAGCTTTAGCTGCAAAAGAAGGCTTAATCAACGGCAAAGACGACATGAAGCTTGATGCTAAAGACCTTAAAATTCTTGAAGACAAATATCAGCTCGGTATGAAAACAAACGGATATAATTCTAAAGAAAAATCTCTTGAATCACTTGGTATTACAGAAATTAATCTTGGAACTGCTGAAGTAATAAAAAAAGAAAACTTTGACGGCAGAAATAACGATATCCTTACTCAAGATGGAGCAACTTTTGAAATCAACGGCAAAGATAGAGAATATGCCGATGTATTACACGAAATAAAATAATAAAAGCCTTTAGTATCGATAAAAGCAGGTCTGTTATTTCAGACCTGCTTTTAAAATTCCAATATTTCACCCATTTTGATTATGGTTTCCGTTGAAGAATACTCAGGAATGATTATAAGAGAACCATCATCGGCGATTTTTTGAGCAATTCCCTTTATTTGCGATTTATAAGTATTAACAGTAACTGTATTTCCTAAAAAATAAGCCTTTTTTATGTAATCATTTTTTATAAAATCAAAGCCTGTATTTAAAAATTCATCATAGTTTTCAAAAAATCGCTCCAGTAAGCTTTTAAGAAATTCATCCCTGTCTATTTTTTTACCTAAAACTAAATTTAGCGAAGTTGCAGGACGGTCAATTTTTTCCATGTCAGTTTTGTCAAAATTTAAATTTACTCCAATTCCCAACACCAGACCCTGAAAATCATTTCCGCGTATAGAAGTTTGTGCCAGAATTCCTGCGATTTTTTTATTATTTGTCAAAACGTCATTCGGCCATTTTATTACCGGGTTTACTCCGTAAATTTCCAGAGTTTCGCATTTATTATTTAACAAAACTTAATAAAAAAAACAATAAAAGGCAATTATATAAAATATATTGTTTTTATATAAATAACATACACAATATATTACGATATAAATAATTACCTATTTTTTATAATGGAGGAATGTGCTTATGCTGGGTCTTTACACAAATTTTAACAACAACACATACTTGAACCAAAATTACAGTAATCAAAATTATGGATATGGACAGTCTGCAATGAATCCATATCAACAGCAATCAAACTTTTTTGGCGGGTATCAGGCAGGATATCAGCAACAACCGGCTTGTGATATGAACTCAATGCTATTTTCAATTCTTAATTCATTATTACCTTTAATGCTTGGATTCTTGGGCAATAAACAACCTGCTCAACAACAGCCTGCAGCAAATCAGCAGCTTTCTGTTGCATCAACTTTACCTATAACAAATAATGCATCAACGGTTATTAACGGAAATTCCGGTCAAAATAATATATTTAATACAATTATAAATATTATTTTAAATTCTGGCAAAACGCCTGTATCTGTTGATGAAGAAACTGTTGATGAACCCACTGAACAAAAAGAACTAGTGCATGGTTATACTCCTAATTATTATATAAAGATGGGATATACTGAAGAAGAAACAAAAAAACTCTTTGAATTGTTCGATGTTGATAAAAATAATGTACTTGATTTAGTAGAAATATCTGCAAAGAAAAAAGCATGTCCTGGTCCCCTCTCTGACTTAGCTGGGCTTGCTCCAGATTTGTTTAATTATATTGATTCACTAATAACGCCTACAAAAAAATATGACTCAATAGACAATCCATATGCTGTGAATATAGATATGATAAATAATATAAAAGAAGTTGTAAATGATATAAAAAAAGATAAAGAAGTTGATCATTATTATGCAATAGCTGTAATGGAATATAATAGATCGGGAGAGAGAAGAGGAAAAGTTTAAAACTCCAAAATTTCTCCCATATTTATTAACAATTCTTCGTTGGAATCTTCTGGAATAACCACAAGAGAACCATCATCGGCGATTTTTTGAGCAATTCCCTTTATTTGCGATTTATAAGTATTAACAGTAACTGTATTTCCTAAAAAATAAGCCTTTTTTATGTAATCATTTTTTATAAAATCAAAGCCT
>Ga0209212_1003625_pt1 | contig 20090 bp, 26 predicted proteins | sample RifGroC2_FD_183996 | JGI IMG/M metagenome (GOLD analysis project Ga0209212, IMG submission 183996) | Groundwater microbial communities from Rifle, Colorado, USA - Groundwater C2 (SPAdes) (version 2) | ecosystem: Environmental > Aquatic > Deep subsurface > Groundwater | place: Rifle, Colorado... | reverse complement strand
CAACAACATATTGAGTTGAAAAAGAGCAAATAACGCCAGAAAACCTCTAGCGACAGCAGCAAATTGTCTCAAAAAAATGGCTGAAAATCGTATCGCGCTCGAATATGACTTATTTTCAACGACCTGCTAGCGCAGCAATTCATCGATGAAACGCACAAATCGTTTAAGCCGCTTGGTTTCGCCGAAAAGGCGGCGCTGCGGGCGGCGGCGCTGGCCACTCAGTTACTGACCTTCGCCAAAGGGGGGGCACCGGTCAAGAAGCCCGTAGCGCTTCCCCCCATCATCGAGGAATCCCTTTCTCTGGCGCTACACGGGACAGGCGTGATCTGCCAGGTTCAACTCAGTGAACTCCTCTGCAACGTCGAGGCGGACGAAGGGCAGTTGAGCCAGGTGTTCAACAACATCATCATCAACGCCGCGCAGGCGATGCCCAACGGTGGCACGCTGACTATCGGCGCCGAGAACGTTACCCTGCATGCAGGGAACAATCAGGAACTCCCTCCAGGCGCCTACGTCGGTATCACCTTTGCCGATGAGGGGTGCGGCATGTCGAACGAGATCCAGCGTAACGTCTTCGATCCCTACTACACTACCAAATCCAGTGGTACCGGGCTTGGACTTGCCTCAGTCCATTCGATTGTCAGGAAACATGGCGGCCATGTCGATCTTCGCTCAGCAGTCGGGAGCGGAACGGTTTTCACCATCTACCTCCCGTCAATCGATGGGGAAATCATTCCGCCCGGGACTTGCGAGCTGCGTTCAAAAAGCAGCCGTGAAGTGGTGGGAAATGTGCTTATCTTGGATGACGAAGCGGTGATCAGGGACCTTGCCACGCAGATTTTGCAGCTCATGGGTTACCAGGGGATTGGTTGCGCAAACGGTGAGGATGCGGTTGCGCTTTACGGCGCAGCCCTGAAATCCGGTACGCCTTTCCTGGCAGTCATCGTGGACCTCACCATACCGGGGGGGATCGGGGGCAAAGAGGCCGCACAGCGGATTCTGAGAATCGACCCGGCTGCGCGCCTGATCGTCTCCAGCGGCTATTCGAACGATCCGGTCATCGCCGCATTCGGTGATTACGGTTTTTGTGCGGCCCTCACAAAACCGTATCGTGTTTCCGAATTTACGCAGGTGATGATGGAGATAACCCCGACATGCGCGTTACCCGGCATCCATCTACCCAAATCTGCCTGATTAAGACCTCTACAGCTACCGCTCACAATTCAAGATTCAAGACTCGCCCCCAGGCTCCACGGCCCCTGGCGCTCCAGCCAAAATGACGCACCTACCTTTACCGGGTAGGTGCTTTTTTATCTTCCGGGGGGTGATTTGTACATAGCGATAGACGACTTGTACATGGCGGTATACAACTTGTACATCGCGGGAGATAACACGTATATCGGGATTGATGACACGTACATCGTGGCAGATAACTTGTACATAGCTGTAGATGACTTGTACATCCCGGTAAATAACACGTATATCGCGATTGATAACACGCATATCGCCGTAGATAATTTGTACACCGCTGTACATGACTTGTACATCACAGTAGATGATTTCTACATCGTGACGGATAACACGTATATCGCGGTTGATAACACGTACATCGCAGTAGACAACTTGTAGATCACGGGAGATGACTTGGACACTGCAGGGAATAAATTATCAGGGGCAGGAAGCAGGATTTAGGCACAGGCGACATCCTGCGGGCTGTCAGGCATCGAAGGGGAGGGGAGGCCTGGAGGGGAAGAAAGGATGAGAGGGATGCCTAAGGGCACCCCCCTCGACCTAAGTCCGTATGGTGGGAATTGGAGTCGAATCAAGCTGGAGTACCGCTCTCCCCTTCTTCCTGCTCGGCGTGCGCTGCGTTGCGAGCAGCGGCAGTTGCCTTGGCCCTGGAGTGACCCCTTCTTTCTTTTTGTAGATCGAACCCCGAGCCGATAAGGATGTCGGGAGTGCGCACAGCGGCCATTTCCAGGAGAGAAGCGATCTCATCCAAGTAAATGACGAGTTGTGCCTGGAGGACCTCGCGCTCCGCAATCAGGAGTTTACTGCCCAGCAGGGACTCGTGGTACACCCCATCGTGCTTGTCCGATGTCGAGAGATACGATTGGAGCAGCGTCATATTCGCCGCCCAGATCGACTCCGGGATCCTGGTTTTGTCTACCAGAGAAGTTTTGATCCTCTGGTTGAAGACATGAAACTTCGTTGGCGCGAGGTTCCGATAGTTCCGCGTTACTCGGTGAAGTTGAAACGACATGTCGCACCTCCTTTCCTTCGCGTGAGTGAATTGTTGGACTTTGTTTATAATTAAAATTGTCCAACTTAACTGCCTTCTTGAGAATACAGGGTACCGCAAGCAATGCAAGTCCAGCGGACCCAAAACGGACTCGTACATAAAGCCATCCGTGGACCTCCGTGCCCTCTGCCTTACCAGCCGAAGCGGTGACGCGGAGGGAAGGCGGCCCCCCGAAGCGGTCGACGCGAAGGTGGGCGGGCTCCCCGAAGCTTTACGCGAAGGGGGGCTGTAGCGCTTCCATAGGCCTGAGGGTCACCCATTAAAAGGCTGTCGGTCAAGGGCTCCCGTCAGTATGGTCAATAATGCCCTCAAGAGCTCACCTGCGGGTACCGATACATTAGAGAGTGCGGTATTATGCTTGGGGTCTTTCTCCCGGAGCAACCACTGACTTGCAGTTAAGGAGGTTCAAATGACACGCAGATTGACATGGACGATCCTAATTATCAGCCTGTTCCTATGCCAATGCCTGGTGGCTTCCGCTGATGAGCCTGAAAAGGTGGAAAAAGTTGTTGTAACTGGGGTTGGCGTTGATGCAAACAGGGCCCGTCAAAACGCGATACGCAACGCTGTCGAACAGGTTATTGGTACATATGTCAGTTCAGAGACAATGGTTAAAGACAGCGCCCTTATTAAAGATGAGATTTTGACGTACAGCGGAGGCTACGTAAAAGAAAGCCGGGTCGTCTCCACTGAGGAAAGCGACGGGCTAATGAGTGTAAAGCTGGAGGCGCTAGTTGTCTCAACCCTAGTGAAGCAAAAAATACAAAACCTGAACATCGCCATGAAAAAAGTAGATGGAGGCAGTTTATTCGGCACTGCCTCTTCAAAAATCGATGAAATCAAAAATGCATCAGACTTTTTAGCAAAAGTGTTAAAAAAGTATCCACAGTCTGCTTATGTGATACAAGTAGAAAAACCCGAAATAGTCTCTACAGACCCCATTTCAAAAAAAGCTGAGGTAGCTGTACCGATGACGCTATCCTTTGACAAGACTTTCGTAACCGAGTTGAAAACTACACTAAACAAAATAGCTATCAAGCATTATAGCAACGTACCCAAGAGTACCTTCGATAAATATCAAGGGTATCCGAAAGAAGAAGCTAATTTCAACCTGCTTTGTTTCAGCAAGAAGAATAATATGTTAAACAGTATGTTTGAGCAGTGCGAAGCAATCAACAGTTCGGTATACACCTCGATCAGAGAGCAGTTCAGGTATGAAGGGTACAATTATGCAAGTTTGCTCGAACTTGAAATGAACAGCAGGCGACCTGCATTTACAGTATCTTTCAACAACTCGAACGGAGAGGCACTATTTTTAACGACCTTCAAGCTTGCAAGTGACGAAAACTGCCTGTCGCAGGGATTTCATGGTGACAATGGACCGTACCCTTTGTGTTGGCATGGCTTTTTGCCCAACATCTTTTGGGAATACAGTACTTTTGGAAGCACCTCATATACCCATTCCGCTCTATTAACGGACGGGATTTTGAAATTCGTCAAGAAGTTCAATGTCGATGTTGAAGCATTGCCTCAAATCACTTCAATAACTGTTTCCATAGCACCTTGGGACTAACCGGTGAACATAGACTTTGGCTTCTTGCTTCTCGGGGGATGTCAAGCAATGTCAGTCAGGGGATGTCAGGGTCTGGATATTGACATATCCAAAGTAGCAGAGGGCGTTATCCAGACATGAGCGGTAAGAGGGGGACGCCCATGAAATTATGCATTTCTCTCCTTGGTCGTGAGGCTATCCGAGTTCGGTGCGCCCGTTGCTAATGTGAGTTGGCTGTGGCAACCTTCATGTCATGCCACGACAAGCTCGCATAGACGCCCCTGGTGCTTGCCACCACATCATCTGCCGCGGCATCGAGCGGAGAAAGATCTTTCTGGATGACACCGATCGGGACCGTTTTCTGTTGCGCCTTGGTGTGGTCCTGAAGAAATCTTCGACTCGCTGCTTTGCCTGGGCGCTTATCCCCAATCACTTTCACTTGCTGCTGCAAACCGGCAATACTCCCATCTCCGATGTCATGCGTCGCTTGACGACGGGGTATGCCGTAGAGTTCAATCATCGGCATAACCGCGCTGGCCATCTTTTCCAGAACCGATACAAATCCATTCTTTGCCAATTAGATCTGTACTTGCTTGAGTTGGTGCGCTACATCCACCTGAACCCAATTCGGGCAGAGATCGTGCGCTCCCTGCCTGAGTTGCGAAGTCATCGGTATTGTGGGCACGGTCAGCTGCTCGGAGGCAAGAGGTACTCTTGGCAAGAGACATCAGAGGTTCTGAGTAGATTCGGCACCAATGACCACGATGCCCGCTCGAAATATGAGAGGTTTGTCGCAGAAGGTTTGCATGCTGGTAAACGACCGGAGTTGACCGGTGGCGGCTTGGTGCGAAGCGCAGGGGGCTGGCAGGAAGTTGTTGCTGCTCGCCGCGCCGGAATTTTCCTGAACAGCGATGAGCGAATCCTTGGTGATAGCGATTTTGTTGAGCGGGTGTTACAAATTGCAGAGGAAATTGTCGAAAGGGAGAGCGCGTATCGGGCGGAAGGAGTTGATTTCGAACAGGTCGCCGCGCGGGTGGCTAGGCTGCTGAAGATGGATGTCGCGGAAATTTGGCGGCACGGGAAGGAACCAACACTCGTAAAGGCAAGAAGCCTGCTGTGCCATTGGGCGACGCATGAACTTGGCCTGACAGAGACAGAGGTTGCTGCCAGGCTCGGTATTACTCAATCCTCGGTCAGTCGGGCGGCTGTTCGCGGAGAGGCCTTAGCCGCAGTAAAAGATTGGAAGCTGAGTGGATAGCCCCAAACGCATAATTTCATGGGCGTCCCGCTGCCCCTTCGAGCCAATCATCGGCCACGCCAAGCAGGATCACCGGATGGGACGCAACTTTCTGAAGGGCAAAGATGGCGACAAAATCAACGCCATCCTGGCCGGCTGTGGCTTCAACATCAGGAAGCTCCTCAGAGCTATCCTTTTGTGGCTTTTCAAAGAACGATTCAGGTGCGGTCTAGGTGATCTGATGAGCCTACTCGGGATACTGGTCGCTCAGACAAGGCCTGCCTGACGGCGATTTTGGAGTTTTTCAGGTTCGACTACTTAGTTTTTCAACAACCTGTTAGACGTTGGAGTGATCGTGGCACAAGCATGCCGGCAAGATGGTAAAAAGTGTATTAGAGGAGTAACATAACAATGGGGTAGGGTAGGCGATCCGGGTACTGGACGCCCCGGTTCAAGCACGTAGGCGGCAACGCCGAGAGGTGAAGACGAGAGCAAATGCTCACAAAGTCGTTGACCCCATGCCCCCAAGATTAAGGCCCCTGACGGGTGATTCTCCGTTGGGGGCTTTGCTTTTCAGCGGACAAGAGCGCATATCAGGCGGAAAGGGTTGATTTCGAACAGGTCGCCGCGCGGGTGAACTGCGGCAGTGTCATCAACAAATGCCTTGGAGGAGGCTGGCCTTCACGGGACAATCCAGCGGATCGAAAGGTCAGACGATCATGACCAACTTGGAGTACTGGGCAAGAACCGAATCCGATGACAGCAGGTGAACGGGTTCGGATATAGCTTGTGCAACAAGGATGCGGTCAAAGGGATCTTTGTGGTAGTTGCCCAATTGCAGGAGGGAAAGCGTGTGTTCCGCTTTGATGGGTAACTCGATGAAGTCGCTTTCTTGAATGCCGCTAACAAGATCTTCAGCCTCGACATCCAGTCGCTTAAGGCCGATCTTGATGACTGCCTCCCAAATGCTGGCTGAACTCACATAAACAGTCTCTGCGCTCTCTATGATTTTCCTCGCAGATCTCGAAAGCGAAGGCGAATCCGCGAGCCACCAGAGGTAGATATGGGTGTCAAGCAGGACTCTCACCGGTTTATGCTCCAAAACCGTCGACTATTTCTTCTGGGAGGGGAGCGTCAAAGTCGGCGGCTATTTTTATTTTTCCTTTCAAATATCCGGGTTTTCTGGCCCGCTTCGTAGTAGTGTACGGTACCAGTTTGGCAATTCTCATGTTTCCTCTAGCGATGACAACTTCCCCTCCTCCGTTCACTTCTTCCACCAATCTGGACAGCTGAGTCTTGGCCTCATGCATCTTAACGACCGTCATTTTACACCTCCAGCTTAGCTAACTTGACCAACTTTATCAGGCTGCCACGGGGATGTCCATAGCTAAACTTGCGTAACATCGGCGGGGGACAGACAAAGTGGGAAAAAAGGCCGGCTGAAGAAGGGGGGAGCGACGGCGCCATGGGAGGGGTGCGGGGGGCAGCTAGGCGAGATCTTCCGAAAGGAAAAAAACAGGGACAGATTTATTTTAATCTAAGGGGCAAGCCTTGCTTCGTGCTTCGCAAATAAATCTGTCCCGCTTCTCAGGATTAAGCGGCCTTAGCTACCTCGGTATCTACTTTGGGGAAGGCACTGGCACTGGTATTCTTCATCAGGCGCTGCAAACGTTCGAGCGCGCCAAAATCCGCACTGACAGTAATCGGGGTGAAATCTTTCGCTATCCCTTGATAATAACCGATCCCACTTTCAAAGCGTCCCTTCTCGGCCATGACTTCCTCCTTGTTACTCGTAATGTTCCCTCTTTCCATCATTTCGCTGTTGCCAGGGAAAGACCATGCCAGGTTGGGGTCAGTCAACACTCTCATAGTCCCTCCTTTTGATATACATTCGTTAAGACAGAGTATGGTTTAAACTCTTTCGACAGACTTTTCAAGCACAAAAATCGCCTAACTATCTATAATACATCGTTTTTATTTCTGAGGCGTTTTACTCACCGACTCAGCATTCTATTATTTCGTATATATTTGGGGTCCCGGTTGCGGGGGAGTAAGTGTTCCTTATGCAAAGAGCCATATGCCAATCGGTAAATTGTGTTTTATTAATAGCGTGCCTGGACTGGTTCTATTGAAGGTTTGAGAGTTGCGCACAGCCTGTCGGTGTAGCTCCGGATGTGTCGGTGCTTTCTTAAAACGTCAATCCAAGAGAGGCTCCTAGGCCTGAGGGGCAGGTCTTGTTTCTTGATATTTCTCGACTCATCTCTCCTCATTATCGCTCACAATTCAAGATTCAAGACTTGTCCCCCAGGCTCGTGACCCCCAGGCTCGCACTGCCAAACATCACTGCGCACGCTGCTTTCCATGTCGTGGTGGAGAATCAGATTGCCGAGGGACTTGCCTCGACAGTGAACGCAATGAAACGGCTCATGAAGGAAGGGCTGTCGCGTCATGAAGCTCTGCACGCTGTTGCAGCAGTTGTTGCGGAGCACGTCAACATGCTGATGAGAGGGAAGGCCACGGATGTTCAAACCAGCCTCGATTCAGCCCTGGAAAAACTGACCGTTAAAGTATGGAGGCGGAGGTACGGTGCCTGAAAAACGGCAGCGTGCAGTATCTCAACCAACTGGCCGGCCTCCCGCTTCCGCCGTCCCGCTTCCGCCTCGCCCGCCTCCGCCTCGAATCTTACCTTTGCGTCTGCCGCAGCCTTTCAGGGCCGATCCACACCCGCATATTTATGATACGGAATGCCGCTTTCTCATGATAGGATCGTGCAAACGACGTTATGGGGGTAGCGGCAGATGCAGACCATTGTTTCTCTGATCAGGGAGAGTTGCCTCAAATACAGCGATCTGCCGGCGTTGCGCTGCAAGCTCGGCGGAGCTTGGCATGACATGACCTACGGCGCGCTGTGGGAACTGTCGGACCGCATCGCCGCGGGCATGATCAAAGGCGGCTTCACCCCCGGTTCTCACGCAGCTTTGCTGGCGCCGTCCTCTCCGCAGTGGGTCGCCGCCTACCTGGGGATTCTTAAAGCCGGCGGCGTCGCCGTTCCCATCGACAAGGAACTGAAGGCGGCGGAACTGCGCCATGTTCTGGCGGACTGCGATGCCAGTTACGTCTTCACCGCGCAACCCTGTCTCGAACTGGTATTGGAAATTTTTCCGGACATCCCGCAGTTGGAACGTATCGTCACGCTGACCCCGAGCGCGCCCGATGGCGCCACTTCCGAACTGGTCCGCATCATGGACACCCTGGTCAAGGAGTGGCACGAACTGGTATCGGCTGTCGACCTCCCCGCAGAGCGGCGTTCCACCATGGAGGTGTTGGCACTTCAGACCTACCGCCTGTTATGCTCTTCCGGTCGCGACGACGGCGCCGCGTCCGCTTCGGCCGACCCCTTCGCCCCCCAAGAGCGGTTGCGGAGCAGGCTGACCCGCGAGGGGAAATTCCTGTCGCTGAACACACTCTGCCATAGCGCGCCGCTTCCCGATAACCACCGCTCTCCGGACGACATCGCCGTCATCCTGTACACCTCCGGAACCACGGGGCGCTCCAAGGGGGCCATGCTCAGTCACGCCAACATCGTTTCCAACATCAAGGGGGCGGTCAAGCATTTCCGGCTCGATAACAGCATCCACACCCTTTCTTTCCTCCCCATCAACCATGTCTTCGAACAGGTATGCGGCGTTCTGTTGCCCCTGTCGTTGGGCGGCAAGGTTTCCTTCTGCGAGTCGCTGAAAAAGCTGGGCGAGAACCTGGCGGAGGTGAAGCCGACCTTCTTCCTCGCGGTTCCGGCGGTCTACCGGATGGTTCTGGATCGCATCGCCAAAAACGTCAGTTCCCGCAGGGTCTCGCATCTGCTCTATTCGCTGCCGCTTACCCGCCCCATCGTGACCTCGAAGGTGCGTCGGAGCTTCGGCTCGGGTACGAAATTTATCAGCGGCGGCGCGGCGCTCGATCCGGCCATCGCCAAGGGGCTGACCGAGTTCGGGCTGTCGATCTACCAGGGGTACGGCATCACCGAGACCGCGCCGATCATCAGCGCGGAGCAGCCGGGAGGCAAGAGGCTCGGGACCATCGGGCGGCTGCTGGAAGGCGTCGAAGTGCGCATCGATGACGCGAACGCCGACGGGGTAGGGGAGATCGTCGTCAAGGGCCCCAATGTCATGCAGGGGTATTACAAGAACCCGCAGGCCACGGCGGAAGTGCTGTCGGACGGCTGGTATCGCACCGGCGACCTCGGCTTTCTCAGCCCGGACGGCTTTCTGACGATCAGCGGGCGGGTCAAGAACCTTATCGTGACTGCCAACGGCAAGAACGTTTATCCGGAAGAGGTGGAAAACGAGCTGCTCAAAAGCCCGTTCATCGCCGAGGTCATGGTTTACGGTCACCGGGAGGGGGGCGTATCCGAGGCGATTCACGCCATCATCTTCCCCGATCAGGAAGCGCTCGACAGGCAGGGGCGCAGCGACGGCGCCCCCTCGATGAGCGAGGCCGATGTGGAGGCGCTGTTGCGCAAAGAGGTGCAGAAGGCTTGCAACGGCCTCGCCGACTATAAACGGGTGCGCAAGTTCACCATCCGCGAAGACGAGTTTCCCAAGACGACGACCCGCAAGATCAAGCGCTTCGTCGTTCAGGCGAGCATCTCGACCGGGCACTGAGCGATCGAGGGGTTTCAGGCATTCTTCAGCATCGTGAACAGCTTTTCGAGATAGGAGTATGCCTCCCTGTATATTCCCTCTGGAAATTTCGATTCTTTGGGGCCCGCTATGTTGAGGGTCGTTATTTGATGTTCATTTATCCATCTAGTGACAGTCGATGCAGGCATCGTCTGTTCCGCATCCAGCTGGACTATGAGGCAAGGCATAAGATGCTTCACTGAGAAGTCGTAGGACAACTTAGTCCCCTGAGTCAATGGCCCCTTGTTTATGATCAACGTACCATCTGATATGACTACGTTATTCTCGATTCTGATTTGGTACTGGGTTGTCCCCAATTCCTGAATCGGATGGTTTCCGGGTATCAGGCTTTCCTCGCCAGGTCCGCCCTTAGTGCAATAGCCGTCTACATGCAAACCAGCTCTTGTGGCAGCATGCAAGGCAGCCCTATCCACTCCTGTTTGAGCCCCTGTTATTACGTTTTTTAGAATCACGAGCTGTCCTTTCCGGGTTCTTTTCAGGTAACCACTTGGGCTTATATCACACCAACGGGAGAAGTGAAAGTGTTTTAATGCAGCCGGATCCGGGCCTGATTTGCGCTACATACTCAATGGGAGGAACTGTCACCTGAGAAAATCTCCAAGGCGCTGATTGGTAGTCTTATCTAATTAACCAGCTTTTTCCACTGTGCTTGTGGATAAACTGCTTATGCCTGTGGATATTTAGTTTAATTGTGATGTATCTATCGGGACTTTAGCAAATTGCCTATCAGATAGCCATATGCCGCAAGTGGCTGTAATTCCATGTCAATAGCTATTCCACTCCATGTGCAAATTATGCCTGTGGATGACTGACGTGACAGCAGTTGTGATAAAGTTAATGAGGTGGATAACTCATCAAAACAACAGTGAAAAAATTCATACCAAAAGAAGCTGGATCAGCATTGGAGTAGATACCAGGTGAGAAGTGGGGCGGCCGGCAGGTCGCCTTTTTTGTTGCAGGTTCTTGGATGGTCATGCCGGTGAGTTGTCGGTTCAGAGAGTGTCGATCTCCCCGCGCCGCGCAATCTCCGCCCGGGTTCTCCGGATGTTGTGCACGTCCACGAATCTGCCGAACTCCGCATCGGTCTCCTGGATGTGGTGGGTAACCCAGTTGCACAAGAACCAGATCAGCTCGACCGATACGCTGGCGTTTCGTTTGTGTTCTTTTTTGAATTCGGAGATCCTGCTGGTGAACAACCCGTGTTCCTCTTTGTGGGCCGCAAGCTTCGGGTAAGACGTCTTCTCCATCCAACCTTCCTCGCAGGCGAAATGATGAGCGGAGTAATCGGTCAGCTCCTGCAGGAAGGACGTGTCTATTTCCGTTCCCTCTCTGAACCGGTCATAATTGTCGTTGAGGGATTGCACCAGGTGCTTGTGTTGCCGGTCGATCTCCTGGATACCCACCAGTAAATTGACGTTCCACTCGATTATAGGCATGCCGTCCCTCCTGTGGCTGATGTGGCCGGCCCTCCTGTCCAAAAAGGAGGGCCGGCTGCTGCTGTGACTTCAGCCTGCTTGGTTTGAAACCTGCCTCCGGCGTTACGGTTCCAGCGTTATGTTTCCTATGTCTGTTGCCTGCCCCTGGACGACCGTGACGGCGGGGGAGGAGTACAGCCGGAACCCGTTGGCGGCAATGAACGCCTTGTAGCTGACGGACTGCGTGGTCGGCGGTACGAAGGCCGAGAACGGGGCCTGCCAGCTGCCGCTGGTGTAGTTAGAGAAAATGCGTCCTGCGGCAATGGGGTCGGTGTCGTTGATGGAGCCGCGTCGCTTGATGGTGACGGTCGCGCTGGACCACTGCTGGAAGCTCGAACTGACGTTGCCGATGATCGAGCCGAACTGGACCATGTCGGCGGTCTGTATCATCCTGATTCCGGTCGGTTTCAGGTTGTAGCCGCCGCTGTTGCCGCGAGAGACGACGGCGGTGTTCGGATCGAAGTCGATCATGACGGCGTTGATGACGCCGGGCTTCACCTCCAGCGGTCCCAGCACCTTCAGGCCGGACTGCTGGCCGCTGGGAGTGGTCAGCGGGATCTTGGTCGAGGTGTCGGTCCTGAGGGTGAGGTAGTTGACCGGTTGCTGCTGGCCTGTCGGGTTGGGTTCCAGTATCAGTCTCACCTGGCTGTAGTTCCCCGCGGGGAGGACGATCTCCCCGAGCGCTGTCTGGATGAATTGCAGTTGCATTATGTCGACGACTTTCGGAGTGGTGAAGTGGGCGAGGACCGGGAGGTTGGGGTCGTCGTCGCTTGCGCTTTCGCGACCGGCGGGTACCACGCGGATCTCCCGTATGGCGATGACCAACTGCGCGAAATCATCACTTTGTTTGTCCGTAATGGAGAGCTTCAGCGTCCCCTTGTTTGCGCTGCCGCCGCCACCGCCGCATCCTGCCAGGTAGACCAGGGTTGCTGCTGTTGCGAGCACAGCAACGAAAATCGTTTTTAAGGCAACAGTTCCGTTTCTCATCGTCAGATCCTCCTTTTACACGACCTCGTTTTAATGGTGTCCATGTCCTTTGCCGTGGCCATTTTTCCGGCCGTGCCCCTCACCCTTGTGCTTGCCATTGTCGTGCTTGCGTTTTTTCTCCACGTAAACGCGCCTGTGATTTTCCACGTAGTAGGGGCGCCCCGAGTCGAAGTATATCCGCACTCCCGGCGGGGCTGGCAGGTACCCGTTTAACTGTATGTTAACGTCTACCGGTGCAGCGCAGGCGGTTGGCGCTGAAATGCCTGTCTGGACGATGAGCGTGACAGCTGCCATGGATACGATTGCCAGTTTCATCATGTAGAACTCCTTTGTTTTCCTGTTTTTTGGCAATAAAAAAGCCGGGACCTCAATATCAAAGCGATATTTCGGCGACCCGGCTGTCTCTTGGAGACCCTGTAGGCTTTCCGTCCCACCCTCACGGGTGGTTTAGTATTATCGTGTATCAGTCATGAATTTGGGGGAACGATAACGCAAGGCACCATCCCTGTCAAGGGGGACTTTCGGTCGAATCTTCGGAAAAACATTAAAGTCTTCCGTTGCTGACGCCGATAAAACCATATGTGTGGCAGGGATGTCGTTGACTCTTCAGCATCTTCTGTGGTGGCTGTAGTGAATCTGAATCGAGGAGGGAGTATGGTCAGGCATATTCTCGATATCGGGAACTCAAAATACAAGTTGAATAAGGACGCTCTCTGCGAGTTCCTTCTGGAGGCGAGGCACCAAAACGAGGCCTCCCGGTTCATCAATGGACATGATTTCGGCTCGATGGAGTGCGAATCGGTTAGCGACTCGTTGGACTTGGTCTTCAGGGAGGTTATGCAGTTGTACAACGAGTACGCCACGACCGAGAGTCTCGACGCCCTCATGAAACTGAAGAACAAACTGGAGCATGTTTCGTCAAGGTACAGGAGCCTCGCGTTGGCTGAAGAGGTCATGAACATCAACAGTTGTCTTCCTTACGAGCGGCGAGTGCAGAGCGGTCGCGGCCCAAGCTCAGAAGAGGAGGAGTGAAGGTTTTCGGATGGTGAACCGGCAGTGGCGCAAAAGGCTTGCAGAGTAAGAGGGTGTTATCCTCTCGCCGCAAGCCTTTTCATTTCACCTTTTGCGTCTTTGCGGTGAGGCGCCTATCCGCCTACGGGGGCATGGGCGGCGGCTTCCGGGATGCTTTGCGTCTGCTGCTTGGCCCTGTGGGCGATTATCGCTTCCCATTCCTGCTGCAGCTTTTCCGGTTCCGGAGTCGTTCGCTTCATGAGTTCGAGAACGCGGGTTTCGGCATCATCGGCGAATGCCACGAATTGAACCCCCACCATGGAGAAGAAGCAGTGCATGATGACCACGGAGATGACGATCGGAGCGGAGTCGGGGGATTCGCATAGAGAAAAGGTGCACGTCTCGCCAAGGGGGACCATGATGCACTCGTCCGCGCTGATCAGCGCACCTCGCAGGGAAACGTTTTCCAGACGGCATCTGTAGCTCATTTCATGATGAATCAATTCACCGGGGGCGTGGAATTTTACCCGGTGAAAGTGCCGCTTTTCCATAATCGATCTCCTCCTGCTGATGAATGTAAGACGTCCGGCAGGTTCCTTATCGTCATCAGCCACTTTTTACTGAAATGTTTTATCTCACAGCCTTAAACGCAGTGATAACACATTCTCATCTGTTTTCGCCGCAAAATCTGCAGCCTTTACCCGCGTCCGCCGTCGTGTGCCGAGAAGACTGATTCCTGGCAGCTTTTCGGTTGACTTCGTCCGCCAACTATTGTATTAAGTAGCGTTTCCTGGATTATTGATGCCTGTCCCCCCGGCAGCGGTGCCTGGCGGTGCAAGCCCCTAATAAAATCTAAGTAGTCGAGAGGGCCGGAGAGTAATGGAAAACAAGATCAGGGTGTTTAGCGGCAACTCCAATCCGGTTCTGGCGGAGAAGATCTGTGACTGCCTGAGGGTGCCCCTGGGCAAGGCGAAGGTGAAGACCTTCTCCGACGGCGAGATCATGGTGGAGATCGGCGAGAACGTGCGTGGCAGGGACATTTACGTGGTTCAATCCACCTGCTGCCCGACCAACAACAATCTGATGGAGCTGCTGATCATGATCGACGCCCTGAAAAGGGCTTCCGCAGCCACCATTACCGCCGTCATGCCCTACTACGGTTACGCACGCCAGGACCGCAAGGCAGCGCCGAGAACGCCGATCACGTCGAAGCTGGTGGCTGACCTGATCACCACGGCCGGCGCCGACAGGGTGGTCACCATCGACCTGCATGCGGGCCAGATCCAGGGTTTCTTCAACATCCCGGTCGACAACCTCTACGCGGCGCCCGTGCTGCTCGCCCACCTGAAGAGCCGCTTCGCCGACGATCTCGACAACCTGGTCATGGTTTCCCCGGACGCCGGTGGTACCGAGCGCGCCAGGGCCTTCGCCAAGAGGCTCGGCTGCACCCTCGCCGTCATCGACAAGCGCCGCACCGGTCCGAACGTCGCCGAGATCATGCATCTCATAGGCGACGTGAAAGGGAAGAGCGCCATCATCCTGGACGACATGATCGATACCGCCGGCACGCTGACCCAGGCGGCGCAAGCCCTGAAAGACCACGGGGCCGCCAACGTCTATGCCTGCGCCACCCACGGCGTCCTCTCCGGGCCCGCCATCGACAGGATCAACAATTCCGTCATCGAGAAGGTCGTGATCACCGACACCGTGCCGCTGGGCGACAAGGCCGGCCACTCCGACAAGATCAGGGTGCTTTCGGTTGCCGAACTGCTGGCAGAGGCGATCCGCCGCATCCACGAGGATGAGTCCGTCAGCTCGCTGTTTGTATAAGTTAAGCAAGACCTGTAATAGGATCATTAAAATACCAAGATTGACATCGGAGGATGTATGAGTAAGCAGGTGCTGAATGTGGAACTGAGGGAAAAAACCGGTAAAGGGATCTGCCGTCGTCTTAGGGCAGCAGGGCGCGTCCCGGCCGTTGTGTACGGCAAGGGGATGACCCCGGTAGCCATCTCCCTGGCTCAGAGGGAGCTTTCCGAAGCCATCGCCGGCGAGGGTGGCCGCAACCACATCCTGACCCTCAAGTGCGAAGGCGAACTGAACGAGCAGAACGTCATCGTCGCCGATCTGCTTCGCGACCCGCTGAAAGGCGTGCCGCGCCACGTAGACCTGCACAAGATCAACCTGGCCGACAAGGTCAAGGTACACGTCAAGCTCGTCCTCGTCGGTACCCCGGCAGGCGTCAAGGCCGGCGGCTTCCTCGACTTCGCCATGCACGAAGTTGAGGTCGAGTGCCTTCCGGTCCACATCCCGGGCCACATCAACGTCGACATCACCGAACTCACCATCGGTCACTCCGTCCACGTCGGCGAGATCTCTGCTCCGATCGGCGCCGTCATCCTCAGCGACCCGAAAGCCGCGATCGTCAGCATCCTCGGCCGCAAGGCCGCTACCGAGGAAGAGGCTGCTGTCTAACCCGGGTAACGTATGGCAGCAAAACTGATCGTAGGGCTCGGTAACCCCGGGCCACAGTACTCATGGACCCGCCACAACGCGGGTTTCATGGTTTTGGACCGCTTGTCGCGCCTGTCAGATATCCCTGTCGCCAGGAAGGCCTTCTCCGGTCTTGCTGGTGACGGGAACTGGGCGGGTGAGCGCGTTTACCTCCTCAAGCCGCAGACCTTCATGAACCTGTCGGGGCGCTCCGTCGCGGAGGCGCTCCGTTTCTACAAGCTTTCCCTCTCAGATCTCATCGTGATTCATGATGACCTGGACATCCCGTTCGGCAAGGTGAAGCTCAAAGAGGGTGGCGGTCACGGCGGGCACAACGGCCTCCGTTCGCTGGCCCAGGAACTCGGTTCCTCCGATTACGCCAGGATCCGGATCGGCATAGGGCGGCCGGTGCATGGCGACGTGGTGAACTACGTGCTCACCAACTTCTCGAAGCCGGAGATGGATTCCCTCCTGGAGGTGCTGGACGGGTCAATCGACGCCCTCGAAATGGCCCTCAGGGAAGGGATGCCCAAGGCGATGAGCATCTTCAACGCCAAATAGATCAGGCCTTGCCGCCGTTCTCCCCTCGCCCTCCGGGAGAGGGGCGGGGGTGAGGGACATTCACCAGTTGCCGGCTCGCCGTCAATTTAACAAACTAGAGGAATCAAGGTTATGGGTTTCAACTGCGGCATAGTCGGTCTCCCCAACGTCGGCAAATCGACCATCTTCAACGCCCTCACCTCCGCAGGAGCTGAGTCGGCCAACTACCCCTTCTGCACCATCGACCCCAACGTCGGCATCGTCTCGGTCCCCGACCCGCGCATGGACCGGCTCGCCGAGATCGTGCACCCGGAGCGGATCCTTCCCACCACGATCGAGTTCCTGGACATCGCGGGATTGGTCAAGGGGGCCAGCCAGGGGGAGGGCCTCGGGAACAAGTTCCTCGGCCACATCCGCTCCACCGACGCCATCCTGCACGTGGTGCGCTGCTTCGAGAACGAGAACGTGGTGCACGTGAGCGGCAGCGTTTCGCCGGTACGCGACATCGAGGTGATCCAGACCGAACTCGCGCTGGCGGACCTGGACACCGTTGAAAAGCGTCTGCTGCGGACGGAGAAGCAGGCGAGAAGCGGCGACAAGAAGGCGAAGGAAGACGTCGAGTTCTGCCTGAAGGTGAAATCGACCCTGGAGAAGGGGCTCTCGCCGCGCGACATGGCCGAGACCGAGGACGAGAAACTGATCCTGCGCGACATGCACCTGATGACCGCCAAGCCGGTTCTCTACGTCGCCAACGTCGCCGAGGACGACCTGGAAGGGAAGCACCCGTACGTCGATGAGGTGCGTCAACTCGCCGCGAAGGAGGGTAACGGCGTCGTCTTCATCTGCGGTTCCATCGAGGCCGAGATCTCCGAACTCGCCGGGGACGAGAAGCAGGCGTTCCTGGAGGAGATGGGGCTTGCCGAGTCGGGACTCGATCGCCTGATCCGCTCGGGCTACGAGCTGCTCGGCCTGATCACCTACTTCACCGCAGGCGTCAAGGAGGTCCGTGCCTGGACCATCACCAGGGGCACCAAGGCGCCCGGTGCGGCGGGTGTCATCCACTCGGACTTCGAAAAGGGGTTCATCCGCGCCGAGGTGATCGCGTACCAGGACTTCATCTCCGCCGGCGGCGAGGCTGGCGCCAAGGAAAAGGGGCTCATGCGCCTGGAAGGGAAGGAGTACGTCGTGCAGGACGGCGACGTGATGCACTTCCGGTTCAATGTTTAGAATCAGATAAAGATTAAGATTAAGACTAAGGAAGGCAGGAGGCAGGGTTGAACTTAATCTTTATCTTAGTCTTAATCTGCCTTTCCGTCTTTTTAGCTTGTCAAACCGGATCATCTGTAGTAATTAATACCGTTCACCAGAACGGCCTATGGGCCGTATCTCCTTGCTCCGGGTTGGACCGGGGCTAAATAAACCGTGAGGAGGCTTAACAATGAGGATGTACGAGACGATTTACATCGTCCAGCCGGACCTCGGTGACGAAGAGATCAAAGCTCTTTCCACCAAGGTACAGGACGTGATCGCCAGCATGAACGGCGAGTTCAAGAGGCTTGAGGACTGGGGCACCAGGAAACTGGCATACCCGATCAACAAGAATCCGCGCGGCCGTTACTTTTATCTCCGCTTCGACGGCGATTCCGCACTGATCGCCGAACTGGAGCGCCGCCTGCGCCTTGACGACAAGGTGATCAGGTACCAGAGCGTGAAGCTCGAGCAGGAAGTGGTTGCCCCGGCAGCCGCTCCGGTGAAGGCTGCCGAGGAAGGGACCGAGGAAGTGGCTGCAGAGGCCGCCGAGGTTCAGGCCGAAACGACTACTACGGTGGAGGGATAAATAGATGGCTGACGAAAGAACACCCCAGAGAAGCGCAAGCAGCGGCCCGAGGAAGAAAAGGCCTTTCCAGCGTCGTAAAGTCTGCCGTTTCTGCGCAGACAAGCAGGTTTCCATCGACTACAAAGATCCCCGCACCCTCCGTTACTTCGTTTCCGAGCGCGGCAAGATCATCCCGCGCCGTATTTCGGGCAACTGCTCCAAGCACCAGAGGGAAATCACCGAGGCGATCAAAAGGGCAAGAAACATCGCGCTGCTTCCCATCGCGGGCAGCCACGCAACCGCCTAGTCTGTGTCGCTGAAACTGAGCCCGCTGCAGGGACAGGTTCTGGATGTAATCAAGGGGAGCGTCACCACGGTGACGCTCTTCCTTAGTTTCATTTTCCTGCCCGTGCTGGGTATGGTTCCCGGCGTGTTCGCCCCTGCCCCCGCCGTCTTCTATTGTCTGAAAAGCGGCCGCAGGACGGGTGCCGGCGTCGTGCTTGTCTCTTCGGTCCTGCTTCTGGCCGTAGCCGATCCGTCCGCCCTCGCCATTTACCTGCTGCAGGCGGGGATATTTTCCCTGGCTCTGCCCGAATTCCTGCTCAGGTTGAAGGGGGGAGCGCGCTCCGTCATCTACGCGGTGGCCGTGAACCTCACGGTGCTGCTGTTGGCTGCGGCGGTGTACGGATATGTCACCGGCGCAGACCTGCACGCCAAGATCACCAAGGGTGTGCAGACCAGCATCACCCAGACCGCCTTGCTGTACGAAAAGGCGGGCATAAAGGGTGACGAGCTGAAGGCGCTGCAGGATTCTATGCAGCAGGCAGGCGCCCTGATTGTCACCATTTACCCGGCCATGGTCACCGTCGCTTACGGCGTCATGGCCTGCCTGAACCTGCTGTTGCTGGCGCGCATCGCGGCGCGGGTCCGGCTTCCCCTGTACCTGGGGGATTTCATGAAGTACCGCAATCCCGAACCGCTGGTCTGGGTTCTGATTCTTGCCGGGTTCGGCATGCTGGTGCCGCACAACCTGGTTTACCTGGCCTCGCTGAATCTGTTGATCGTCCTCGGAGCGCTGTACTCGGCGCAGGGGTTCGCAGTGATCAGCCACTTTTTCCGCAGGCTCCAGGTGCCGAAACTCTTCAGATTTGTCGCATCCCTGCTCCTGATCTTCCAGCCCTTCATGGTGCTGGCGGTGGCGGCGCTGGGCGTCTTTGATCTCTGGGGCGATTTCCGATCCCCCAATAAACAGCAAAACCTGTAAATAACCAGGCTAGGAGGAAGCAGATGAAAGTAATCCTGAAAGAAAACGTTGAGAACTTAGGTAGCATCGGCGACATCGTGAAAGTGGCACCCGGCTATGCCAGGAACTACCTTCTCCCGAAGGCGTTCGCCATCGAGGCGACCGAGAAGAACGCCAAGGCTCTCGAGCACGCCAAGCGTCATCTCGAGTACAAGAAGAACCGCGTCCTTGAGGCTGCCAAGCAGGTGGCAGGCAAGATCGAGGCCCTTACCCTCTCCATCCCGCACCAGGCTGGTGCTGACGACAGGCTCTTCGGCGCCGTCACCAACATCGAACTGGCCGAGGTACTCAAGGCCAACGGCGTGGAAATCGACCGCAAGCGCATCGTTCTTGCCGAGCCGATCAAGCACCTCGGCGACTTCACCGCAACCGTGAAGATCCACCCGGAAGTAAGCGCAGTGCTGAAAGTGTCCGTCACCAAGGCCGAGTAAGGCTGCCGACGGTAGTGCCGCAGCCGGCACGCACTGGTAACAAGAATAAGGGCCGCGCTCCCCGGGAGCGCGGCCCTTTTCCTTATCTGCGGCATTTCTTGTAGGAGCGGCATTCCTGATGGAGCCGCAAAATATTGAATTGCCTGCTAAATACCTAAAATAACTGAATAATAGTGCAGTTTTTCCTTGGTGTACCTTTGATGTTGTAGTAATATAACCGCTGCAAATTCAGCCGGTTAGCGG
>Ga0209212_1003624_pt1 | contig 20090 bp, 19 predicted proteins | sample RifGroC2_FD_183996 | JGI IMG/M metagenome (GOLD analysis project Ga0209212, IMG submission 183996) | Groundwater microbial communities from Rifle, Colorado, USA - Groundwater C2 (SPAdes) (version 2) | ecosystem: Environmental > Aquatic > Deep subsurface > Groundwater | place: Rifle, Colorado... | reverse complement strand
CAAGTACAAAATAAGTTGCAAAGCATTGATTTGTAGTAAGTTAAGTCGAACTCGACTTATGACTTGAAAATATTTTTTTACAAACGTTTTTTAACAAAGTAATGTTAAAAATGGCCATTTGACCCAGTCTGTATGCTCAACCCAAACCCAACCTACTCTAAACGCCTGTAAAATGCCTCAAATGGCTGACATTGGATTTCACCTTGCTCTACTCAACCTTACGGAACTGGCAGGAAAACAATGCAATACCGCAGATCAAAAACACCAGGGGCAACCTTCTTTTTTACGGTTGTGACGTATCGGAGGAACAAGATTCTGTGTCACGAAACAAACGTGGCGCTGATAAAGGAGGCTTTTCTCCATGTGGCCACCAACCACCCCTTTCGCATTCGCGCATTCGCTTTACTCCCAGACCATATTCACTGCTTATGGACGTTGCCGGAAAATGATAATAACTACTCCATGAAATGGCAATTGATAAAAAGTTATTTCAGCAGACGATGTCAGCCGGGTAAGTTGGGTTGAGCCTGGTAGGATGGGTTGAGTGAAACGAACCCAACCCAACCCAAAAAAATCTGGCATCTGGGGCAAAGCCAAAACCTTAGTGGCTTAGTTTTGATATGAAAATACCAATTTGTGGTAAGCTAACACAATGTCATACGCCCATAGAAATGTTTATGAACTGATTGTTTAATTTAAGAAGGGAGAATGGAGTGCTTAGAGATGTAGTTTCGAGATTTATGCAGGAATTTGGTTCTTATTTGACAAAAGCTAATATAGATTTCGGTACTGATAAATATATCAAAGGAAGATTTGGTGGAATTTAAGTAGTTGTGAAATACAAGATGACAAAGATTGCTCTTATGAAGGGATACTTAAAGCCTTCTTGTCTAGAAATCCAGGGGCAATCCTGCTAAACGAAATGGATGATAATACTCTAATATTAAGGGGCGGTATTGGTACTGGAAAAACAACCACATTAAAGAAGTTTTTCCAGGAAATAATCCAAAAACCTAGGCACTGCCAATATAGTAAAGAAGAACGTAATTATTGTACTAAAACACCGCGGTATTTTGAGCTTGACTATAGAACTGCAATTTCGCCAAATAGTGAAAGTGAAACCGAGCTTTTTTGGTTATTTACAGAAAGTGAGTTACACAAACAATATGAATCCCTTAGGAAAAAAGATTATAATCTTATTGAGTTTCTTGATTGGTGTTTAAATAAAGTTAATATAATTCGAAATGAAAAAGATATTCAAGGTTTTGTTCTAAGGCATCATAAACAGTTTATGGCTTTAAAAGATCAGAATAGGGACCGTGAAACTTACAAGCGAATATCCTCAGAAATTCTTAATGACCTTGATATGTTCTTACAAAATTGTACTGTTAAAACCCGCGCCTGGTATGCGCTTTTTCTTTTAGCTTATTTAATTGGTTTAGATGACAAATCCATAGATCACCATTGTAACTATATTCTTGTCGATAATATTGATCATTTTTCTCCGAATCTGCAAGGCGATGCGATTCTTTTTGCATATAAATTGACTGAGATTCTTTCGGCACGTACAGTTATTGCGGTTCGTCCCTTAACTTACTCAAATTTAAGACATTATCATTTTATGGTTACAAAGGTAGATCATCGTTCACCATCATGTTTTGATGTAATTAATGCTAGGTATGAGGATTTTCTAAAAATATACCAAGACGGGCTCTCGGAAAAAGAAACCGCTTATATAAAAGATATTTTAAGTGTTATGACTTCTAGACCATACCATTCAATATACCCAAAACTAGTTTGGGCATCATCAGGTCTCAGCATAAGATATGCAACAAGAAATATTCGCTATATGTTAAATTCTCCAATAATAATTGATTATTTGTGTGAAGAGCTAGAGAATTCTAAAAAGATTAATTATCAATATGATGCAAGAAGTACGGTTAGTAAAATTAAAACAGGTAGAATTGCTAGAGCATATTTCCATGGCGAAAGCGATGGGTTAAAGCTAGATAGATTTCAGAATTTATATTCAGTCGGAGGCGAAAGTATTCTATATTGCAGTTGTAGTTTAATAAAACCAAGAATTCTTGATTTTATACAAAGAATAATGCGTGGCAAATGTAGTATTATTGAATTATTTACTTATTTAGGCTTGTTTGGATATCATGAAAAGGATATTTCTATAGCAATAAATGATCTATTAGATAACAAACGATCCCTTATCTGGTCATCGGAAGGGCTTGAATGTGATGACCTCAAATCTAAAAATGATCTCAGCATTACTTCGCTTGGTCAAGGGTATTATAATGTACTGTTTGGTGAATATTGTTATGTTGAATCCTGTTTAGCCCAAACATTATCAAAATCATTGAAACCAAGAGAAATCTTTGATTTTCATAAGAAAATTGAAGAGTTAGACCTGAATGAAATAAAAACCTTTTGTGAAAATAGGAGTTCTCAAGAGTATAGAAAGTTGTACGATAAAGATATTCCCGCACTATCTTACTTACATGCTAAACGCATATCAGAAGGTTATGAGAAGCGGAAGGAAGAACGAGAAGCTATTAGTGATATTCATAAAGGTAGAGAAAATTATGTTGAGTTTAATGTTAATAACATACTGAACGATATTGCGAACACCATCTATGATATACTTCTCAATAATATGAATAATGTTTTATATCAAAATTGTGTCGGAGATGGGAAAAGTATGCATATCGGTAAAGACGGGAAACATAAAATGTATCCTACAAAGAATAGCGGTATAAATATCTTTTTTGATACCAAAGTGGATTCTAATGTTAATACAGAACAAGTTGTAAAAATAAATATTGATTTAAAATGTGATTTGCCGGCTTTACAAAATGAATTCACTCAATTTAAAAAAGAGGTATCTAATTTAGATGAAAATCTTAATAATAAATTGAAAGAGATAGAAGATGACCTTCTTACGGTTACACCTAATTCTGAACAAGGCAAAATTAATAAAGCTGTAAACAAGTTACGTGTTTTCTTAATAGAATTGGATGATAAAAATTCAAATTTTTACAAAATAATTTCGGGAGCAAAAAACGGGATTGCCACTTTGCAAAAGATTGGCAAGACATACAATAAATTTGCACAATGGTTAGCACTGCCTACAGTACCTGAGATATTTTTCGGGGTATAATTCCGGGTAGAGTAGGGAACTGGCTATAGATCAGGAATTCCTGGGACACCATACTTAATTATTGACTTCTAATTTGCGTATGGCGTTCCCAGTTTTGTCCAAATTTCAGCCGGGTAGGTTGGGTTGAGTGAAACGAAACCCAACATTTTTTAATGCCACGAACGGTTATCGTTGGGTTTCGCCTTGCTCAACCCAACCTACTCTAAACGCCTGAAAAATGCCTCAAATGGCTGACGTTGGATTTCGCCTTGCCCTACTCAACCTTATGGAACCGGCAGGAAAGCAATGCAATACCGCAGATCAAAAACACCGGGCGCAACCTTCTTTTTTACGGTTGTGACGTATCGAAGGAATAAGATTTTGTGTCACGAAGCAAACGTGGCGCTGATAAAAGAAGCCTTTCTGCATGTAACCACCCCACCACCCCTTTCGCAATCGCGCGATTGTCTTGTGTCGCCGTATCCACCAATTTCTTCACCTTACTTTTTGATCTGCAATATTACTTTCCCCAAGCCCATTTTGTAGTTTCGCATTACACCACAGGCAAGCTTTGCGACGAGAAAACAGTGTTGATTTAATCCCACAAAAGGTATAAACTACCATAGATTTTACGAAAGAACCTGAATTATAAAGGAGGCTTTAAGAAATGACCAAGTCTGCAGAAAAAATAAAAACAGAACTCTCCTTGCTCTCGCAGCAAGAGCGCGCAGAACTTGCCTACTTCTTGATCCGTTCCCTGGATGCAGAAGTAAACGCAGATGCGGAGGCCGCGTGGGATGCTGAGTTGGCACAGAGGTTGGAGGATATCAAGAGCGGCAAATCTGTGGGTGAACCTGCGGACAAAGTGTTTGCTGAAATACGAGAGAAGTACTCGTGAAGCCGGTTATCATCCACAATAAAGCCAGGACGGAGCTTGAGGAGTCCATCGCCTATTAAGAACAACAGAAGACAGGATTAGGGCTGGCTTTTCAGTCAGCCATTGAGAAAACCGTCGGGAGAATTCAGCAGAACCCACAGATCGGTGCGCCTTACAAGACGACCGAGTTTCGCCACTACGCCGTCCAACGGTTTCCATACGTCGTCTTCTATGTGGTGTTGGAAGAAGACCTCTGGATTGTAGCAATAGCGCACGGAAAACGCAGACCGGGCTACTGGAGAAGGCGTAAGATTGAATGAAGCCGGGTAGGTTGAGTTGAGTGAAGCGAAACCCAACATTTTTTGAATGCCACGAACGGTTGTCGTTGGGTTTCGCCTTGCTCAACCCAACCTTATACCAAACTGAGGACGAACTGAAAGAGATGCTGCGAAGGGACTACATTATGAAGACTTACCCGTTATTAGAATAATTGAGGAAAAAAATGAGGGGATAAATTGGCAAAACAGGAGGTGGATTATGCAAAATGTTACTATATCAAAAGCAGAATATCGGAAACTCAAGCAACAGGCAAAAGCTTATCAAAAATTAACGAAGCGTTTTTGGGAATTTATTGTTCAAGCCCCTGTAAATGAGTTGGTTGAAGATTTTCGCAAGACTGATCTTTATACAGATGATTTTCTTAAAGACTTAGAAGACGGTTTGCACAAGTCTTCGTATTTCAAAACAAAAAATGAAATTGAAACCCCTAAGACAAGACCTTGTTGAATTTCTTAATACACACAACCTGGAAAAGAAATGGGAAAAAGCAAAACGTTTTTTTGAAGAGAATATAAGGCATCCATCATTACATACAGAACTATTAGAACCACATTGGCATGGTATTTACTCATTCCGGGTGGACAAAAAATATCGGGCATTGTTTTTTATTACAAAGGAAGGAATGGCAGAAGTGTTTGCAATAACAAACCACTATAAGAAATAAAGCCGGGTGGGTTGAGTGAAGCGAAACCCAACATTTATGTTATAGGAAAACATACATGTTATGAAAAAGCTGAAGATATACCTTGATACCTCTGTTATCAATTTCCTTTTTGCGGATGATGTGCCAGAATTCCGGAGGATTACTGAGGATTTCTTTGAAAACTATGTAGAAAAAAGCAAATATCTTGTTTACGTTTCAGATGTGGTAATCGCAGAAATTGAAAAGACAAAATATGGGGATAAGAAAAAGTTACTTCTCGAAGTTATAGAAAAGTTTTCACTGAGGATTCTTATTCTGGATGAAACATCTGATGCGCTTGCCAACGTTTACCTTAGAGAAAAGATTCTCCCTCCCAAAAAGCTGGAAGACGCCCAACATATTGCCATTGCCACCTGTAATCAGATGGACATCCTGTTATCATGGAATTTTAAACATCTTTCTAACATATAGAAGCAAATAGGTGTTAAAATAATAAATGAAAAGGAAGGATATTTTTATCCGCTGATTTTAACGAATCCAATGGAGGTGGTTTATGAAAACGAATGAGAAGATAGCTCCTGTATCAAAAGCCCTTTCTGAGGTCTGGGAATGGAAGGACGCTGTGTATAACGATATCAAGAATATGTCGTTTGAGGAGAAGCGGGTGTATTTTGAGGATGGCTTAAAAGAAGCTGTTAAAATGATTAAAGGAAAAGTTAAGACTAATTCCGACGGCAGTTACTCTATAGCCATATAGGTTGAGCCGGGTAAATATTCTATGTCAAGCTCTTTTTTTGTTTTTAGAAAAAAAGAGCTAAAAAGCCTTTGGAAATCAGGGATTACAAAGCCATAGCCCAAGGGACATTTCTAGCTTTGAGGTTTTGAATATGCCGCGTTTCATCGTAAGACGTTCCCTGTGACCAGACGGCAAAAAGAATTTTGATCCATTTTTTGCCGAGGTTTCGCAGGATGGTACAATGGCTCTTGTTTCTCTTTTTGTGGCAATCGTAAAAAGCCCTTGCCCAGGTGGAGTAGTTAATACTGGTAAAAGCCCAGTCGTGGAATGTCCTTCTGAGGGGTTTTACGCAGGCGTAGCGCAGAGATATCTTTCGCCATTTTCCGCTTTCCCTGACAACCGGCACACAACCGGAGAGTTTTGCGATTTCCTCTGCGGCCTGGAAGCGGTGATGACCGTCTTTGCTGTTCGGTCCAAGGGTTGCGACCTGTTGAGTGAAGCGAAATCCAACATTAACCATTCGTGGCATGTAAGAAAACGTTGTACTTGATGGGAACGGCCATACCGGATAACCGATAGTAATTGACAAATCAAAATAATTTTTATATCCTTAGTAAAATACTTATGTGTAGAAGGTAAAATTTATGGAAAAGCAATACATCGAAAAACGCAATGAAGGTTACTGGGTTGCCGGAACCCGCGTCTCGCTTGATTCCGTAATACTCGCATTTTTGGATGGCCTGTCTCCTGAAACTATAGCATCAGAGTGTTTTCCCGTTCTGACACTGGAGCAGGTTTATGGCGCCATTACATATTATCTAAGCCATCGGGATGAAATGGATGCCTATCTTAAGCCGGCTGACGCAGGGTTTGAAGCCCTACGACAGACTACCAATGAGCCTGCTTTTTCTAAGAAAATGGCTAAGGCACGTAGACATATACAAATGTCACATTTATGAAAGTTCGTTTTCAAGCGGATGCCGACCTGAATCAAATCATAGTTAAGGCAACCTTACGCCGTGAGCCGACCATTGACTTTCAAACTGCCCAAGCGTCCCAGCTTTCCGGCTTGAAGGATGAAGAGGTTTTGTCATTAGCAGCCAAAAGGGGCAGGATTCTCGTGACGCATGATCGTAAAACCCTACCCCATCACTTCGCTAAATTCATAACCTTTCAGACTAGTCCAGGAGTTTTGATTGTTCCACAAAGGCTACCGGTAGCTGGTGTTTCAGAAGATTTAATTTTGATATGGGCGGTAACTGATGCAGAGGAATGGATAAACAAAATCCGCTCTTTGCCATTATAAAAGTAGCCAGGGTTAGGTTGAGGCACGAAACCCACTTTTTGTGAATACCACAAATGGCTGACGTTGGATTTCACCTTGCTCTACGCAACCTATAACTGGCAGGAAAGCAACGCACTATCGCAGATCAAAAACACCGGGCGCAACCTTCTTTTTTACGGTTGTGACGTATCGAAGGAATAAGATTTTGTGTCACGAAACAAACGTGGCGCTGATAAAGGAGGCATTTCTGCATGTAACCACCCACCACCCATTTCGCATTCGCGCTTATGTTTTGCTTCCAGACCACATTCACTGCTTATGGACGTTGCCGGAGAATGATAATAACTATTCGATCGTTATGTAAGGCAGGGTGATTATGATGCTGACTGGAGAGTAGGGCATAAGATTGAATTTGATGCAAACGTGGGATATGAATGAATTGTGTGGCGTGTTGATTTGCGCAACGCGAAACCCAACGCTGACCATTCGTGACATTCAAAAAAAGTTGGGTTTCGTGCCTCAACCCAACCTACAAAACTAAGAATATAATCGGGAAATTTAGGCGTAGCTTTCCCGATAATAAGGTTGCCGCTGATGCTGGCGTGAGTCGATCGGAAAAAACTTCGCTTATTTCTACTTTGTTGCCGTCACATTCTCATAACAATACCTTTTCCCGCCAAATATTCTTTTACTGCCCGGATGGAAATCTCTCTATAATGAAAAATAGAGGCAGCCAGGGCTGCATCAGCTTTACCCTTAGTAAAAACATCAAAAAAGTGTTCCAATTTACCGGCCCCACCAGAGGCTATAATGGGAATGTTCACTGCCTCTGATATAGTTCTGTTCAACTCGATGTCAAAGCCGTTCTTGGTACCGTCGCAATCCATGCTTGTGAGTAATATTTCACCGGCGCCCTTTGCTTCAACCTCCTTTGCCCATGTAACAGCATCCAACCCGGTAGGCGTTCGACCACCGTGTATATAAACTTCCCACTTTGTATTGGCAACATTGCCTTTTACTCTTTTTGCGTCAATAGCGATTACGATACACTGGCTGCCAAAACGTCTGGACGCCTTTGTAACAAATTCCGGATCTTTAACTGCGGCTGTGTTTATGGAAACTTTATCAGCCCCGGCATTTAACAATCTGCGGATGTCATCGATATTCCGAATGCCTCCTCCAACGGTTAAGGGCATAAATACCTGTTCAGCAGTTGTCCCTGTTTTCGTGTGAGGCTGTAATATCGAGAAAGGTTAACTCGTCGGCGCCTTCTTTGTCATATAAAGCCGCTATTTCAACGGGATCTCCTGCGTCTTTTAAATTCAGGAAATTCGTTCCTTTTACGACGCGCCCATCTTTTACATCAAGGCAAGGTATAATTCTTTTGGCAAGCATAGTCGAGTTAGAAAGTCCCCTCTTGGGAGGGGAATTAGGGGTGGGTAAGTCGGTAATTCGTGAAATATTCACTGAGATTTCACGCCCAAGGAACCCACCCCTAACCCCTCCCAAGAGGGGAATAATTTGTGCCATTATAAAATATGTGGATTTAAGTTAAACACGGCCAATCGAAGTTTGTCAGTGTCTCCCCAAAACCCGCATAAATAAAATGAAAATTCCTATACAATTCAATTAAGACAAAAAACACGGGCAGGTAAAATGAAGTTTAAAAATCCTTTTCCGGACTGCTGGCTTTAGCGTAAAGTCTTTTGGGTATGCGTCCGGAAAGAAATGCAAGCCGGCCTGATTCACACGCCAGTTTCATGGCCCTTGCCATACGTACAGGGTCTTTTGCAAGGGCAATTCCCGTGTTAAGCAGCACACCCTCACAACCAAGTTCCATGGCCATTGTCACGTCTGATGCGGTACCGACACCGGCATCCACGATAATAGGAACCTTTGCCGATTCCAGGATAATCCGTATGTTGTTTTTATTTAAAATACCCTGACCCGATCCAATTGGTGCGCCAGCCGGCATGACACAGGTTGCACCCGCATCTTCTAACTTTTTTGCGACAATAGGGTCGTCTGAGGTGTACACGAGCACGGTAAAACCCTCTTTGACCAAAACTGTTGTTGCTTTCAGCGTTTCGATAGGGTCGGGCAGAAGTGTTTTCTCATCACCGAGCACCTCCAATTTTACCATGTCAGACATGCCGGTTTCCCGTGCAAGGCGTGCTACCCGAATGGCATCATCGGCAGAATAACATCCCGCCGTATTGGGCAGGATTTTATATTTTTTTGCGTCAATATAGTCTAACAGGGACTCCGATTCGTTGATTTTCATTCGTCGGACAGCGACGGTAACCACTTCTGTACCGCTACTCTCTATGGCTTCTGCCATTACTTCCATAGAAGGGTATTTCCCTGTACCAACAAAAAGTCGGGAAGTAAACTCATACTTCCCGATCTTAAGTTTTTTATCCTCTCGTTTCTTTTCTACGCTATCCACCACCAACAAAAGTCACTACCTCCAATATATCCGCATCGTTAAGCATACAACCAGAAAGTTCTTTCCTGGGAACTATTTGTAAATTCAATTCTACCGCTGCACGGTTCTTGTCAATCTTATATAATTCAAGCAATTTTTCTACGGTTGTTCCTTCAGGACATTCTTTCTGTTCGCCATTTAAGGTAATTCTCATTCTTTCTTCCTAACCGCAGCAGGCTTTTTATCCATCACATATTCGCCTGTTGCCGTTGCAACATTTTCCCCACTCCAACGTAAAATCAGGGTTTAATAAGACACAATAACAAAATCATAAAAAATGAATTTCCAGCATCAAATATTAACGTATTTAAAATAAAATGCAAGGGAAAAGAAGGTTTGACAAAGGGTCTGATTCTGCATATAATCCTTATTCTTTCTGCATAAAATCAACGATACAGGTTCGGAGTATTTACAAGTGATAGAAACCACCGCAAAGATACATATTAACGAGATCATTGACATTGTAAAACGTTACGAACGTTTTCTCATTACTACGCACGTTCGGGCTGATGGTGATGCTATCGGGTCTGAAGTAGCGTTATATCATGCGCTCAGGGGAATTGGGAAGTCGGTCAGTATTGCCAATGATTCTCCGATTCCGCAGATTTATAAGTTCATCATTCCGGGTACGGGTATATACATCCATCCCGAACTTCCCAAAGAGCATGCAGAGGTTGTTTTTACCCTGGATTGTCCCACCCTTGATCGGTTAGGGAAGATACAGGGAATCATTCCCAAAGATGCTCTGATCATAAATATCGACCACCATATTTCCAATGAACATTTCGGGAAGATTAACTGGGTGTCAGAGGAGATGTGTGCCACCGGTGAAATTGTCCTGCATCTGCTGAAAGGATGGGATATCGATATTACCCCGGACATGGCGACCGCTTTGTATGTGGCTATCGTGACAGATACAGGCCGGTTTACGCATTCCAATACGACACCAGAAGCGCTTAGAATAGCTGCGTTTCTGATCGAACGTGGTGCACGGCATGTTGAGATTTCCAAGCATGTTTATAATACCAACCCTTATAATCTGATCAAATTGAATGCCCTGGCGCTCAATACCGTCAATCTTCATGCAGACAAAAGAATTGCTACTCTATGGCTTACCAGGAAAATGCTGGGGGAAACAGGCGTTAATCCTATCGATGCACAGGAATTTGCAGACATTCCGATATCGATCGACGGAGTCGTTGTTGGTGTATTACTTCGGGAAATGACAGAACCCAACTGGATCAAGGTAAGTCTGCGGAGTCGAAACGGTTTTAATGTGAATACTATTGCTGGGAAGTTTGGGGGAGGCGGCCACAAGTATGCGGCCGGTTGTGAAATACAGGGTACTATTGCAGAAGTACAACGACTCATCCTTGAAGAACTGGAAAAGGCCTTGTGACACATTCGAGATTCAAATATCGAAATCCGAAACAAAATCCAATTTTTGCAGTATAGTTTATAGTATAACACAGTTACGTCGCAACCAAAGTAGTGAAGACTTCGTCGTGAGCTCAGTCGAACGATAAGGCAAGTGGCAGGTGACGTTTTACTCGTCACTCGTCACTCGTCATTCGACACACGGCACTATTTCTAAAAAGTTGCACAAACTTGTCCTCATAAAAATGGGGGAAAGAAGCTTTTAGAGATCAATACTTTATTGGCTTGGTGCCTTCGTGGCAGAGAGTTGATTCGTATGCACATGGATGAAATAAAAAAAGAGTTGGCATCCATAATTGTCACCGTTAAAACCAGGATTGATCTTGAAAAGAGGTTTGGTATTGATACAATCACCCTTTCTAAATCGAATAAGGTAACAAGCCGCCCTTTACCAAATGCTGTTCCACAAATCAAACCTATAGGGGCTACTGTTGTAATAAAACCTATCGGGCAACAAATCTCATTATTAGAGGTAGGGACAAGCGTTTGTCCACCCAGTGATTCAATAAAAATATCTGATGATCAAACATTTATGGGTGAGAAAGAACGAAAGATTAAACTATTGGAAGAATTGAGAGGCGAAATGTTGGTTTGCCACAAATGTCCCCTCGGTAAGACTCGAACCAATCTTGTCTTTGGTGTCGGTGATCCTATGGCAAAGCTCATGTTTGTAGGAGAAGCGCCAGGAAGGGACGAAGATATTCAGGGTGAGCCCTTCGTCGGCAGGGCTGGTCAATTACTCACAAAGATTATTGAGGCTATTGGTTGGAAACGCAGCGATGTGTATATTGCCAACGTTTTAAAGTGCCGTCCGCCGGAAAATCGCAATCCCCTTCCAGAGGAAATTGTCCTCTGCATGCCGTATCTCATCAAACAAATCGAAATAATCCAGCCAAAGGTCTTATGTGCCTTAGGTACCTTTGCCGCTCAAACCCTGCTCAACACAAAGGCTCCTGTTGGGACGTTACGGGGCAAATTCCACGAGTATAAAGGAATACCTATGATGGTTACCTATCATCCCGCCTATCTCCTGAGAAACCCCAACGACAAGGCCAAGGTCTGGGATGACATGAAAAAGGTGCGGGATTTTTTGAATGAGTTATCAGGAAAAGACTCGAAAATTTAAGAACTCGAAAGAAAAAAGTAGCTTGACAAATGCCAGGCGAGTTAATAACAATACCCGCATAAAACACGAAGGCAGATTCTTTAATCAAATTCAATTCGTAGTGGTCTTGTCATGGCATATTTTTTATCTATTCCATATAATTCTTCAATTGAATAATGAAGGTTTGACCCTGCGACTTGCCTCGAGTAGAAGTTTGCAAACATTTGTTCCAATTGGGATACTCTCTGCGTGATTATTCTTTCATACAAGCCATCACACGACGGCGCTGTTGCTTTGATTGAAAATGAGCAACTAGTACTTAGTGTTGAAGGCGAAAAGGATTCAAATCTTCGACATGCAGAAGTATCGGCATCTACAATGTTTAGTGTGCTTTCACACATTCAAATCTTTCCCAATGTAGTTGCAGAGAGTGGGTGGGATGGAATAGCCGCTGGGTATTATGGCACTGATTCATCTGGAGTGATATGTCAAGAACAAAATTGGCTTGGACGCTCCGTATCATATTTTTCTTCAAGCCACGAGCGTTCACACCTAATGTGTGCTTATGGAATGTCACCATTTGCCCAAGGTGAACCATGCTATGCGCTTGTATGGGAAGGGCTTATCGGATCATTTTACATCATTGATAAAAATGCGCACATTGTTTCGGTTTTTCCAATTTTGCTGGGTCCTGGATATCGGTACGCTTTTTCATTTTTCCTTGCAAACGATTCCCGCAGAGACCTTTTCACTGGTGACCTTGACCTTGCTGGCAAAATTATGGCTCTAGCAGCTTACGGGAACCCAGAAGATTTAGACGAAAGTGCCATTTCGACAGCAGACAATATTCTAAAGATGCCTGTACAAGATCCATTGCGTCCAAGCATGAATCTTATTATTGACAAAAGGTGGTTTGCCCAAAGTAAGATTTACAATGCAGGTATTACATCTCAAGCCTTTCAGAACTTTGCAAAGTATATTGGTGACGCTATATTCGAGAAATTCTATCGTTTCGCTGCGTCTCATTTGACTGAGCGTTTTCCTCTATTGATTAGTGGCGGTTGTGGACTCAATTGCGAATGGAACACCAAATGGAAAAACTGCGGACTTTTTCCTCAAGTTTTCGTTCCTCCGTGTTGTAATGACAGTGGAAGCGCAATCGGTACCGCAATCGATGCTCAATTCCACCTTACCGGTAATGCTAAGATAAAATGGTCGGTCAATTGCGGAAAAGAGTTTATTGATAATGTGGATATTTCTGAAGGCTTTTCGATCCAAGATTTTCAACCATTTGCCGTTGCAGAACTCTTGAGAAATGGGGCGATTTTGGGATGGGTAAACGGGTGCTATGAAATTGGACCCCGTGCACTAGGGTTTCGTTCCATTCTTGCGAGCCCGCTTACGGCACAAACACGAGATAGGCTGAATAAAATCAAGCTTCGAGAAGAGTATCGGCCTATTGCTCCAATTTGCCTGGAAGAAGACAAGGCTCTCTTGGGTCTCGAATTTGATAGTCCATTTATGTTATTCTTTGCCAAAGTTAACACTTTCGCACTGCCTGCGATTACACATATTGATGGGACGGCACGCCCTCAAACATTATCAAGATCACAAAACGAGTCTTTATATCAAGTGTTGACCGCATTTAAGTCTTTAACTGGATTTGGCGTTCTTTGCAATACTTCACTTAACTTTAATGGATATGGGTTCATCAATCGAACAAGCGATCTTGTCTCTTTTGTTAAATCCAGAAATATTGACGGATTTGTCGTGAATAATCGATTGTATATTTCAAATAATTATCAAGTGTGCAAACAGTAAATCCAAGCATCTATTGATTTTCAAACACATTGGGTAAAAATGGTATAATATCAGTATTGTTCGTCAAAAGCGCTTTCCAGCCCAAAAGGCTACCAGCACGTCCAATCATTAACCCTGGAGCATCAATGGCCTCTTGCCGGAGTGCGCGTGATTCAAAATCTGCCCATGAGGAAAGTGCACATTTACTCGCGAAATCTGATAACGGACTATCGGCAAGATGGGATTTGGCAAGTAGATAGATTCCGAGCGAACCATGGCACAAACATGGAGAAATTGGGTTTGCTCCATTGGCAATCCAAGCCTCAATGAATTTTGACCATTTATGTTCGATTAAAAACTGGCTCAAAACTTGACTATGCAAAAGTTTTTCCATGTCTCCAAAAGCATGAAGAATTCCTGGTGCACCATGACTCCATGCGAATTCGCCCAATGTCCGACGCGTAGCATGTTTACGATAATCAGGCCAATTGTAATTCTCTTGCGAAAACTCAGAAATCTCCCAATTCACAGCACCGACGGCTAACTCGCGAGCGAGCCGACGTTCGTTGTGTGGAGGTACAGTTGCTTGCGCTAACGCCCAAGCTATTCCTGCTTGTCCATGCGACAATCCACTTAATGTGTGTTCTTGTCCATCCGCGATAGCAGATTGTCGCCAATATACTCTTTGTGACTCAGTTGTAGATAAGCGCTTGAGAAGCTTAATTAAGCTTTCCATAAGAGGCAGCCATTGCGGATTACCTGTCATATTATAAGAAGATACGCAAGTGGCAAGTGCGCCAGCAACACCGCCAAGTAAATCTGGTCCCCAAAAATAACGTTCTGTAGCTGGCTCAAGGAGAACTCTAGCTAATGTTTGATGCGCTTCGCCAAAAAGTGCAGTTCTAACATTATCTTCGTGATAGTTCTTCAGAATAGTAGCTAACGGAAGTAATGCTGATAGTGGGCCACAATATGAACCACCCAATCGTTCTCCATGTGTGTTAAATGTGCGAGTCAAAGACTTCGCCATGTTCAACGACAACTGTTTGATGTGAATTCGTAAATCTTCGTCATTACTCGATTCTCTGCTCAGGGCATATAGAATACCTGCAATGCCGGAGTAGAGGTCATGTCCGATCAATCCAAATTCGTAATGCCCTCCTGGTGCAGCGCGGAAACCGTACCAATCATCGCTTCCATTAAACTCATTCTGTATGAATTTAAAAAGAAATTCTCGAGCTGATTTAACAGCTTGTCTGAGAATACTTTCAGTTGGAACACTGGCATTTTCCACGTGTGTTTCAGTAGACACCTGCGATCCATGTTTATGGTGCGCAGTTTTGAGTGACAAAAGTGATCCACGGATCAGTTTCGTCTCGAAAAGCAGCTTTAAATTGTCTTCAATTGTGGCGTAATCCTGGAACGCACTAATAGCACCTGGTAAGAACTCCTGTTGATCAAGCTCTCCGGGCATTCCATAATAGGGTTCTTCAGTTTTAAGGCATTTGCCGGCTGATACAAATCTTGGAATGTCGCAATCCATACATGATTTGACCTCCGCAGTTACCAGCCACGGTTCAACACGAATATTGTCACTTAATGCAGAATGTAAAAACTCTTTACGATGGGTGTCGTCTCGCAAATAGACAGGATGTAATGATGCTTGAATTGCGTAATGATAGCCCGCAGTAGGTCTGGCAAGGAATCTTTGTTTGAGTGATCCCAAGTGTAGTATCTGAGCTTTGAGTTTCTCTTTTGAAGAGATTAAAATGTTCACAGCCTCGCGAAACCCATTGCAAATTGTCTCAATGTACTCCCACGGCGGTTGAATCTTGCTTTCAATTCGAACAAGATTCGCGCCGGGAAACAACTTCACACCATCACGAATAACTCCTTCATCACGCGTGGAACGTTCTGAAATCTGATATAGAGCAATGCTACACCATTGCTCATCTAGAGCTCCAAGCCCGCTGACGTCAATTCCTCGAAGATCTTCACCTTTCCAAATCCACATTGGTAATAGACCAGTTCCTAAAGAGTTCCATTCCATAACACGCGGAAGAATTCTGCCACCGCGAGATGGAGACTCTGGATTTCGCCGATGATGTAAGCCTGCCTCAAGATCAACAGGCACTGGCGAGTCAATGTGTGCTACTATGTTGTCCCTGTGTAAATCTGTCACTCCAAAAGCAAGAGCAAGTGCGAGCAATGCACCGGCACGGAAAAAATAATCATTAACTTGTTGCGGTGATTCACAATCTCTTGGCTCAAGCCACTCTACCCAGCCATGACCGTTGAGCGCCAAGTAACGAGGAAAACGCCACAATTTCAATTGTTCTGAGCGCTGAGAAACTTCATAAAATATGGATGTTAATTGGGATTCCAACTGAACGCATCGCGGTTTGAATGCCACCCTAATGTTATTCTGTGTGTCACCCAATGCTACAACTGTTCGTCCGCCGCAGTGCGGGTCGGACGATATGATGTGTATGGCTCCAATTGATTCAAGAGAGAAATCCTTAAATCCAAAATGGCTCAATACCTGAGGCCAATCATCTAGCAGTGCTGTGGCGAGTTGAGATGAAAATGCATGTACATTTGATGTCAGGGTATCCAATAATCGTGACAATCCAGGATACTCACTCAAGAGTTCAACAAGTCTTGAACCATCTGATTGACAAATCTTTGCAAAGTCCTCAATCGAAAAATCATGCGAACCTGTGTCAACGGATCGCTGAATTGCCACTTCAAACAGCAGGACTTGTCGAGTGGCATTATCCATTCGATTTGCAAGGAGGCGCAAGAATGCATCAACAGCTAACGTTGCAAGTCGCGGAGAGAACTTTGAGTATTCATTTTGTACAGATTCTGCGACATAAATAAGATGTGGCCAGAATGGCGAGTCGGTAACAATCCAACTAGGGCATTGAGAGTGTTTTCGAATATATTCATGACAATCAAAGCGCACAATAAACCCCTGAAGTATGACTCAAAGCTGAAGGCCATGACCAGCGTTCTGAAGTTGTTCGATTCCAGCATCGATGTGGATGCGGTCAACAAACGCTTGGATGCGGACAACAACAAGCGGAACAACGATATCTCAGGCGGCACGTTAGACCGACGGACCGCAAAACATAAGGAAGAGGCGCAGAACGAAGCGGGGTGTCAGCGTGAGCTCTCGAAGGTCGCCTTCGACGCGTACAACCACTGATTCATCGCCTATCTCAATATTTTGATGTGTCCGGCATCTTCAACCCCGCAGCTAATTACGGCTTGGGCATAGGCTATAAAGCGAATGACCCTGTCGCCAATGCATACCAAAAAAGGTGTGGAGTTGCAAACAGACATCAAATGGAACTCAGCCAACTTTCAGATTGAGGCGGTTGGGAGCATAAGTTGCGTTACAACACTGCGATGAACACTGTGTACAACAACTTGTACACGGCTGAGTTCCGCTTGACATTTCAACCAGAAGTCTCTGGATTTCCCATGCTTCGATGGGTCCAGGCAGGGGACAGACCCTTTTTCCAAAACGATCTGGTCTATTTTCAAGCCACAATCTGCGTGTTGCCTTTCGATCTTCAACCACTTGCTCTTCTAACGTGGCATTCGACATGTTTGTTTCTCCTCCATGTTTAATTTCAATAAAATTTTACACCGTTGTCTTCTGTGAAACAAATAAATTATTAAAAATGTGCGATGTTGTGGTAACGCCGCAATTTTGTATGAGTTCACGGGGAAGGGTGAACTCAGCCGCTTCCGCAAGGCCGAGAGCGGGCTCTTCATATCTATTACTGCACCGATTTACACAAATCCGCATCTACCGCCGGATTCCCTCTTGAGAGATGATAGGGAATTGCTTTTTCCCATCAGGAAGTCAGTCTAGCAAAAACAAAGAAAATTGCAAGTTTTTTTATTTTATCAGCCCTATTGAACACCAAAGAAAAGAGAAAATGAAAAGGACGGGATGAAATTATAGGAGCATTATAAGAGAATGTAGGGATTCAGGGGACACCATACTTAATTTTGTAAATTTCCATTCTTCTTTTGTGACCCCTTCAGACCCTTGAGCGGGTTCAGATTTGCAATCTGAACCCTTAATTTTTCCTTGACGATAATAAACATTATGTTTATTATCATTCAATGGTAAAATCGTTCCGTTGCAGTGAGACACGGAAAATATTCCACCGCGAATATTCACGAAAGTTTCCGCGTGATATTCAAATGCGCGTATTTGCGAAGCTCAACGCGATTGATGCAGCCATCCATCTTAAAGATTTGCACCTGCCACCATCAAACCGGTTTGAGGCGTTGAAGGGAGAACGTAAGGGGCAGTATAGTATTCGAATCAACGATCGATGGCGTATTTGTTTTGAGTGGCGTAGCGGTAACGCGGAACAGGTAGAAATTGTCGATTACCATTAAGGAGTTAAGTATGACTAAGCATCGTATTGCACCCGTACACCCTGGGATATATCTGAAAGAATTACTCGATGAATTAAAAATATCACAATACCGGCTCGCACAGGATGAGGATCAATCATGTGGTACATGGCAAACGCCCCGTAACTGCAGAGCTTGCCTTGCGTTTAGGGCGCTATTTTGGTCAAAGCCCTCGCTATTGGATGAACTTGCAAAGTCGGTATGATATGGATATTGCTGAAGATTTTTTATCCGAACAGGTAGCACGTGAAGTACGCCCATTGACGGCTACTTTGTAACCCCAAAGGTCGGAAATGGGGTCTTAAAATATTACAATTAATTTCCGATTCAGACCGATCCAGGGGACACCAAAACTTAATTATCGACTCAGTGTTGAAAAACGGTTAGGGTGCTGCTGTGGCTAAGATCGCTCGTGTAGTAAGCCTCTGGATTTCGGATTTCGGAATGCTGATAGCTGATTGCTTTAATTGCAATGAAGATGTGGTGTTTTTACTTAGCCGGGTAGGGTAGGCATCGCCTACCAATTATTTCTGTTGAAATAATGTCCACAACAAAAATAATCGCAGATATTTTGAACTGTTAGTTGTGATATACGAGGGGATATTTATCAGGTTCTACCAATGATTCTATTTCAAGGAATTTCTTGACAAAGGCATATTATTAATACATGCTAATGCATACATTAATGTGTATTTTGTTAGGAGGCAAGTTCATGAGAACAACAATAAACATAGATGACGAGTTGCTTGATAAGGCAGCGAAGTTGACCGGTATTGAGGAAAAAGCGTCGCTGGTGAGACTCGGTCTTGAAGTGCTTATTGCGAGGGAAGTCGCCAGAAGGCTTGCTAAATTGGGGAGCACTGAAAAAAAATTAGAGATGATACCCCGCAGAAGAGCATCAGGCACGTAAGATGGTTCTTGTTGACACTTAAGGAGATTTCTTTAAAACTGGGGATAGGGTATTGATTAGTAACTGAGTAACAAGCTACCACGGTAATCGTGGAGAACAATCCTTAATAATTATCATGATAAGTTTAGTGGGATGGATTAAGCATAAGCAAATCCACCATTTTTCTTGTCTGCCCTTTTTTGGATCGGATTTCTGCTGACGTCGTATATACCAAAAGGGTTTTTTTGAGTTGGACGATAAAATTATCAGAATTAATTTGAATAGGATTGTTAGACAAAACGGGCATCGTAGCCGTAACCGTACGTCTTTTTCTCGTATTTTTTATCGTTTTTCTCTGCGTTCTCTGCGCCCTCTGCGGTGAGCTATTACACCTGTTTTTATCTGTTATCAAAAAAACTTTTAAAAAAACCAGGCACCTCGGCTTCAAAGGTTAGTTCTTTGCCGCTGTGTGAATGTCTAAACGTTAGATAGTGTGAATGAAGGGCCAGACGGCTCTTCGGCTCGCCTTTTTTACCATATTTATCGTCACCAACGAGCGGATGTCCCTTCTCGGAGAAATGAACCCGTATCTGGTTTTTCTTGCCCGTTAATAATTCAATTTCAAGTAAACTAAATTTTTTTGCTTCTTTTATGACTTTATAACGGGTTTTTGCCAATTCCCCTTTTCCGGGATCTTTAACCGAAGAAACTTCATAATCATCGTTTTCAGCTAAATACGAAGTGATTGTCCCGCTTTTTTCCGTTAATATTCCATGAACCACTGCTACATATATTTTCTTAACACTTTTCCATTGCAGTTTAAGATTTTCTTTGGCTTCAAAACTCTTAGCAAACACAAGAACACCGGAAGTGTCACGGTCCAAACGATGCACAACAAAA
>Ga0209212_1003623_pt1 | contig 20094 bp, 18 predicted proteins | sample RifGroC2_FD_183996 | JGI IMG/M metagenome (GOLD analysis project Ga0209212, IMG submission 183996) | Groundwater microbial communities from Rifle, Colorado, USA - Groundwater C2 (SPAdes) (version 2) | ecosystem: Environmental > Aquatic > Deep subsurface > Groundwater | place: Rifle, Colorado... | reverse complement strand
CTTCTTCTACTCGGGAGACAGCGACGTGGGGAGAAAGCGACGCAGGCAGCTGGCAAAGACTCTCCACTCGCGAGGGCTGCGTTGACCATGCTGAGATATCTGAACCTAGTGCTCGCGACAATCATGCTGGCTGTCTCGTTCAGCTCGCCGCAGAGCAACTGGAGCATAGGACTCACGCTATCGGGACGAACCGTGGAAGCCAATGTATTCCACTGGATATTTATGATTTCGCTATTCTCCTATATCCCTCTAATGATTAGCGGAACAGCACTCTTCATACACGACTTGACAGAATCCATAAAGACCGGATCAAGAAATAATATCTTCAACCTTGTTTTCTTCTCAAGCATTACCTTGCTCTCACTCTACAGAATTAACGACTGGGTATTCACCAAGATTTTCTGAGCCATAAAGCAGACCAATGCATAAACCAAACCTCAAAACCACCAAAGAGTCCAGGCAAAGAACATGCATACAGCTCAGAAGCAACCTAAATATTTCGAAACAAGCAGAGTTGCCGATACGCAATATGCGCCGCCTCACTTTGGTCGGAGCCTCCTTGCGGGCTTCTGCACGCCCCTAACGCACAGGGCATCTACCCGAGCAATGAGCCATGAACATCCAGGCCACCTTGTTGCATTAGCAGACGCTTGACCTTTTTCGATCAAGTGATTTTTCACTCTGTGAGATTGCACAATGAAAACTCATCGCACACTAAGGCTCGCAATAGTTTCATTAGCAATGTCAACCATTATATTTTTATCGGCAATATTTTTTCTTGCCAAGCCCATGCACGCCATGTACACCGAGCTATTCCAGTCTAAGCAGGCATACCAAGGCGAAACTCGCGCGATTTTTTACAATCATTTCCTCATAACCATAATCGCCCCGACAAGCCTGCTGCTTGGGATCCTACTAACAGCCATTACAAATAAATACCTAAACAAAAAATCGAACCCAAGAAACAAAAAAAATCGCCCATCCGAGAACTGAGGCTGCCATGACCTGGTTGAAACTGTTGTTGCAACGCATGAAACCGCAAGGACGCGCGGAACAGGTCCGCCATTCCGTTAGCGGAGACTGGCTGCAGTTCATCGAGCCCCACTGACGATTAGCAACGGCCGGAGCGCCCACGCATCCCCCATCACAAGGGCAAGGAAAGCATGTCTTTCAACCACGACTACCAGAGCGAACTCACCACCCTGCGCCAGCTCGGCAAGCGCTTTGCCGAGCGCAGCCCGGCGCTGGCGCCGTTCCTCGGCCAGAGCGGGCGCGATCCGGATGTCGAGCAGTTGCTCGAGGGCTTCGCCTTCCTCACCGGACGGCTGCGCCAGAAGCTCGGAAACCTGACATCAGAGCAACTGAAATCAGTGATCGGCGCCTACAACGGTTCCGGCCCGCTGGCCGAGAAATATGCCAGAGATGCCATGGGCCTTCTGGAACGCGCCAAGTCCGGTGCTGCGAGCTTGTACTTCTATGAACGCTAAACGCGCTGCCTTCACATTCGCCGCACTCGCCCTGCTGGGTGTGCTGCTGTTCTCCCACCTCTTCAGCAACAGCCTGATGCTGATGATGGGTCGCGAGAACTTCCTGCCAGCGGAAGCATCGATCTTCACGCTCAACCCCTACGTCATTAACGAAGGTTCGAGCTCGTACTGGATCTATGCCGAAGACAGCAGCAACTACTACCACTTCACCTACCAGCCCGGCCGGGAATACCTGGTCATGAGCAAGGATCAATCCTGTCCAGGCTTCAAGAAAGAAGATGTCACGACCTGGTGCGATGCCAGAGCCAGAAGCATTTCGGGGGGCAAGGAATGAGCCTGAGGAGAGCCTCTGTGGCCCTGTCACGGAGCAACAGCATCGCGCCCTTGCCGGGACTGCCCGACCAGACACCAGCGAATCCATGGGAGGTGTTCCCGGACGTGGATGCCGATGGTCTCGGTAGCCTGCAAGGAAATCTCGAACATTGGTGGAATCACTACTGGTGGTCGTACTGGCTGAACCTCACCCCGCAGCAGCGTGCAAGCTGGCTCGATGACGCCCGACATCCCGAAGGCTGGCGCGAATATATCCGTCTACAGGATGAGCTGAACGGTACTACCAGGGAGCCGCAGACTTGATGCCCCTCAACCACCACAAACAGCACGAACTCTCTGTCCTGCGCTCGCTCGGCAAGCGTTTCACTGGACGTTGCCCGGCGCTGGCGCCATCCCTCCATGGAACGCAATGAGGTTCAAATGGTGATGAGCATTCAAGGCTACCTCTCCGTACTGACCGACAGTGATCTTGTCGGCTGTCTGGCCATTCTGAGCTTTCTTGCTGGCTGCTCTGGTCTTTTCGGCCAAATACGCAACACCAGAACGCACAGAGCGCTGACCTTTGTCTGCTTGATGGCCGTTCCAGCCCTGCATGCAGGTGGGACATTTTTCCTGAATCAGGCTCCAGCCTGATCCGATCAACAAGCCAGGGATAGGCCTCGTGTCCTTCAACCACTACTACCAGAGCGAACTCAACGCCCTGCGCCAGCTCGGCAAGCGCTTCGCCGAGCGCAGCCCGGCGCTGGCGCCGTTCCTCGGCCAGAGCGGGCGCGATCCGGACGTCGAGCGCCTGCTCGAGGGCTTCGCCTTCCTGACCGGGCGCCTGCGCCAGAAGCTCGACGACGAGTTGCCGGAGCTGACCCACTCGCTGATGCACCTGCTGTGGCCGAACTACATGCGCCCGCTGCCAGCGTTCAGCATGCTGCAGTTCGAGCCGCTCAAGCGTCCCGGTCCGGCGCTGACGGTAGCGCGCCATACGCCGGTGGAGTCGAAGCCGATCCAGGGCGCGACCTGCCGCTTCCGCACCGCCTACGCCACCGAGGTGCTGCCGCTGGCGCTGAGCGCCCTCGACTATGCGGTGCAGGGCGAGGGCGCGCTGCTCAGCCTGCGCCTGAGCATGAGTGCCGACGGTCATCTCGGCGAGCTGGACCTGCGCCGGCTGCGCCTGCACCTGAGTGGCGAGCGCTACATCAGCCAGCTGCTCTACCTCGGCCTGTTGCGCCACCTCGACGGCATCCAGCTGGTCACCCTCGACGCCGAGGGCCGGCCGCTGCGCGATGCAGCCGGCGAGCCCCTGCCCGCCCTGCGCCTGGATGCCGCGCAGGTGCAGCCGGTCGGCTTCGCCGAGGACGAGGCGCTGATCCCCTACCCACTGAATACCTTCCGCGGCTATCGCCATCTGCAGGAGTACTTCGCCTTCCAGGACAAGTTCCTGTTCGTCGACCTGCACGGGCTGGATGCCCTGCGCCGTCTGCCGGATGAGCAACTCCAGCGCGCCCGCGGCCTGGAGCTGCGCTTCGACATCCGCCAGGCCGGCGTGCAGCGCATTCGCCCGACCCTGGACAACCTGCGCCTGTACTGCACCCCGGTGGTCAACCTGTTCGCCCACGACGCCACGCCGATCCGCCTCGACGGCCGCCAGGACCAGTACCTGCTGCGCCCGGCCGAATACGACCCGCAGCACTGCGCGGTGTTCTCGGTGGACCGGGTCACCGGCTGGCGGCCCGGCGGCATGGGTTACGAGGAGTACGTGCCGTTCGAGTCGTTCGAGCACGACGCCAGCTTCGACGTGCCCCACGCCCGCCCGCACTACAGCGTGCGCCAACAGCCGTCGCTGCTGGGCGACGGCTTGGAGACCTGGCTGAGCTTCGGCGCGCGCCAGGCCGACCAGCAGGAGACGCTGTCCATCGAGCTGACCTGCACCAACCAGAACCTGCCGCGCCAACTGGGGATCGGCGACATCTGTCGGCCCTGCGAGGGCACCCCGGAGTTTCTGGCGTTCCGCAACATCGGCGCGGTGACGCCCAGCTACGCACCGCCGCTGCACCGCGACTACCTGTGGAAGCTGATTTCCAACATGTCGCTCAACTACCTGTCGCTGGCCAACGTCGAGGCGCTCAAGGCGATTCTCGAGACCTACGACCTGCCGCGCCACTACGACCAGCACGCGGAAAAGGTCAGCCGGCGCCTGCTCGACGGGCTCAAGCAGATCGACCACCGCCACGTCGACCGCCTGCACCGCGGCTTGCCGGTGCGCGGCGTGCGCACCGAGCTGGTCATGGCTGCCGACTGCTACCTGGGCGAGGGCGACCTGTTCCTCTTCGCCTCGGTGCTCAACGAATTCTTCGCCCTGTACGCCAGCCTCAACTCGTACCACGAGCTGCGCGTGCAGAGCACACAGGGAGAGGTGTACCAATGGACGCCGCGCATGGGGCAGCAGCCCCTGCTCTGAACCGGCTCGGCCGCAGCATCCGCGAGTACAGCCTGTTCCAGGGCGTGCAGCGGGTGCTCAACCGCCTGCAGGCTGCCCATCCGCAGCTGGACGAGCAGGCGCTGTACGAGCGCCTGGAATTCCAGGCCAACCCCAGCCTGGGCTTTCCCGGCTGCGACATCGAGCGCGTGCAGTTCTTCGAGGAACACGGCGAGCTGCGCGCGCGCCTGTGCATCAACCTGGTCGGCCTGTGCGGTGCCGGCTCGCCGCTGCCGGCGTTCTACGGCGAACAGGCGCTGGGCGACAGCGCCAGCGACAACCCGACCCGCCACTTCCTCGACCTGTTCAACAGCCGCCTGCAGCGCCTGCTGCTGCCGATCTGGCAGAAGTACCGCTACCACGCGCGCTTCGCCAGCGGCGCCCGCGATCCGCTGTCCGCCCAGCTGTTCGCGCTGATCGGCCTCGGCGGCGAGCCGATCCGCAGCGCTTCGGAGCTGAACTGGAAACGCCTGCTGCCCTACCTCGGCCTGCTCAGCCTGCGCGCCCATTCGGCAGCGCTGATCGAATCGGTGCTGCGCTACTACTTCAAGCACGCCGAGCTGCACATCGAGCAGTGCCTGGAACGCCGGGTGACCATCCTCGACGAGCAGCGCAACCGCCTGGGGCGCGCCAACAGCCAGCTGGGCGAAAGCCTGGTGCTCGGCGAACGGGTGCGCGACCGCGGCGGCAAGTTCCGCATCCATATCCGCCAGCTCGGCTGGCCAGGCTTCCACGATTTCCTGCCGCTGGGCGACGGCTACCAGCCGCTCTGTGCGCTGGTGCGCTTCACCCTGCGCGACCCGCTCGACTACGACATCCGCCTGGAACTGCGCCGGGACGAAATCCGCGAGCTGCGCATCGGCGCCGCCAACCCCTGCCGCCTGGGCTGGACCAGCTGGCTCGGCCGCGACTGCGCCGACGGCCTGGTCACCCTGGGCAGCCGCATCAATCAAGGAGCGATGAAATGATCAACGTCGATTTGCAACAGCTGGTCCAGGCCCTCGATGCCGCGACCCGCCGCGACCTGGAAGGCGCCGCCGAGCGCTGCGTGGCCCGCGGCGGCAGCAAGATCCTGGTCGAGGACCTGCTGCTCGGCCTGCTCGAGCGCCCGGACGGCCTGCTGGCCCGCGCCCTGCAGGATGCCGGGGTGGACGCCGGCGAACTGGCCGGCGTGCTGCAGCCGCGCGGCGAGGCCAGCGCGTCGCGCAACCCGGTGTTCTCCGCCGAGCTGGTGCAGTGGCTGCAGGATGCCCTGCTGGTCGCCAGCCTGGAGCTTGGCCAGAGCCGGATCGACCCGGCCGCCCTGCTCCTCGCCCTGCTGCGCAACCCGCTGCGCCATGCCGGCAGCCGCTACCAGCAGCTGCTGTCCCGACTGAACAGCGAGCGCCTGCGCGACTTCGCCCGCAGCCAGCAGCCGCAACCGGCCGCCAGCCAGCCCGCCGCGGGCGGCGAATCGGCGCTGGCGCGCTTCACCCACAACTTCACCCAGCAGGCCCGGGACGGCAAGCTCGACCCGGTGTTGTGCCGCGACGGCGCGATCCGCCAGATGATCGACATCCTCGCCCGGCGGCGGAAGAACAACCCCATCGTGGTCGGCGAGGCCGGCGTCGGCAAGACCGCGCTGGTCGAGGGCCTGGCCCTGCGCATCGCCAGCGGCGAGGTGCCGGAGGCGCTCAAGGGCGTCGAGCTGCTCGGCCTCGACCTCGGCCTGCTGCAGGCCGGCGCCAGCGTCAAGGGCGAGTTCGAGCGCCGCCTGCAGGGGGTGATCGACGAGGTCAAGGCCGCGCCCAAGCCGCTGATCCTGTTCATCGACGAGGCGCACACCCTGATCGGCGCCGGTGGCCAGGCCGGCGGCTCGGACGCCGCCAACCTGCTCAAGCCGGCGCTGGCCCGCGGCGAGCTGCGCACCATCGCCGCCACCACCTGGAGCGAATACAAGAAGTACTTCGAGAAGGACCCGGCGCTGGCCCGCCGCTTCCAGCCGGTGCAGCTGCTCGAGCCGACCGTCGGCGAGGCGGTGACCATCCTGCGCGGTCTGGCGCCGGTCTACGCGCAGAGCCACGGCATCTACCTGCGCGACGATGCCGTGGTGGCCGCCGCCGAACTGTCGGCCCGCTACCTGGCCGGCCGCCAGCTGCCGGACAAGGCGGTCGACGTGCTGGACACCGCCTGCGCGCGGGTGCGCATCAGCCTGGCCGCCGCCCCCGAGGCGCTGGAGCGCCTGCGCGGCGAAATCGCCGAAGGCGAGCGCCAGCAGCAGGCCCTGCGCCGCGATCTGGACGCCGGACTGCCGATCGACGCTGCCGCCCTGGCGCAGCTGGAAGAGCGCCTGGCCGCCGCGCGCGCCGAACGCGAGCAGCTGGAAAGCCGCTGGCAGCGCCAGCGCGAACTGGCCGAACGCCTGCTCGAGCTGCGCCAGCGCTGCGCCACTGCGCGCCTGACCACGGCCGCGGAGGACGAAGCGCCATTCGCCGCGGAATCACTGGAAGGCGAGCTGCGCGCCCTGCAGGCCGAACTGGCCGCCGCCCAGACGGCCGAGCGCCTGGTCAGCCACGAGGTCTGCCCGCGCCTGGTCGCCGAGGTGATCAGCCAGTGGACCGGCGTACCGCTGGCCCAGCTGGCCCGCGAGCACAGCAGCAAGGTGACCGGCTTCGCCGCCGACCTCGGCCTGCGCGTGCGCGGCCAGGAACAGGCGGTGCAGGCCCTCGACCGCGCCATGCGCGCCAGCGCCGCCGGCCTCAACCAGGCCGACGCGCCGGTCGGCGTGTTCCTGCTGGTCGGCCCCAGCGGGGTCGGCAAGACCGAGACCGCCCTGGCCCTGGCCGACCTGCTGTACGGCGGCGAGCGCTTCCTCACCACCATCAACATGGCCGAGTTCCAGGAGAAGCACTCGCTGTCGCGGCTGATCGGCGCCCCGCCGGGCTACGTCGGCTACGGCGAGGGCGGCATGCTCACCGAGGCGGTGCGCCAGAAACCCTACTCGGTGATCCTCCTCGACGAGGTGGAAAAGGCCGATCCGGACGTGCTCAACCTCTTCTACCAGATCTTCGACAAGGGCGTGGCCAACGACGGCGAGGGCCGCGCGATCGACTTCCGCAACTGCCTGATCCTGCTCACCTCCAACCTTGCCAGCGAGCGCATCGCCGCACTCTGCGATGGCGGCCGGCGCCCGGCGGCGGACGACCTCGAGCAGGCCATCCGCCCGCAGCTCAGCCAGCACTTCAAGCCGGCGCTGCTGGCGCGCATGCGCGTGGTGCCCTACTACCCGGTGGCCGGCGAGCTGCTGCGCGAACTGGTCGAGCTCAAGCTGGCGCGCTTCGGCGAACGCCTGGCCCGCCGCCAGCTGCGTTTCAGTCACTGCGCGGCGCTGGTCGAGCACCTGGGCGGACGCTGCAGCCACGGCGACAGCGGCGCACGGCTGATCGACCAACTGATCGAGCGCCACCTGCAGCCGCTGGTGGTCGACCGCCTGCTCGCCGCCATGGCCGGCGGCGCACCCCTGCAGCACGTGCACGCCACCCTCGACGGCGAAGGAGCGCTGATCTGTGAATTCGCCTGACGCCACGCCGCTGTTCGCCCAGGTCCCGCAGCCGCTGCGCTACGCCGAGGCCCTGCTCGAGCGCTATGCCAGCCTGGCCCGTGCCGCCACCGCCGACAGCCTGCTGGGCGGCCTGGTGCGGGCAGCCGCGCAGCTGTCCGGCGGTGAGCTGAGCCAGCTGTACCTGCTCGACGACAGCCACACCCGGCTGTGCCTCTCCGCCGAATGGCTCGACGGCCTGCTGCAGCCGCGCGAGACCGCCAGCCTGCCGAGCGACTATCGCGACGCCCAGCTGCTGCAGTACTGCCTGTGCCAGAACCGCACGCTCAGCCTGGCGGGACTCGACGCCAGCCTGCACGACAGCAGCTTCCTGCCGCCGGCCCGCCGGCCCTGGTGCAGCCTGCTGTGCCTGCCGCTGCTGGACGAGCGGCTGCGCTGCAGCGGCCTGCTGCTGGTCGCCAGCCAGAGTTCCCGCGACCTGCAGGGCTTTGCCGCCTCGCTCGGCCGGCTCGGCGGCTTCGCCCTCGCCCAGCTGCACCTGCTGCAGCGCCTGCGCGCGCCCCGCCCGGCGGAGCACGCCAGCCCTGCCGTGCCGGCCCCGCTGGCCAGCGGTTACGGCCTGATCGGCGACAGCCCGCGCATGCGCGGGCTGTACCAGCTGATCGGCAAGGTCCTGCACAACCCGGTGAGCGTGCTGATCACCGGCGAGACCGGCACCGGCAAGGAGCTGGTTGCTCGCGCCATCCACGACTGCGGCCTGCGCCGCAGCCGCCCGTTCATCGTGCAGAACTGCGCCTCGCTGCCGGAAAACCTGCTGGAGAGCGAGCTGTTCGGCTATCGCAAGGGCGCCTTCACCGGCGCCGACCGCGACCGCCCTGGGCTGTTCGATGCCGCCGACGGTGGCACCCTGTTTCTCGACGAGATCGGCGACATGCCGCTGGCCCTGCAGGCCAAGCTGCTGCGCGTGCTGCAGGAGGGCGAGGTGCGCCCGCTCGGTTCGACCGAGACCCACCGGGTCGACGTGCGCATCATCGCTGCCACCCATCGCCACCTGCGCAGCCAGGTCGAGGAAGGCCGCTTTCGCGAGGACCTGTTCTATCGCCTGTCGCACTTCCCCATCGAGCTGCCGCCGCTGCGCGAGCGCGACAGCGACGTCCTGCGCCTGGCCCGGCACTTCGCCGCCAACGCCTGCGCCTTCCTGCAGCGCGATCCGTGCCGCTGGTCCGACGCGGCCCAGGAACGCCTGGCCAGCTACGACTTCCCCGGCAACGTGCGTGAACTGAAGAGCATCGTCGAACGCGCCGTCCTGCTCTGCGAAGGCGGCGAGCTGCTGCCCGAGCACCTCAACCTGTGCCACGACGACAACGCCGCCGACAGCACCCTCAGCCTGCGCGAACGCCTCGACCGGGTGGAGCGCAACCTGCTGCTCGACTGCCTGCGCAAGAACCGCGGCAACCAGACACACGCCGCCCGCGAACTGGGCCTGCCGCGACGCACCCTGCTGTACCGCATGGACAAGCTGAACATCAGCCCCAGCGACGTCTAGGATCAGGGAGAAGAGCATGTTCAATCCGGCCAACCAGCCCCACTTCACGCTGCGCATCGACGGCGCCAGCCACGACCTGCAGGTGCTCGCCTTCAGCGGCCGCGAGGCCATCGGCCAGCCTTTCCGCTTCGACCTCGAACTGGTCAGCGAACGCCCCGACCTCGACCTGGAAAGCCTGCTGCACCAACCGGCCTTCCTCGCCTTCGCCCCGGACGGCACCGGGGTGCATGGTCTGGTCCAGCGCATTGCCCAGGGCGAGTCGGGCCAGCGTCTGACCCGCTATCGCCTGAGCCTGGTGCCGCGCCTGGCCTACCTGGCCCACCGCAGCAACCAGCGCATCTTCCAGCGCCTCAGCGTGCCGCAGATCATCGCTCGGCTACTGGCGGAGCACGGCATCCTCGACGGCGACGGCCAGCGCTTCCAGCTCGGCAGCGACTACCCGGCGCGCGACTACTGTGTGCAGTACGACGAATCCGATCTGCACTTCGTGCAGCGCCTGTGCGAGGAAGAAGGGCTCCACTACCACTTCCAGCACAGCCCCGACGGTCATGTGCTGGTGTTCGGCGACGACCAGACGGTGTTTCCACGGCTGGGACGGCCCTGCGCCTATGTGCAGGACAGCGGCCTGGTGGCCGTCGAGCCGGTGATCAAGCGCTTCGCCGTGCGCCTGGAAAGCCGCACCAGCCGGGTGACCCGCCGCGACTACGACTTCGAACAGCCGCGGCTGTCGCTGGAAAGCGGGCTCAAGAGCGAGTTCGCCCCGGACCTGGAGGACTACGACTACCCCGGGCGCTACACCGAAGGCTCGCGCGGCAAGCAGCTGGCCCGCCGTGCCCTGGAGCGCCACCGCGCCGACTACCAGTTGGCCGAGGGCGACAGCGACCAACCGACCTTGCGCAGCGGGCACTTCCTCGAACTGGGCGAGCATCCGCGCCGCGAGTGGAACCAGCTGTGGCTGCTCGGCGAAGTCCACCACGAAGGCAAGCAGCCGCAGGTGCTGGAGGAGTCGGTCACCAGCGCTACGACCGCCAGCGACGGCTTCACCCAGGGCTACCGCAACCGCTTCGTCGCCACCCCCTGGGACGTGCCCTTCCGCCCGCAGCTGACACATGCCAAGCCGCGCCTCCTCGGCAGCCAGAGCGCCGTGGTCACGGGCCCGGCCGGCGAGGAAATCCACTGCGATGAGTACGGCCGGGTCAAGGTGCAGTTCCACTGGGACCGCGAGGGCCAGGCCGACGACAGCACCAGCTGCTGGCTACGGGTCTCCAGCAGCTGGGCCGGCGACCGCTACGGCGGCCTCGCCATCCCCCGCGTCGGCATGGAAGTGCTGGTCAGCTTCCTCGAAGGCGACCCCGACCAGCCGCTGGTCACCGGCTGCCTGTACCACAAGGAACACGTCGTCCCCTACGACCTGCCGGCGCACAAGACCCGCAGCGTGTTCAAGACCCTCAGCTCACCGGGCGGGGGCGGCTACAACGAACTGCGCATCGAGGACCGCCAGGGCCAGGAGCAGATCTATGTCCACGCCCAGCGCGACTGGGACCAAAACATCGAGCACGACCAGAAGATCCGCGTCGGCCACCAGCGTCACGACAGCGTCGAGGCTAACAGCTATAGCGAATTCAAGGCCGAGGAACACCGCACCACCCACGGCGACCGCAGGAGCGGGGTGCGCGCCAACGACCATCTCACTGTCGGCACAAGCCAGCACGTGAAGATCGGCCAAGGCCGGTTCGTCGAGGCCGGCAACGAGATCCACTACTACGCCGGCGACAAGGTCGTGATCGACGCCGGCCTGGAGCTCACCGCCCAAGGCGGCGGCAGCTGGCTAAAGCTCGATCCAAGCGGAGTGACGCTGAGCGGGGCAACCATCCGAATCAACTCGGGCGGAGCACCGGGGAGCGGTTCGGGCATTCAGATACTCGGCCCGCTGATTCCGGGAGCTGCGGATACGGACAAGGCCGGCAAGCTACTCGATAGCGCCAAGGCCAATACCACCTGGCTGGAGCTGAACCTGCATCACGACAACCTCGAGCCCGTTCCTCACGCCCCCTATCGAGTGGAGTTCAGCGATGGTTCGGTCAGGCAAGGCACGCTGGATGAGAAAGGCTTCGCCCGGCTCGAAGACGTACCACCCGGCCCCTCGAAGATCTACTACGGCGAAGATCCGCGCAGCTTCGAGCTGGAACCCATCAAGGCAGTTAAAAACACCCGACGCGATCTGGAGGAAGACCTGCGTCGCATCGGCCTCGACCCCGCAACCCTCGACATTGACGAGCTGGTCGCCCGAGCCTCAGGACGACTGGTATGAGCGACATGGACCACTACAACGAAGACCTCGAACTGGACGAGGACGAGCAGGAACTCGATCCGCAGACACAACGCCAGGCCGCCTATGAGGAAGCCGTAACCGAACTGGCCAAGGGCATCGCCCTCGGAGCCGTGCCCTTTCTGGGCCAGGCCATCGACGCCTACGACACCGTCGAGTCGGCGATCCGGGTCTATCAATCGGAAACCACTACCGCCAAGGAAGAAGCCCAGTTCGATCTGGTGCTGGCGATCATCGGCTGGATTCCGGGCCCCGGGGATGGCGTGAAGAAGAGCCTGCGCCTGGTCAACCGCGACCCCGAGCGCTTCGCGCCGGTGCTGTTCGATTTCCTCCGTTTCGTGCTGGAAGAGTGCGGTATCCGGACCAGCCCGGAGGAGCTGCTGGCCAAGATCTTCGATGCCAATGCCCTGCGCACCCAGCTCGACGAAATCATCGAAGGCGTCAGGGACTCCAGTGCCTTCGAGGGGCTACCGAGTTCAGTGCAACGCATGGTCATCGATGTGCTGGTGATTGCCCGCGACAACTTGCCGAGCATGCTGGGCATCGTCGAGCGGCGCCTGCTCAAATGGCGCAGCAAGCAACGCAACAGCTCCGCGACAGTCTCCGACAACGGCCAGCCCGCCGTGGGTATCAAGCCCAAGGGTGAGGCGCGGGACAACGCCGCAGGCAAGGACAGCCCGAGCCAGGCCGGTCCGAACAAGATAGATACCCAGAAAACGCGCCAATTCCCGATCGTGGGGATCGACAACGCCATCCTCAGCGTCGCCGGAGAGCATATAGCGGATTACTACTGCTACGAGAAGCTGGGCTGGGGCAGCGGCTGGGAGGCCCATGACATGGGCGGCGCGGGCCAATGGACGGGGGCCAAGCCCAGCGCGCTGGTGGCCGGCAAGCTGTCCCGCGGCGGCAGCCCGAAAGACCACCAGAAGCTGTTCAAGCTGACCGACCCCTCCTTCGGCACCGGCATCGATGCGGTCTGGTGCGCCAACGGCTGCGCACACAACGACGGCAAACCCTTCGCCATCGTCGACGCCAAGGCCAGCGTCAGCGGCAAGAAGCCCAAATACATGAGCAAGCCCGGCAATACCCGGAAACCCGGAATCTCCCGGTTGCTGGATGGCAGTGGCAGGGGGCACAGCAGGATAGTGCAGATGAGTCATGAGTGGATTGAGAAAAATATAGATCGCGCTGTACCCCGTGAAGTTTTTTACAAAATCAATAAGAAGCTACCGGATGGATCACCCCCCTATAGCCGCCATATTCTCTATACACCACCCTACACCGACTCACTGCTGACGCATCTGGGTGCCACGTTCAAAGATGGCACCGCGGAGCTGCATGATGAGCATACCGCTATTCACTACTCAGATAGCGATGTGAAAGTCGCTATCAATAAAGCCAAGCGCCGCGAGAGAAATACGGGGAAATATTCCGGCGCCAAAGGTCTAAGAGAGGAAAAATAATGAGCAGCGAAAAACCATGTCGCCAGCCATTCGCGACCAAGGCATACTTTAAAAAAGATATTGCAATCATAGAGGAAGGGATTAAAGGTATTTTAGAGGACATTGCCAGCCCCCTCGTCAGCGATTATCACAAGGCAACCTCCGCCACAACCCTATGCAGAAGTTATTACAACTTAATATCCGATATTTATACCGACGACCAAAGCCCGGAACAAATAATCCCTCGCCTGGATGCCTTGGTCGCCGCCTATGAGAAAGAGCGAGCGCTAGACATCATCTCTTACGGCAGCGATGAGGTCTGCGCCGGCTTTGGCGAGAACGACGACTACGAGCAGTTTCTGCAAACCCTCAGCCTGTGCATCCTGCTCGGCCGCGGTGAGCTGATTCCCCGTCTCTCCGCCATCTTCGACCGCGACAACAAGGGCCAGGACGCCATCTACGAAACCCTGCTCTCCTTCTACGACGACAGCCGCGTCAGAACCGACGACCTGCTGTTCAAGCGCCCCTTCGCCGGGCTGCTGAAAGTCATCCGCGCCGCCACCCCCAAGGAAGCCAGCAAGCTGCTGGATAAATATTGCAAGGACTGGTACCCCGCGTTCAAGAAGGCCCCCTGGTACGACTCGCACCTCAGCATCGACGGCGACGATGGCAGCTACAGCGGCTACTGGGCCTTCGAGGCCGGTGCCATCGCCTTCCTCTATGGCATCGACGACAGCGCGATCGACCACATGGTCTACCCCAAGGACTTGGTCGCCTACGCGCGCAACTTCACCCCGCCGACCGGCTCGACACAGATCGGCCGCGTCGAGGCAGGTCAGCCCTGCCCGCGTGCCGGCTACTGGTTCACCCCGGCGCAGGCCAACTCCCGCCGCCACTTCCAGCAAGGCGAAATCATGCCCTGCTTCACCGGCTCCAGCTGGGGCGACACGCTCTGGTACTGGTCCGGCGAGGAGCACGCCTGATGCCCACAGCCCATTTATCCATCGCAACCGGAAGGGAGTCCGCCATGCGGCACCGCCTCTACCCCGCCGCCCTGCTCGCCCTGGCCCTGTGCCTGGCCGGCTGCAGCGGCAACTACAAGTTCAGCGACGACGACTACCGCCCGCTGGGCGATCCGCACGTGGAAAACCGCGGCAACTGACCGCCAGGGAGGACAACAACCATGGAACTGGTTTTCGAAATGGTCGCTGCCCAGCAGTTCGGCCCGGGCCTGCTGACCAGCAAGACCTTCACCCAGGCCGGCGGCATCATCGGCCGCGCCGAGGACTGCGACTGGGTGATCCCGGATCGCAAGCGCATCCTCTCCGGCCACCACGCCGAGGTGAGCTATCGCGACGGCGCCTTCTACCTCACCGACACCAGCAGCAACGGCATCCAGCTCAAGGACAGCGGCGCCAGCCTGACCCGGGGACAGCCGCAGCGCATCGAGCACGACAGCGTCTACTGCCTGGGCGACTTCGAGATCCGCGCGCGGCTGGTCCGCGATCCGGCGCTGTTCGCCGGCGATGTCGGCCGCCCGCTGCCGGCCGGCAGCATCATTCCCGACGATGCCTTCCTCGACCTCGACCCGCTGATCGCGCTGGAGCAGCAGGAGCGCGGCTATGCCGAGGTCGACGAGCTGAGCGCGATCCTCCAGCCGCCGCGGGTCCAGGCGCAGCAGCGCGACTATGCGCAGATCGACGAGGAAAACCTGTCGGTACCGGAACTGGTGATGCCCAGGCCCGCGGCGCCGCCCCGGCCGGCCGCCGCGCCCGAGCGCCTGCCTGCCGCCTTCTGGCAGCGCTTCGGCGCCGACCTCGGCGTCAGCCTCGACGGCCTCGACGACGACGCCCGCGAGGCGCTGGCGCTGCATGCCGCGCGGCTGCTGCGCCAGAGCGTCGCCGGCCTGCAGCAGAGCCTGCGCACCCGCAGCGAGCTGAAGAACGAGCTGCGCCTGGCGCTGACCACGGTGCAGAGCGCCGGCAACAACCCGCTCAAGCACAGTAGCGATGCCGATGCCGCCCTCGCCGCCCTGCTGCGCCCAGGCAAGCCCGGCCAGCTGCCGGCCGGCCAGGCACTCGGCCGTGCCTTCCGCGATCTGCAGGCGCACCAGGTGGCGCTGCTCGCCGCCAGCCGCGCCGCGGTCAAGGGCATCCTCGCCCAGCTCGCCCCGGAACAGCTGACCCTGCGCTTCGAGCGCGAGCGCAAGCCGCTGCTGGCCACCGCCGGCAGCCGCTGGCGCGCCTACCGTCGCCTGCACGAGACGCTGGCGCAGGACGACGACTGGAGCGAACGCCTGTTCGCCCGCGACTTCGCCAAGACCTACGAAGAACAGGTGCGCCTGATCGCCACCCTCGATACCGACCTGCAAGGATGATCCGCATGCCTCGCCTGTTTCCCCTGGCCATGCTGGCCGCGCTGCTCGGCCTGGGCGGCTGCTCAGCGCTGTCGCCGTACTCGCACCTGACCAAGCTGGACCTCAGCCTGGCCGGCAGCGACCAGCTCAACCCCGACCTCAACGGCCGGCCCTCGCCGATCGTGCTGCGCCTGTTCGAGCTCAAGCATCCGGTGGCCTTCGAGAACGCCGACTTCTTCAGCCTCTACCAGCGCCCCAAGGAGGCCCTGTCGCCCGACCTGGTGACCCTCGAGGAACTCGAGCTGCGCCCCGGCGAGACCCGCGAGCTGAAGCTGTCGGTGCAGGCGGACAGCCGCTACGTCGGCGTGCTCGCCGCCTACCGCGACCTGCCGGAAGCCAAATGGCGCTTCGTCATCCCGCTCGAGGCCGTCGCGCGCAACCGCAGCGCGCTGAGCCTCGACGCGCGCGGCATTCGCGATCTCGCCGCCGCTGACGCGCCGAAAAACCAGAACGAGGACTGAACCATGAGCCAGCACAAGGTGGTCTGGCAGGAAGGCATGCTGCTGCGCCCGCAGCACTTCCAGCAGAACGACCGGTACTACGAGCAGCAGCTGAAGACCCGCACGCAGAAGCTGGGCCACTACGCCTGGGGCTTCTTCAGCCTGGAGATCGACCGCCAGTTCCTCAACATGGGCAAGCTGGTGGTCAGCCAGGCCAGCGGCATCCTCCCCGACGGCAGCCTGTTCGAGCTCGACGGTGGCCGCGAGCCGCTGGCCGTCGACGTGCCGCCGAACACCGGCAACACCCCGGTGTACCTGGCATTGCCGCTGGTCACCGGCAACCACATCGAGAGCCGCCGTGCGGAGCAGAAGGACGTGCTGGCACGCTACACCGCCTGCGACGAGGAGGTCGCCGACTCCAACGCCGGCGACGGCAGCAGCAGCCAGGTCAGCACCGCCCGCCCGGACTTCCGCCTGCTGCTCGGCGAGCAGCGCAGCGACCAGGCCTACGTCCGCCTCAAGCTGTGCGACATCCTCGACACCACCCCGGACGGGGTGATCGCCCTGGATGCCGAGTTCATCCCGACCTTCATCGACTTCCAGGCTTCCGGCTACCTGCTGTCCTGCCTCAAGGAAGTGATCAGCATGCTCGGCCACCGCGGCGACATCCTCGCCGAGCGCATCCGCGCCACCGGCAAGGTCGGCGGCGCCGAGGTCGGCGACTTCCTGATGCTGCAGCTGATCAACCGCCACGAGCCGGTGCTGCGCCACTACCTCGGCCTCGAACAGGTGCACCCGGAGCAGATCTACCGCGAGCTGCTCGGCCTGCTCGGCGAGCTGGCGACCTTCTCCAGCGAGAGCAAGCGCCCGCGCCTGGATAGCCGCTACCAGCACAGCGACCAGGGCGCCAGCTTCCGCAAGCTGATGGACGCGATCCGCCAGGTGCTGTCGATGGTCCTCGAGCAGCACGCCATCGAGCTGGCCCTGCAGCAGCGCCAGTACGGCATCCAGGTGGCGCCGCTGCACGACCACCAACTGCTCGGCTCGGCCGCCTTCGTGCTGGCCGCCAGCGCCCAGTGCGACTCGGAAGAGCTGCGCTCGCGCCTGCCGGCGCACCTCAAGGTCGGCGCGGTGGAACGCATCCGCCAGCTGGTCAACCTGCACCTGCCGGGGATCAAGGTGAAACCGCTGCCGGTGGCGCCGCGGCAGATCCCCTTCCACGCCGGCAAGACCTACTTCGCCCTCGAGCTGAACGCCGAGGAACTGGCCCAGCTGGAGCGCTCCGGCGGCTTCGCCTTCCACGTCTCCGGCGAGTTCGCCGAGCTTGAACTGAAATTCTGGGCGATCAGGAACTGACCGACATGACCCGCGCAATGGACTATGCCAAGGACGACCGCACGGTCATCCTCAACCGCCACGGCGAAGCCGCGGCCCACAGCCCGCTGACCGACTTCGCCAGCCCGCCGCACTACGAACAGCTGGAGGAGCGCATGGTCTATGCCGCGCGCCTGCGCCCGGCGGAGAGCTTCAACCTCGGCCTCAACCCGCTGGTCGCCGCCGCCGCCGTGCTGCTCTCCGAGGCCGTGCGCCTCAAGCACAGCTTCGACAGCGAGGATCTGCACGCGCTGCACCAGCACCTGAGCGACGAGCTCAAGCTGTTCGAGCACCGCGCCCTGCACGACGGCGCCGAGAGCAGCCAGGTGATGGCCGCGCGCTACGTGCTGTGCACCGTGCTCGACGAGGCGGTGGTGACCACGCCCTGGGGCAACGAGAGCGAGTGGTCGCAGATGAGCCTGCTGTCGAGCTTCCACAACGAGACCTTCGGCGGCGAGAAGTTCTTCCAGCTGCTCGAACGCCTGTCGCGCAACCCGGTCAAGCACCTGCCGATGCTCGAGCTGATGTACCTGTGCCTGGCGCTCGGCTTCGAGGGCAAGTACCGCGTGCAGCCGCGCGGCATGCTCGAGCTGGAGGCGATCCGCGACAGCCTGTACCGGCAGATCCGCCAGCTGCGCGGCGACGTGCCGCGCGAGGTGTCGCCGCACTGGCAGGGCCTCAAGGACACCCGCCGCCATCGGGTGCGCATCGTGCCCTGGTGGCTGGTGGCGCTGTTCACCCTGGCCTGCCTGCTGGTGATCTACGGCGGCTTCGCCTGGGTGCTGGGCGAACAGCGCGACGCCGTTCTGCAGCCGTATCAATCGCTCGACGGCAATGCCGCCGGGCAGCCGTAATTCAGGGATGAATGCACGATGAAAGACTTCTTCGCCAAACTCGGCGCCTTCTTCCGCCAGACCTGGGTGTGGAGCCTGTGCCTGCTGCTGGTGCTGGCCCTGCTGGTATGGTTCGCCGGCCCGCTGCTGGCGGTCGCCGAACACAAGTTCTGGGAATCGCCGACCAGCCGCCTGCTGAGCATCGCCGCGCTGTGCCTGCTGTGGGGGCTATTCGTGGTCTTCGCCGGCTGGCGCGCCAACCGCCGGCACCAGGCCGAGGAGGAGGACCAGGCCGTCCAGGAGCGCCTGCTCCGCGAGGACCAGGTCAGCGAGGAGCAGGGCATCCTGCGCCAGCGCTACCAGGACGCCCTGCGCACCCTCAAGCACTCCAGCCTGTACCGTGGCCACAGCAACGAGCTGCCCTGGTACCTGCTGCTCGGCCCGCAGGGCAGCGGCAAGACCAGCCTGCTGGACTTCTCCGGCCTGGACTTCCCGCTCAACCGCGGCGACGCCCAGCGCCTGACCCGCGACGTCTCCGGCACCCGGCATGCCGACTGGTACTTCGCCGAGCATGCGGTGCTGATCGACACCGCCGGCCGCTACCTGACCCAGCCCGACGCCCAGGTCGACGGCCACGCCTGGGACTGCCTGCTTGGCCTGCTGCGCAAGCGCCGCACCCGTCCGCTCAACGGCGTGCTGGTCAACATCCCGCTGGAGCGGCTGCAGGGCGGCAACGAACTGGAGCTCGAAGCCCTGGCCCGTCAGGTCCGCCTGCGCCTGCAGGAGCTGCACCAGCGCCTCGGCGTCGAGGTGCCGGTCTACCTGGTACTGAGCAAGGCCGACCAGTTGCTCGGCTTCGACGAGTTCTTCGACCAGCTGTCGCGCGAGGACAGCGAGCAGGTACTCGGCGCCAGCTTCCGCAAGGAGCAGGACAGCACCGCTGCCAGCGTGGTGCGCGAGGAGTTCGAGGAACTGCTGCGCCGCCTGAACAGCCAGGTGATCCAGCGCATGCACCAGGAGCGCGACACCCAGCGCCGCGGGCGGATCCTCGACTTCCCGCACCAGCTGGGCCAGATCGGCGAGCGCCTGTGCCTGTTCGTCGAACTGGCCTTCGCCGGCAACCGCTACCAGCGCGCCAGCCAGCTGCGCGGCTTCTACCTGACCAGCGCGCCGCGGCTGGACAGCCCGCTCGACCCGCTGACCGCCGGCATCGGCCGCAACCTGGGCCTGGCCAACAGCGCCCTGCCGACCCTGCGCAGCGGCCGCCCGCGCTTCATCCACAACCTGCTGAGCCGGGTGATCTTCCCCGAGGCCGATCTGGCCAGCCTCGACCAGCAGGAAGTGCGGCGCATCGACTGGGGCCAGCGCGCGCTGTACGCCGGCGCCCTGGCCTGCCTGGCGCTGTTCGGCCTGGCCTGGGCGAACAGCTATTCGGCCAACCACGGCCAGCTCGAACAGCTGCGCGAGAACGCCCAGCAGCTGGGCCGCGAGCGCCAGGGCATCGCCGCCCAGGACGACGCCCTGCGCACCCTCGCGGCGCTGGATCGCAGCCATGCCGCGACCCGGGTGTTCGCGCCCGCCGCCGCGGCCCCCTGGGCGCAGCGCGGTGGCCTGTACCAGGGCGAGGCCGCCCAGCCGATCCTGCAGCAGGCCTACCGCCGCGAGCTGGAAGGCCTGCTGCTGCCGCGCGTCGGCCGCCAGCTGGAGGCGCAGATTCGCACCAACCTGAACGATCGCGAGCGGCTGCTCGGCAGCCTGCGCGCCTACCTGATGCTCAATCTCGAGGAGCGCCGCGACCCGGCCTTCCTCAAGGACTGGCTGGCCGCCGACTGGTCGCAGCGGCATGCCGGCAACACGGCGGCGCAGGCCGGCCTGAACGGCCACTT
>Ga0209212_1003618_pt1 | contig 20115 bp, 17 predicted proteins | sample RifGroC2_FD_183996 | JGI IMG/M metagenome (GOLD analysis project Ga0209212, IMG submission 183996) | Groundwater microbial communities from Rifle, Colorado, USA - Groundwater C2 (SPAdes) (version 2) | ecosystem: Environmental > Aquatic > Deep subsurface > Groundwater | place: Rifle, Colorado... | reverse complement strand
GCCCGGCGCTTGCATAAGCGCGCCGGGCGAATACCGAGTGAGGGCACGGTGTGCCCGAACGTGTTTTGCGTTCCGGTCCCCCTGGCAGGCCGCAGGCCAACCCCCGCGAACTTGCAGGCCTGCCGGCCAGTTGCGCAGGGTTTTGTATAATTTAGGGATGGAGAACAAGCCTAAGAAACCTACACCAGCGATAAAGCAGAACCTTGGCCGCCATCAGGACCCGGCGGAGCGGCGCAATAATTTCGACGAAGTGGCACTGGGCTTCGGATTGGAAGAGGCCGTTACCGAAGCGGCGCGCTGCCTGGGCTGCAAGAGCAAGCCGTGCGAGCTGGCCTGCCCGGTCAACGTGAAGATCCCCGAATTCGTCGACCTGGTCTACAAGGAAGACATCGGGGCCGCCGCCTCCAAGATCTTCGAGACTTCCCTTTTTCCGGCCATCTGCGGCCGCGTCTGCCCGCAGGAAACCTACTGCGAGGCCGCCTGTGTGCTGAAAGATAAATTCGGCCCCGTTTCCATCGGCCGGCTCGAGCGGTTCACCGCCGACCATGCCCGCAGGAACGGCCTTATTACCCCCCCGCCCTGCGCCCCCGACACCGGCTTCAAAGTTGCCTGCGTCGGGTCCGGCCCCACCTCGCTGGCGGTGGCGGCCGAGCTGCGCAAGCTGGGGCACGCCGTCACGGTGTTCGAGGCCCTGCACGAATTCGGCGGGGTGCTCAGCTACGGCATTCCCACCTTCCGCCTGCCGCGCGAAGTGGTGCGCTTCGAGGTGGCCACGCTCAAAAAAATGGGCGTGCGCTTTCTGAAGAACGTGATGATAGGCAAATCCATAACCATAGAGGAACTTAAAAAAGATTTCGATATCATATATATAGGTTCGGGGGCCGGCCTGCCCAGTCCCATGAACACTCCCGGCGAGGACCTGGTGGGCGTGTACAGCTCCAACGAATTCCTTACCCGCGTGAACCTGATGGAGGCCTACAAGTTCCCCGTCACCGACACCCCCTACTATATCGGCAGGAAAGTAGTGGTAGTGGGCGGCGGCAATACGGCCATGGATTCGGCCCGCTGCGCGCAGCGCCTGGGCCCCGACGGCGTTACGCTGCTTTACCGCCGCACCCGGGCCGAAATGCCCGCCCGCGGCGAAGAAGTGGAGAACGCCATGGAAGAGGGCATAAAGTTCGAGTTCCTTACCGCCCCGGTGGCGCTCGAGGGCGACGAGAAAGGCCGCCTGAAGCGCGTGAAGTGCGTGCGTATGGCGCTGGGCGAGCCCGACGCCTCCGGCCGCAGGAAGCCCGTGCCGCAAAAAGGTTCCGAATTTTACATCGAAGCGGACAGTCTGGTGGTGGCCATAGGGGCTAGCCCCAACCCGGTCATACAGCAGACCACGCCGGGCCTGAACGCCAATAAGTGGGGCGGCATAATAGTGGAAGAGGCCACGGCCAAGACCTCGCTGGACGGCATCTATGCCGGCGGCGACGTGGTGCGCGGCGGGGCCACCGTGCTGCTGGCCATGAAGGACGGCAAGAACGCCGCCCGGGAGATACACCGGAAGCTGACCGGTAATTAATATGAAACACGACATTTATTCTACCGAGGGGCTCTACAGGATAATCGAGAAAGAAGAGTTGTCCCCCACTGTCTCCAGGCACGTCATCTACGCGCCGCTGATCGCCGCCAAAGCGAAGGCGGGGCATTTCGTCATACTGCGCGCCCGCGAAGGCGGAGAGCGCATACCCGTCACGCTGGTGGACTGGAACCCGGAGCGCGGCACGGTCACCGTGATCATCCAGGCCATCGGCAAGTCGACCACCGAAATGAACGCTTTTAAGGCGGGCGAGTCTTTCAGCGACGTGGCCGGGCCGCTCGGTACCCCCGTGGAAATAAAAAAATACGGCACGGTGCTGGGCGTGGGCGGCGGCGTGGGGATAGCGGAACTTTACCCGATAGCACGCGCCTTCAAAGAGGCCGGCAACAGGGTCATCTCCGTTCTCGGCGCCCGCTCAAAAGACCTTTTAATACTTGAAAAAGAAATGGCCGGCATCTCCGAACGTGTGCTGGTGACCACGGACGACGGTTCCGCGGGCAAAAAAGGCCTGGTCACCGACGCCATGAAGGACCTTTACGCCGCGGGCGAAAAGATCGACGCCATCTTCACCATAGGGCCGGTGATCATGATGAAGTTCGTGGCCGAGACCTCCCGTCCGCACGCCACACCCACCTTCGCCAGTTTGAACCCCATCATGCTGGACGGCACCGGCATGTGCGGCGGCTGCCGCGTGGAAGTGGGCGGCAAGCCCAGGTTCGCCTGCGTGGACGGCCCCATGTTCGACGCGCACCAGACCAACTTCGACCTGCTGCTCAAACGCACCGCCGCTTACAGGGAGAACGAGGCGCAGGCCCTGGCGCGCTACGCCAAGGACCACCAGTGCCGCATAGGGCTGCACTGAACCGGTTGACACTCTCCGCCTTTTAGTTGCAAAATTGGTAAATCGGTAAACCAAACAGTTAGGGGGAGAAAAAATGAAGAGAATAATATTGAGCGCGGTTGTGCTGGCGTCCTTCGGCGCCGCCGCCTTCGCGGCCGACTACGGCAGCGCCGGCTGCGGCCTGGGAAGCCTGGCCTTCAAGCAGAACGACATGACGCAGGTACTCGCGGCCACCACCAACGGCACCTTCGGCAGCCAGACCTTCGGCATAACCTTCGGGACTTCGGGCTGCAATAACAAGGGCCTGGTGAAGGTTTCGATGGCCCGCGAGAGCTTCATTGAAGCCAACTACAAGGACCTGTCCCGCGACGTGGCTTCCGGTAAGGGTGAGTATGTGACCAACCTGGCCATGCTCTACGGGTATGCCCCGGAGAACACCTGGCTGTTCACCCAGCTCCTGCAGAAGAACCACGGCGCCATCTTCGCCGCCAACAACGCGCAGACCGCCGTCAACGAGATCAACAAGCTCGTTGCCAGCATATAGGTCGGACGCATTAAGCGATGAAATACGGACGGACCGGGCGGCTAAGAACCCCGGTCCGTCTTTTATTTATTTTAGTCGTCCTTTTTACCGCCGTTACGGCCCGCGCCATCGCCCCGGAGCAGGAACTTAAGCGCCTGGCGCTCAGGGCCGCCGCCGCGAGAACGCAGGCCTGGAACGACAAGTACTGGCGGCGTCTCCTCTATTATGAGCGCGGCCTCTTCGGGGGCTACCGCAGTCCTTCCGTTAACAGGAATTTCTTCCTCTCCAAATGGGGCGACATCAACCCCAAACTCGAGCTTGAGGCCGCCGTTGACGGTTTCTTTTTCGAGGGGCCTGACGACGAGAGTCCCCAGTGCCGCTTCCCGGAGCGCTACCGCTGGCTGCGCGAAAAACTGGGCGTTCCCCCCGCCGATCTCACCCGCCGGTGCAAGGACTTTGAGGAGTGGAAGGCCGCCCTGGATACTGAGTCGGCCAGCCTGCTGTTCGCCGCCGGCTACCTCAACAATCCCTCCACGCTCTACGGCCACACTTTCCTGCGCCTGCATAAGCGCGGGGCCTCCGGCGCCGACCTGCTGGACTACACGGTCAATTACGCGGCCACCGCCGACGCCGAGAGCGGCTTGTTCTTCGCGCTGAAGGGCCTGGCTGGGCTGTATCCCGGGCAGTTCTCCACTATCCCCTATTACCTTAAGATACAGGAATACCACAATATCGAGAACCGGGACCTCTGGGAGTTCCCGCTCAGCCTGACGCCCGAGGAAATCGACCGGCTGCTGGCCCACGGCTGGGAGCTGGGCAAGGCCGCTTTCCCGTATTATTTCTTCACGCGCAACTGCTCCTGGCAGGTCCTGCCGCTGCTCGACATCGCCAAACCGCGGCTGGACGCTGCGCGGCGCTTCCATTCATGGGTGATCCCGTCCGATACCGCGAAGGCCGTCATCTCCGCCTCGCCGCCGGCCGTGCCCGGCTGGCGTCCCTCGCTCTGGAAAACGGTGAACTGGAAACGCTCGCAGCTTACCGAGACGGACAAGGCGTCTGTTCTTGAATTGGCCCGCGGCGACCAGGCCGCGGAACTTAAAAAACTTGAGAGGACGCCGCCCGCCGCCAAGGCGGCTATCCTCGAAACCGCGGCGGATTACCTGAGCTGGCGTTTTTACGCGCGGCGCATAGGCAAGACGGAACTGGACAAACGTACCGACCCGCTGCTGGCGGTCAGGGCGCCGCTCGGGCCCCTGAACACTTTCACGGGCGGGCCCGAGCGGCCGGCCTCCATAACCGAAGCGCATGAAAGCATGAAGCTAGGCCTGGGCCTGGTGGCCTTAAAGGACGGGCCCGCTTACGACCTCGTCTGGCGCTACGCCATACAGGACCTGCTCGACGACCCCGCCGGCTACCTGCCCGACGCCGCGCTCGAGATGGGCGCGTTCCGTTTCCGCTATGAAGAGCGGTATAACCGCCTCTACGTCAAGGACGCGCGGCTGGCGCGCGTTATCAGTTTGAATCCATGGGACGACTGGGTGAGGCGCCCGTCCTGGGAGATCGCGGCCGGTATCGAGCAGGCCGACGAAAAAGGCCGCAGGCCAGGCAGCGCCCCCATCTGGAGCATGAACGCCGGCTCAGGCCTCGCCGTCGAATGGGACGGACCCCTGCGCCAGCTCTGGTACGTCCTGGCCGAGGCGGACAGCGGCATCGGCGGGGCGCTGGAGTCCCGCTGGCGGGCCGGCGCGGGTCTGAAAGGCGGGCTTCTCGTGGAAGGCGGGCCGGTGCGGGGTTTGCTCGAGGCGCGCTATATTAGTTACGCCTTTGGAGATACCCGGCCGCTCTGGGCCGGTTCCGCCGGGGCCTCGGTACGGCTGGCCAGGAACACCGCGGCCCGCCTGGACTATTCCTGGCGGGGCCGTGTCAAAGAGGCCGGCGTCTATTTTCACCAGTACCTGTTCGCGCCCTAAATGAAAGTTTATCCGCTTTTCCCCCTCCTGGCCGTCCTCGGCGCCTGCACGCACCTCTTCTTCCAGCCGACCGGCGGCGTCTACTCCGATCCGGCTTCCGAAGGCCTTAAATACGAAGTCATTAAATTCAGGTCCGGCGACGGTACGGAGCTGACAGGGCTGTTCTTCCCCCCGCCCGGGACGCCGCGCGGCACCGTGGTGCACTTCCACGGCAACGCGCAGAACATGACCTCCCATTTTCCTTATTCGGCCTGGCTGGCGAAAGAGGGTTATAATGTTTTTATTTTCGATTACCGGGGCTACGGCGCTTCGGGCGGCAAGCCGACGCTGGACGGCCTGGTGTTGGACGGTGAGGCGGCGCTGACCCACGCTTTGAAACTTCCCGGGGCCCGGGCGGATAAGATGATCGTCTTCGGGCAGAGCCTGGGCGGGGCCATCGCGGTGGCGGCCGTAGCCGAGTCCGGCTTAAAGCCGGCGGCCATGGTACTGGAAGGAACTTTTTACTCTTATAAGGATGTGGGGGCCGAGGTGCTGCGCCGACGCTGGCTGACCCGGCCCGTCGTCTGGCTGCCGCGGGTGGCCGTGAGCGGCAGGCATTCGCCTTCTGACTACATATCGGCCTTGACCTGCCCAAAACTCTTCATCCATTCCGAAAAAGACCCTATCGTGCCGTTCGCCCAGGGGCGCAAGCTCTACGCCGCCGCCCCTGAACCTAAAGAATTCTGGTCCCTCTCCGACGGCCACATAGAAGCCTTTGGCGCCAACCGCCAGGTCTACGGCCCCAAGCTCCTGAAATGGCTGGGGACGCTCTTAGTTAATTAGTTTTTCATCCGCGGTCGGTCCCTCCACCTGGAAACCCACGGAGTAAACTAATTAACTAAAAGCGTCCCTACAGGTCCTAAGGCGTTTCTCCCAGTTCTTTAAGGGCTGTTCTGAGGGCTTCCTCGTGGCGACGGCTTTCCAGCGGGGCCATCAGGCTGTAGGCGCACGGTACCACGAACAGGGTCAGCAGCGTAGACAGCAGCACGCCGCCGATGACTACCAGGGCCATGGGGATGCGCGTTTCGGCGCCGGGGCCGTAGCCCAGGGCCGGAGGTATGGCCGCCGCAATAGTGGCGAAGGATGTCATAAGTATCGGGCGCAGCCTTATCGGACAGGCCTCCAGCAGGGCCTCGTCCACGCCTAACCCGCCTTCCCTCCGGCGGTGGTTGGTGAAATCCACCAGCAGAATGGAATTCTTCTTGACAATGCCCATCAGCAGTATCAGCCCTATCATGCTGTAGATGCTCAGGGAATATCCGCCCAGTTTAAGAGCTATAAAAGCGCCGGTCAGGCTGAAAGGCAGCGCCAGCAGCACCGTGAACGGGTGCAGGAAGCTGTTGAACTGCGAGGCGAGTATCATGTATGCCACGAACACGCCGAGGATCAGCGCGAAGGTGAGACTGGAGAAGGACTCCTGAAAGGTCTTGGAGGTGCCGGAAAACACCACCCTGTAGCCGTCGGGCAGTATCTCTTTGGCCAGGAGCTCCACTTCCTTCAGGGCCTGCTCCTGCGAGGCGCCCTGCGCCACGTTCGCGAAGACGCCGATGGCGCGCTCGCGGTTCTTGCGCGAGATGGTCAGCAGCGTGGTCTTTTGCTCCACCCTCACTACTTCGGAAAGGCGTATGACTTCCCCCCGGTTATTACGCACCCAGATCTTATTAATATCCTTCGGGTCGCTGCGGTCGCGGTCCAGCAACTGTACGCGGATATCGTAGCGCTTGCCGCCGCGCGTGAATTTGCCGGCGCGCACGCCGCCTATCATCGAGTTGACGGCGTCGCCGATGGAAGAGACCGACACGCCGCGGGCCGCCGCTTTCTCGCGGTCGGGCACCACCTGCACTTCCGGCATGCCCTCCTGGTAATCGGTGTCCACGTCGACCATTTTGCCGGAGGCCGTCATCTTTTCCATCAGCAGACGGCTGTATTCGCCGAGCTTGTCCCAGTTGGGCCCGCGCACGCTGAACTCCACCGGGAAGCCGCGTTGGGCCGTGAAGCCGCCCAGGGAGGGATCTTGTATGGCCGCGCGCCTGACTCCGGGAATTGAGTTGAGCGGTTTGCGCGCGTAACGCATGAATTCCTGCTGCGTCGGGGGTTTCTTCTGGCCGGGCAGGGGCACCCTTTCGGCCGGGGGCTTCATGGCTATCATCAGCATGCCCTGGTTCACCTGGCCGCCTCCCATGCCGCCGGTGTTGGCCATAAAGGTGCGGATGTTCGGCTGTGCCATGGCCCATTTCTCAGCCTCTTCCATGGCCTTGGCCGTCACTTCCAGCGGCGTGCCTACGGGCATCTGCACGCGCGCGAGGAACCGGCTCTGGTCTTGGGCCGGCGAGAATTCTTTGGGGATGAATTTAACGAGGGACATCGAGGACGCGAAGATGACGAGCGAAACCATTACCACGGTCCAGCGGCGCCGCAGCAGGCGCCCCAGCAGGGCCGCGTAGGAGCCGCGCACGCGCTCCATCACGCCGTCCATGGCGCGGCCTATCCACAGCGAGCGCTCGGAGTCCACGAACTGGGAGCAGCGCATCGGCGTCAACGTCAGCGCCTCGAGCAGCGACAGCATGACCGCGGCGGTCATGGTAACGCCGAACTGGAAGAAAAACTTGCCTATAATGCCCTGCATGAACACTACCGGCAGGAAGATGGCGAGGATGGCTATCGAGGCCGCCATCGCCGGGAAGGTCATTTCCCGCGCGCCCAGGATGGCGGCGCGCACGCGGCCCTCCCCCTTTTCGTTGTGGCGCACTATGTTTTCCAGCATCATTATGGCGTCGTCCACCACTATGCCTATGGCCAGCGTCAGACCCAGCAGGGTGAAGGTGTTAAGAGTGAACCCCATGAAGTAGAGGACCAGGAAGGACCCCACTATGGACGTGGGGATGGCCAGCAGCACGTTGAACGTGGAGGACCAGGAGCCCAGGAACAGCCAGCAGACCACCGAGGTCAGGATGACAGACAGCACCAGAGTGAAATTCAATTCGCGGGTGGATTCCTCTATGAAGCGGGTGGAATCGTTGACTATCTCCAGGCGCATCCCCTCGGGCAGATCTTTTTTTATCTCCTCTATCTTCGCCCTTACCCGCTTGGCGGTAGCTACGGCGTTGGACCCGCGCTGTTTGTTGATGCCCAAACCCACGGCCCGCTTACCCCAGTTGCGGGTGATGCGCCGCACGTCGGCCAGGCCGTCCTCCACGCGGGCGACGTCGCTGATATGATAGGTGCGCCAGATGGCGGCGCCGCCGCGGCCGGCTATCACTATGCGCGAGAAGGCCTCGGGGGTGGGCGCTTCGCCCAGCACGCGCACGTTCAGTTCTTTTTTGCCGGTATCTATGTAGCCGGCCGGCTGCTCGGCGTGCTGGGCGGCTATGGCGCCCAGCACGTCGGTGACCGTCAATTGCGCCGCGTCCATCTTGTCCGCGTCCAGCCAGACGCGCAGGGCCGGGTCCACGTAGCCGCCCATATTGACCTCGCCCACGCCTTCAATGATGCCGAGCTGGTCGCGCAGCACGTCGTTGGTGTAGTTCATCAGGTCCGTTACGGGCCTGTCGCCGGAGAGGGCCATCCAGATTATGGGCTGGTCCTCCGGGTTGGTCTTGGTGACCACCGGCGGGTCTATTTCTTTAGGCAGATTGCGGGCGGCCTGGGAAACCTTGGCCTGCACTTCCTGCATGGCGTCGTCTATGTCGTGCTCCAGTTCGAATTCCAGCGTGATGCGCGCCGATCCCCGGCGCGAGGAAGAGGAGATGTCCTTGATGCCGGCGATGGTCATGACGGCGCTTTCCAGCACGTCGGTCACCTGCGTCTCCATCACTTCGGGGGCCGCCCCCTCCAGGCTGACGCTGATGTTAACAACCGGGTAGTCCACGTCGGGCAGCTGACTGATGCCCATACGGCTAAAGCCTATGGCTCCGAAAACGATCAGGCCCAGCATCAGCATCCAGGCGAAAACGGGGCGTTTTATAGAGAGGTCTGAAAGGGTCATTTGTTCGGTTCCGTTCCGGCCGCGGTCTCGAGTTTTATAAGGGTGAGGCTGGCGCGGATCTGCGCTTGCGAAAGGGCCAGGCGGGTCTGCTGCGCGGTGTTCAGGGCGTTGAGCACCTCAAGATTGGTGACAAGGCCCAACTTATAATCTTCCTGCTGGTAACGGGCGTTCTCCTCGGCGAGGGTCAGGGCGTCCTGCAGGCTGGCGGCCGTGCGCACGGAATAAATTAATTCCTCGTAGGCGGACCTGACCTCCGACAGCGCCTGCCGCTGCGCCAGGTCCAGTGCCAGCGCGGCCGCGCGCCGGCCCGCATGGGCGGACTCTTTCCTGGCCCGCAGTTCGCCGCCGGTGTAGAGCGGCAGGTTAAGGACGGCGCCGGCATCCCAGCGGTTCGCGGGGGCGGGCATGGGGGCGCGCAGCACGTAGTAGTTGGCGGCGAGTCCCACAGTGGGCCACGCCCCCCGCTCTTCCAGTTCCGCCAGCCCGGCGGCGGCGTCAGCGGCGCGGCGCCTGGCCCGTACGTCGGGCCTGTCGAGCGCCAGTTTTAAATAAGAATCCAGCCCGCCCGGCCCGCGCCCGGCGAGGGCGGCCGGGGCCAGGTCCTCTGTAAGCCCCGTCATGAATTTAAGCGCCTGCTGGGCGAGGCGTTCGGCGGAAACCGCGGAAAGATAAGCCGCCTTGTCCTGCGCCAGTTGCGACCTGGCCGAGAGTACCTCGCTTCTGCGCGAGCGCCCTATCGCGGCGCGGGTTTCGAGTTCCGTGATGCGCCTCTCCGTCACTTCCAACTGGCCCTCCCGGATGAAGACCTCTCGCTGTGCGGCCAGCAGGTTAAGGTAGGCCTGGGCGGCCGAGAGATAAAGCTGCTGGCGCGCGCGCTCCAGGTCCAGGCGCGCGGCGGCGGTGCCGGAGGAGGCGGCCTTAACGGCCAGATAATCCCGCATGCCGGAAAATATACCGTAGCTGCCGGAGAAATACCCTTTGGAGAGCGTGTCGGCGTTCTGCTGTTTCGAGAGGGAGGCGTTAAAGTCGAAAGCGGGGCGGAAGGCGGAATTCAGCAGGCGCTCCGCTGCGGCCAGTTGGGCCGTACCTTCGGCCTGCTGTGCCAGCTGCTCGCTGCGGCCCAGGGCCAGGCCATAGGTTTCCTCCAGGGCGATGGCGCGCATGTCTGCGGTGGAGAATTCCCCGCCCGCCGCGTGCGCCGCCAGAAGCATTACAAGAAGAAGCGTGTAAATATTCATTACCCCATTCTATAAAATACTGTTTACCATCGGCCCATGAAGGCCGCTTCAGGCGCCTAGGCCGGCGCAAAGATATTCATTTTTTTATAAGCTGCCATGCGATCTCCGATGCCTTGCTCAAGTGTTCTATCAGGATATACTCGTCGTCGGCGTGCGGGTTCCTGGCCCCGATGCCGAAATTCACGGTCGCTACGCCTTTGGCGTTGAGCGAGTTGGCGTCGCTGCCCCCGTGCGAAGGCACGGCCGAGGGCTCGAGGCCGGCCGCGCGCAGGGCCGCCTCGGCCAGGCGGCAGACCTCCGAATCTTTCTTGTGGCGGTACGGCTGGAAATCCCATGCCCAGCTGAACAGCGCTTTGCCGCCGGCGGCCGCGGCAGCGCCTTCAAATTCCGCCTTTATCGCGTCAAGGACGGGCGTCACTTTGGCCGTGTCCAGGGAGCGCACCTCGCCCCTGACCAGGGTGTAGCCGGGCACCACGTTGGTGGCCTCGCCCCCCGCTATGGTGCCGACGTTGGACGTGGTCTCCTCGTCGTGACGGCCGAACCGGAAGGCGGCGATGGCCTTAGCGGCGATGCCGATGGCGGAGATCCCTTTCTCCGGGTCTATGCCGGCGTGGGAGGGCTTGCCGGTCACATGCACGGTGAACAACGCCGCGCCCGGCGAGGCTATCGCGTAGGAGCCGGGATCGAGCGAGGAGTCGAAAACGAAGCCGTGGCGGATGCCGGGCGGCAGGCCCAGGTTGAGCCCGCCGGCCATGGAGGTCTCTTCCTGGGTGGTGAAAGCTATGGTGAAGGGTTTCAGCGCGATGCCGGTGTCTACCGCGCGTTCCAGGGCGTAGAGGATAGCGGCCATGCCCGCCCTGTTGTCGGCCCCTAGCTGCCACTTTCCGTCGGAGGTTACCCTGTCCGCGGTGACCACCTGTTTGGTCTGGACGGTAGGCCGGGCGGTATCCATATGGGCGAGCAGGACGATGCTGCCGCCTCCCCCCACCGGGCAGACCACGTTACTGGTATTCGAGCCGGAGACCGCGGCCGCGCCGTCCAACTGCGCCTGGAAGCCGAGCTTCTTAAGGAAAGCGTTGGCGAAGTTGGCCACCGGCGCTTCTTTGCCGGAGGGCCCGTCCAGCCGGGCCAGTTCAAGGAATAAGTCGACAAGACGCGTATGAGCCATTTATGAATTCTCCATCGGCTACTCCGCCCACTGCCGCGCGAGGTTTACAAGCACCTCGGCGGCTTTGTTCATGCCGTCGAGGGAGACCCACTCGTAGCGCCCGTGGTAGTTATAGCCGCCCGTGAAGACGTTGGGCGTAGGCAGGCCCATGAAGGACAGGCGCGCTCCGTCAGTGCCGCCGCGCACCGGTTTAACATGCGGCTCCAGGCCGGCTTTGCGTACCGCCGCCGTCAGGTTGGCCATCACCGCCGGATGCCTGACGATGACCTCCTTCATGTTGCGGTACTGCTCGCGGAAGGCCAGTTCTATCTTCGCCAGGGGATATTTGAGCCGTTTGGCCGCCACTATGGCCTCCAGCTGCCGCTCCATCGCCCTGAGTTTCTTCATGTCGTGCTCACGCACTATGCCGGACACCTCGGCTTTCTCTATCTCGCCGGCGATGTCGGTGAACATGATAAAACCTTCCCGCTTTTCGGTGGTCTCCGGCAGCAGGTTCTCCGGCCAGCTCGCCACGATGTCGGCCGCTATGCGGGCGGCGTTGGCCAGCGCGTTCTTGGCGGTGCCGGGGTGCACGCTTTTGCCGGTGACGGTCAGCTTAAGCCCGTCGGCGTTAAAATTCTCCTCTTCTATCGCGCCCGCCACGTCGCCGTCGAAAGTGTAGGCGAAGTCGGCGCCGAAGGCCTTTACGTCGAAATACTTGACCCCCTGCCCGACTTCTTCGTCGGGGGTAAAGCCCACCTTGAGCGTGCCGTGCGGTATTTCTTTATGCTTCAGCAGATATTCCGCCGCCGTCATGATGATGGCCAGGCCGGCTTTGTCATCCGCCCCCAGCAGGGTGTCGCCGGAGGCGGTCACGATATCCTCGCCCCTGCAGCCGGCGAGTTCGGGGCAGTTCTTTACGTTAAGAACGACCCCGTGGCGGCGGCTGATCGTTATGTCCCCGCCTTTCCAGGACTTATGCACCCGTGGCCGCACGCCTTTGCCTGACGCGTCGGGCGAGGTGTCCATATGCGCGAGAAAACCTATGACCGGCTTTTTTCCTTTTATCGTGGCCGGGATCTTGGCGGTTACGTAGCCGTATTTGTCCAGTTTTACGCCTTTGGCCCCTATCGCTTTCAGTTCGGCGGCCAGCATTTTCGCCAGCACGAACTGCTTTTTTGTGGACGGGAAAGTCTTGGACCTGTCGTCGCTCTGCGTATCCACCCTGACGTATTTTTCAAAGCGCTTATAAATGGCGTTTTTGAGCTCCATGGGGCCTCCAGCCGTTGTTGCCGTTAAATCTTTAAAAAGGATATAATTAAATCGACGTAGATTCAAGACTGTATCCGTGCCGTATCGGGAGCTATGCTCCTCTGACGGCCAAGGAGCTCATAAAAATGGCCATAAATTTCCTGCCCAGAGAAGTAAAATTCTTCGATTATCTTAACCTGCAGGCCGAAAACATCGTGAAGGCCGCAGATTGCTTCAAGGCGGCCGTGAAGAAAGGCGCTTTTGACGAGGACGTGGTAAAGAAGATCAAGGATTTCGAGCACGAGGGCGATACCCTCTCCCACGAGATCGTGGACATGCTCAACCGCACTTTCATCACCCCCATAGACCGCGAGGACATCTACGCCCTGGCCAATACCCTCGACGACATCCTGGATATGATAAATTCCATGGCCAACCGCATAAAGCTGTACAAGCTCGACGCCAACGAGGAATACATGGTGCAGTTCGCCGATACCATCGACCAGTCCTCCCAGGCGCTGGCCAACGCCGTCAAACACATGCACGACACCAAGCGCGCCCGCCGCGTGCTGGACCACTGCATAGAGGTCAACCGCCTGGAAAACATCGGCGACCAGATCAGGGAAAAGGCCATCAGCCATCTGTTCGAAGCGGAAAAAGATCCCATCATGGTCATAAAATGGAAAGAGATCTACGAAGTGGCCGAAGGCACGCTGGATACCTGCGAACACGTGGCCAAGGTGATAGAGGCCATCCTTGTAAAACATGGATAGCGCCCTCCTGCCTGTAATAGGGCTGGTCACCCTGGCCCTGGCTTTCGATTACCTTAACGGTTTCCATGACGCCGCTAATTCCATAGCCACAATAGTCTCCACGCGGGTGCTTTCCCCGCGCCAGGCCGTTCTATGGGCCGCCTTCTTTAACATGGTGGCTTTCTTCATCTTCAGCCACGAAGTGGCGAAGACGATGGGGAAAGGTATAGTCGATATCGCCGTGATAGATAATCATGTCGTGTTCGGCGCGCTTATGGGCGCCTGCGTCTGGAATATCATCACCTGGTATTACGGCCTGCCGTCAAGCTCCTCTCACGCGCTGATGGGCGGCCTTGCGGGCGCGGCCGTGGTAAAGGCAGGCACGGGGGTGCTTGTCTGGTCCGGGATCTTAAAGGTATTGCTCTTTATTGTGATTTCCCCGCTGCTGGGACTTCTCCTTGGGCTGGGTTTCGGGGTATCGGTTTACAGGTTGTTCAGTAAATCCATCCCCGGACAGGTGGATCATCTTTTCAGAAAAGGTCAGTTGCTTTCCGCTGCCGCGTACAGCCTTGGCCATGGCGGCAACGACGCCCAGAAGACCATGGGTATCATCACCGGCCTGCTGTACAGCGCTGGATATTTAGGTGGCAACTTCGAGGTCCCTAACTGGGTCGCCATAGCGTGTTACTCGGCCATGGGCCTTGGCACAATGTCGGGCGGTTGGCGCATTGTGAAAACCATGGGGCACAAGATCTCAAAATTAAAACCGGTTGACGGCTTCTGCGCGGAATCCGGCGCCGCCGCCACGCTTTTCCTCGCTTCTTCCCTGGGTGTGCCGGTAAGCACAACGCATACCATAACCGGGGCGATCATGGGCGTGGGCACCATGAAGCGCTTCAGCGCCGTAAAATGGGGCGTAGCCGGCCAGATAGTGTGGGCGTGGTTCATGACCATTCCGGCCGCCGCGTTAATTTCAGCAGTGTGTTACTGGTTCTCAAAGGCTGTTTTTTAAACAATAGATCCGGGGGCACCCACGCAAAAGAGCCGCGCAATGTGCGCGGCTCTTCGTTTAAGCGTTGCCGACTCCGGCTATTTTCCGGCGGCCGCGCGCCCGGCCAGCAGCCCGCTCGTCCAGGCCAGGTGCAGGTTGAAGCCGCCGGAATCGCCGTCGATATCCAGGAGTTCCCCCGTCACATACAGGCCTTTGACCTTTTTTGAGGCGAAACTGGCCGCGTCCACTTCGGCCGGCGCGCAGCCGCCGGAGGTCACCATGGCGTCCTCGAAGCCAAGCGAACCCTCGACTTCCAGGGTGAACGATTTAAGGGCGGAGGCCAGCCCGCGCGCGCAGTCGGGCGGGGTGATCGAGCTCCAGGCGATACCGGCGCGGGCCGCGGCCGCCCGCATCACCTTCTCGTTGATGAGGCCGGTCGCGAAATGCGCGAAGGCGCGGCCGTCGAAAGCGACGGAGCGTTCCAGCAGAAGCTGCTCTAGTTCGGCCGGCTTGAGGTCCGGCATAAGGTCGGCTTCAATGAACGCCGGCCCCTCCTGCAGTGCGGCGAGGGCCGCCCGGCTCAGGTCCAGCACCGCAGGCCCTGAAACGCCGTAGGCGGTAAACAGCAATTCCCCCTCCGTCCTCAGGACCGGCCTGCTCCCGCTCCTGAGCGTTAAAGCTGCGTCCAGTCTGACCCCGTCGAGCTCCTTGGTATGGGCTCCTTTGACCTTGAGCGGCACTATCGCCGGGGACAGCGGGGAGACCGTATGCCCCAGGGTCCTCAGCATGGCGTACCCGCCCGCCCCGCCGCCTATCTGCGGATAACTGGCGCCGCCGGCCGCCAGGATAAGGCGGTCTGCGCGGTAAATAGTCTTTTCTCCCGCGGCCGGTTTCTTCTCCCACTTGGGCTGTACCCTGGCGCACTCGACCGAAAAGCCGTCTTTGCCTACGGCGACGGAGAGCGCTTCGGTGAGGGTGTGTATGGGGACGTTCAGGAAATCCAGTTCGTGCAGAAGTACGTTCACCACGTCCTGCGCCTTCAGCGATCTGGGGAAAAGGCGTCCTTTTTCCCCCTCGGTCCACAACAGGCCCAGGCCCTTAAAAAAAGAAAGGACTTCGGCCGGCGGCTGGGCCGCGAAAGCTTTCTTAAGGAAAGCGGCACCGCCGCCGTGGTAAGCGGCCGGGGTGATCTTTGAATTCGAGAAGTTGCACTTGCCCGAGCCTGTCGACAGCACCTTGCGGCCCGGGACGTGGTTCTTCTCCAGGACAAGGACCGACGCGCCGGCGCGGGCGGCTTCTACGGCCGCCGTCAGGCCGGACGCGCCGGCCCCCACGATGATCACGTCGAATTTGTTTTGCATATAAGCGCTAAAAAGAACGCCCGGTTCTCGCCGGGCGTTCCTTTGCCGACCGCCGGATCCTATACCCGGCCGGCGGAGCCGAGGACGTTCTGGTTCTTGTCCATGTACATCTTTATCAGCTCTTCGCGGGCGGGGCCCAGGTATTTGCGCGGGTCGAATTCGCCTGGCTTCTCGGCGAACACCTTGCGGATGACGGCCGTCATCACCAGGCGCCCGTCGGAGTCTATGTTGATCTTGCAGACGGCGGATTTGGCCGCCTTGCGCAGCTGGTCGGCGCTGACGCCTACGGCGCCTTCCATCTTGCCGCCGTATTTGTTGATCATGTCTATGTAATTGTTCAGCACCGAGGACGCTCCGTGCAGCACTATGGGGAACCCGGGGATGCGGCGTTCGCACTCTTCCAGGATGTCGAAGCGCAGCGGGGGCGCCGACTCGCCGGGCTTTACCTTGAACTTGAAGGCGCCGTGGCTGGTGCCGATGGAGATGGCCAGGGAATCCACGCCGGTGCGCTTTACGAAATCCTCCACCTGCGCGGGGTCGGTATAGTTGGAATGCTCGTGGGAGACCTCGTCCTCTATGCCGGCGAGCACGCCCAGTTCGCCTTCCACCGAGACGTCGAACTTGTGGGCGTATTCCACCACCTGGCGGGTGAGCTTTATGTTCTCCTCGTAGGGCAGATGCGAACCGTCGATCATCACGGACGAGAAGCCGTTCTCTATGCAGGACTTGCACAGTTCGAAGGAATCGCCGTGGTCTAGGTGCAGGGTTACGGGCACGGGGCCGTCCTTCATTTCCTTCAGCATCTCCATGGCGCCCATGGCCATCCAGCGCAGCAGCGTGGCGTTGGCGTAATCGCGCGCGCCTTTGGAGAGCTGCAGGATCACGGGGGAGCGGGACCTGGAACAGGCGGTCAGGATGGCCTGCAGCTGCTCCATGTTGTTGAAATTGTAAGCGGGCACGGCGTAACCGCCCTTCATGGCGGCCTTGAACATCTCGCGCGTGTTGACGAACCCGAGTTCTTTGTATGTGACTGTTTTTGTGGCGGTAGCTGTCATATTATCCTCCGTGTTTGCTGTCGCTTTCTATTATATTAATTAATCGCGGCCTTACAAACTACTCCGGGCCGCCGTAATTTGCTAAAATAAGATATTGGCCGCGCTTCGGGGGCCGCAAAACGGGCGGTAGTTTTTTATAAGAAAAACGGGGTACAACGGAGGGAACAATGCAACTACAGGAAAAGCCGTATCTTACAGGCAGGACGTTCTTGTTCAGTATTTTCAAGGGCGAGGACCTGCTGCAAGCCATTCAGTATTTCTGCCACCATCACCAGGTGCGCTGCGGCCTGATCAACGCCATCGGCGCGGTAGAGCGGGCCACTTTCACCATTTACGACCAGAAGGCCAAGAAATACAATAAGGTGAACATAGAAAAGGAACTGGAGATACTTTCTCTCTGCGGCAACGTCAGCCTTTTCGACGACAAGCCCATGGTGCACGCCCACGTGATGTTCTCCGATTCGGAAGGCAAGGCCTTCGGCGGCCATGTGGTGGCCGGCACCCGCGTCTTCAGCGCCGAGGTCTTCATCCAGGAACTCACCGGCGACATCAAGGTGCGCAAACTGGAGAAAGCCACGCAGCTGCCGCTTTGGGCCAACCCGGTCTGCCTTAAATGACGACGGAACCGCCGGCGGGCTTCAGGGCGGGCTTCGTTCCCATAACGGGCCTGCCCAACGCCGGCAAATCCACGCTCATGAACTCGCTCTGCGGCACCCGCCTGTCCATCATTTCGGACAAGCCGCAGACCACCCGCAACAACATCCTCGGCATTCTTAACGCCCCCGACTACCAGGCCGTGTTCGTGGACACGCCCGGCTTTCTCAAGGGGCGCAACATGTTCGAGCGCTCCATGGTCAACGCTATAAAGAGGGCGGCCACCGAAGAGGGCGATCTCCTTATTTTTATAACGGAACCCGGCCTGCCGCCGCAGGCCAAGGTCCACCTGTTCGAACCGCTCAAGCTCGTCCGCTGCCCGCTGTACCTGGTCATCAACAAGCTGGATAAAGAGAGCACCGGGGACCGGGCGAAGGCCGCTGAGGATTACTTCAGGAAACTCCTGCCCGTGGCGCAGGTCTTCCACATTTCGGCGCTTACCGGCGGCGGGCTGAAAGAACTGCGTGAAGGGATAAGGGCCGGTCTGCCCGAACACCCGCCTTACTATCCGCAAGACCAGCTTACCGACCGCTGGGAGAAGTTCTACGCGGCCGAGATCATACGCGAGCAGATCTTCAAACTTTACGACCAGGAGATCCCTTATTCCTGCGCCGTTGAAATAGAGCTCTTCCGCGAAGAAGAGGGCCAGGACGACCAGGTGCTGGCGAAGATCCACGTGGCCAGGCAGGGCCAGAAGCCCATACTGATAGGCAAGGGCGGCAGCGCCCTCAAACGCCTGCGCGAGGCCTCCGCGAAAGCCCTGGGGACCTTCCTGCGCCGCCCCGTCGAACTCCACCTTACCGTAAAAGTGAATCCCGGCTGGCAGGACAACCTGCCCTTCCTGCGGGAGATCGGTTTCTATGACAAGAAGTAGCGCGGACGGCGAGACGATCTTCTTTTACGCCTTCTCCGGCTACATGGCCGTCTCTCTCCTGTCCACCGCGGTCCTGCTGCTGGCGGCCCTGGCGGGCATGAAGCTGATCTTCGTTCTCGCCAAGTTCGCTTTCGGGCCGGCGGAAGTCTACTGGATCAAACCGCTCATCTACGACGCCGCCGGTTTCGCGCTGGCCTCCGTCGGTACGGCGCTCGCGCAGTATTACCTGGCAAGCCTGCTGTTATATTCCGGGATCGGCCGCCGCACCCTGGCGGCCGCGGTCCTTTTTGTGGCGGTCTTCTGCGGTTTGTTCTTCTGGCGCGGGGCGCTGCGGTCGACCCTGGGCGCGTACGCTTTCTCCGGCCTGACGGTCACGCTGTCGGCGCTTATCGGCGGCTGCGCCGGGCTTTTTCAAAAACCCGGAGAAAATCCCTGGCCTTTCACCATCACAACCCTGTTCAATTGATTTCCGGCTGGAGCCGCCGGGCTGGTCTCCCTAGGCCCACACGCCGGGTATCTTCCGGCCGCACGGGCACTGCCCCGCCGCATCCAGCAGGTTCCGCTTTATCGTAAAACCTTCCCTGACAATAAGTTCCCGGCCGCAGGCCGGACAGGCGGTATCCTGGCCGCGGGCGTCCGGGATATTGCCGCAGTAAACATAACGCAGGCCGGCGGCCAGCGCAATATCCCTGGCGGCGTAAAGCGTCCGGGCCGGGGTAGGCGGCGTGCCCGTCATCAGGTGGTCCGGGTGAAAGGCCGTCAGGTGCCACGGGATGTCCGGAGATAAACCGGCGAGGAAGGCGGCCATGGCGCCCAGTTCCGTCTTGGAATCGTTAAAGCCCGGGATGATCAGGGTGACGACCTCGAGCCAGAACCCGGCGTCCCGTATCAGTTTTATCCCCTCCAATACCTGCGGCAGCTGCGCGCCGCAGACCTTGCTGTAGTTCTCCGGGTTAAAAGTTTTCAGGTCCACTTTCCAGAAGTCGAGGACCGGCCGCAGAAAGGCCGCGGCCTCCGGCGTGGCGTAGCCGTTGGAGACGAAAGCGGTGCGTAAGCCTCTTGCCTTCGCGGCCGAAAACACCTCGGCCGCCCACTCGGCGGTGATAAGCGGCTCGTTGTAGGTGGACACCATCACCTTAGCCCCCGCCGCCGCGGCCCCGCGGGCGAGTTCTTCGGCGGAAACCTTGAGCGGCGCCAGGTCCGCCGCTGTCTTCACCCCGGAGATCTGCCAGTTCTGGCAGAAATCACAATGGAAATTGCAGCCGAACATGCCGAAGGACAGGGTGCGCGCGCCCGGCAGGACGTGGAAGAAGGGTTTCTTCTCTATGGGGTCGGGGGCGGCTCCGGAGACATAGCCCCGGGGCGCCATAAGCCTGCCGCCGTCGTTGAACCTGACGCCGCAGCGCCCCGCGCCGCCCGGGGCGGTCAGGCAGCGGTGCGCGCAGGCCAGGCAGCGGACCTTTCCGCCGGTAAGGTTTTCGCAAAGCGCGGCTTCACGGGTCAGTTCCGCGAGAAATGGCATATTCCCCCCCCCCCTACTCGCCGCCGGCTAGGCGAGGCTTGGCTTCGGCGCCCTCACCTTGAGGGCCGCTGGCATAACGCTGAACCGGATCTTGCCGTCGTCGGAATAGAAATCTTCGCCGTCCAGGTGGTACCAGGCGGCGGCGCCGCAGTCCAGCTCGATCAGGCGGCCTTTAAAAGCGGAGTAGATTGCCGTATGCTCGTCCAGGCGGCCGTTGAAAAGGGCCGGCAGCGCCCAGAGGAGGCGCGGCAGGGAGGCTTTTTTTATGGAGACCAGGTCGAGCAGGCCGTCGTCTATATAGGCGCCGGGCGCTACGCGCGCCCCCCC
>Ga0209212_1003617_pt1 | contig 20118 bp, 13 predicted proteins | sample RifGroC2_FD_183996 | JGI IMG/M metagenome (GOLD analysis project Ga0209212, IMG submission 183996) | Groundwater microbial communities from Rifle, Colorado, USA - Groundwater C2 (SPAdes) (version 2) | ecosystem: Environmental > Aquatic > Deep subsurface > Groundwater | place: Rifle, Colorado... | reverse complement strand
TGGCGGACGCGGCTATCAAGGCGAAGAAACCCCTTTCCATCGGCCTGCTCGGGAACTGCGCCGAGGTTCTGCCCGAGCTGGCCCGCCGGGGCGTGAAAATAGACGTGCTGACCGACCAGACTTCGGCGCATGACCCGCTGAAAGGCTATATCCCGAAGGGGTACAGCGTGAAGGCGGCCGACGAGCTGCGCCGCCGGGACCCGAAGAAATACCTGAAGCTTTCCATGGAGTCCATCGCCATACACGTCGAGGCCATGCTGAAGCTGCAGAAGGCCGGCGCCGTCACTTTCGACTATGGAAACAATATCCGCACGATGGCCTTCAAGCAGGGCGTGAAAAAAGCTTATGATTTCCCCGGCTTCGTCCCGGCCTATATCCGCGACCTGTTCTGCGAGGGGAAAGGACCTTTCCGCTGGGCCGCTCTTTCAGGCGATCCTAAGGACATAGCCGTTACGGACAAGCTGGTGCTGGACCTGTTCCCCAAGGACGAGCATCTGCGCCGCTGGATGGACATGGCTACGAAGAAGGTGAAGTTCCAGGGCTTGCCTTCCCGCATCTGCTGGCTGGGCTACGGGGAGCGGCATTTGATGGGCCTGCGGATAAACGACCTGGTGAAGAAGGGGAAGATCTCCGCTCCCGTGGTGATAGGGCGCGACCACCTTGATTCCGGCTCGGTAGCCAGCCCCTTCCGCGAAACCGAGTCCATGAAGGACGGCTCCGACGCTATAGCCGACTGGCCTATCCTGAACGCCCTGATAAACACGGCTTCCGGCGCCAGCTGGGTCTCTTTCCACCACGGCGGCGGGGTGGGCATGGGCTATTCCCTGCACGCCGGCCAGGTGACGGTGGCCGACGGAACCAAGGAAATGGCTACGCGCCTTGAGCGCGTGCTTACGAACGACCCGGCCATGGGCGTGCTGCGCCACGCCGACGCCGGCTACGGGATAGCGACGCATTTCGCCAAGAAGAAAGGCGTAAAAATACCGATGCTCAAATAACTTACGGAGGAAATAAAAATGGCTTCAGACTTCAGTTTCGACGTGGTTTCAAAGGTGGAGTATACCGTGGTGGACGAGGCTATCGCCATCGCAATGAAGGAAGTTATCAACCGCTACGACTTCAAGGGGTCCAACTCGGAGATCAATTTCGACAAAAAAGCCAATACTATCATGCTCCAGTCCAGCGACGCCTACAAGGTGAAGGCTCTTTACGACGTGCTGATGATGAAGATCTCCAAGCGCGGTCTGCCGGTCAAGAATTTCGAGGGGCAGAAAGTGGAGAGCGCCCTGGGCGGGACGGCCAAACAGGCGGTAAAAGTGCAGCAGGGCATACCCCAGGAAAAGGCGAAAGAGATAGTGCGGGCCATCAAAGACAATAAGCTGAAAGCCAATACCTCGATACAGGGCGACGCGCTGCGGGTCACTTCCAAGTCCAAGGACGAGCTGCAGAACGTAATGGCCCTCCTGCGCAACGGGGATTACGGCATAACCCTCCAGTTCGAAAATTTCAGGTAAGGAAACGATGGCAACCCTGTTCACCAATATCAAGCAGCTCCTGACCTTCGCCGGGGACAATGCCCCGCGCGCCGGCGCGGCAATGCGCGAAGCCGGGCTGGTCAAGAACGCCGCCGTGCTGGTGGAGGGGGGCATAGTCGAGGCCGCGGGCCCCTGGGCCGCGGTCTCCCGCCACCGCCTGGCCAAAAAGGCCAGGCATGTAGAGGTGAACGGGGTCTGCCTGCCGGGTTTCGTGGACAGCCATACCCACGCCGTTTTCGCCGAGCCGCGCCTGAAGGATTTCTCCATGCGCACCGCCGGCGCTTCCTACCAGGAGATAAAAGCGGCAGGCGGGGGGATACTCTCGAGCATAGGCGCGGTGCGCACCCAGCCGCAGCGGATCATGGCCGGGCAGCTGGCCTTGCGCGCCACCGGTTTCCTCGAATGCGGGACCACCACCGCCGAAGTGAAAAGCGGCTACGGCCTTAGCCTGGAGTCGGAACTGAAGATCCTGCGGGCAGTGCGCGAGGCGCAGAAGCTCACCCCGCTGGAAATGCTGCCCACCCTCCTGGCCGCGCACGGAGTGCCGCCGGAGTTCAACGGCGAGGCGCAGAAATACCTGGACTATGTCACCGCCGAGATCCTTCCGAAGGTGGCCGCCGAGAAACTGGCGGTTTTCGCCGATATCTTCTGCGAGAAGGGCTATTTCACCCCCGAGCAGACCACCGCTTACCTGAAGGAAGCCGCGCGCCTGGGCCTGAAGCCCAAGGTGCATTCAGAGCAGCTGACCAATTACGGCGGGACTCGCGCCGGGATAGCGGCTGGAGCTATAAGCGCCGACCACGCCGATTACGTTCACGCCGAGGATATAACCGCGATGCGCGCTTCGGGGATCATAGCCGCGCTCCTGCCGGCCTCCAATTATTATTTGGGCCTCGCAAAATACCCGCCGGCCCGAGAGCTTATTGCCGCCGGGGTTCCGGTGGCCCTGGCCACGGACTTCAATCCCGGAACCTGCCCCTGCTGGAATATGCAGTTCGTCCTCTCGTCGGCCTGCACCCATTGCGCTATGACGCCTGAGGAAGCCCTCTGCGCGGCCACCGTGAACGGGGCCTGGGCGCTGGGCATAGGCGACAGGGTAGGCAGCGTCGTCCCCGGGATGCAGGCGGACCTGGCTTTTTACGAGGCCGACGATTACCGCGAGCTGTGCTATTATTTCGGCGCCAACCAGTGCGTAATGACCGTTAAGAAAGGCAAGACGGTCTATACGCGGTAACGGAGACCTATTTTGAAAATAATCCTGTTCGACATAGACGGTACCCTGGTTAAAGCCGGCGGCGCTGGCGCGCGGGCGCTTAACTTCGCCGTGGAGGCTATGACCGGTCACCCCGAGGCCTGCAAGTCGGTCCAGCTGCAGGGCGCTACGGACAAAGCTAACTTCGAGAACGCTTTCAAAGCCGGCGCCGGACGCAAGCCTACCCCTAAACAATTAGCCGCCCTTACGCAGAAATACGTGGACCGTCTTCCGCTGGAAGTCCTGGCCTCCGTCCGCGCGAAGAAATATTTAAAGATCAAGGGCGTGGAGAAGCTCCTGGTTAAACTCTCGGCCCGTAAGGACGTAATGGTCGGCCTCGGCACCGGCAATCTTAAGGACGGGGCTTTTATAAAACTTGAACCGTCTGGGCTGCTGAAGCATTTCGCCTTCGGCGGCTATGGCTGCGACTCCCATCACCGGAGCGAAGTCCTGGAGAAGGCCGTGGAAAGAGCGGCCAAAATAGCCAAAGTGAAGATCAAACAGCGCGAGGTTTTCGTGATAGGCGACACCCACCGCGACGTGGAAGCCGCGAAAGAAGCCGGTTACCACAGCGGGGTCGTGCTGGACGGATTCGGAGACCAGCGGCTCCTGATGCGCTCCAACCCCGAGCTGATGGTTAAGGACTTTTCCGATATGAAACCCTGGCTTATCTGGCTGGGACTCGAGAAAGACCCTAAGGGCGTAAGCCGCGGAACCTATATCTGCCCTGACTCGCCCATAGAGCATGCGCATTATGGCCGGACCGGCGCGGACCTGCGCGATATAGAACTCAGCATGAAGAAACTCCGCGAAGCCAAGAAGAAAGCAACAGGCCTGTAAAAATGAACATCAAAGATACTCTCACCTACGCGGACATAGCCGAGATCCCGGAATTGCTGGAGAAGTTTTCCGCGCGCTCGGGAGAGCTGGAGAAACTGGCCCTTCGTTCTAAAGATAAAGCCGTCTACCTCGTCGGGCGCGGCTCTTCCGGCACCGCCACGCTGTTCGCCAAGTATATCTGGGAAGGCTACGCCGGGACCATAACCAATTTCATCCACCCGCACTCCGTCTTCGAAGCCAGGCAGCCGCTTAATTTCAAAGGCCAGTCAGTCTGGGCTTTCTCGCAGTCGGGCCGCAGCCAGGATATAACGGCCTGCCTGGAGAAACTGGTGAAATGGGGGGCGAAGGGTGTGGCTGTCACCAATGAAGCGGACCTGGCGAATAACCCGCTGGCGCGCCTGGCCGGGCGGCATATACTGCTTTCTAATTCCAAGGAAGTCCCGGTGGCGGCCACAAAGAGCTTCGAACTGCAGCTCTGGGCCGTGCTCTGGACCGCCCAGGCCTGGAGCCGCTGTTTTACCGCGAAGGATTTTAAAGACACTGTAGCCGCCGCAAGGGCGGCCGTTTCGGATAATTACGGCGGTGAAGAGCTGCTGAAGCAGCTAAAAAAAGCCCCGATGCTTGGCTTCGTCGGGCGCGGCCCTTATAATGCCGTGGCCGAAGACTCGGCCCTCAAGTTCAGGGAGATGGCCAAGTCCCATGCCCTGGGCTATTCCGCCGCCGAGTTCCTGCACGGCCCCGTGGGGGCTTATACTTCAAAAGCCCTTGTTTTCCTCTTCACGCCCTCCGATAAACTGCCGGAAGACATACTGAAAGTCAAAAAAGCCCTCGACGAGCGCGGCACGCCTTACGAAGTGGTCCGCCCCGGCAAGCTTAAATTCCCTTTCAACTGCCTCCCCGTGGACATCCGCATGAAAATGCTGGCCCTGCGCCTCTCACTCTCGAAAGGCCTCAACCCGGACAACCCGAAGGGTCTCAATAAAGTAACCCAGACTTTCTGAATCGGCCAAAGTGCCCAGGAGCAGATAGTCCAAAAGATATCTGCCTGCAGGTGCTTTCGGCTCATACTCACCTGCCGCGTTTTTTGATTGAATACTATTAATGAAAACCATTAATTCCGCGCTGACCGCGGCTTTACTCTTTTTAAGTTCCGCAGCTTTCGCTTTCGACCTGCCCGGTTTGAATGAAAAATACAGCGGCCTTCTGCCGGCGGTGAACCCGCCTCTCCTGTACGGCGCCTCCGCGCCGCTCCTCGAGGCTTTGCAGGCCGAGGCCCTGGCCGATCCTGCTAAATTCATAGATTCGCATACCCCCGGCGAAGTGTCACTGGCTTTCGGGCTCTCCGGTTCCCGCTATCTTATAAGCAATGCCAAGGCCGAGCTTGCGGCGGTCCGGATCAGGGTAAACCTGACCACCCAGCGCCTGACGGTGGAGGGACCTGAATTAAAGAAGGTCTTCAAGATCTCCTCCGGCCTGGCCCCTAAGTATGCCACGCCCGGCAGCGGCAAGTGCTTCGCCCCGGATTTCATAGAGGCCATGCACTATTCCAGCCTTTATAATAAAGCCCCGATGCCTAACTCTATCTTCTATAACGGAAATATAGCCATACACGGTACCGAAGCCGAATGGCTGCTCGGCAAGCCGGCCTCGCACGGCTGCATCAGGCTGTCCAAGGCTGACGCCAAGACCCTCTATGAAGTGGTCAAGGCGAACGGGAAATCCAAGGCCAGCGTCTGCGTCGAGGGGAAAACTCCAGCAAATTAAAGCGCTATAAAATAAAAAAGCCCGCGTCTTTACGCGGGCTTTTTTGTTTCAGGGCTCCTAGAACTTTTTCCAGAGCTTCTTGGCCAGTTCCTGTGACTTGGCCGCGACTTCTTCCTCGTCTATGTCCAGTTTCAGTTTCTTGCCTTCCATGAGTACCCGGCCGGCGGCTATGGTGGTGTCCACGGCGCTCTGGCTGATCCCGAAGATCAAATGGCCGTAGAAATTGGACGCGTCCATGGGCGTGGGGGGGAGATAATCCATTATCGCCAGGTCGGCGGCGAAACCTTCCTTCAGTTCGCCCAGGCCTTTGAAGGCCCGGTTGGCTATTTTGGCATTATTCAACAGCAGAGCCTGCGCCGCTTCCGTGAAGCCCTGCGACGGGTCCCGTTTCAGATGCTGCAGCCAGAGGGCCGCGCGCACTTCTTCCAGCATATTCACGGTCATTGCGTCGGTGCCCAGGCCCACCAGCACGCCCTTGGCTGCCATGCCGGTAATATCGGCGATGCCGACGGCGTTATTTGCGTTGGACTGCGGGTTGTGTACCACGGCGGTCCCCGTTTCTTTCAGGATCTCTATCTCGGCCTGGTTGACGTGGACGCAGTGCGCCGCTATGGACTTCCGGCCCAGCACGCCGAAGTCCCTGAGGCGCTCCACGACGCGCACTTTGTGATGGGACTCGCAATGGAGCTGGTCGGCCTGCGACTCGGCGGTGTGGATGTGGAAACCGGCGCCGAGCTTATGGCCGCGGTAGGCCGCTTCTTCCATGGTCTCGTCGGATATGGTGAAGGAGGCGTGCAGGCCGAACAGGCCGGCAATAGTGTTGTCGTTCTTCGCCTGGGCTGCGGCTATGAATGCCGCGTTCTCCTCGATCCCTTCCTTGGCTTTTTCCTTGCCGTCGCGGTCCGAGACTTCGTAACAGAGACAGGCGCGCAGGCCGGTTTCTCTTACCGCTTTTTCAACGGCGGCCAGGGAGCCCGTTATCGCGAAGGGGCTGGCGTGATGGTCTATCAGGGTGGTGGTTCCTTTGCGCACCGCGTCTATAAGGGGGATGACCGCGCTGTAGTAGGAATCGGCGGGGCCAAGCTGCTTGTCCAGCCGCCACCAGAGGTTGTTGAGGATCTCCACGAAGTTCTTCGACGGGGCCGCCTTGCCGAGCCCGCGCGCGAAGGTGCTGTAGAAGTGCATATGCGCGTTTATGAAGCCGGGCAGAACCAGCTTGCCGGAAGCGTCTATCACTTTGGAATATTTTCCCTTGAAGTTCTTCTGGGGAGCTATTTTCTTTATCAGGCCGTCCTCTATCAGGAGGGCGTGTCCGGTAAGCACGCGGTTCTTCTCTCCCAGTGTAGCTATGGTGCCGTTCTTGATAAGTATCGTTTTTTTCATATTATTCCGGGCAGACCTTCAATTCTTTTGGGCTGCGCTTCCTCATGCTCAGCGCGCCAGAGAAGCACTTCTTAACGCAGAGCGAACAGCCGATGCACCTGGAAGCGTCGAACTTGGGGACCTTGTTCCCGTCCAGCTTCACGGCCAGGTAGCCGCAGCGCTCGCAGTTGCCGCAGTGGCGGCACAGCTCCGCGTCCACGCAGGGGATATTCTTCACCGGCGTGAGGTCGGGGAAGTTTGTGATGGGGCCGGGGAGAGCGCAGCCGATGAACTCCTCCACCGACTTAAAGCCTTTCTCTTCCAGCATATGGCTGAGGCCCCAGTTGAGCTCGTCTATCACGCCGAAGCCGTATTTCATGACCACGGTGCAGAACTGGACCGACTTCGCGCCCAGCGCCAGGAAATGCGCCGCGGCCTTATAGTCCATCGGCCCGCCATTCCCGGAGATGGGCACGCCGAGGTTCACGGCCTTGGCTATGGTGAGATTGCTGATGGGGGCCACGCCCTCGCCGCTCATCCCGACTACCATGCCCTCGTCCCAGCGCCCTTTTCCGGACAGGCGCTTGCGGAAAGCCAGCGCCGGGAAGGAATTGGCCAGGGTGATGCCGGCTTTTTTGTGCGGGTACTTAGCGTAAACCTGCTTAATGGCGTTCACTACCTGCCAGATAGCGGTGACGGCGCCGGTCAGCTTGAAAAGCTTCGGAATTTCGGGGTTGGAGACTTCCATCACCCAGTCTATGATCTTCGCGGACAGTTCCGGGTCCTGGGAGACTATATCGCCCTTGGTCCCGTCGCCGCCCTGCGGGCAGGAGAGAGAATATTCCACGGCCATCGCGCCGGCTTTTTCCAGCTTTATGGTATTGGCCTGCCAGACTTTCTTGTCGGCCTCGTCGTCGCCAGTCACGGGTCCGCCCGTGGAGGCCGCGGTCAGCCTGTCGGGGTATTCCTTAACAAGCCGCGACACTTCTTCGCAGACGCGGTCCAAGTAATGCCCCGAGACATTGTCGGAGTTCCCGTAGGTGTTCTCGGTGAAGGTCACCATGTATTCGGAAGGGATATGGATATGCAGCCCGTCGAAGGCGGTCTTCATCACCACGCCGGGCCAGCCGGCCTCGTAGGCGCGCTTCACCTGGTCGTAGCCGTCGGAGTGGGGGGAGGCGGAGATGATGAAAGGCGAGCGTAGCTTGCGGCCGAAGAAATCAGTTTCCAGGGAGACCGGAAGCATGTCGCGGCCGGCCAGGAGCACCGTGCTTTTGAGATTATTGGGTATAACCGGGGCTTTCTTCCCTTGTATGAAAGCATGGGCTTCCATGGCGGCGTTCTTGCCGGAGGCCGCGCCTTCCACCACGGTGGCCGCCCCGTTGCGGCAGTCGCCAGCCAGGAAGACGCCTTTCTGCTTTTTGTCTTCGAAGACAGGGAGGTTCTTTATGGCCAGCACCACGAAAGCTATGTCCGTGCGCGTTTGTTCAGTGCCGGGGATATCCTTAGCTTTATCGTCGAGGCGGACTATCTTTATCCCTTTCCCGCCTTTGAGGATGGCCGTGATGCGGCTTTTCGCGTTAATATTGATGCCTTTTTTGAGTATATCGCGCAGTTCATGCTCGGGGAGCTGTATGTCCCCTATATTCTTGCGGGTGAAGATCTCGGCCTTGGCCGCGCCGAGCTCCAGCGCTTTCATCGCGCAGTCGGCCGCCACAGCCCCGCCGCCTATCACGGATACATTCTTCCCTTTGACCTTGTACTTTTTAAAATTGCGCAGGTATTCCAGGCCTTCCACGCCCAGGTTCTCGTTCTCTATGCCCAGCTTGAGCTGTTTCTCCACCCCGGCCGTGACTATGACGGCGTCGTATTTCTTAAGGAGCGAGGAGGGCTCTTTTACCGCTGAGCCGGTCTTTATGGAGATGTCCCCCAGGGACTTCACGAACTCTATCTCGGTGCGCAGGACTTCCTTCGGGAAGCGCGCGTCCGGGATCAGGTTGCAGGCGCCGCCGGCCTTTTTGTCCTTTTCGAAAATATCTATCTTGTACCCCAGCTGGGCGAGGGTGCCCGCCGCGGCGAAGCCGGCCGGGCCGGCGCCCACTACCGCGACTTTTTTGCCGTTGGGCTTGGCCAGCCTGAACTGCGGCATGACGCCGAGTTCCTTGGCCTTCTGCACCACCGCGGCCTGCACGGCGGGTATCTCTATCGGTTTGTCGAAGAGCTTGCGGGAGCAGGCCTTCACGCAGAACCAGTCGGGGCAGACCGCGCCGCAGACCCCGCCGAAGGTATTGTGCCCCATGATGAGGGCGGCCGAGCGCTTGAAATCTGAGTTCTCCATCTGGCGCACGGCCATGATGAAGTCGGCGGGGGAACAGTCGGCCGGGCAGGCCGTTTTGCAGGGCTTCTCCTCGCAGTAGAGGCAGCGCTCCGCCTCGGTCTTGAGCTGGGCGTCGGTGAGGAAGTTTATTTTATTTTTCATGGTGCACCTTTCAGAAGATAATAGATTTTATAAATTTAGCGGCTCTTGTGGCGGAATTTAGCGTTGAGGCGGAAATGTTCGCTGTCGAAGAAGAAGCGGGAATAGACCAGGAAACGGAAGCGGCCCCGGAGCAGCTCTTTGTCCGGCTTCGCCGAAAGTTCTTTGATCTCCGAATCGGCCGGCAGCGCGAGGATGTGGCAGCGGTGCCCGGGCAGATTGCAGGGCTCGTCCAGGCGGAAGTCCAGGAGTTCTCCCTGTCTTTCCTTCCAGAGCCCCTCTATGTTCAGCTGTACTTCGACGGGGCCCAGCGCGAGGTGTTTCAGCGGCGCGGCGTAATTTACCGCGGCCAGGTATCTACCGTACTCGGACTGTGTCCTGGTGAATTCGCATTTCAGGACGTTCCCGTTCGCGTCGGTGAAGGTGGACAGGGGCAGCGAAGGGAGGAAAATATTGGTTTTCCTGGCGGCCCGCAGATTGTGTTCGTTGAAGAACATCCAGGTCCTGACCGCTTTGGGCTCGGAATCTTTTTCAAAGATATAGACGGTGGAAGAGGCGGAGCCGCAGTTATTGCAAGCGGAGAAAAGGTTTTCCAGCAGGGCCTGTTTCCCCCTGGAGAAATTAAGCTCAAGGCACTCCACCGGCAGGTCCTCGAAAGAGGAGCGGAATTCTACGCTCCCTTCCACCAGCGCCGCAAGTTCCTCGTTGCTCTTGAAATGCAGTTCCGGGGCCAGGTTGCGAGCTATTTCGAGGTGCCTGAGCGCCTCTTTCCTGTCCCCGCGCAGGGAGTAAAGCGTGTTAAGACGGTAATAAGTATTCGCCATCGCGTCATGCTTTCCCGCGCCGATGAACTTCCTGAGCTCCACGCAGGCGGTTTTATAGTCCTTCCTCAGTATAGCCAGCTCGGCCAGGAGGAAGATGAAAAAATCGTTCTGCTCAGGAAGGCCGGCCGCCTCTTTCATGGCTTCTTCGGCTTTGTCCAGTTTTCCCAGCTCGAGCAGGCCCTGCGCAAGCGCGAACCTGAGCATGACGTTCTCCGGGTGCCGTTTTATCGCGGCGCGGGTGATCTCCATGGACTTTTCATGCTTTCCCAGCCAGCCGTTGGAGAAGGCGTCCACGAACCAGCCGAAAAGCCCGGCGCCGGGAACGGCCTTGGCGATGCGGTCGGCGTATTCCCTGGCCTTGGCGTAGTCGTTTGTGGTCATCCTGGCGCGGGCGCATATGGCGAGGGCGCAGGGGTCTTCGCGGCCGTCCCGCAGGTAGGTCTCCATCGTCTTGAGCCAGTTCCTTGAACCGTCCAGGTATTCGGCCAGCAGCCCGGCCCGCAGGCGGGTGTCCTGGTCCGGCGCCGTCTTCGCCAACTGGCTCATCCTTGGCCCGGCCTTGTTCACGGCCGACTGCATACCCATATGGTAGGACAGCACTATAAGCAGATAATTTGCGTCGACGGACCAAGGGTCAAGCTTCAGGGCTTTTAGCAGGCGGCTGTAGGCCTTGGGCACTGAGAAATCGGAGAAGTAGACGCGCCTGGCTTCTTCCAGGAGCTGCGCGGCTTCCTTCCTGTCGGCCGCGGAGACCTGCGGCGGCTTTTCCTGGGCCGAGGCCGGCGCCGTCACGCGCTCATCGGGGTTCAGCAGGCCCTTTATACCGTCGAGTATCTGGGTTTTCAGCCCTTTAGGGCGGGCGGCCAGGCGTATAGCGTCGGCCAGTTCTCGCGCGTCGCCGTAGCGGCGGGCGGGGTCCTTTTCCAGGCATTTCATCGTGACCAGGCTCAAAGCGGCGGAGATCTCTTTATTGCGCTTCGAAGGCGGCGGGCATTTCCCCTGGGTCACAGCTTTTATGAAAGCGGCGGTATTGTCGGTTTCGAAAGGGTGGGTCAGCGTAAGGAGCTCGTATAAGACCGTGCCTAGCGCGTAGATGTCGGCGGCCGGGCCGCCCTCCGCGCTGGCGAACATCTCGGGGGCCATATATTTCAAGGTCCCAAGCCTGGGCTGGCCCGTGGTTATGTCGCCCGAATCCGTCATCTTGGCCAGGCCGAAGTCCGCCAGTTTGGGCAGGCCGACCTTGGAGAGCAGTATATTTGACGGTTTTATATCCCGGTGCAAGATCCCCAGGGAATGCGCCTCGAAAAGGGCGTCGGCCACGCCGGCTATAAGCGCGGCGGCGTGATTCTCGTAATCCCCGTCGGCCAGCGGGGAGGCCGAAAGCGGCCGCAGGAAATAGGGGAGGTCCTCGTCGCCGGGGGCCGGGGCCTGCAGGTAGCCGTATCTCTTCAATTCTTCGAGGTCCGCCGAGTTCTTTATCGTGCGGGCCAGGTCCAGGAAGGAGGCCAGGGGTTTGCCGTCCACGAATTCCATCGCGAAGTAGGGCAGGCCGGCGTGTTCGCCGTAGGAATAGATCTTTATTATGCCTGGATGACCGCAGCGGGCGATCGCGGCCGCCTCGCGGAGGAATCTTTTTTTATTGGTGTCGGTGGCCTGCTCCGGGAGGAGCATCTTGATGGCGGCGTCCCGCTTCAGCGTCTTGTCATGGGCCTTGTAAACCACGCCCATGCCGCCGCGGCCGAGTTCCCCGGTTATCCTGTGCCCGCTTATTTCGGCGCCGTTTTCTATCATTTGTAAGCCCGAACCGATAATTTGATTTTACTATAATATAATTCAGGAGACTATTATGAAACAGAAGACCCTTTTGATAAAGAACGCGCTGGTGCTGGCCACGATGGACGGGGCGGGCCGGGAGATAAGCGGCGGCGAGGTCTATATCGAGGGCCCCGAGATCAAGAAAGTCGGCAAGAACCTTAAAGTAAAAGCCGACACTGTCATCGACGCCAAAGGCTGCGTGGTTCTGCCCGGCTTCGTGAACACCCACCACCATCTTTACCAGACTCTGACCCGCAATTTGCCGAAGGCGCAGGACTCCAAGCTTTTCGACTGGCTGATCTACCTTTACGATATCTGGAAGCACATAAGCCCCGAGGCCGTTTACGCCAGCACCCAGGTGGGGCTCGGCGAGCTGCTTCTTACCGGCTGCACCACCAGCACCGACCACCTTTATCTTTTCCCGAGGGAGAACAGCGGCTTCTTCATAGATACCCAGATAGAAGCCGCCCGGGAACTGGGCATGCGCTTCCACCCGACGCGCGGCTCAATGTCCCGCGGCCGCTCCAAGGGCGGCCTGCCGCCGGACAGCGTGGTGCAGACAGAAGACTTCATCATGAAGGACTGCGAGCGCCTGGTTCATAAATTCCACGACCCGGAAAAGTTCGCCATGACGCGGCTGGCCCTGGCGCCCTGCTCGCCTTTCTCGGTCACTACCGAACTGCTGAAGCTTACCGCCGTGATGGCCAAAAAATGGGGCGTCCGGATGCATACCCACCTGGCCGAGACCATAGACGAGGAAGCTTTCTGTAAAAAACTTTTCAAGATGCGCCCGCTTGAATATATGGAATCGGTGGGCTGGGTCACCGAGGGGAACGCCTGGTTCGCGCACTGCGTCTACATTAACGAAGCCGAAGCGAAGAAAATGGGGAAAACTCGGACCGGCGTCGCCCATTGCCCCTGCTCCAATCTGCGGCTGGGCTCCGGCATAGCGCCCATAAGGATGTTCCTTAACCATAAGGTTCCCGTCGGCATCGCCGTGGACGGTTCGGCCTCCAACGATTCTTCGGACATGCTGGGCGAGATACGTCAGGCCATGCTGGTGCAGCGCGTGAAGGCCGGGGTGGAAGCAATGCCCGCCCGCGACGCTTTCAGGCTGGCCACCCGCGGCGGCGCCTCCGTGCTGGGCCGTGACGATATAGGCTCGATAGAGCCCGGTAAAGCCGCGGACATAGCCATCTTCGACGTGAGCGGCCTGGACTTCGCCGGCTCCAAGTCGGATCCGCTGGCCTCGCTGCTCTTCTGCGGCAACTCGCACCGCGCGAAGTACACCATAGTGAACGGCAAGGTAGTCGTTAAGGACGGCCGCCTGGTCAATGTGGACGAATTCAAGCTTGCGGAGCGCGCCAACAAAGCCGCCGCCTCCCTATACCGGAAAGCCGGCTGCTGAGCGCTTCCCGCCTTTGCGGCGGATCGCCGAGGCATAAAAAAACACGCGCCGTAAAAGGCGCGTGTTTTTTTGCAGCCGGCCTCCGCTTACTTCGCGGGAACTTTCGCCGCCGCTTCGGGAGCCGCCGCGGCCTTCGCTTTGGCGCCGGAGAAATCCCCGGCCTGCACGAAGGTGATGTTAGCGGGCTTTATGTGGCGCGCGAAGGCTTCCCGGATCTGCTGAGGCGTCAGTTCCGCCGCCTTTTTTTCCAGGGCGCCGTACCAGGCCAGGGTGCGGCCGAGATACTCGTTGGAGGCCAGGCGCGCGACCAGGCGCTGGTCCTGCGCGCGGTCCATCTTCTGGCGCTGCAGCCAGCCGGCCGTGGCTTCCTTGACTTCCGCCGGTTCGAAGCCTTTCTCGACGATGCGGTCCAGTTCCTCGCGGAAAGCCTTCTCAAGCTTGTCGGCGTTCTGGGGGGCGAAGATAGCGTAGCTCATGAAATGCCCGAACTCGTACTCGGGGCTGACCGACATGCCGGAGCCCACGCCGTAGCTCAGGCCTTCTTTCTGGCGAATGCGGGTGGCCAGGCGGGAGTTGAGGAAACCTCCGCCGGTCATGAAGTTGGCCAGGAGCAGGGCGGGATAATCCGGGTTATCGTCGCGCATCGGGAAGTTCACGCCAAGGAGCATATTTGCGTTGGCCTTATCCGGCGTTTCAATGGAGATGCGCTCCGGGTTTATGTCCTTGTAAGTTCTCTCCAGGCGCTTGAAAGGCTTGGCCGCAGTCCAATCTCCGAATAATTCCTGGGACAGGGTCTTTATTTCTTCGGGGTCGAAATCCCCGACCATCGCCAGCTGGCCGGCCGAGGCGCCGTAGAAGTCCTTGTGGAAAGCCTTTGCCGCGGCCAGGTCGGCCGCCTTCGCCCTTTCTATCTGCTCTTCCAGGGTCGGGGTGTAGCGCACATCATCCGCCGGGAACGGGTTCAAATGCCGCTCGAAGGCGGTATCGGATAAGGAGTCGGGCTGGCTTTTTTGTTCGTCCAGCGAGGCCAGTATCTCCTGCTTCAGCGTGGCGAATTCGCTCTCCGGGAAGGAGGGTTCGCGCAGGACTTCGGCCGCCAGCCGCAGCGCGGCGGCCAGGTTGGCGCTGTCCGTCTCCAGGGTGGCGTAGCCGTTGCCGATGGAGGCGCGGGTCTTCAGCCGGTCGAATTCGTCGTTGATCTGCTGGCGGGTATGTTTTAGCGTGCCGCGCATGAGCATTGCGCCGGCGAAATCCCTGGCGGTGGCCTGCCCTTTTAGGCTTTCCTCGGAGCCCATCTTCAGGATCAAGCGGACCTGCACGGAGGAGCCGCGGGTCTTCTTTGGCAGCAGGGCCAGTTTGAGGCCGTTCTTGAGGGAGGCGCGGATAGTGCGCTTGTCGATGTTCTCAGGGGAGGGGTCGAAAACCTCTCCGGCGGCCAGCGCTTCCCCGCCTTTATAGTCCTTTACCAGCGCCTGCACGTCGGGCGTGGGGGGGATCTCCGCCCGGTCCGGCTTCTCGGTGGGGTAGAACAGGCCCAGGGTGCGGTTGCTGGGCTTCATATACAGCCCGGCCACGCGCTTCACGTCGGCGGCGGTCACGGCCTTGAGGCGGTCGCGGTAGATGAAGAAAAGTCTCCAGTCGCCGGAGGCCACGGATTCGGACAGGCGCATCCCGACGCGCTCGGAGGACTTAAGCGTGAGCTCCACGTCCTTGAGCAGGGCGACGCGCGCCCTTTCCACTTCCTCGGGGCCGTAGGTCCCGGCGCCGGACTCCTCCGCTATCTTCAGCGTTATATCGCGGGCTTCCTCCAGGGAGTTCTCCTTTCGCACCGTGGCGCCGAAGAGCATCAGGCCGCCTTCCCGCAGCGAATAATTGAAGGCATAGGCCTGGGCGGCCTTCTTGGTGTCTACCAGCGCCTTGTAGAGCCGGCCGGAAGGCGTGTCGCCAAGTATATAGGACAGGATATCGAGGGCGGCGCTGTCCGGGTGCGTGTCGGCCGGTACATGGTAGACGGCCATTACTTCCTGCGTTTCGCCGACGCGGCGCAGGGTGACCAGGCGCTCACCGTCCTGGACCGGATCCTGGGTATAGGTCTTCTGCATCTCCGCCGCGGGCTTCTTGATCGCGCCGAACTTCTTGCTTATGAGGGGGAGGGTTTTAGTCGGGTCGAAGGCGCCTGCTACCACAAGCACTGCATTGTCGGGCCGGTAGCCTTTGCGGTAGAAAGCCTGCAGCCGGTCTATAGGCACGTTCTCGATGTCAGCGCGCGCGCCGATGATGCTCTTGCCGTAGTTATGCCACAGGAAAGCAGTGGACATCACCCGCTGCATCAGTATCCCCTGGGGGTTGTTCTCTCCGGATTCGAATTCATTGCGGACCACGGTCATTTCGGAATCGAGGTCTTTTTTAGCGATGAAACTGTTCACCATCCTGTCCGCTTCCAGGTCCAGCGCCCATTCCAGGTTCTCGTCCGTGGCGGCGAAGGTCTCGTAGTAATTAGTGCGGTCGTAGGAGGTGCTGGCGTTAGGGGAAGCGCCGTGGGCGGTGAGCTCCTGCGGGATATTGGGGTGCTTGGGTGAGCCTTTGAACAGCAGGTGCTCGAGGAGGTGGGCCATGCCGGTCTCGCCGTAATTCTCATGTCTGGAGCCTATCATATAGGTCATGTTGACCGTTATGGTCGGCTTGGTCTGGTCCGGGAAGAGCAGGACCTTCAGACCGTTGGGGAGCAGGTATTCATCGATGCCCTCCACGGAGACGCCTTTGGTCATTCCGGGCGGCAGGGCGGGCGCGGCGGCGCCGAACGCGAAGGCCGGGAATAGAACGGCCGCAAAGATGAACGCGAATAGTCTGTTTCTCATGAAGATCCTCCGGGCTATAAAAGGAGCCAGGCCGCTTGGCATGACCTTAAGTATATTATCCGATACTATTGGCCGCCTGGTCAAAAGGACAAGCCGGTAAATCGCTTTTCCGCTAATTTTTGTATTATTGTCGGTAGAGGGGAAATTTATGGCTAGAAACGAGACGAAGATCGGGAAAATAGCTGTCGATACCGGCGGGTGTACGCGCCGGGGCTTAATTCCGTCATCGTGGCGGCGATGGTCCCGGCCCGGGCCCTCGGTATCTCTCATTGGAGATTAAATGATCACGGCTATTATACTTGCTGCTGGAGATTCTTCCCGGATGGGCAGGCCCAAAGCCCTCCTGCAATGGCGGGGCAAGCCTTTCATCGAGCATGTCTGCGCCTCGCTGCGCTCGGCCGGGGTGGAGGACAGGGTGGTGGTGCTGGGGCATGCTTCCAAGGAGATCCTGGCCGCCTGGACCCCGGTGGGGGAGAAAGTTACCGTGAACCTCAAGCCGGAGAACGGGCAGCTCTCATCGCTGCGCGCCGGGCTGGGCTTCGCCTCGGAATATACCGAGGCTTTCATGGTCTGCCTGGCCGACCAGCCTGCCGTGCTGCCTGACACTTATAAAAAAATAATAGAGTTCTGGTCCTATGATAAAGACTCCGTAGTCATCCCCCGCACGCTCAGGGTTTCCGACTCTAAGCTGAAGCGCGGGCACCCGATGATCATCCCGGCCCGGTATAAAAGCCTGTGCTTCGAAGGCCCTCTTGAAAAAGGCCTGCACTGGGTGACCCATAATCCGCTGGTAAAAATAGCCGACCTGGAAGTCACCGACCCTGAAATAATACGCGACATCGATACGCCGGAAGACTATGAGAGCCTCGTTCGCGCCAAGACCTGAGGCCCGCTTTCCCCGGCCCGCTTCACTGTTATGCTTCCTGTAATTATACTCGCCGCTGTTTTCCTCCTTATCGCCGTGCGGCAGGTGGGGCGTTTCCGCTTCGAGATCTGGCAGGTGATGTGCGCCGGGGCGGCCGCTCTGCTGCTTACCGGCGGCATAAAGCCGGCCGCCGCCCTGGCCGCGATAGACCCGGACGTGATGTTCTTCCTTTTCGGCATGTTCGCCGCCGGGCAGGTCCTGGAATTGAGCGGCTGGCTGGCTCATTCCGAGTACGAGGTCTTCAAGCGGGCCCGCACCGAGGAAGGGCTGTTGCTGGTTCTGGTCTTCTTCATGGGGATAGCCTCGGCTTTCCTGATGAACGACACGCTGGCCATAATCGGCACGCCGGTAGCGCTGCTCCTGGCCAGGAAGCACCGGATCTCGCCGAAGGCTTTGCTGCTCGCCCTGGCTTTCTCCATCACCGTCGGCAGCGTGATGAGCCCTATAGGCAACCCGCAGAACCTGCTGGTGGCCGTGAAGGGGGAAATCCCGGCGCCTTTCCTGACTTTCTTCAGGTACCTCGCGATCCCGACTTTTTTGAACCTGCTTTTCGTTTTCCTGCTCTTGCGGTATTTTTACTGCGGGGATTTCCGGAAAGTCAGGCTTACTCATTCCCAGGAACCGGTAAAGGACAAAGACCTGGCGCGGCTCGCGAAGCTCACCGCGGGGGTGCTGGTTTTCATGATAGCGGCCAAGATCGCCATGGTTTCGATCGACCCGGCTTTTGATTTCAGGCTCACCTGGATAGCCGCGGCCGCCGCACTCCCCGGCCTGCTGTTCAGTCCCCGCCGCGCGGAGATCCTGCGCAAGGTCGACTGGAGCACCCTGGCTTTCTTCGCCGCGATGTTCGTGCTGATGCAGGGAGTCTGGGACACAGGTTTCTTCCAGGGCCTTATCGCCGGCTCGGGCGCTGATATCGCCGGGCTAGGCCCGATCATGGCGGTGAGCGTCATAATGAGCCAGCTGATCTCCAATGTGCCGCTCGTGGCGCTTTACCTGCCGGTGCTAAGGCACGCTGGCGCCGGAACCCCGGAGCTGATGGCTCTGGCCGCGGCCTCCACTTTCGCCGGCAATTTGTTCATCCTCGGCGCGGCCAGCAATGTGATAATCATCCAGACCGCCGAGAAAAAAACCGGGACCACTATAACCTTCCTCGAGTTCGCCAGGGTGGGAATCCCCCTGACTTTTATAAATGCCATAATATACTGGGTTTTCCTTAAATTCACCTGAGAGGACGATATGATATTATTCGGCGATCCTGAAAAAGCCGCGCGCAAAGAGAAGATGACGGAGTTCTTTAACCTCCTTACCATCCCGCTTTTCCTGGCCTTTATAAATTCGGCGTTCTTCCGGATAGCGATGGTCGCCTTTTCCGGAGACCAGGGAAGCAGGGACACCAATGGAATGCTGGCTAATATAAGCCTGGGGGGGCGCCATACCGGCGTCAATATCGGCGTCGGGTTCATCCTGATGATCGTCCTGGTCTATGTCTGGGGGCGCCCGGCCTACCTGTACGTGCGCAAGCCGGACGAGGCGCTCAAGGCCAAGATCCGCGTCAGGCTGGGAAATATCTACCGCGACGCTTTCCTGATGCTGGTGCTGGCCCAGGCCGCGGCGATGGCGGTTCCGGGCTTCATGGGCCTGCTGACCGCGAAAAAATGCGCGGCCGCGGGAGTCGCCTTCCTGGCGCAGGCCGCCCTGCTCATAGCCCACATCGACGCCCATCTTTCCAAGCAGAAGAGGCTTATCGAATCCCTTTACTCTCCGGAAGAACTCTCCGGGCTGCGCCCCGGATTCTCGCTGCCCATCTATATCAAGATCTCTTCGCTGGTCTTCGCTTTCGCCATCATACCGTTCCTCCTTATCTACCTGCTCTTCCTCAACCGCGTGCCGTGGGACGTTTTCGCGGAAGATCTCGGTATGCTGCTGTTCCTGTCCGGCGTGCTCCTGATGACCGGGGTCTCCACGATCTATAACGGCCTGCAGGTCCCGCTGGACGGCCTGATCGCGAAGATGAAGAAGGTGGCTGCCGGGGATTACCAGCGGACGCGCATCTATTTCTCCGACGAGATAGCGCACCTTAAAGCAGGGTACAACGAGATGGTGGACGGGCTGAAGGAGCGCGAGGAGCTGCAGGACACCTTCGGTAAATACCTTTCAATAGAGATAGCCCGTGAGCTTATCAAGAACAAGAAGGTGAACCTGGGCGGCGAGGATATGGTGGCCGCGGTCATGTTCTGCGACATCAGGAACTTCACCCCGCTCAGCGAAAAGCTCTCGGCTTCGGAGTTGGTGGATTTTCTCAACAGCTACTTCCACTATATCACCCCGCCGATAACGGCCAATAAAGGTGTGATAAACAAGTTCATGGGCGACGCCGTGATGGCCATCTACACGCCGCTGCTCGGTTCGGAAGATTACGCCGCCGACGCGGTGCGCGCCGCTATGGGGATGCGCAAAGCGCTGGCCGAGTTCAACGCTTCGGGGAAGGCTCCGGGCGTAGTGGAGTTCGGCATAGGGATACACGCCGGCAAGCTGGTGGGCGGGAACGTCGGGACGGCCTTCCGCCTGGAGTACACTTTCATCGGCGATACGGTGAATATCGCCTCCAGGCTGGAGTCTAAAACGAAGGAATTGAACACCGATATAATCGTCAGCGAGGCCGCGCTGGAGATGGCACGCGGTTCCATCGGAACCTCCGTCTCGTTCGCTCCCCTTGGCAAGGTCGCGCTTAAAGGCAAAGCCGAAACGATGGAGCTGTACAAGGTGATCTAGCTAAAATTAGTAAAATAATTACGCTATGAAAGAAAATAAAAATATCATAAAACTGCTTTCGGAAGCCATCGATTCCGGCCGCGGGGCCGCTTTCGTCACCGTGATCTCCGTGGGCGGCTCCACCCCGCGCGAGGCCGGCGCCAAGATGCTGGTTTACGCCGACGGTTCCATAGAGGGCACGGTCGGCGGTGGAGCCATGGAAGCCCTGACCATAAGGCAGGCCGTGGACTGCCTGAAGAAAGGCGAGGGCGGGAAATTCGTTTTCGAGCTGAAGCCCGGCGGCA
>Ga0209212_1003613_pt1 | contig 20139 bp, 1 predicted proteins | sample RifGroC2_FD_183996 | JGI IMG/M metagenome (GOLD analysis project Ga0209212, IMG submission 183996) | Groundwater microbial communities from Rifle, Colorado, USA - Groundwater C2 (SPAdes) (version 2) | ecosystem: Environmental > Aquatic > Deep subsurface > Groundwater | place: Rifle, Colorado... | reverse complement strand
GCGGGAGAGGTCACGCCGGTCAGCGGGATCTCGTTGTCGAAAGTGAAGTAATAGGCGGCTGAATTGTCCGCGTTCAGGTTATTGCCCAGCTGTACGGCGGTGGGCGTGGCCTGCCAGTTCCCGGCCTTGTCATAGGCGCGGGCCCAGACCGAGATCTTGGCGTTATTCACCGGCGTGAGCGAGGGCAGAGCGAGGCTCCAGGCCCCGTTATTGTAAGTGGCCGTGCTCCAGTTGGTGTATTTCGTGTTAATGTCGGTGTCCCAGTCGCCGATAGTATTGGTGTAGGTGCCCAGCCAGGTCCGGCCGCCGTAATCGCCCCTCGCTTTGACCAGCACCTGCACGCCTACTATCACCCCGGTGTCGGTAGCCACGCCGTAAAGCATGGGCACGCTGTTCTGCGCGGTAAGGTTCACCGGGGCGGTGGTCAGGGCCACCGGGACGTCATTGTCGAACTGCACCACCCTGCCGGCCTCGGCTGGGATATGGGTGTTCTGGGGCTCTCCGGAAACAGGGCCGAATTCTTTATTGAGGGCCAGATCGTAAGCGTAAGTGACAAAGCGGTAGTTCTTGCTCTTTGCGTTCACTATCGCCGTTTGGAGGCCGGCTGGAAGGGCGTATGTCCACGGTTTGGCGGACTCATCCACCGCCACCGTAACGCTGGTCTCATACCACACAGGCTGGGCGGAGTCTGTAAAATTAGCCCCGTTCCACCAATTCATCGTGTCGGTGCGCTGGATAGCTACCTTTACCGTATAGGTGCCCAGGCCGGCCTCGAATTCCTTCGCCCCCCCAAACTCATCGTTCGCCGAGCCGGAAACAGCGGTGAGCGTGTTAACGAACTCAGCCGAAGGCGAGGCCACTGTGGAAGTGGGCCTGTCCAGGTCGAACTTGGCGCTGACGCTGGCAGGGGCGGAATAATTGCCGGCCAGGTCCTGGGTCCTGGCCTCATACTTGTATCGCTTATCGCTGACGAAGACTATATCCGGGTCGTTGAACGACCAGTTGGCGACGGCATCCTGCGCGGGCAGCCACTGCGGCGCCGAGCAACCTGAGAAAACGGAACCGGTGAAACAATTGAGGTAGCTGCCGAAGGCGTCTATCTGGCTTATAGCCACGGCGGCCGTGCTGGGGCCGGTATAGGGAGAGCCCTGGTTATTAGTGCCGGTGCCGGCCAGCGGGGTGGAAGCGAAGACGCCGGAATAGGTGGCGCCGGTCAGCGGGAAATCCAATGAAACCAGCGGGCCGGTAATGTCATAAGTAAAGGTAAAGGTGGAATAAGGCGAGGAATAATTGCCGGCATAATCCAGGGCGCGGGCCTCAGCGGTATATTCGGCGTCGTCCCGCAGCATGCCGGCGGGGACGGTGTAATACCATGAAGTGGGGCCCAGCTTGGTAGTGTTGATCCAGGTTTCCACGGCGGTCGTCCAATCGGAACCTGTCCAATATTTAGCCCCCGCCCCGGTGGAGATCCTGATCTCGGTCCTGTTGAAGCCGGCCAGGTCGGCCGAAGCGGTGCCGCCTATGCCGGGCAGGGTGCGCACTGCGCTCACCGTGGGGGTGGTAATAAGCACGGAGGGCGGGGTGTCGTCCACTATGAAGTACTTGAGATTGGTCCCGCGGGACGGCAAAGTTTCCCAGTTGCCGTCCCCGGTATCCCCGGCCGTGCGGGAGTCGTCCATGCCGCGGCTTTCAAGCTTATATTCCAGGTCGCCCAGCCCGGACTCCCAGATTATATCGTCGAGATAGAGCCAATCCGAATTCGGCGGGTTAGGGCTTATCGAAGTCAGTTTCCAGGAGTTGGCCAGGGCCACGGTGCCGGAACTGAAGCCCGGCGACTGCCAGTACCAGGTGTCCCCGGCGAGCAGGTAGGAAAGCCTGATATCCGCCTGGGCCACCGTGGAATTGGCCACGGTGTAATGGATGTCGTTGGAGGTACCGTAGAAGCGGGTGGCGTTGGCGGATTTGCCGATCATGGTCGATTTATACCTGCCGCTGGTCCCGTTCAGATCGTCGGCCGGCAGGGTTATGAAGGAGGCCGGCGGCCATTTATCCGCGTGTATGACCATCGAAGAAACGCCGGCCGCGAAGGTTTCCTGCTCATTGCCGGCTATGTCGCGCGCCCGGGCCAGGATGAGGTAGTTCAGCCCCGTGGGCTCGGCCGTGAAGGCGCCGTCCAGGGTGACCGGGGCGGTGGACCAGGCCGTTCCGTCCCCGGAGAGTACGCCGAGCGTCCTCATGGAGAGCCAGACCGGGTCCGCTCCGCCGACGGCGAAACCGGTGCCGTCGAACCACTGGGGCGGGGTGCCAAGCTGCCTAATCGCGAGGGAGACCTCGTAATTGCCGAAATTATCCGCGGCGGTACCGGCGAGCGAGGTCAGCTGCCTTATGCCGCTGTTGTTTATATCCTTCGGCAGCGTGATCCGCGCGGTCGGGGAGCTCCTGTCTATGGTGAACGGAACGGCCACCGCAGAGCCGCTGTTGCCGGCTTTGTCGACGGCGACGAGTTCCGCTATGTAGGAATAATCCGGTTCGAAGGCCGCCCCGGCCAGGAAATAGGCGGTGGTATAGTCCGCGGTGCCGGTCTTCAGCACGTCGTTCCAGACGAGGGTGGCCGGCAAGTTGGTGTCGGCGCTTTCGGCGGTGAAAGTGGAAGCCTTCCAGTTCCAGTATTCGTCGGCCAGGCTGCGTTTAACGCGGAAATAGGCCGACACCACGGTGCCCGCCCCCGCGTCCGAGACCACGCCCGAGAGCGCGGTGAGGGAGCGCAGGTAGGTCCTGTCCGGCATGGTCACCGCGGCCGAAGGGTTGGAAGGGTCTATCACGAATTCCCTGCCCGCGCCGACGCTTTCCACCAGGCCGTTAACATGAGCCGCCCTGGAGACCACGCGGTAGCGGCGGTTGGGGTTCCAGGAACCGGTGGGGGTGCTCCAGGACCAGCCGGGCCCCGGGAAAGTGTCCACGCCCAGGTAACCCGGGGAGAGCGCCCAGGCGGAGTTAGTTGAGACCCAGGTTACGCCGTTCCAGACGGTGTCGTCGTTGCCGGTACCCATAGTAAGGTCGGCGCCGTAATCGGTTATGCGCAGCGCCACCGTGGTGGCGTAAACGGCCGTACCTATGATCGCCAGCGGCGAGTCGTTCTTATAATGCGGGAAAGTGGTCGGCGGCGTGGCCAGATAAGAGGCCGGCGGCGGCGGGAACAGCTTGAACTGTATCAAAGAGGTATTCGACTGCGCCGAGGCCGGTTTATCGGGCTCGTTAGTGGCCTGGTCCACGGGTTTGGCGAAGATCTGGTACTGTACGCCGGTCTGCACGGTATACCAGGTGGGCGTGGAGGCGCCGGTGGCCGTCCAGGCGTCGCCGGTGATGGTCGCGTCGTAGAAAAGCTCGCCGTTGGAGTCCCAGGCGCCGGTGACATTGTTCCAGTATTTGTTCTGGTAGGGATTGTCCATGCAGCGGTAGGAGACCCTGACCCTGGACAGCACCCCCGGCGCGAAATCGGAAGCCGTACCGGTCACAGCGGTAAGCTCGGCGTTAATCTCGGAGCCGTGCGCCGGGTAGGCGACGGTGGAAACGGGATTCGTAAAGTCGGCCTTCACGGCCGAGGCGGTGGAATAGACCAGCTGGCTGTTCCCGGCCTTATCCGTCACCCAGGCTTCCACCTGGTATTCCTCGCCGCTGGCCCAGGGCATGGCGTTCAGCTGCCACCAGGTGGCGCCGGAGCTTAAAGTTCCGCCGGCCAGGACGCTGTTCTCCATGGCGGCGACGGCCCAGGAGGAACCGGCCACGCTCCAGTACTTGCCCACCTCCGATACGCCGGCGGTTTTCTTGATGCGGACCAGAGCGTCCAGGACCCGGCCGTTCGGGGTGTCGTAAGAGCCGCCGCTTACCTTGCCGGTCTGACTTATATAACCGCTGTCGGCCGGGTAGAAGATGGAGGCGGTGGGGCGGGTGACGTCGTAGACGAAGCTTGACTTTATAGCCAGGGCCTCCTGGTTCGTCGCCGCGTCGCGGGCGCCGGCCCAGATATTGAACATTTCGCCATCATTGCCGGTGAACATATTGTCGCTGACGGCCCTGGTCCAGTTGGCGTAAGGCGGGGCGGCATAGAACGGGGTGGGATCCGCCTCCCAGCTTCCGCCGGCCCAGTACCAGGAGTCGGACTGGCGCTGGAAGTATACCGGGATCTGGTTGACGCCGGAAGCGCTGGGGTCCACGCTGGTCCCGGTGATGGTTCCGAGGAAATAATTCACGTGCAGGCCGTTGGCGGGGAAGGTCATCGACGAAACGGGCACCTGGTTGTCGTAAAGGAAGCTGGCGGTGGAATACGCGGTATCCCAGTTGCCGGCTATATCCCTCGACTTCGCCCGCACCCTGTAGTTATAAGCGGTGGTCCAGCTGGAGACCTGGATGTTATAGCTCCAGGTGGAAGAAGTGGTCCAGATAGTGGACTGCACGGGCAGCCACGGCGCCAGGTCCTCGGACAGGCCCGGGGTGGACCAGGGCGGCGAAAGAGAGGGGTCGTAATAGCGCTGGGTGTCTGTCTGGTATACCGTTATCCTGTTCTCCGCGATCTTAAGATTGTCGTCGGAAGTTCCGGTTATGGTGGCCATCCCCACGCTGTTATGCGCGGCCGCGTTCGGCATGGTGATGGAGGTCCAGGGCTTGGTCTTGTCGTAGGTGATGACAACGCCGGCTCCGGGGGGCACGTCCCCGCCCTGGGGCTCGCCCGTATTCGGGCCGTACTCGCGGTTGAGGGCCAGGTCGTAGGCCCAGGTGACTATCCTGTAATCCTTGTTCTGGTTGGCGGGAGTGTTCAGGTAATTCTGCAGGTCGCCGGACAGGTTGAAGACGAAAGTGTTCGGCGTGACCGTGGTGCTGGTATTGGCCTCATACCACTTCGGGTCGGGAGACGTGAAGTCGTTTTCGGTGTCATCTTCATCCCACCAGAGCGCGTCAAGACGCTTTACAGCCACCTTCAGCGTATAAGAACTGAGCTTGGCTTCGTAGGTCCTGGCTCCATAGCGTTCGTCCGAAGCTGTACCGGAAACATAAGTGAAGCCCGTTGTAAAGCCGGAAAGCGGGTAGTTGATCGTCGAGGTCGGCTTTTCGACGTCATAATAGATGGTCACGGCGGCCGGCGCGGACTCGTTGCCGGCGAAGTCTATAGCCTTGGCGGTCACGTTGTACTTCACGTCGTTCATGAACACGAGGTCCGGGTCGTTGTAGCTCCAGCTGGCGGGGGCGCCCTGGGTCGGCAGCCCGGGCAAACCCGCGCAGGAGACCCAGGCGCTGCCGTTGAAGCAGGTCTCGGACCCGCCGGGGGCGCTCGTGATCTGCACCCTGACCTCGCTCACTTTGGAATAAGGGTCGCTCTGGTCGTCCTGGTTGGAAGCGCCGGTTATAGCGGTGGAAACCTTTATCTGCGAGTAGGCCGCCCCGTTAAGCGGGTGGGTGACGGAGACGTACGGGGGCGCGGCGTCGTAGGTGAAGACGTAGGTGGAATAAAGCGTGGAGTAGTTGCCCGCATAGTCCTTCGCGCGCGCGTCCGCCGTGTAGACGACGTCGCTGGCCAGGATAGCGCCGGGGATGGTGTAATACCAGGAGGTGGAGCCCTGCCTGGTGGTAGTTATCCAGCTGTCCGCGTCCGCGGACCAGACTGCTCCCGTCCAGTACCTGGTATTCCCGCCGGCGCCGGTGGAAACCCTTATATAGGTCTGGTCATGCCCCGCCAGGTCCGCGTTGGCCGTACCGTAAATGGTGAAAGCCGCCTTGTGCGCCAGGGCCGTGGGAGAAGTGATCAGCACCGAAGGCGGCGTGGTGTCGATGATAATGTCCACCGAAGAGCCGAAGGAACCGGAGTTGGACGGCACGGCATTGTCCAGGCCGCGGACCTTCAGCATGTACTTCTGGTCGGAAAGCATGTTCGCCGCCGCCAGCGTATAGTCCCAGTTCGGCGGGGTGAAGGCGTCGGGCTGGAACTCGGAAGGCGTCTCCGACCAGCTGCCGCCTGTCCAGTAATAGGTGGTCTGCCCTTCCAGCCTGCCGATCTGCGCCCTTATATTGCCGACGCCGCTGACGCCGCCGGGAGTGTCGGTAACGCTGCCGGAGATGGTCCAGGCGCCGGCGGGGTTCACTTTGCCGTTGGCGTCGCCATCCTCGTAGCCCGTCACGGCCGCGGAAGGCGCCTGGGCGTCCCAGACGATGGTAAAAGAGGAGTCTTCAATGGTGAAGATCTGCTGCGTATTGCCCTGGGGCAGGGAAGTGTCCCGCGCCCTGGAGCGTATTATGTACGTATACCCCTGTGTAAAGAAACCGGGGGGCGGCATCACATAGTGGGTCCAGGAAGAAACGGCTACGCCGGGAACGTGGATGGTCGAGGTCCCCCAGTAGATGGAAGCATCCTCGTTCGAATCCGAAGCGTCCCAGGTGCGGGTAGTCCATTTCCAGTACCTTAAGCCGTCCCCGCCCTGGGCCGGCCTCTTGATGTGGACCAGGACCTTGTCCAGCTTGCCGGCGGAACCGCCGGGCCCGGCTATATCCCAGGCGGTACCGGAGACGGAATCCAGGGAGGACCGGACCTGGCCGCTCACGGCGGTGACGGTGGAGTCCACCGCCACGAAATCGTCCAGGTTGGCGACCGGCGTGCTCCGGTCCACCAGGAAATCCACCGCCGCGCTGGGCTGCGCGTTAGCGGCCCTGTCGGTGGCCTTGGCGGTTATCCTGTAGTTCACCCCGTCCGCCCAGGCGGGCAGGCCGGTGCCGACGGACCAGCTGCCGGCGGTCAAAGTGGTGGTGGCCCAGACTATGCCGTCCTGCCAGGCCATGGTCACCGGGTTCCAGTAAGTGGTCGACTGGGTCAGGTCCTGGATGGTTATCTCGTTCTTCTCCAGCAGGCCGGGAGCCGTGTCGGAGGCGTTGCCCGAGACCTGGCCTATAACCTGGTAGATCAGCGGCGCCGGCGCCGCGACGGCGGTAACCGGGAGCGAGATATCGTAAGTGACGGTATTCCCGACCAGGTCAATGGCCTGCTCTTCGCCGGCCGGCCCTATACCTTTGGAAAGGAAGTAATACGAAGTGTTGTCGGTCCACGCCGAGGTGGAGATATCGTTCGTCCATTCCCAGAACAGGCTGGAATCTCCCAGGATGCTCACATTGCTGGTGTTGAGATAAGCCCGCGGCGCCCCCTGCAGGAAGCCCGGCGCCGAGAAAGAGCTGCCGTACCAGTAATAGCCGTCGCTCTTCCTTTCCACCGAGATCTTGACGCTGGAAACCGTGGAATAAGTGAACTTGGTGGCGCCGCCGGAGATCATCTGCGGCTTGGTCTTCACGTAACTGTTGTTCACCGGGGCGTTGATCCAGCTGACCGGGTAAGGCGCGCTGTAGTAGAAATTCTTGCGCCAGATCGTAACCTCCGTATTGTCGGCCTTGTCCTTGGTATAGGCCCTTACGGAATACCAGGAATCGTTCCACTGCCAGAGAGTGTCCGGCACATTGTAATGCCAATCATTGCCGACCAGGGTGACCGAAGAAGTAGGCAGCCAGGTAGTGTCGTTGTTCTGCCAGTCGGTCCCGTCGTAAGACCAGGTGATGGCGCCGTTCTGGCCGCTGGAGGTGTAGCCGAACTGCAGGTAGATCTTGTTAAGTTCGCCAGGGGAATCGTCATGGGCGGTGCCGGTCACCTGCGGGAGGGGCGTCTCGCCGTAGATCAGACCCTCGCCGGGCAGGGTGATAGTGGAATGCGGGGCCGTGAAGTCCGCTTTTACCCCGGTGGCCGTGGAGAAGACCAGTTCGGTATTCCCGGCCTTGTCCACCGCGTAGGAATCTATCTCGTAAGTTTCGCCGGTCTGCCAGGGGGTGGCGTTCAGCTGCCACCAGGTGGCGGCGGGGCTGAGCGTGCCGTAGCTGACTACGCTGTTCCAGACCTCGGGAAGCCCCTCCACCGTCCAGCTCGAATCGGCCACGCGCCAATAATGTCCCGGCTTCGCCCCGGTCAGCTGCTTTATCCTGAGCTTTACATCGCCGACCATGCCGTACGGCGTATCGTAGGAGCCGCCCTCTATCCTGCCGGTCTGGCTGATATAGCCGTTATTGTACGGGTAGTTTATCGAGGCCGTAGGCCGCTTCACGTCGTACACGAAAGTGGTCTTGACCGACAGGCTCTCGGTATTGGTCGCCTGGTCATTGGCCCAGGTTTCAATGGTGTATCTTTCGCCGTCTATATAAGCCGCCGCGCCCAGTATATCCCTGTTCCAGTTCGCGTACGGAGGTACCGCGGGAAGGGGAAGCGGGGTCCCCTGCCAGCCGATGCCGTTCCAGTAGTCGCCGTTGTTTTTCCTGAGGTACACGGTCACGCTGGTTACCCCGGAGAAACCATCGAAGGCGGTACCCAGTATTGTCATAGGATTATCTGAAAGGGACAAGTGTTCCCCGTCAGCCGGGTAGGTCACGGTGGAAACCGGGATCTCGGTGTCGAACTGGAAAGCCGCGGTGGCGTAGGTGATATCCCAGTTCCCCATCTTGTCCTTGGCCCTGGCCCGCACCCTGAAATGCGCGCCGCTGGTCCAGGTGGAATCCTGCACGGAGTAAGTCCAGGTGGCGGAGGTGTCCCAGAGAGTGAACTGCGGGGTCACCCAGGGCGCGTCATTGTCGGATAGACAGCCGGCGGTGAACCAGGGCGGGTCCTGCGCCGGGTCATAACATTTGTTCTGGTCGTAGTTGAAGACGCTGAAGGACACGGCGGTGATGCCGGTATTGTCGTCGGACTCGCCGCTGAGGGTGGTCAGGGTCCTGTAAGCCTGCAGCGAAGGCGCCAGCACCAGGCTGGAAGGCCGCTGGTTGAGGAAATCCCTGGTGGAGTAGACCACCGAATAATTGCCGGCGTGGTCCAGCGCCCTGGCGCTCACCGTGTAGGTGGCCTTTTCCACCAGCAGCGACGGGGAGATCGTGTAATACCATGAAGTGGGTCCTAGCTTGATGGAGTCGTTCCAGGTCTCGGGCTCCGTTACCCAGGCCGTGCCGGCGGCGCTCCAGTACCTGATAGCGGCGCCGGCCCCCGTGGAGATCCTGACCTGCGTCTTATTGAAGCCGGCTATGTCCGCGTCGGCGGTCCCGTAGATATTCGTGTTGTTGGAAAGCGACAGCTCCGTGGGCGTGGTGATAACCACCAGCGGCGGCGTATCGTCCACGATGAACCGCATTATGTCCGCGCCGGTGGAGGTGATGGTTTCCCAGTTGCCTTCCCCCCCGCCGCCGGCCGGCCGCGTGGCGTCCATCGACTTGGCTTCCAGTTTATATTCCCTGTCCCCGGCCGGCCAGTTTATGTCGGGGGGATAGATCCAGCTCCCGGCCCCGGAAGCGTTCATCCAGGAAGCGGCCTCGGCGACGGCGCCAGAGCTGAAAACGTTGGTTATCCAGTACCAGGTGTCCCCGGAAGCGAGGTAAGAAAGCCTTATCTGCGACTTCTCCACTCCGGAGTTGTTGGCGGCGTAGTCGGCATCGGTGGCGGAACCGAAGAAACGCGAAGAAGTGGCGGCCTTGCCTATATTCCCGGATTTGTAGCGCCCGCTGCTGCCGTTGCCGTAATCCAGCGGCACCGTGATCTGGGTAGCCGGCGCCGCCTTGTCCACGTAGACTATGCGCGAGGAGATATTTACGGCCAGGCTTTCCTGCAGATTGCCGGCCACGTCGGTAGAGCGGGTAAGGATGAGGTATTGCAGACCGCCGGTGAAGAACGGCTCCATCCCGGCCGGCGCGTAGGTCCAGCTGGTAGCGTCGGGGGACAGGAAGCCGTTGGCGCCGCTTATGATGTTCCAATAGGGCTCGGCCTGCGGCGGGTTAAAGCCGGTCCCGTCGTACCAGAGCTGCGGGCTCCCCCACTGGTGTATGGCTATCTGCACGCTCTCGTTGCGGCCGTTATCGGAGGCGGTACCGGAAAGGGCCGGGATGCTGTTTATCCCGGTCGCCCCGGTCGGGAACAGTATCCTGGCCGTGGGCGAAGCCGTGTCTATGGTGAAGCTGATAGCCGCGCCGGCGGAAGGGACGTATTTTACGCGCCCGGCCTTGTCCGTGGTCCTTATCTGCAGCCAGTAGGTCCTGGAGTTCTGCCAGACCGGCAGGCCCGAAGCGAGGCCCCAGGGCTCGTTATTACTGTCGAAAGGCGGGTTATCCGCGGTAACCGGGAACCAGTGGACCGCGTCCTCCCACGAGTCGCCGTCCCAGTACTTCTCAAGACCGGAAGCGCCGGTGGAGATGGTCACCTCTACGGCGGTCAGGATGCCCGGGGAGGCGTCCTGCGCCGTGCCGGTTATGGCCGTTAAAGAGCGCTCATACTCGGCGGCCGGCCTGAGGAAGGCGGAAAGAGGGTCGTCGCCGTCTATGACGAAGAACCTCTCGGCGTAGGGTTCCGTTTCAAGCACATAGGCGCCCCCGCCTTCTTCGCTGGCGCCGCGCACTTCCACTTTCATCCTGTTGGTGCCGGACGGCCAGATGCCGGCGGTGTTCTTGGTCCAGACCAGGCTCTCCGTTCCGAAGAAGGCGCAGGTCGATTCTCCCACCACGTAAGTGTCATTAGAGCAGCCGGCCAGGAAAGTGGCGGTGGAGACCCAGGCGGGCGTCCAGGCGGGATCCCAGGCCGTGCAGGCGCCGGCGGTATAAGTCAGACATTTCGCGGTCACCCAGACCGTATCAGGGCTGGCCGTCACATTGGTGACGCGCACCTGCACCGTATTGCCGGCGGCGAGCGCGCCGGCGAAAGAGGTGAAGGCGGCCGGGGTAGAGTGCGGCTCGCCGGCCCCGGGAGTAGTGAGGGTGGTTTCCGGGCTGGGCGCTAGCTTGCGGATCTCGATGAACTTGGACTGGACCGGCGGCGTCGTATAGGAAGCCTGGCCGGGGAAGGCCGTCTTGTTCTCTACCGTGTCCACGGCGCGCGTGAAGATCCTGTAGGTCTGGTTATTGACCATCACCGGGGTGCTGGCGACGGCCACCGACCAGTCCACGGGGGTGGCCGTATTGGTGGAAGCGTCCACGTAAGCGGCGTCTGGCGGCGGGTTGGTCCCGTCGCCCAGGTTGAAAGTCCCGGCCGTGGCCGGATCCCACCACTGGCCGGCGGCCACGCTGTAGAAGGCCACCTGGACTTTCTTGATCAGGGTATTGGAGTCCGAAGCCGTGCCGGAAACGCCGGGGAAGCTGTAAACGTCGTAAGAGCCGGGAGCGGTTATCTGCGTGACCGGCGCGGTCTTGTCCACCTTGAAGATCTTTTCGTTGCGGCTGGCGTCGAAAACGCTTTCCACGTTCGGCGACGCGGAATCGGCGGCGTCCTTGGCGGTGTCCTTGGAGCGGAAGCGCACGCGGTAGGACAGGCTGTCGTCCACCCTGGACCAGAGGTCGGTGGTGGAATAGCTCCAGGTACTGCCGGAAATGAAGGTCAGGTTCACCCAGGAGGCGACCAGGTTACAATCCGTGTCGAAGGCGGTGGAGCCGTTCCAGCACTTGGCGTCGTCGTTGCCGCGCCTGATCTGGGCCTGGATCTGGCTCACCCCTCCGCCGGAACCGGGGCCGGACACCGGGTTATCGTTAGCCGTACCCGCTATCTCGGTCAGCTGGTAGCCGGCATTGGAGCTGTACCATTCGTTGTTCACCGGCTGGTTCACGGTGGAGGACGGGGCCTGCACCTCGTATTTGAAGGTGCGCTTCAGCGTGGTGGAGTCCTCGACGTTCTGATACGAGGTATCGGGTAAATTGACATTGTCCTGGCCCCAGGCGTAAACGGAGAAAGTATCGGCCGAGGGCGCCCCCGTCCAGAAGCCGCCCAGGCTCTGGTGCGTCCAGTTCAGGCCCGCCGGGGGACTGTGGGCGACGTCGGCGCGCTCGGCCTGCCAGCCCAGCACGGTCCCGTTCCACCATTTCCCGTCCGAAGCCCTCCTGACGCCGACCTTGAACAGTTCCAGCCCGGCCTGGCGGCCCGTATAAGGCATGTCCATTATGGTGCCGCCTATCACGGAAAGCTGCTGGGAATAAGTTCCGCCGTCCACGGGGGCCAGCACCGCGGCCTCGGGGGCGGTGACGTCGTACTTGAAGACCATGGTGGAATAGGCCAGGCCGTAATTGCCGGCGATGTCCCTCGCCCTGGTCACGAAAGTGTACTCTTCGCCGTTGGCCCAGACCACGTTGGAGGAAAGCCAGGCGTCGAAAGGCGTGGTGGTGGTGGTCTCCGCGACGTTCCAGATCTCCTGGGCCTGGTCCTTCCAGGTGCCGGAAGTGGTGTAATACTTCCACTTCGCTATGGGCGGGTGCTCCAGCTTGTATTCGAGCACCTGCACGCCGGAGCCGGGGGAGGGGTCGTTGGCGGTACCCTGCAGTTTCTCGAGGGAATTGAGGCCGTAGCTGCCTTCCACCGGGTAGGTGACCTTGAAAAGGGGTTTTACATTGTCGAACCTGAAGTACCTGGTATAGACCGGCGCCACGGAAGTTCCGTGGGAATTGCCGGCGGTATCGCGGCCGTAGATCTCCAGCCTGTAGCGGAAGCCGCCGGTCCAGGCCGCCCCCGAGGTGTCCCAGGTCCAGTCCTTCGTGTAGAGCGCGCCCGGCAGAGTGATCGCCTTCCAGGCCTGGTCTCCGGCGTCGGGCGTCAGGTCGAACTGCAGGCCGGCGGGATTCAGGTATTTATTCTGGTCTATGCTCCAGACCCTGGCGTAAACATAGAAATTGTTGAGGCCGCCGGAATAATTATCGGTCATCACGCCGCTCACCTGGCTCATATCGGTCACCCAGGCCGGGTTGCCCTGATCGGTGGAGAAAGCCTCTATCGCGGCCGAGGCCGTCACGGTGGGGCGCGACACGTCGTAGATGAACATGTAGTTGCCGGGTGACACCAGGGTGTCCACCGACTGGTCCACCGAGTTCCTGGCCCTTACGAAGATCTTGTATTCCCGCCCGTCCTCGAACAGCGGAGACTTCACCGTGGTGGCGGTCCTGTCGAAGCTGATGAGGATATGAGATTCGGAGCGCGGCGGGGAGAAGACCGTGTCCGGGGTTCCGGCGAAAGCCGTATCCGTGGAGAGCCAGATCTCCGGGTTGGTGGCCGGGTCATAGCCGCCGGCCAGGCTCCAGCTGGAGCCGGCCCAGTAATAATTGCCGGTGTCCAGGAACACCGCCCAGACCCTGTCCACGCCGGCGCCGATAGCGCTCACGTCCAGGGTGACGGAGGAAACGCTGTTCTGTATGGTGGCGGCCGGCGGCCATTTTACTTCGGCCAGCGGCTTATCGGACCGGAAATAGTAAACACACTTCGGCGTCAGGGAGGACTCCGTATTCACATAAGCCGCCGACGGGTTGTTAACCAGGTCATAGCCCCAGCTGTACACCGTGAAGGTGTCCTTGGTCACGGTAAGCAGGTCGTAGAACGCGGCCGGCAGGGTCATGGACCAGGACTTCAGGCCCACGCCGGAGTCTATCAGGAAAGAGGGGTCGGCGCGCACGGCGGTCCAGGTGCTGCCGTCCCACCAGTAATCATCGGACTGGCGCTTTATGCCCACGTTGAAATTCTGGTCCATGCCGGTAGGGGTGCCCGTGGAGGTCCGGTCCTGCGCGGTGCCGGAAACGGAGAGCACGTGGGTAGTATATTCGACCCCGCTCACAGGGTAAGTTACGGCGGAGGTCGGCTTCGCCACGTCATAGGTGAAGGTTATGCTCTGCTCGTTGGAGATGTTCCCGGCCTTGTCTATGGCCCGCACTTTCAGAATGTAGCTCTGGCTTTCCACCCAGGCGATATCGGACGAGATCCAGATCCTTGAAACGGGCCCGGTGCTGGCGGCTCCGCAGCCGGAAACGGGGTCGCAGGCGGTGTTCCACAGGTCTCCCACGTATGGGTACTGCCAGGAGCGGGAAGCCGGAGTATCGGAATGCTGCCAATGCCGCGTCGGGTCGGCCTGGTTGTATTGCAGGGCGTATTGCACCTCGGCTATGCCGGATTCGCTCGCGCTGCCTTCGTAGGCCGGGCCCGAGGAGACGACAAGCGTGGAGATGCCGCCGATATACATGGGGTTAGTGACCGCGGGATTGGCTATATTGATCACCGGTTTACCAGAGTCATAGGCGAAATACTTCACGTATTTGGCCGCGCCCCCGGCGTCGGGATCGGTGCCGCTCAGGGCGGCCGATTGGTTCCCCGCATTATCCCTGCCCCAGACTTCCATCCTATACCTGTTGCCGGTCACCCATTTCACCGCGGAGAGGTCGAAGTCCCAGTTGTCGAATATGGTGCTCGCTTCGTCCCAGGCGAGCGCTCCGTTATTTATGTCAAATTTATTGGTCGCAGGATTAAGGAATTTCTGCGCCGCCACGTCATAGACGCGCAGGTAGATAAGCCTCGGGTCCAGCGCGTCGAAAACGTTGTCGGTCACCGTGCCGCTGGCTATGGCCATAGAATTGACCCAGGTGGGGTTATTTGAGTCATTTGAGAGCCCGGCTATCCCGGAATGGGCCGTCACTGTGGGCGTGGACCTGTCGAAGACAAAAGCGCCGCTCACCGTATTAGTGGAGAAAGTCAACTGGCCTATCTTGTTCACGGCTTTGGCGTAGATATTATATTTGCGCCCGTCCACGAAAGCCGGTGATTTAAGCGTGGTGGCGCCGGTGAATTCTGTCAGCTGGCCGGTGCCGTAGGCCGGGGACGGGTAGGTCAGGAGCGGGGTGCCCGCCCCGGTCAGCCAGAGAGTGTCGTTCCAGCCCGGCATCCAGGCGGTCCCGTCCCAGTAATTGCTGCTGGTATCCACCGCCACTTCCCACACCTGGGTTATGCCGGCGCCGATGCTGCCGACGTTCAGGGTGACGGAAGACACGCTGCTCTGGGCCGTGAACGGCGGAGGCCAATCCACGGTCACTGTCGGCGAGGAGGAACTGAAATAAAAGACGCTTTTGGCCGCCGCCGCGGACTCGGTGTTGGCATAGGAGGCGTCCGGGTTGTCCACGCGGTCCTTGCCCCAGGCGTAAACGGTGAAGGTATCGTAGGCCACGGTGATATTGTCGTAGAAGGCGGGCAGCAGGGCACTGCTCCAGCTCTTTACCCCGGTCCCCTCGCTTATGCCGATATTGGGGTCGGAGCGGCCGGCCGCCCAGGAGGCGCCGTTCCACCAGTCGCCGTTGGACGTTCTCTGTATGCCGTAGCGGAAGTCCGTATGCAGGCCGGTTGGCGTGCCCGTGGAGGTCCGGTCGGACGAGGTACCGGAGAGGTTGAACTCGGGAGCGGTGTAGACCTGGCCATTCACCGGAACCAGCACGGTGCTGCTCGGGGCCGCCACGTCGTAGGTGAAATTGAAGATCTTGTCGACGGAGACCTCGGAGGTGTTGCCGGCGCGGTCCGTGGCGCGTATCTTAAGCGTGTAGGACTGGCTTTCCACCCAGGCTATATTGGAGGAGATCCAGACCCGGCTGACGGGCCCGGTGCTGACTCCGCCGCAGCCGACCTGCGGGTCGCAGGCGTTGTTCCAGATCTCGGCGGACTGGGCTTTCCAGACCCCGGAGGTGGTGTAATGCTCCCAGTGCATGGTCGGCTCGCTTTGATTGTACTGCAGGGCGTACTGCACCGAGCTGATGCCGCTTTCATAGGGGCTGATGGTATTGTCGGAAGCCGGGCCGGACGAGATCTGGAGCGTGGCCGCGCCGCCGATATAGTTCTTGCTGGTGACACCGGGCCTGGTCTGGCTGAGCGTCGGTTTACCGGAGTCGTAGTTGAAGTATTTGGTGTACTTGGCCGACCCGGAGATATCGGGGTTATTGCCGGTCAGGACCGGGTCCTGGTTGCCCGCCCCGTCCTTGGCGAATATCTCTATCTTATACTTGTTGCCGGTGGTCCACAGGACGGAGGAGAGAGAATAATAGGCCCAGGTATCGTACTTGGTGCTGACCTCGTACCAGGCCAGGGTCTTGTCGTCCACGTCGAACTTGAAGCTGGACGTGTTCAGGTATTTCTGGTTGGTCCGGTCGTAGACCCTGATGTAGACCTGCCTGGGGTCGAGTATATGGGAAACATTATCCGTAATGGTACCGCTGGCTATTTTAAGCTCGTTCAGCCAGCTCGGATTGTTTATATCGTCGGAAAGATTCGCTATTCCGGCGAAGGCCGTCATCGTGGGGGTGGATTTATCGAAGATGAACCTGTAGCCGGTATCCTGCACGGGAGCGACTTCGGCCCAGGAGCCAAGCGCGCCTGTTTCCTCGGAAGTTCCGACCTGCGCCAGCGCGTCCGTGGAAACGACGGCTATGAAATATTCCTTGCCGTCCACCCATTCGGGTATGCGGACGTCGCCGGTAAGCTTGTCAATATTAAGGGACCTGAACAGGTATTTGGTGGACCACTCCATGGTGGTGGCGGTATCGGCCGGGCCGGTGGTAAGCCAGACCTGCCTGTTCTCGTTCGGAAGACCGGTATAGCCGGTCTTCCAGCCCCAGGTGCCGCTCCCGCCGCCGGCGGTGCTGTTAGTGGCGCAGCCGCCGTCCTTCGGGAGGGCGGCGGTATTACACCAGGAGACCCAGGTGGTGGTGGAATTCTCTTCGAGGTAAACGGCCGGGTCGGCCGGGTCCCTGGTCATTATATTGATCCAGGCTTTTTTCACTCCGGAACCGGTAAAGCCGTGCCCGAGCGCGTCGTCTATGTTCACCTTCAGTGGATAGGCGCCTGCTACGGCCGCGCCGGAATTCCTGGCCGGTCTTATTATGGAAACGGACGGGGCGCTGTTGTCCTTCAGGACCCTTCTGGCCGCGGACTCAGGCCCGCCTATCCCGGTGCATTGCCCGGCCGCGTTCCTGGGCTGGTCGGAAGTCCTTCCCCTGGCGACGATCTCGTACTCGCCGTCCGCGGGCGTCCAGTTGTATATCCACGGCGTGGAGGAACCCGTGGTGAAGAATTTATCTTCGTCGGTGAACCAGCCGCCGGGCTGGAACTGCGATTCCGCGGAGTTCCAGTAGTAGGAGTCGTCGGACCTTTTGATCCAGAGCTGGGTGGAATAGCAGGTGGTATTGTCGGCAAGAGCCTGGCCGAACTGCGGGTTAAGCCACATGCCGCCCTTGACCTGCGTAAACCCCGTCGTATCTCCGTTCAGACTCGGGTAGCTGACGGCGACGGTGGCTATGGTGACGTAAAAAGTCGCGTCTTTCTGCAGCGAATACTGCCCGGAGGGGTTCACTATCCTGACATCGTAGGGCGTGTAAGAAACGGAGGCGGAAGTGGAGATCTTAAGATTGGCGCTGAAACTTCCGGCGCCCTGTCCCGCGGCGATATTGGTCACGGTGGAAACTGTAACGCCGGAAACGGCGCTGCCGCCGCTCAGGAATTCCAGCGTGGACATGTTGGCGGAGCTCCACTTCATGAACCCGGCGCCATTCACCTGCAGCGTCCGGTAATTCAGGTCCGTCGCGGTGTTATTGGGGAAGCCGGCGCCCGAAATTTTACCGTCGGCGGGGTCCGGGTCCGAAAGGATATTTAAGGAGGGGGCCGGGATATACAAATAGTTGGAAGCGAGCGTGAACTGGCCGTCGGGATTCACTATCTTCAGGTCGTAAGGGCCGCCGGTGATGGGCGGCGCCACCCGTACGCTGATGGTCATGGAAGAAGTTGAATGATAAGTGGAGGTGCCCACCACGATATCGTTCTGCTCGTTGCCGAGGACCATCACCTTGCCCCTGACCTTCTCGGCCTCGCTGAGCTTCAGGAACCCCGAGGAGTTCTTCAGGACTATGTCGTAGGAGTCAGTGGTGTACGGGGCGGTAGCCGGGCTGGAGGTTATGGCCACCGAAGCCAGCGAAGGGGGCGGGTAGTCGGAGGTGATCGCCCAGTCAAAAACCACCGAACCGCCCGCATAGTAGGTAAAGGGCAGAGGATATGGCTGGTAAACGGAATAGGGCAGCGAGATCTTCGTGGCTTCGGCGCCTATGTCGCTGTAAGCCAGCTTCCAGTCGGCCGTGGCGGCGGCATTGGTGGGCGCGCTGCTGACATAAACGTCTCCGAGGTCGCTTACATAGCCTACGAAGACCTTGTCCACGGCGCCCTTGGCCACGCTTATGCTGGCATGCGTATAGGTGCCCACCGCCGCTGTATGCACGCTCTGCATGGCGTTGGCGCTGTTGTACCGGGCGTATCTGACGTCCCTGCTAACGTCTATCCACACAAAATGCAGATTGCCGGCTGAGTCCACCGTGGCGCTCAGGTCGGAATTCGCTTCGTAGTTCAGGTTGTTATTGCCGGGGTAGAAATTTATGGCGGTGGCAAGTTCGGCGGTATTGGCGGTATTGTCGTTCTCATTGTAAAAATACATCGTGCCTTCGGTCGCGCCGCCGTGACCGAACATCCAGACCTTATTATTGGCGTCCCCGCTGCTGTGCGGGACGACCACGTTAAGATTGCCGGATTCATTGTCGTTTCCGTCCGAAGTACAACCGTAGTTGTCCAGTTTCTGGTTGGCGCCGACGGCGTTCCAGCTCGAATTCCCCACCGACCAGGGGGTATTGGCCTTGGCGTAGGGGGTCATATTGTCGGCCTGGCCGGGGAGACCGCCGTCCGAGCCCATTTCGTTTATCCAGACATAACCGTCATTGTCCACGGCTATGGAGACCGTGGCGTCGTTCCAGGGCTGGTTGCCGGCCGCCGTGCAGGGGGAGAGATTTATCTCGCCGGAATGTATCCAGGTTATGCTGCCGTCGTCGTTCACCTGGCCTTTGCGCAGATGCACCGGCCTGTCGGTGGAGGTGACCGAGTTTATATCGCCTACGGCCACGAAAACCAGGCTGGAGGTCTCCACGTACCAGACGGTGGGATTCGTGCCCAGGTTGACATAGCCGGTGCCGTCGAAGATGGCTTTGGAGAAAGGCTCGCCTAACGGCCCGGCCCGCCAGGAACCGGCGTCGCCTGAAGGAGAATAGGTCCAGGAAGGTATGCCGGCATTATTGAAGAAAAGCCAATAGCCGTTGGAATTCTTGAACATCGTACGCATATTGGACTCGCTGACATTGCCCACGCCGACCGTTCTCGGGTCGGCGGCGGCAAAGACGGAACCGGGTAGATATGCGGCAAAGGTCAAAGCAAAAAAAGCCAGGGCAAGCGGGGCGGCGCCCCTGGCTTTCGTAAAAAAGCCGGCCATAGCGGATCTAAATCCGCTTATTCTCCCGTTTTGGCCGTTCTTGATCTTCATATCGCGAAACATTGCGAACCACTATCTTGAAACGCTATCTTATAGACCTTTTCTTACCAGACATAGAGATACACAAATAATATATACAGAATATAAATAATATCCGCACTGCAGTACCGGGCGGAAAAGGTTCCGGAGCCTTTCCGCTATTTTTACTTCAGCTTTTCCGCCGCCGCGCCGGCCCAGGCCTTTATTTCCGGGTCCGGGTCGTTTTTCAGGCCTTCCGCGGCCGCGGCGGCTTTAGCGCCGCCTATTTTCATCAGGGCCTCTATGGCGGCCAGCCTGACATTCTTGCTTTTGTCCGAACCGGCAGCCGCCGCCAGGGCGTCTACGGCCCCGGCGTCTTTCAGCTCCCCCAGCGCCTGCGCCGCTTTCCAGCGGGTATTGTACTCTGGGTGGCCCAGGGCCGCTATCAGCGGCGGCAGGGCCTTTTTGTCCCCCAGGGCGGCCAGGCCGCGGACGGCGCCCCAGCGGGTATGGTCGTCCTCGCTCTTTACCGCTGCGGAAAGTTCGCCTAAAGCGGCAGGCTCCTTCGTTTTGCCGATAGCTTCGGCGGCTTCCCCCCTTATCAGCGGGTTCTTGTCCGAAAGCATGGGTTTAAGCGAAGCGGCTTTGGCCGCTCCCGGCGCTTTTTCTATGGCTGAAATTTCATCCAGGCGGGCGCGCTGTTCCTGCAGCATGACCTCGTCGGTTTTAGTGGTGACTTTCACGGGAGGGGGCGCCGGCTGCTTTTTCACGGCGGCGGAAGGCGCCGTTCGCTTTTTCGCGGGCGCCGCTTTTTTCTTTTCCGCGGCAAAAACCCCGACGGGCGATAATAATAAGACTATTAAACAAAGCTTTATCATAGATAAACAAAAAACGGCCAAGCCTTGCCGCTGGACTTCTTTTTCGCGGCAAAGCATAGATATTAAACTATTATAATATAAAAATAGCGTTTCGGAAATATTATATATATATG